>WNGO01000401.1_pt1 | contig 45925 bp, 36 predicted proteins | sample 5400511 | NCBI WGS metagenome assembly WNGO01 (sample SAMN13153380, study PRJNA577476) | soil metagenome | isolation source: 20 cm soil or saprolite under Garry oak tree replicate 2 | place: USA:California | collected 2016-06-15 | reverse complement strand
CGGTTATGAGGACGCTTGCCCAGCCACCGCGATCGTCCCGCCTTACCGATGGTCACGTTCTCGTGATCGATGTTGCCGACCTGACCGATCGTCGCCATGCAGTCTTGCGAAACCTTGCGCGTTTCGCCCGAAGGCAATTTCACCAGCGCGTACTCTTCTTCCTTCGCTACCAGCTGCGCCGATCCGCCTGCCGAGCGCACCATCTGCGCGCCCTTGCCGGGCTTCAGTTCCAGGTTATGGATCACGGTGCCTGGTGGAATGTTTCGCAGCGGCAGCGCATTGCCGACAAGAATGTCAGCATCCGGGCCGCTGACAATTTTCTGCCCAACCTTTAGCCCTTCCGGTTGCAGAATGTAACGCTTCTCGCCATCGGCATACGCCAGCAGTGCAATCCGGGAAGAACGGTTCGGATCGTACTCGATCGTCGTGACCGTGGCCGGAATCCCGGTCTTGTCTCGCTTGAAGTCGATAATGCGCAGCTTGCGCTTGTGGCCCCCACCGATGAACCGCATCGTGGTGTCGCCCGAGTTGCGCCGGCCGCCTGTTCGCGGCTTAGGCTCAACCAGCGGCTTATGCGGATGCTTCGTCGTGATGTCATCGTTGACGAGCGTGGTGCGATAGCGCAGCGTCTGCGTCGTCGGTCTGTAAGTTTTGATCGGCATACTTTGCTCTCAGCTTTCGGTCGTTAGTCGTTCGTCGTTGGTCGTCCGCAATTCATTCATCGGCCAGCAACTAACGACCGACGACCAACCACGGTTTTATAGATTCTGCGCGTATTCCGGCATTTTCTCGCCGCTACGCAGACGCACATAGGCCTTCTTCCAATCGGGACGGTAGCCTGCAAACTTTCCGCGACGCCGTTCTTTTCCCGGATAGGTGGCCGTGCGCACCGAATGCACTTTCACTTTGAAGATCGACTGCACCGCTTCCTTGATTTCCGTCTTGGTCGCCTTGGGAGCCACCTGGAACACCAGGGTGTTCTGATTCTCCTTGATCGCGAGGCCCTTCTCGGTAATCACCGGACGGCGAATGATCTGGTATGCGCTCTTCATTTACGCCACCTCCGCCGCTTTTTCATTGCGCTGCCGGCGACGTCGCTCTTTGACCGGCTTCTTCGCCGCTTCGTCTTCGCCGCCGCCCGCTTTGCGGTGCTTTTTCGAAACCGAGTTCTGCAGCGAAACCTGCAGCTTCTCGATCGCCGGGTGCGAAAAGATCACCCGGTCATGCTTCAGCAGGTGATACGGATGCACTTCATTCCCGCGCACCAGTTCGAGCCCGTGGATGTTTCGCGCGCTCAGTTCCAGGTTGCGATTGTCGTGCTTCGGCGCCTCGACCACCAGCACCGTCTTGTCCACTTTCAGTGCATCCAGCGCCTTCTGAAATTCCTTGGTCTTCGGTTCTTTCAGGTCGAAGGCATTGACGACGATCAATTTGCCGTCGGCAAACTTCGCAGCCAGCGCCGACCGCAAAGCTCCGAGTAATTTCTTCTTCGGGAACGCGTAGTCGTAAGAGCGCGGCACCGGACCATGCACCGTGTAACCATGCCGCCACAGTGGCGAACGGATCGATCCAATGCGGGCCCGCCCGGTCCCCTTCTGCTTCCACAGCTTCTTGCCCGAACCGGAAACTTCCCAGCGGCCCTTGGTCTTATGGGTTCCGGCGCGCTGCCCGGCGCGGTAGTGCTTCACCGCTTCCCAGAGCAGATCTTCATTCACCGCGCCGAAGATCTCATCGGCGAGATCGAATGTCCCAACCTTCTCGCCGCTCAAATTGTGAATATCAATCGTTGCCATCGTATTTGCATTTCTGATCACTGGCCTCTGGCCACTGATCCCTTGTTTATGCTTTCTTCGCCGCTCTCTTGGCCGCCTTCAACGGATCAACCGTAGCCGCGCCCGCGAATCCACGGCGCTCTCGTGGCGGTTTCTTCGCTTTCGTAATCACGAGGTATCCGCCCTGAGGCCCCGGAACGCTGCCTTCGACGACAAGCAGGTTCTCATCTTTGTCCACGCCTAGAACACGCAGGTTGCGAGCCGTTACCTGTTGATTGCCCATGTGCCCGGACATCCGCATGCCTTTGAACACGCGCGACGGAAATGCGGAGGATCCGATGGAACCGGTGATCTGGAACATCGAACCGTGCGATTTCGGGCCGCCGGCGAAGTGATGGCGCTTCACAACACCCTGGAAACCTTTGCCCTTGCTGATTCCCACGATGTCGACGAATTTCTCGCCATCGAAAATCTCGACCAGCACACGGTCGCCGACCTTCACCACCCCGTCGCCATCGGCGGAAGGCTCAACCTCGAGCGGCACTTCGCGCATGAATTTCACCGGCGGCAGATTGTTCTTCGCCAGATGTCCTTTCGCCGGCTTGGTCAGCCGCGACTCTTTCACAAACTCGACCAAGCCGATCTGCGCTGCCTCGTATCCGTCTTTCACAGATGTCTTATGCTGTGTCACCACGCAAGGGCCTGCCTGGAGCACCGTGACCGGGCGAACGTCGCCCTTCGAGTCAAACAGTTGCGCCATCCCGACCTTCTTGCCCAAAATTCCCGCGACCTTCGTTGCCATTTCCTTCTCCATACCCAGCGTGGCTCAGCGGCTATTGGCTGGGAGCTTCTACTCGCAACTCAAACCTTCGAGCTCGAAGCTATTTATGCTCTTTCCCGAACGCCTTAATCTCCACATCCACACCGGCCGGCAGATCCAGCTTCATAAGCGCATCCACTGTCTGCTGCGTGGGCTCGAGAATGTCGAGCAACCGTTTGTGCGTGCGGATCTCAAACTGCTCCCGCGACTTCTTGTCCACGTGCGGCGAACGCAGCACGCAGTACTTGTTCTTCATTGTGGGCAGCGGAATCGGTCCCGCAATCTGAGCGCCTGTGCGCCGCGCGGTTTCCACAATCTCGCCCGTCGACTGATCCAGAATGCGATAGTCGTAAGCTTTCAACCGGATCCGAATTCTCTCTTTTCCAATCACTGTTTCGTTTCCTAACCCCTCCCGGCGTCTCCGGGAGGAAAGAGCTGGCGGCAAGCTGCAAGCCGCGTTGTTTTGCCTGTGTGGTGCGGGCACTCCTGCCCGCTCGCCGGCAGCACCGGAAAAAACCTCGCGGGCAAGAGTGCCCGCGCCACACTATCCTTACTGAACAATCTCCGCGATGGTGCCGGCTCCCACGGTGTGGCCGCCTTCGCGGATGGCGAAGCGCAAGCCCTTTTCCATGGCTACCGGCGTGATCAACTCGATTACCAGGCCGACGTTGTCTCCCGGCATCACCATTTCCGTGCCCGCTGGAAGCTCCGCCACGCCCGTCACGTCCGTCGTTCGCAAGTAGAACTGCGGACGGTATCCCTTGAAGAACGGGGTGTGACGGCCACCCTCTTCCTTCGTCAGGATGTAAACCTCAGCCTTGAACTTGGTGTGCGGCGTGATCGAGCCACCCTTGGCCAGCACCATGCCGCGCTCCACGTCGTCCTTGCCAATACCGCGCAGCAAGAGACCGGCGTTGTCGCCCGCCATGCCTTCGTCCAGTTGCTTCTTGAACATTTCGACGCCCGTCACGACCGTCTTGCGGGTATCGCGGAAGCCGACGATTTCCACTTCCTCGCCGACCTTCACCTTGCCGCGCTCGATTCTTCCGGTCACCACCGTGCCGCGGCCCGAGATCGAGAAGATGTCTTCGATCGGCATCAGGAACGGCTTGTCCAGTTCACGCGCCGGCTGCGGCACGTACTTGTCTACCGCTTCCATCAGCTCGTCAATCTGCTTCTCCCACTTAGCTTCGCCGTTCAGCGCCCCCAAGGCCGACAGCCGGATCACCGGAACGTCATCGCCCGGAAACTTGTAGATCTTCAGCAGTTCGCGCACTTCCAACTCGACCAGATCCAGCAACTCGGGATCGTCCACCGCATCGCACTTGTTCAGCGCGACCACGATGTACGGCACACCCACCTGGCGGGCGAGCAGCACGTGCTCGCGCGTCTGCGGCATCGGACCATCGGTCGCCGCCACCACCAGGATCGCGCCGTCCATCTGCGCCGCGCCCGTGATCATGTTCTTGATGTAGTCGGCGTGGCCCGGGCAGTCGACGTGCGCATAATGCCGGTTGTTGGTCTCGTACTCGACGTGCGCCGTCGCGATCGTGATACCACGCGCCTTCTCTTCCGGCGCGTTGTCGATCGAATCAAACGACCGGAACACAATCTTCGGATTGTGTTTCTGCAGAACCTTGGTGATCGCCGCCGTCAACGTCGTCTTGCCATGATCGATGTGGCCAATCGTCCCTACGTTGCAGTGCGGCTTTGTACGCTCAAATTTCTCTTTCGCCATTTCCGTTCCTCAGGGGCTCAAGCCCCAGTCTGATGATTGCCTTGTCGGCGCAGCTGAAGCCGCGCCCTTTCAAACCTATTTTGCCGTCCCTTGCACCTTGGCGATGATTTCCTCCGCGACGGACCGCGGAGCCTCCTCATAACGCGCAAAGTGCATTGAGTATTCCGCACGTCCCTGCGTTGACGAACGCATGTGGGTCGCGTATCCGAACATTTCCGCCAGCGGAACGATCGCCTTGATGACCTGCGATCCCGCGCGGTGCTCCATGCCTTCAATCCGGCCGCGCCGTGAGCTCAAATCGCCCATGATCGTTCCGGCGTAATCTTCCGGCGTGACTACTTCGACCGCCATCACCGGCTCGAGCAGCACCGGAGAAGCCTTGCGGGCAGCCTCTTTGAAGGCCATCGACCCTGCGATTTTGAACGCCATTTCGTTCGAGTCGACATCGTGATAGCTGCCGTCGAACAGCGTTGCCTTCACGTCGACCATGGGATAGCCGGCCAACACGCCGCCTTCCAGCGCTTCCTGAATGCCCTGGTCGATCGGCTTGATGAATTCCTTCGGCACCGAACCGCCCACAATGTCGTTGACGAATTCGTATCCAGTCCCGGGTGGTTGCGGATCGAGATAAATCTTGGCGTGTCCGTACTGGCCGCGGCCGCCCGTCTGCCGAATGTACTTGCCCTCGGCTTCGGCGTGCCGGCGAATCGTCTCGCGATACGCCACCTGCGGCTTGCCAACGTTGGCTTCAACTTTGTACTCGCGCATCATGCGATCGACGATGATTTCCAGGTGCAACTCGCCCATGCCGCTGATGATGGTCTGTCCGCTGTCGGGATCGGTATGAACCTTGAAGGTCGGGTCTTCCTGGGCCAGGCGTCCGAGCGCCATACCCATCTTTTCCTGGTCTGCTTTCGTCTTGGGTTCGACCGCAACCGAAATTACAGGAGCGGCAAACTCGATCGATTCGAGCGCGATGGGATGAGCTTCGCTACAGATCGTGTCACCGGTCGAAACGTTCTTCAGTCCAACCGCGGCGCAAATATCGCCCGCCAGAATCTCGTGGATCTCTTCGCGCTTGTTGGCGTGCATCTTCAGCAAGCGTCCAATGCGCTCGTGCTTTCCAGTACGTACGTTCAGCACGGAATCACCGGTCTTGAGCTGTCCGGAATAAACGCGAATAAACGTCAACTGGCCGACAAACGGATCAGCCATGATCTTGAACGCCAATGCCGAGAACGGCTCTTTGTCATCAGGCTTGCGAGTCACTTCCTGGCCGTTGTTAGGATTCTTGCCATGCGTTTCGCCCACATCGAGCGGCGAGGGCAGATAATCCACGACAGCATCCAGCAACGGCTGCACGCCCTTGTTCTTGAAGGCCGTACCCACGACAACCGGGAATACTTTCAATTCGATCGTTGACTTGCGCAGCGACTTCCGCAGTTCGTCCGCAGAAATATCTTCGCCTTCGAGGAACTTGTGCAGAATCTCGTCATCGTTTTCGGCGATGGTCTCAACCAGTTGTGCGTGGAAGGCTTCGGCTTTCTTCTTCAGTTCGGCGGGAATTTCTTCGGTGAGATATTCGGCCCCGATGGTGTCGTCTTGCCAGACGATCGACTTCATGTTGATCAGATCGACGACGCCCCTGAACTTATCTTCCTGGCCGATGGGAAATTGAATCGCGACGGGCTTGGCACTGAGGCGCTTGCGGATGGTGTCGACGGCATGCTCGAAATCAGCACCCATCTTGTCGATCTTATTAATAAAGCAAATGCGTGGGACGCCGTATTTATCGGCCTGACGCCATACTTTTTCGGACTGCGGCTGCACACCGTGCACAGCGTCGAATACTGCCACCGCACCGTCGAGCACGCGCAGCGAGCGTTCCACCTCAGCCGTGAAATCCACGTGGCCGGGCGTATCAATAATGTTGATGCGGATGTCGCGCCAGGTACAGGTGGTCGCCGCGGATGTGATGGTGATACCGCGCTCCTGCTCCTGCTCCATCCAATCCATGGTCGCAGTGCCTTCGTGCACCTCTCCGATGCGGTGCGTCCGGCCCGTATAAAACAGGATGCGCTCCGTCGTAGTGGTCTTTCCGGCATCGATGTGGGCCATGATGCCGATGTTTCTGCAACGCTCTAATGGGACTGTTCTTGGCACGACTCTTATCTGCTCTTTCTGGGACTCCGAAATCAGGTTTTAGCTCGTAGCTTCTAGCTTCTAGCTAGCCAAACCGCCCTGGTATTGCTAAGGGCTAAAGGCTAGGAGCTAAAAGCTCCCTTACCAGCGGTAATGCGCGAATGCCTTGTTTGCTTCCGCCATGCGATGTACATCTTCCTTCTTCTTAATGGCGGCGCCGCGGCTGTTGGCCGCGTCCAGCAATTCATTGCTCAACTTGTCGACCATTCCCTTTTCGCCACGCCCACGCGCATAGCTAATGATCCAGCGGATCGCTAGCGACGTCCGGCGGTCGGCATTCACCTCGACCGGCACCTGATAGTTCGCACCCCCGACACGGCGGGTCTTCACTTCGAGCAACGGCTTTGTGTTCTCGACAGCTTTCTTGAAGAGCTTCAGGGCCTCATCGCCGCCCTTCGACTCCAGCTTCGTCAGGGCTTCATAGAAGATGCCCTCGGCCGTCGACCGCTTCCCCTGCCACATCATCGAGTTAATGAACTTCGTTACCAGGTCCGACTGATAGACAGCATCGGCCGGCACCGTCCGCTTTGCGATATGTCCTTTACGAGGCATTCAGCTTCTAGCTCCTAGCTCATAGCTTCTAGCTTGAGCTTTGCTGGCCAGTGACCACTGGCCACTAGCCTTTCTTCGGTCTCTTCGCTCCGTACTTCGAGCGCCCCTGCATACGACCGGCAACGCCCACCGCATCGAGTGTTCCGCGAATCACGTGATAGCGCACGCCCGGCAAATCCTTAACACGGCCCCCGCGGATCAGCACAATCGAGTGCTCTTGGAGGTTGTGTCCGACTCCGGGGATGTATGTGGTCACTTCGATCCCGTTCGTGAGCCGCACACGCGCCACCTTCCGCAACGCCGAATTCGGCTTTTTTGGGGTCTGCGTGTACACGCGCGTGCAAACGCCGCGCTTTTGCGGACATCCCTGCAACGCAGGGCTCGCCGTTTTGTAACGAGGCCTTTTCCGGCCCTGAGCCACCAACTGGTTAAACGTAGGCACTCTTGCTACTCCTTAGCCGCACACTCGCACTGGGCGGGCGGCTTCAAAATCCACAGCCTCAGAAGCGCATCCGTGGGCATGACCGGCTACAGCCTGGCCATTACTTCTCGTCTCTTATTGCGCAGCACTCGCATGCGCGCGGCTGACGAGAGATTCTGGATTCCCTTTAAGACTTACGCCGCCGACGGTGGCGCCCGGCCAAACTCCGGGGGCACTCCGTTTCGTCAGCCTTGCCCTGCATATCCCCTCGCATAAGGGCGAAGGGCGCCGCAGGTACGTTTCAGCGAGGAATGTTCCCGAACCTAACTTGCATCCGGAAACCCTGTTTCTCTAAAGCTCAACCGCCACCTTCTGCGCACACACCCGCAAAAAGTCGCAGCATACAGCAAGCCTGGATGAACTCGCGGAACCAAACTACTATAGCAAGTCGTTCGAAACATCGTCAACTCGTTCTTTTGCATCCCACTGACGGGATATCGAGCGGTTGCATGAAGGGGGCACGGGGTGCTTGCCGATTCCGGCCTCAACCTCTACACTACAGGTTTTCCAATTCATTCGAGTAGTTTCTCTGCGCCTTTAAGCGCAGGGACATGGCTAGCTCTCATAAGCGATGGACAAAGAGGAGTGCATGGGTCGGTTTCGTTCGCTAAGTCTGCGCCTGGCAGTTGCCTTTCTATCGTTCTTGACCATCACCGGATGTGGCGGAGGGTCCCACCCGGGGCCGCCTCTGTTCCCGGGGCGCATTAACCTCAACCCAGGTTCGGCCGTTTCCATGGTGCTGGGCGGAACTCTTACGTTCACGGCCAGCGTCCAAACCGCGTCCGGAACCAACCTCGCCGTACCTGTCACATTCGCATCGAACGATACCGCCATTCTCAATCTGGCTCCGAATGGAGTCGCCTGCGCGGGCCACTGGGATGTCGCTTTTACCACTTGTACCCCGGGAGCCATGGGACCCGTTACAGTCACTGCAAGCGCCTTGGGTGGTAGCAGCGTTCCAACCTATGTCTTTGTCCATCCGCCGATCGACAACATCACGGTAGTCGGCGTTATTCCAGACGGTGCCCAGGTGCAGGAGCCTTGCCTTTCGCAGTCCCAGTCCATGACTGTCGAGGCGCACGCGTACAGCCAGGGAACCGATATCACCTCTTCTGTCGGCCCATTCACCTGGTCTGCCAACAATGCATCCGTCGTGACGTTAACGCCGTTGACCAACAACGCTTTTAACTTCGCCACCAACCAAGCCACAGCGCAAGCGAACACCCCGGGGATCACCTACATCTACGCCTCCGCCAGCGGGGTGAGCAGCAGTTCGTTTCAGCAGCCGCGGTTGACCAACGCGCAGGGCGCGGGCTCTCCAGTCCTCGATTTCTTTGCGACCTGCCCTGTCGAGAACATCGCGCTCGAACTTGGGGCAGCGGGCTCAGGCCGGACCACATTCACGGTGCCCAAGGGATCCGGGGCACAGACGGTAATTGCCACCGTGACCGACATTATGGGCGTCAGTTCCCTGCCCAACACCGACGGGGGAATCGTCCTCAGCAAGATTCCCTTAAGCTGGACCTCGTCGCAGCCGGGAGCCATCGGTGTCGCGGCCACAGGATGCACCCAGTCCTGCGCTCTGGCGCTGTCAAGTCCGGGTTCCGCCACCGTGACCGCGTCCTGCTCGCCGCCGACTTGTAACGTCGGATTCCCCACCATCCCCAACGCATTCCTGACTAATGGTGCGATCGACAGCAACAAGATCACCGCCTGCACCAACTTCTTTCAGGCACTGTATCCCCTATTGAAAGACTGTGGGGAACTCATTCCGGTCCCGGTTTACGCATCTCCGGTTTTCGTCGATCCTGGGAACCCAACGCTTCCGGTCTCTCCGCTTTCCCCGATGGCCGCGATTTCTGGCATCGTCACCGGGTCTACATCCTCGCCAACGGTGTTGGCTTCGAGCATGGGATGCGCGAAGGAGCCTCCTTCGACGTGTAATACGTCAGCGTACTTCGTCTCGACGAGGACATCGGCGGGAAATCAAAGCCCTCTGCCGGTTTCGCCCAATTCATTTTTGTTCGACCCCACTGGGGGAAAGGTCTGGATGGGAAGCGACTTTGGCGCGGAGATTGTGACCCCAACCAATTTCGGTAGCGCAAATAATCCCTTCACTTCCTTAGGCACAGTGACGGGGAAAGTCCTTGCGAGTTCACTTAATGGGACGATTGCCGCGTTTTCTGATACCGTCCACGTACCGAATCAGGTGTACATTGTCAGTTCGTCCAACACGGGTTCACCGACTGCTCTCAGTATCCCTGGACCGACGCCTCCACTCACTGAGATCGCTGGCTTTTCACCCGACGGATTGAAGACCTTTATCATCGCGGGATCGAACCTGACTTCGATGTATGTCTACTCCTCGCTTCAGGCGCTGCAAGGTCCGATTCCTCTCACTGGACAAGGCACTGCGATAGCATTTTCACCGAATGCCGCTTTCACTTATATCGCTGAGTCCGGAGGTGCCCCCAATCTCACCGCATTCGCGAATTGCAACAATCCTGCCGTTGCCCCGATCCAGACAGCCGCAAGTATCGGGTTGCCCGGGCCGCCACTTCTGATGAAAGTTCTGCCCGCGCTGCACATTGACGGCAGAGACTCCCTTGGCCATCCGATCCCGGACGGCATACACATACTCATTCTTGACTCCACCGGATTCGACATCGTCACTTCAGTCATTACCCCGCCGTTGGATCCAACGACATTGTGTCCGCAGCAATTGACTTTCACCGACTACCAGAGTCTGCCTGCGGTCCAGCGGATCGAATTAGGGCAAGGGACACTGCAGCCGGTGAACTTCTTCTACTCGGCAGATGACACGCAGCTGTACGTTGTGACGTCGAGCAGTTCGAGCATCATTGTCTACAGCTTCATCACGGGGTCCGTGATCGGAGGCATCGAGCTTCAGAACAACGCCACACCGCTCACCGCCGACATGTCGACTGATGCGGGGACCATCGTCATCGCTGGCAGCGACGGCATGCTGCACGAGGTCAGCACGGCTCTGGGTGGCGGCGACTCGGTTCCCATTTCATTTCCCAACATCCCGAATGGCCTGAACCCGTTCTGCACCTTCACTCCACTCGCCAACCCTTGCACACTCAATGTTGTGCAATCCAGGCCCTAGTCCAGGATCTGGCGGGAATATGCAGGGACGGCCGCCTCGGCTGTCCCGACGGCGAGGTCGAACGGAGATCTTAGGGGCAAGTGCGAAACGCGAAGGAAGAAACCCAGCGAAAAAGAAGAGAAATAGAACTGAGAACTGACTATTGGCTGCCGCCCAAGTCCTTCCCCACACTATCGAGCACCCCGTTCACAAAGTGCACCGATTCGGGGGAAGAAAATTTGCGCGCAATCTCCAGGGCTTCGTTGATGACGACGGCCCGCGGCGTCTCGGGATAAGCCAGCAACTCCGCCACCGCGGCCCGCAGCAGATTCCGGTCAACCGCGGCCATCCGCTCCATGCGCCAATGCTCGGCGTGCTTCTCGATCAGCGAGTCGATCTCGCTCACCCGATCCGTCGCCACCCGAAACAAATCATCGGCAAAACCGCGCACTTCGGTGCTCGTGGCGCCATGCTCGGCCCAGAACGTCCGCCGTACCTGTTCCGCATTTTGCTTTCCCATGTCCGCCTGGAAAAGCATCTGCAATGCGATCTCTCGGGATTTTCGTCGAGTGCCCATTGGCCGTCAGCCATCAGCTATCACTAAAACAGCATAGCCACGGCTTCATCAGTTTACATGGAAGTAATTCTAGTGAGAGACAGGGACAGAATTCCGAGTGATGCAGCCGAGAATCCTGTTACGACCGCGAACGTTTCGTCTTACGCAATTTGCGACGAATCTGCTTTCGAGCGCCGGTTTTGCTTTCGCTGACGGCTGAGAGCTGACGGCTGACGGCTTCTTTCAACGATGCCATTTCCACCGCCGCCAGGGCCGCCTCGAATCCTTTGTTCCCCATCTTCAGTCCAGCACGGTCAATCGCTTGCTCCAGAGTGTCGCACGTTAAAACACCGAAGGCATGCGGCACGCCAGTCTCCTGCGCCGACTGCCCGATCCCCCGCGTGACTTCGTTGACAATGACATCGTAGTGCGCTGTATCCCCACGCAGCAGGCACCCAATACAAATGATCGCGTCGTACTTGCCTGTCAAAGCCAACATCCGCGCGGCTGAGGGAATCTCAAATGCGCCCGGCACACGAACTACTGCGATGTCTTTTTTCAAAGCGCCCGTCCGCAGCAGCCCATCACAGGCACTCAACAAGAGCCGCTCAGTGATAAAAGAATTGAATCGCGAGACCACAATGGCGAAGCGTTTCCCGGACGCGTCAAGCTTGCCTTCTAAGGCGCCAAGTGCGTTCGGCACCGACTCAATCTTCAGTATGTCTTTCTTTGCAGCGATGTCAGTCTCCCCCGTTTGCTTGCGACCCATCCGTGATGTTTGTCATCGTGAGCCGCAGTTTTTCGCTGCGCACTATGCAGTTCGCGGTAACTACAGATTGCACAGGTCCTTCGCGGCAAAAGACGCCGCTCAGGATGACAGTTCGTCACCTCTGATAAAGACTACTTTCCTTTAAACTGTGCTGGCCGCTTTTCTAAAAACGCCTTCGTCCCTTCAGTCTTGTCCTCAGTGGAACAAGCCACCGCAAACAGGACGGCCTCGAGATAGAGCCCCTCGCTCAAAGTCATCTCCATTCCCTTGTTGACGGCTTCCATCGCGTACTGCACGGCCAGCGGAGCATTGGCAATGATCTTCGCCGCAATCGCCTCGGCACGCGGCACCACCTCATTCACCAGCCCGATGCGATGGGCTTCCTGGGCGGTAATCATCTCTCCAGCGAGCACCATCTGCATTGCGATCCCCTTGCCCACGAGGCGCGGCAGGCGCTGTGTCCCGCCATATCCAGGGATAATCCCTAGCTTCACTTCGGGCTGGCCAAGCTTCGCATTCTCGCTCGCCAAGCGCATGGTGCAAGCCAGGGCAATCTCGCACCCGCCGCCGAGCGCAAAGCCGTTGATGCAGGCGATGACAGGCTTCCCCAAGTTCTCAATCAGATTGAGGACATTCTGCCCGCGATGCGTATATTCCTTCCCAGTAACCGCGTCTTGTTTCGCCAGTTCACTTATATCGGCGCCGGCAATGAATGCCTTCTCACCGGACCCGGTAAAGATGACGACGCGTATTGCGGCGTCGTTCTTGATGTCATGAAACGCTGACCGCAGTTCCTCTATGGTGGCCATGTTGAGCGCATTGAGCACTTTCGGCCGGTTGACGATGACGTAGGCTATCAACGCTTTCTTTTCGAGAATGATGTTTTCGAAATTCATAAAATTCCAATCTGCCACGGATTCACGCGGATCAACGCGGATCATTCAAAATTTGTCATCCTGAGCGCGGCAAATCGATTCGCGAAGCGGATTGATTTGCGCAGTCGAAGGATCCCGGTCAGCCTCACTGACCGACGGCTTCCAGCAGGAGTTCTCTCCAAGCAGCCGTAGTGAAAATGCTCTTCAGGTCGGCCGTCACGCATAGCTGAAAGGGATCCTTCGACTGCGTGAAGCTATCGCTTCGCGAAAGCCTCACTTCGCTCAGGATGACAGAACTTTATAACTTATTCGCCTTTGGCTGCTCCGGGTCTGAGTAATCATAAAAGCCTTTGCCGGTTTTCCGCCCGTACCAACCTGCCATCACCATCCGCTTCAGCAGCGGAGGCGACGCGAAGCGGCGCTCCTTGAACTCGTCATACATCACGTGTGTGATGTAGTAGGTCGTATCGAGTCCGACAAAATCCAGCAGCGTGAACGGCCCCATCGGATAGCCGCAGCCAAGCTTCATGGCGTTATCGATGTCCTCGATCGACCCCACGCCCTCTTCATACGCCCGGACGGCATCGAGCAAATATGGCACCAGCAGCCGGTTTACGATGAATCCGGTCTTGTCAGATGTCCGCACTGGAACCTTGCCCAGCTTCTTCGCGAACGCGTAGGCGGACTCGTACACTTCGACGGCGGTGGCAATGGTCCGGACGACTTCGACCAGTTTCATCAGCGGCACGGGATTAAAAAAGTGCAGCCCGATAAACCGCTCCGGCCGCTTCACCGCAGTTAACAACTCCGTCACCGAAATCGAAGAAGTATTCGAAGCGAAGATGGCCTCTTTCTTCACGATGCCATCGATCGACGCGTACATCTTTTTTTTCTCTTCCACGTTCTCGATTATGGCTTCAATGACGATGTCGCAATCCGCCAGGTCGGATTTATTCGTCGTGCCCCGAAGCCGCGCCCGGATCGCATTCTTCTGCTCCGCCGTAATCCCGCCCTTCTCGACGGGCCGCTCCGCAAACTTCGCCAGAGACTTCTCAATCCCGGCAAAGCCTTTGTCGAGGAACTTCTGTTGGACTTCCAGCACCGTGACGTCGAATCCCGCCATCGCGCAAACCTGGGCGATACCAGAACCCATCAGGCCACAACCGAGAACTCCAACTTTCTTGATTTCCATAATTGCTTCCTCGAAAAAATTCACCCTGTCATCCTGAGCGGAGCGAAGAACCTATGCACTCTTTTCTGCACCACCAAACTGCATAGATCCTTCGCGGCGAAAGCGCCGCTCAGGATGACAAAGTTCAATAGGTCCGCGGAAAATCTGTGTTCATCCATGGCAAAGAAGTTAATCGCACCTGCTCAGCGCTGCCCGACCAATCTGGCAAGAACAATCGGACTTCACCAGCTCAATTCCACCAGCGAAACACTCTCCCCCGGCATCGCGAACTCCAAGCGGACCGCGCCGTCTTTGCGAACTACCCACCGGGGCGATTCCAGCAGTTGCAACTGCCCCGCTGCTTTCAACGAGTGAGATTGCTCTGCAGTGGGCGATTGCGGAGACCCCATCGACTTCCACACTGTATAGGAATTGCTGTGGTTCTGGTCAATGCGATAGTGCTTCACCAGAATTCTTCCTGCACCCGTCGGCAATCCCATAACGTTCAGTTGCACAGGCAATTCCGTGGCCGCCGCTTCGTCATCCTGATAGTTCCACAGCAACACGGTGACTTCATGATTTCCACGGGCTGCCAGACCATCCACGTCCGTCTTTGAGCGAACTCCAGACGTGAGCATCTCGTCGAGATTCACCGGCGCGCTGCTCTTCAGTTCAACACGCTCTCCCGACATCAATCCCATCATCCGGAACAGATTCAAGATCGGCTTGTCGATCCCGTTCGTCGCCAGAGTCCGATATCCCAGAAAGTAAGGCTGGTCCTCAAACTCAAACGCCCAGGTAAGAATTCCCGCCAGGTTCGTCTCGGAGCGCTCGTTCAAATCCAGCATCTCCCGGATCGCTACCGCTGTATTCGCGGGATACAGCGTGCCGTTTCGATACGCGTTCTGCGGATGATCTTTTGCCGAACAGGCGGCACAGCCCTCCGGGTCCGATTCGCTCAGGATCACCGGCAGGTGCGCAAACTGCGGAAATGACGAAACGATCTTCAGCCCTTCATCCACGTCGCGCAGTTGATGCGCGAGCCCCATCTGCACGTGTCCATCTTTTACTTCAGGAGAGCCTTTCGCATGAAAACTTATGAAGTCGAGCGGAGCTCCGATTTTTCCGGTTGCATAGTTCGTGCCGCTGGCGCAGTGGCGCAGAAATTGCCGGAGAAACGCGGCCGCCTTGGCAGACCCAGGCCCAGTCGTCGCCGGGCCTCCCACCTTCGCCTCCGGCAAGGCGCGCCGGACGGCATCAACCGCGTAGTCAAACAGCTTGTCGTATTCTTCGGGAGTTCCGTGCCAGTAGCCGATGTCCGGCTCATTCCACACTTCCCAATCCCACCCGGCGACTTCGCTTTTTCCGTAGCGAGCGACGCAGTGCAGCGCCAGTTGATAGACCAATTCACCCCACTTGGCAAAATCCTTCGGAGGATAGGTCCAGCCCACGAAAAGTTCGTCCTTGGGCCAGTGATGGCGATACGGCTCGGGATGCGTGGAAAGGGCTTGAGGCATGAAACCGATTTCGACAAAAGGCTTCACGCCAAGTTGCAGGTAGGTATCGAGGATTTTGTCGACGATCGTCCAATCGTAGACCGGATGCCCGGCGGAATCTTCGGTGTACGCGTTGGTTGATCCCCATTTAAGGGCAGGCGTGCCGTCTCCTGTTGTCAGCAAATTGTGGGTTCGGATTTGTACCTGAGCATTATTGCTCGCCGACAGTTCCGCGATCAGTTCTCGCCCGTGCGGCGCGTAGGTGTAGTTCGGTTCGTCGTAGCCAAAGTAGTTCCAGACCGGATTCAACGAACCAAGACTTTGCCCGGCCTCTACTCGAATTACAACAGGAGTCTGGGCACAGAGATGTTGAATCAGCAGGAAGATGAGATACGCGAAGGTCGCGACCTGCAGATACCGTCGCCGATTCATATTCGCGATTCGCGCGCATCCGCTCATACAGAAGAAAGGAACCTAGCTCATATTCTCCACTACCATCGCAATTCCCTGGCCGCCGCCGATGCAAGCCGTCGCCAGCCCATATTTCTTCTTGCGCCGACGCAGCTCATAGAGCAGCGTGATCACCAGACGCGTCCCGGTCGCACCCAGCGGATGTCCCAGCGCGATCGCTCCACCGTTGACGTTCACTTTCTCGCGATCCAGGCCGAGTTCCTTCTCGACCGCGAGATACTGCGCGGCGAACGCCTCATTCACTTCAATCAAATCAATGTAATCCAGCGACAGCCCAGCCTTCTGGAGCGCAATCTTCGTGGCCGGCACCGGACCCCGCCCCATTACCTTCGGCTCTACGCCCGCAATGCCCCAGCCGACAATCCGGCCGAGCGGCTCCATGTTGCGCTTGCGGACTTCATCCAGCGACATCACAACAACCGCCGCCGCACCGTCGACGATACCGCTAGCGTTTCCAGCGGTCACGGTCCCGTTCTTCCCAAACGCTGCCTTGAGTTTGGCCAGCCCTTCCATTGTCGTCTGCGGACGCCGGTGGTCATCCTCAGTGAGCGACTCTGCTGTCGGCTCGCCCTTATGATTTCGCAGCGGCACCGGCACCAGTTCTTCCTGAATGCGTCCGGCTTTGTAAGCATCATCCGCGCACTTTTGCGAACGCAGGGAGAACTCATCCTGCATCTCGCGCGTGATCCCTTGCTGTGAGCCATACAGTTCGGCGGTGTTTGCCATATATGACCCGCAATAGGAATCGAGCAGCGCCACCATCAACGAATCTTCCAGCTTGCCGCCCGGCGCCAGCGTGAAGCCATCGCGACCGCGGATCACGAACGGCGCCTGCGACATGGCTTCCATCCCGCCGGCGAGCACGATCTTCGCCTCATCGGTCTGGATCATTTGCGCCGCACTCACGATCGACTGCATGCCCGAACCGCACAGGCGGTTCACTGTCAACGCTGGAGTTTCGACGGGAATGCCCGCCCGCAATCCCACGTGCCGCGCTCCGTACAGCGCGTCGCCTGAAGTCTGCTGTGCGTTGCCGAACACCACGTGATCGAACTCTTTTGGATCCATGCCCGAGCGCTCGATCGCGCCATTTCCCGCAATCGCGCCCAACTCCTGCGCTGTAAAATCTTTCAACTTTCCGCAATACCGCCCAAACGGCGTGCGCGCTCCACTGACGATAGCAATGTCACCGGCTTTTAACATGATGAATGACTCGCAGAACCCCAACCAGACCCGGCCAGAGTGCATTATCCAAACTTGTTAGTCTAGCAGTGGGAAGAAGAATTCACCACAAAGGCACGGAGAGAGGAAACGAGGAAGAAAGGAATGAAGGTCTAAGGTCTGAAGTAAGCTTTCTAGGCGACGGCACTCGCGGCCAGCACAGTCGGCCCGAGCGCTACCACATGACCCAGTCCCTGGCTCATAGCTTGGCCCAGAGCATGCTCCACTCGGTTGATAACCTCAGTTACCACGTCGATGGGATCAAATTCGGTGCGGACTACAGCCTCCGCGAGTCCCGCTGAGAATAGAGCTGTGGCTCCCTGTTCAGCTCCATCCTTGGCGCTCCAACGCAGATTCGCCACGATCTTGCGCAGCTTTTCGATCGCCAGCATGGCTTCTTTTTCCGCCGTCTCGCCCAGCAGGATGGCAATCGTCGTCATATCGTAGCGGAACGCCAAATCGTTCGATCGGATGTTGGCGGCAAACATCTGGCCGGCGCGTTCCATCAAAGTTTGCACCTCAACGTCGCCGTGTTCTTTGACCATGGCGCCACTTTTGCCAAACTGCAGCAAGACGACAGTCAGGGGTGTCGAATTCTGAACGGCGCGCTTGCTCTCCGCCATCAGTAAATCCAGATACGAAGCCCGCTTCAGCAGGCCGGACTTCTCATCGGTCACCGAAAGATTCTTCACCAGCCGCCGCAGACCTGCGTTGTTCAGGGCGATCACCATCTGATCGGCCAGCGTTTTCAGCACCACCATGTCCGACTGTTGCCACGACCGCGGTCGATTGTGCGTGAGCACCAGAATTCCGGCTCTTTCTTCCCCGTCCATTAGAGGAACTGAGAGGATCGTCGCCGCGGCACCGATCTCGCCGAGGGCCTTTTTAGCGCTCTGCAAGAGGCTCGATCTGGCAGGATCCTGAATCTCCAACGGCTCGTGCTGCTGCATTGCGGAATGCAGACATGTGACCAACTCGCCGATGGCGGCAGGGCTCATACGCTTCGTCCCCTCAGCGCAAAACTCATCCATCGCGGTCGCGGGCATTCCCGCTTTTCCCATCACTGCGATGCAGCGTGCGGCTTCCCACTGCATTCCGATTTCTTTAACGGCAGTACTGAGGACCGCTGGAGCTGTGCTCTGGTGATAGAGCTTCCGCGTGATCTCGGCGACCCTGGTAAACGTCCGCACGTCGGCGCCCGGGTCGGGCGCTGGATCCGCAGGCGCAACCACGGCCGTTGGGGACGAGGACGATGGCGTCGCCGTCGGAGGCAAAGGCGCCGATCCCGCATACCGCGGCGTCACTCCCGCAGACATATACAGCCGCTGTAGATCTTCGTTCCGCTCTTCCTCGCGCGGAAACAGTTCCTGAATTCTCTGCAGCCGCTCGACGGCTTTGTTGCGCATCCCGTACTGCACCAGGATTTCGGCTTGCAGCATCAGGTCCTGTAGGGTAGATGCTCCCAGCGTCCGTTCGTCTACGTGCACCGGTTCTTCGGGCGCCTTCGCGGCCGAACTGAATCGGGAAGCGATTACTTTGAACCGGGCATCTTCGACCTTGCCCTTGATCATGTCGAGACGCTTGAGATGTCCGGGCTCATAGGGATCGACTTCCGCCGCCCGGTCGAGGCACTCCGCCGCTTTGGCGAACTCTGCCGTGCTGCAGTACAGATCGAACAACTTCAGCAGCGTGCTGCAGTAGTCACTCTCACGGTTTGATGAGTTGTAGAGCTCGCTGAGGAACTCAAGCATTTGCGACGACGGCTTACGTGTCGAGGTGATGTCTTCCATGATCGCGGTGAACTGCCGACGCTCGCCGCGACGCCGCTGGAACTGCTCTAGTTTGCGGGACAAGGCCACCGCCTCATCTTCCTGCCCGCCATCCAAGAAACTTCCAATCAGCCCGATAACCTGCTGCACGCGCGCCGGATTCTGTTCAAACAAAGTCCATACCAGCGGCTCCGCCTCGGGAAACCTTCCCGCTGCGACCAGAGAATCGGCGTAGGCTTCACGGAATTCCTGCGGTACTGGCCCGGCACTGATCTGGGGTTCCAGAATAAAGATTGCTGCTCCCACCTGGCCTTTCACCAATAAGCTTTTCGCGTACGCCAGTGCGATGGATTGATCCGATGCGTCTTCCTGATAGGCTCGCTCATACCACTGCGCCGGATCTCCATCCTCAGCCGCAGCGGCCAGGGCTAATCGCTGGAATGATGCCGCCGCCACTTTGCGATTTCCCAGCTCAGAAGCCAGCTCTGCGACTCGCAGCAAATTCGCCTGGGTGGCCTCGATCGCCACAATGCGATCCAGAACCTCTGCCGCCTCCTGTTTTTTCCCCAACTTCGTCAGATCGAGCAGCGCCGCCTCGTACGTGCCCACGGCCAGCTTCTTGTTCGATCCCTCCAGCAACTGTCCAAAGCGAAACTTCTGTTGCCACGTCGGACTGCCGTGGCGTGCCAGCTTCTTGTAAGTCAGGCTTGCCCGCGTCGCATCTCCGGCCGTAACTTGCCGTTCAAACAATTCCCCCAACAGCTTCACGGCTTCAGCGTTTCGACTCAGCGACAGACACAAGTCCGCGGTGAGTTGCCGCACTACGTCGTTTTCGTGATCGTCTTTGAGGACCAGCAGGTATTCTTCGAGGGCTTCAGCGGTCTTGCCTTTTTGCAGGAGCTTTTCCGCGCGCTCAATGCGCTTGCCGATCTCGGCTCGGTCCAGTCGTCTTGTGATCTCAGGCATGCGGAATCGGGCGGAGTAACCCTGCTCCGATTCTAGGAGTGCCCTCTAACCCCAGCAATGCGGTAACGCCAAGGCGCGATTACGAAGGTCACCCCCGCTTGAGTGTTGGGGGCTAAAGTGAAGCGCGGTACGGCGATTCCCTGAAGCCCCTGATGAGTCGAATGGGCAGCGGGCGGTTTTACGAGGCCGGATTGTTCGGTGCTATGCTGAGGATTACTCGACGTTCACGCTCGTCTGGTAGGTTTTGCTTGGTTGGACTTCGATCTTCTGGGCATGCTCAAGACGGTTTTTCAGCAGCGACAGATTCGCCCATTCGAGTTCCCAACCATCGTCAATCGCCAGCATTCGGTACCGCCCCGGCAAGACGTCGCGCAGGGTAAATGTTCCATCGCTGTCACTTTGATCGCGACGAAACTTCGGCAGATTCACCTCGGCATTCTCAGGAACAAGCAGGATCATTGCCCCCGCAACGGGCTTATCATCCTCGCGGGCGGTGCCATTAATTTTCGCCGACGTGTTAGACAGCGATATTTCCAGTTCGACCGGCTTTCCGCCGGTAATCTGTACTGTTTGTCCTACCACCTGCGCACCTTTCGCCTTCAGGCTCGACACGATGGAGTTCTCGCCGGTAATCGCGTACACCGAATACGTGCCTGGGGTCAGGAAGTCCGCATCGAATTGGATCTGGCCCCGCTCGCCAATCTGCGATTGCAGCACTTCGTCCGTCCGGCTGTTCCAGAGCCTTACGATGCCCTGTCGCGGCCACCCCCCACCTTCCATCTGAACTTCGCCGCGAATCGATGCCACTGCGGACGTACTGTCGGGATCCACTTCGGCATCCGCCGTCAGATCAAGCAGCATCGCGCGCTTCGCCCGACTGCTGGGGTCGGCAGATACAATGTCCAACACGTATCGTCCCGGAGGCACGCCCCGAATTTCCTGTGAATCGTCCACCTGTACCTGTCTCTGCCAAACCTGATTGATCTCCGTGCCAAAGATTCTCTGCTGCAGGGTCGCACCAGTGAACTTCTGCGGATCGGCATTGATATGGTTCACCCGCAGACGCAAAGCGGGCACCGGGTTCAGAGTGAAATCCGCGGTGAAGTCCTCACCCTCATTCAGAGCGATCTGGGACGCCGAGTCGGGATCGGTGATACCAGGATAGAAGGTCGTCGGAAACGCGACATCGAATTCCGATTTTTGGGAGAGATCAGAATTGCCCCCGGCATCGCCTGACTGAAGCATGCCACTGAACCACGGAGAGGCGGAGACCACCAGGTAATAGCAGCCCGGCTCCAAATGAGCCAGGCGATAATGCCCACGGTCGTCCGAAACCGTTTGCCCGGCAAGAGAGGTTTGCCTTAATCCGAAGCTTGCATCCGTGCGGAACAGGTAGATGGTCGCGCCCTGAACCGGTTCGTGCCCGTCATCCTCGATCACGCCGAGGACGCGAGCATCGGGCCGCAACCGGAACACCACATTCCGCGTGTTCAGACCAGATCCCACGACGATCGCACTGGCGTACATTCCGTGTTGTTCGAAGCCTTGTCTCCTAAAACCGTTCGCTTGGCCGCCCAGGAGGTACTTCCCCGGATCGGCAGCCATAAACGTGAATGCCCCATCGTCTGCAGTGAGCAGCTTCTGTTGTGTCGCCTCAAAATTTTCGGCCTTTCCGAACCACACCTCAGCGCCCGCCAGAGGGTGCCCGTTCACCGCATTCACGACCTTGCCAGAGACGCGAAACTTCGCGGGGACGTTTTGGGCAAAAAGGTGGGATGCGACAGCAACCAGCAGCACAAGCGGAAGCAACCGTCGTGACATGGGCACTACCTTTTCACCGAAGTAAGACCAAGGTTGACCGTGACTGTCGCCTGGGGCCGCACGGTGACGTGCTCGGCATCCGAAAGGTAAGGATTCAAAATCTCGGGGTCGGCATATTCCAGCTGATCGCCTCCGTCCAAGGCGACAATCTCATAATCTCCAGGCGGAATGCCGGGAATAGCGAAATAGCCCTGCATCGGTCTCGCAGCGTGGACGATGTTTCTCGCGCCATACGGTTGCACCAGCAACACCAGCACTCGATCGGGATTTCCCGCCGGTGTGACCGTTCCGCTCACCGTTCCCGCGCCGTCGCGCAGTGTCACCTCGATGGGCTCGGGTTGTTCGCCCTCACTTAGTGTTAGATCGTCACTGAGAAGATCGACGTTCCCGCTCTGCGCAGATTTCACCCACCATTCTCCGTTCGTGTTGATCTCCAGCCTGTAAGTTCCCGGCGCGACGTTCGGAATCCCGCCGGCTTGTCCTCGCCAGAAATTGGTCCCCCGCCGCGACTGCGACAGCGGCACAAGCTGCAAGATCAGTCCTGGAATGATTCTTTGGATCGGCGCTTTCCTTTCCGACCCTCCTGCGCCTTGTTCTTTCTCGAGTTCGACAGGAATGGTCGTTGCCGCATGCAGCGGGACGTGCAGGTCCGCTTGGTCAGAGCGGATCACGACTGCCGCTCCGGGCGTTGTCAATTCGACCCCACCGCCCATTGTTCCACCAACGCTATAGGCACCGGCAGGCACCTTTACCTGGAACTTTCCATCCTGCAAGGCCGCAGTTTGGGTGAAGTCGGAGTCGTCCCCAGCTTTCCTCGAAAATGTCAGCCCCGTAACCTCATTCGACGGGCCCGACAAGGTGCCGGTAACTTGGTACATAAGCTCAGGGGACAGGGTGAAGGTTGCCTCAGCATCCTGACCCGGAGCGAGTTCGATTGGTGTCGCTGATGCCAGATCAGGAACGCCGGGAAAGAAGACCTTTGCAAAAATCTGTTCGCGCGCGTTTGGAACACCCTTCTGGCTCAGCGTCGTCACCGTACTCTGATCGACTGCGACATAGTACGTCCCAGCTTGCAGCCCGACGACTCGAAATTCCCCGTCTTCATTCGTCAGCGCCTGGTTCGGTTGATCAGTCCAGATCAGCCGCCCTCCCACGTTCTGCTTCGCGAGGATGCGGATCTGAAATCCTTCGAGCGGCTGCTCGTCCTTCGTGGTTACGCGACCACTGATGACGGCCCACGGTGTCAGCTTTAGAACTACAGCCGGAGCATCCTTGCCAACTTGTGCAGATGATGGGTGCGACCCTTCGTCATCGTAGAAACCCGGTTTCATCGCCCTCAGCAAAACATTGCCTTCGGCCAACCCCTCCACCACAAAGTGCCCGCCGGCATCGGTGAGCGTCACACTTCCGTTCTGGCCGGAGATCTGGATTGCCGCGCGGCGTACCGGTTCTCCTGTGATGGCATTGATCACGGTGCCTGACAGGCTGTAAGAGTTTCCGTCGGTTTTGGAGTTCGCGACCCCATCCGGCGTTGTCGGTGACTGGGCGTCAGGTTCTTGCGCAAGGCCCGACGCCGCAAGCAGATGCACAGCCAGCACCAAGATGCCGAATCGGAGAAAACAGCCACTCGCCCTCATCTTCGGTCTCATCTCAGGTCCGAAATCGCTCACCAGTCAATCTTGACAGACCCCAAGGAACTCACCCAAGTTCCCAAGGTCACGCATTTGGCGGCTAGCATGCCGGACGGCTGTCGCGGAACGTCAGCCCATCCTCATGTACAACCCAGATGCCGACTGTCCCCTAACAGTTACCTGGTCCTCCGCCCTCTCGGCGGCGCCTCTATCTGAAACTTGCACTCAAGAACGCGCAAATATTCGCCGGACCAGTTCGGAAGATGGCTGACGGTCGGCATAGGAGCGTTGAGCAATGGCTAAACCCTCTCATGCTATGTTGCTCCATGCCAACGGAGTCCACCGCTCCTCCGCAATTTCACGAAGAAGGGCTCCGCCGCCAACTCTCGGCCGCGCAGATGGCAATGGTCGCCGTTGGTGGCTCGATCGGTACTGGATTACTTCTCGGGTCGGGCGCGGCCATGGAGATTGCTGGTCCCGCTGCGATCCTCAGCTTTCTGGCAGCCGCTTTTGTCAACTGGACAGTGGCGATGGCCTTGGGCGAACTCGCCTGCGCCCATCCCGCGGCGGGGTCGTTCGGCGTTTATGGCGAGCTCTACCTGAACTCGTTTGCTGGATTTATTGCCCGCGCCGGTTACTGGGTCGGTCTCGCCTTGGCGATTGGCACGGAAATGATTGCCGCCGCAACTTACATGTCGGTCTGGTTTCCCGGCATGCCGCCCTATTTCTGGATCATCGTGTTCGGCGCGCTCTTGCTTGTGATCAACCTTAGGAGTGTCGGTTCCTATGGGAGAGTAGAGTTCTGGCTCTCGATGATTAAGCTGGCGACGATCATCGCCTTCATCCTGATGGGGGCTGCGCTGCTCACGAGTGGACGCGCAGTGCCGCAATACAATGCTCAAGGCGGATTCTTCCCGGCCGGTTCTTGGGCGCCCGTAGTCGCCCTGACTTACGCGATCTATAGCTTTGGTGGAGTCGAGATGGTTGCGGTCACGACGGGCGAGTCGCGCTCGACGAAAGATATTCCGCGCGCCGTCTGGATGACCTTTCTCACTCTCACTGTCGTCTATGTCGGGGCCATCGTCATTCTTCTGGGCGTCATGCCGTGGAATCGCGCCGGGGTGAGCGAGAGTCCTTTCGTTACCACATTTCGCACCGTGCGAATCCCGCATGCCTCGGGGCTAATGAATTTCGTTGTCCTCACCGCGGCGCTCTCGGGCGCGAACGCAACGCTTTATGTCGCATCGCGCATGGTCTTTTCCTTGGCCCGCACCGGATGGGCGCCGGCCAGCCTCGGGCGTCTCAACCACGAGGGATCTCCGCAGAACGCCGTTCTCCACTCTTCTTTCGGGATTCTGTTGGCGCTCGGATTGGTACTCTTCGTCCCGCAGAACGCATTCCGTTACATGCTCGGGGCCGCGTTCACCGGTATGATCCTGTCCTGGCTCGTCTCGCTTGCGGCTCACATCAGCTTTCGTCGGAGACGCTCGCCTGCGGAAGTAGCGAAACTTCCATTGCGTTCGCCACTCGGGATTTGGGGATCCGTATTCGGGTTCCTGGCTGTGACTCTCTCGCTGCTGCAAACGTGGCTTCATCCGCTGGTTAATCTCTGGAGCGGCCTCACCTTGATCGGTGTCTTAACGCTCGCCTTTATCGTGCTGAAAAGACAGCCCCTCAAGGGACAAACATCCAACACATAACATTGCTCACATACGAAAATCCATTTCATCCCGTACATCAAAAGAATTACAGTCCGTGTACAGAATCGACCCGATTCCATGTCTGTTATGGTTTGAGGATCATTCGAGTATTCACTAAGGCGATCAACTAGTAAGTCCGCACTACTAGGTAACAAGCCCGTACAATATGCGGGCTCTCTCCGCTCGAGATCACCAAAGTGTTCTCCGCTTCTGGTGGTTCACGTGGCACCTGCCCGACAGGTTCTTCGCTCTCCGCTGTAAGAAGTTGCCGATGTGTCCCGAAAGTTGTCCGACGATATCCGCGTCCTCCCCCGCTCAGCGCCGTTCTGGGCCTCTCTGCCTGCCTGTAGCTGTCACTCTAAGGAGATTTGATTTATGAAGTCGTATGCCTTCTCCCCTTCACCACGTCGGCGCGCAACATCCGCTATCCCAAGTACGAAGAGTGGAATTTTGAGGTGCAGCAGGCGATTGGCACCAGGAATTCCATCAGCCTCAACTATGTGGGGAATCACGGCTATGATCTCTCGGCCGAAAATCTCGGACTGAACGCGTATTGCGATCCGACTGTGTGCGCCCCCTCGCTGGGAGCCACCAGTTTCGTCGGCTTGCCCTCCGCGCCGCCTGATGCCCGCTTCAGCACCATCACCGAAGTCGGCAATTACGGCGTCTCCAATTACAACGGCTTGACGGCTTCTTTCACCCGACGTGTCTCCAACAGCTTCCAACTCCAGGGTTCCTTCACCTGGAGCCATGCACTGGATGACATTTCCAACGGCGGATTCCTGCCCTTCAGTCTCGCTACGAACACCAGCATTCTCACTCCGCAGGACCCCTTCAACCTGAAGCGCTACAACTACGGCAACGCCGACTACGACGTCCGTAAGCAAGCTAACCTCACGTATCTTTACCACACACCGAAGCTTAACAACCTTCTGCTGGACACGTTGTTAGATTGGACGATCTCCGGCACGCTCTTCGTGCGGTCTGGCTTGCCCTTCACGGCGATCGACGGTGCTTCGACGGGAGCCCTCAACGGCTTCAACTACGGCGATACTCTCTTCGCCAATGCCAACGTGGGACCGGTTTCCTGCAGCGGTTCCAACGTGTTCAACAACTTCGCGACGACCAATCCGTGCATGAATTCCACTCAATTCACCACGCCCATCGATGCCAGCGGCGTAGCCAGTTTCGGCAACCAGCGGCGCAACCAGATCTATGGGCCCAACTACTTCGACACCGACATTACGGTGATGAAGAACTTCCGCTTCCCACACTGGGAGGGCGCAGAGCTTCAAATCGGCGCACAGGCTTTTAATGTGCTCAACCATCCCAACTTCGATCAACCCGTGGGCGACATTGCTAATCCGCAATTTGGATTTATCAACCGAACCGTCGCCACCCCAACCAGCATCTTCGGAGCTTTCCTGGGCGCCGATGCCTCCCCTCGCGCTCTCCAGATCCGAGCTCAACTTCGTTTCTGACGCAACGCCAACTCAACCGCCTGCGGCCCGGACTCCTCCCCGGGCCGCTTTCTTGTTTGGACCCATCTCCAAGTGTCCTGTGACATCTCCGTGTATAGTATGTTCCTTCTGTGACAACTCACAGTCGGAAGGGAAATCGATGGGCCGAATTCTGGGGCTTCTCTTCGCCGCCACCACTCTTCTCCAAGCGCAGGATCAAATCTTCTTCCACGCAAAGATTTTCACCGCGGATCCGCAAAATCCCTACGCCGAAGCAGTCGCTATTCGCGGTGACAAGATTCTTGCTGTGGGCACACTGCCGGAGGTTGCAAAAGCCGCTCCCAACGCCACCCGCACCGAGCTCGACGGCAAAAGCCTATTTCCCGGTTTCATCGATTCTCACAGCCATACGATCGACGGCGGTCTCAACCTCATCAATGCCGATGCCACCGAGAAGGTTGACACGTTCGAGGAACTGCAAGCCTTCGTGGCAGAGGCCAAGAAATCCGGACGCGGCGTGCACGGTGAGATCCTGGAAATTCTAGGCCTACCTCTCAAATTCTGGTCACACACCGACACACTAAACCAGGACTTCAGCGCGGGCCCCTACGACAAGCAGTGCCTGATCTTCCGAGGCATGGATGGCCACACTGCCTGGGCCAATCGCGCCATGCTCGATCGCGCCGGCATCAACGCGGCGTACCTGAAAACCCTCTCGCCCGACCAACGAAGCTATTTCGGTTACGACAAGGAAATGCAGCCCAACGGATTCCTCGTAGACGCAGGACAGGACAAAATCGATCGTTTGATGCCACCACCGACAGATAAGCAGATCCTCGCGGCTGGGCACGCTGCCCTCGAATACAACTACGGTCTCGGCATCACCGCATGGCTCGAGCCCAGCGCTCCAGAGTCAGCACTGAAGTCCTACAAAATGCTGAATGAGCGCGGCGAGTTGAATTCGGAAGTCGTCGCCTTCCCTAAGGTCCTTGCTAAAGATCCCCCGGCGGAACTCGCATTCGTGCACAAGCAGCAGCAGACGTACGGAAACATTCCCCACCTGCACATTACCGGAATCAAAATCTTTGCCGACGGCGTCGCCGAATTTCCCTCGCAAACCGCACACCTGACCAAGCCCTACAAGAATTCTGGACACAACGGGGAACTGCTCTTCGATCAGAAGACCTTCAATCAACTTTGCATCGCGGCTGACAAAGAAGGACTCATCATCCACGTCCACGCCATCGGAGATGGGGCCGTGAAGGCTGCGCTCGACGGAATCGCAGCCGCCCGCGCCGCGAACGGCGACTCTCACCTTCCGCACACGCTCACGCACGAGCAATTCATCCGGCCCGAAGATTTCCCGCGCTTCCGCGAACTCGGCGTGATCAGCGCGCTCCAACTCTATTGGGCCGAAGGCGCCAACGACACCATAGAAATTCTCAAACCCTACGTAGATTCCGAAATCTACAGGTGGCAGTACCCGGCGCGTTCGATCCTCGATAATGGCGGAATTATCTCGGGCGCGAGCGATTGGCCGGTATCGACGGCGAATATATTTCGTGCCATTTACAAAGCGGAGACGCGCAAAGGAAAAGAAGGTGTACTGGACGCAAGCCAGGCAATGCCACGCGAAGCAATGTTCTACGCTTACACGCGGAACTCAGCCAAAGCGCTAAATCTGGATTCGATCGGCGTCATCGCCCCGGACAAGCGAGCGGACCTCGTCTTGCTCGACCGGGACGTATTAACAGTAAGTCCCGAGGAAATGCAGGACACAAAAGTTGTATGGACAATGGTGGCCGGCAAGAAGGTCTACGAAGCAAAGTAGGCCTGGCAATCTCGCTCGCACATGTGGCAAAGTCGAAGTCGAGCGGTTTGCAACTGCCGCCTTACTTCACCTGCAAGGTCCTTAACATCCCCTCAAACGCCGGCCGTATCGACTCAGATTGTCACAGGGCGTTATGTCCCCGCGCCCGTACCGCCTAACACAGTAAGATTCTGGAGATGCGCTAGACTTGCAGCCGAGGTTCTGATGAAGCGAACGCTAGTGTTCCTCGCGGCTGCCGCCGGAATGATTCTTGCCCCGGACATTCGCGCCCAAGAATCGGTTTGCGGTCTCTTTTCTCACCTGGAGACCTCCGACGGGCAGCAACTCGTGGTCACTGGCGACCTGATCATCTCCAAAGACGTCACCATCCTGGGCGCTGCCGACTGCGATAACCACTACACGTCCGCTTTGAGCGACAGTCAACGAATCTGGCCCACGGCCCTTTTGCTCCATCCTTCTACTGCTGTTAACCCCGTGCAGCTTCGGCAAATACAGAACGCTGCCGCAGAAGCCGACCGTCTCCGCAGCCAAGGGAAGGGGGTCAGTGCGACCGCCATTTTCTCGGGCCGTCTCCGCCTCTGTACCACTGGCGATATACCAGCCGAGGTGGAATTCGATTCCTTCGAGAATCTCAAGGTTGAAGCTCTGCCGGACGCTGCTTCGTTGGAAATAATCCCGATCTGTGCCCTTTTTCAGAATCTGTCCAGCTGGAAGGGAAAACGATTGGCAGTCCGAGGCGAGTTCGTCAGCACCATGGAAGGATGGTGGATCGCTGGCAACTGCCAGGGAACATTCGTCACCGACGGATATCGCTGGCCAGTAGGGATTAGCCTTGGCGTTCCCGCTTATCACTCAAGAGAGACCGCGGAGCTTTACCAGGCAAAATGGCCGGCAGTCAGCAAAGGTGAGAATTTGAAAGGAATGCCCGACGTTATCAAGACGCTCACTTTTGTGGGAACGCTACGATTACGCTCCGACTATCGCGTCACCTGTGTCCCTAGCGGCACTTATCGCGCATTCGGCTACGGCCACCAGGGTGGCGCGGCAGCGGAGTTGATTGTCGAGAGCATTCGCGACTTTGAACTCGCGCCCCGCTCCGACGCCCCTATCGATGCGAAGGCTGGCGCTGCCCAACAGCACTGCACGCCACCAACTCGTGCCGAACTTTGCGCCCAGACCGACTCTTTGAATCGTGCTGCCCAGCGAGGGTGCGTCGAAAAGGTCCGCGAGTTTCTCGCCCTAAATGGAATCGACAGCAAAAGCGGCAGTGAATCGGAAGCGCTGCGCACTGCGATCCGTTCCGATAATAAAGAGATCGCGCAACTGCTCATAAACGCCGGAGCTCCGGTGAATCCTTCCATAACCACGCTTTGGAGCCCCTTGGCCGACGCCGCCTTCGCCAAGCATTTCGACATGATGAAACTGCTCCTCCAATCCGGAGCAAAGGTCGATGCTCCAGACCATCGTGGCGTGCCTCTACTTTTGAGTACTGGATTCTTTGATCCTACGGTCACAACGATTCTGCTCGAGGCTGGAGCCGACGCAAATACCGTAGATCGCGAGGGCGAGACTGCTCTAATGAAAGCATCCGGCCATGGCCTTAAGGAAAGTGTCAAAGTACTGATCGAGCACCACGCAGATGTGAATCGGAAAGACGTAAAAGGACGAACGGCTCTCATGCACGCGGCAGCCGGACACGTCTCTGATGCCATTCCTCTGCTGCTTGAAAACGGAGCTGACCCGAAGGTTCGGGATAACGAAGGCCAGTCCGCGCTCGATCTGGCCGACAAGTCCAATAATCTGGGCGCGATCGCCATGTTGTCCCTTGCCGTAAAGCGTTCGCACTGACAACTCTCAGTTGAGTTACGGCCGTAAGCGGCAGATCTGCCGATGGAGTGGTCTAATTTCCGTAGGGTTCCGAACATGTCTCGTTGCCCCTATTGCCACCGAGAACTCCCCGGCTTTGAAACACTGTGCCAACAGTGCTTCGAAGCAGGTTATGAGCAGGTCGCTCACCCGAAGTCATGGTGGCAACGTCGCCAGTTCTGGCGGCAATGGCCCAGGCTGACTCCCGACATCTTGTACATCTTCGTATTCGTCTTGCTTCTCCTATGGGGACACTCCTTTTCCCACACCCGACTGCTCCGTTACCACCGCCTGAGCGTGCTGGACTCACCCTTGATGTGGCTGGCATGGGCCTCAATCGCGGCCCTAATGGAGAGCACTAGAAAAGACTCAGGCAAGGATTCGGGGCGAAAAAAAAGGGCGCCGGGAAATTTCCGGCGCCTATGAGATACGACTCGCGAGATGCGGTCTAGCGAGAAGACAAAACTTGTTGGTTCAAAAAACTACTTGCTCTCCGCGACGCCCGGGGACGGAGCTCCGAAATCGCGGCGGCTATTGGCCGCTGCGCGTGCCCCGCGCGCTGACGGCTGATTCGCAGACACGGCTCCGTACCGCTCGAGCAGCACGGGAGCCATCGCGTTCTCGGCTTCCTTCACAAAGATCATCTTGTTCTCCGAAGCCATGTCGACGCGGACAAAATCTCCGAGCTTCACCTGCCCCGTCGCGACCAGATTCGCTAATGGGAACACCAAGTTCCGTTCAATCGCGCGCTTCAGGTGCCGTGCTCCATACCGCGGATCGGTCCCTTCCTTCAGCAAATACTCCTTTACCGGCTCGGTGCAATTGAAGACGAACTGGTTCGTGCCCGCCGCCATCAGCACACGCTGCTGCACCATGCCCAGTTCGATGTCCAGAATCTGCGCCAGGTGCGCATCGCGCAGGGTCTTGAAGACTACGGTCTTGTCGATTCGGTTCATGAACTCCGGGGTAAACTTCCGCCGCGCTGCTTCGACCGCGGTGCGCTGAATCTTGTCGTCAAACGATTCGTCTACCTCGACGGCCTTCGGGGCGAATCCGAACCCGCCATCCACCAAGCTCGTCATCTCGCTCGCGCCCAGGTTCGAGGTCATTATGATGATGCATTGCGACAGATCCACGCGACGATTGTCGCCCAGCGTCAATGTCGCCTTGTCGAGAATCCCCAACAGCAGTTGCCATAGCGAGTCCGACGCCTTTTCGATCTCGTCAAACAGCAGGATCGAGAGCTTCAGCTTCTCGGTAAACCACTGGTTCAACGCTTCTTGCGTCAGCAGGGGGTGAGTCTCACGGTGTCCCAAATATCCCGGAGGGGATCCGATCAGCTTGGCGATCTCGTGCGAATGCTGGAACTCGGCGCAATCAATCTTGATGCAAGCCCGGGAATCCCCAAATAATGCTTCGGCCATTGCCTCGACGACGCGGGTCTTGCCGGACCCGGTCGGTCCCAGGAACAGCAGATTCCCCACCGGGCGTCCCGGCGCATTCAACCCGGCCAGGAACATCTGATAGATCTCTACGACCTTCTCGACCGCCTGGTCCTGACCGACAATCCGGCGGCGAAGGGCTGCGTCAAACTCTCCAGCGTCGTTGCTACGACGGTTGGGATCGAGCACAGTTGCGAGGTTCGTTCTCATAAGATCGTTGTCCACTCGTACCCGGACATTCCCTTTCGGCCGTTTAGGCTCTTCTGTTAGATGTTTTTCCGGACTTTTCAGGCCTAGCCCCCCGGCCCGAATCCTAGAAGTTCCCCATTCCCCCAGGAAGTGTGGCGCATCCGGCTACGCTGAAATAAGCAAACGCTTAGCCACGACCGCGCCAAAACTGGGCCGAGCCGCAAGTCTTTTGTGAATAGAGACTTAGAAGCGCGATCGGACGATTCCCCGGGGCCCGCCGGATCTTGTCTGGGAGCATAAGGTAAATACTTTGCATCATCACGGAAGGAAGATGTACCGGCTGAGGACAGAGACAAGGCGGAAACCAGCGAGCGAGTAACCGGACGTCCCATGCCCGACCGTGTTACTCCACCCGTAACTAGCGGTAACCCTCCACCGACCCTACTATCGGTCTGTAACGGGGAGGAATCACTTGCGTCTCTCGTCTGTTCGCGTTGTCACGGGGATTTCTTGTCTTCTTTTCGGCGCCGCCGCGTGGCGCCTCGGACCGCATTCCGCTAACGATTTTGTCGCCGAAGCGCAGACGCCGCAGGCGGCCAGGCTGGCTGTGGCGACCCAGAATGCCGGTAAATTGCGTTCGGCAAGCGTCACAAGCGCCAAGACCTCAATTCCCGACCCCAAGCCCGTTGCCGCGCCCGGCACCGAAATTTACACGGCCAAGCGCGGGGAAGCGATCCCCACTATCGCCCGCCGTTACCTGAGCAAGACTTCTTACCTGACTTCGTCCGAGTTGGCCGACGCGATCCGCGGAGTCAACCACAAGACTGACGCGAGCAACATTCTTAAGGCGAACGAAAACATCATCATTCCGGGCATTCTCGCCGGGCCGGTAACCGAAAAGACAATTCCGGTCGCCAGGGATTTCGAGGTCCGTGCCATTTACCTCACAGGGTTCATGGCGGGCAGCGAGCACGGGATTCGCGTCATTAAGCATTGGCGTGAAGTCGGCGGCAACGCCGTGGTATTCGATATCAAAGACTCCGACGGCAGCGTAACCATCGCGTACGACCATCCGCTGCTGGGCCAGCACAACGTCTACGTTCACGACGTTCCCAAGCTCGTCCGTTTCCTGCACCAGCAGAATATGCACGCTATCGCCCGCATCGCCATTTTCCGCGACGAGCGCCTGGTCGTGAATCATCCCGAACTCGCCGTCCAATCCCGCAAGAACAAAACGGCGTGGCGTGAAAACGGCAAGCTGGTCTGGACCGATCCTTCCAATCCCCAAGTTCAGGATTACAACATCGCCCTCGCCAAGCACGTAGCGCAGTTGGGCGTCGATGAGATCCAGTTCGATTACGTCCGCTTCCCCGCCGAAGGCGACCAGAAAGACGCAGGCTTCGTCTTCCAAAAAGACCAGCCCGAAGCGGCGCAAGCAGATGCGAGTAGCAACAACGACTCATGTGGGGATGGGCGCCTCGCCCGTCCCGCCGATGCGAAGCAAGGCGGAACCTCCACAACTGCTGATACAAAATCCGCCACGACCACCAATTCTTCATCCAGCGAAACCAGTTCTGCGTCCTCCCCAGGTGCCAAGCGCCAAAAGCATGCAGTGGCATCCATGAAGAATCCGGCCAAATCCCGTAAGGGCGGCACCAACGCCGCCTGCCACCTCCCTCGCGGCCCGCAGCGCTCTGACGTCATCGCCGGATTCCTGAAGAAGGCCTATTCCGAACTCCATCCGACGGGCGCCCTGCTATCGCTCGACGTTTTCGGCGTGATGGCCTGGCAACGACCGATTGATCTCTCGCACACCGGACAAGATATCGTCCAGATGGCTCGCTACTGCGACGTCCTCAGCCCGATGATTTATCCGTCACACTTCTTCGGCATGGACAAGATCGCGCACCCAGGCGACGAACCGGCTCACTTCATCGGCGAATCCATGGACCGATTCGAACTCATCACCAAGGGCAGCGGCGTCGTCATCCGGCCCTGGCTGCAGGCCTTCCACTGGCGCACGAAAACTTATTCACCTGAGTACATAAAGATTCAGGTCGAAACCGCCAAAGAGAAGGGCGGTATCGGATTCTTGTTCTGGAACGCCGCCAACGATTATTCGAAGCCCTTTACGGCGATGCCCGAAATGAAGTCGGCGAACCATAAAGAAGGGGCGAAAGACCCGCGCTATTTCCGCGGCGACGAACTCCCGAGCTCAACCATCGCCCTGAACTCGACGAAATAACATGTGGGGACCGACGCCGTTTATGGGCCACGTGCTTTTCCTTTCCCTGTGGGGTTAAGGATGAAACGGACTCAGCGAAGCCGAAAGTCAAAGGCAGCGGACAAGAGTGTCCGCTCCACACGATATAATGGTCTGTAACGTGGGTTGGGTTCGCGCCTCAGAATTTTCCCTGCCGGAGGAATGGCTCCCCTCGTTGCTACTTCACCTGTAAGGAGTTTCGATGGGCATCCAGAAGACCGACAAGATCTGGCACAACGGCAAACTCATCAACTGGGATGACGCTACTTTGCACGTGATGTCGCACGTCGTCCACTACGGCTCTTCGGTCTTCGAAGGCATCCGTTGTTACGAATTGCCCACGGGCCCTGCGATTTTCCGCGCGGTCGAGCACATGCAGCGCCTGGTCGACTCGGCGAAGGTCTACCGCATGGACCTGCCCTTCACGCGTGACGAACTGGTCCGCGCCATGGTAGAGACCATCGCCCACAACTGCGCGTGGCCGTGCTATATCCGGCCAGTGGTGTTCCGGGGATACGGCGACGCCGGGGTCAACCCACTGCACTGCCCGGTCGAAGTCTACATCTGCAACTATCCCTGGGGAAAATATCTGAGTGGCGATGGCGATGGTGTGGACGTCTGCGTTTCTTCCTGGACGCGCCTTGCGCCGAATACACTGCCCGCCATGGCCAAGGCAGGCGCGAATTACATGAACTCGCAGCTGATCAAGATGGAAGCGATTGCCAACGGCTACGTCGAAGGCATCGCGCTCGACCAGAACGGATTCGTCAGCGAAGGCTCGGGTGAAAACCTGTTCCTCGTCCATCGCGACAAGCTGATCACGGCGCCGCTCGGCAACTCCGTGCTTCCGGGCATTACCCGCGATTCGGTGCTGCAGATCGCGCGCGACATGAACATTCCAATCGTTGAGCAGACGATTCCGCGGGAGATGCTTTACATTGCCGACGAAGTGTTCTTTACGGGTACCGCCGCAGAGGTGACGCCGATCCGGTCAGTCGACAAGATCAAGGTTGGCATCGGCGGAATGGGCCCGATTACGAAGGCACTACAAAAGGAGTTCTACGCGATCGTGCGCGGCGAAAAGAGCGACCGCCACGGCTGGCTGACGCCGGTGCCGGTGCGCAGCAAACAACCCGTGGGAGTATAATTCCCGAGTCAATTCGAGCCAGGGGCGCCACGTTTCAGAACGATTGGCGCCCTTTGGCTTCTCTGCCCGAAAGAAACAAAACATCCGTCACGAAGGAGAAGAATTATGTCCCAAGGTCTAACTCCGGATTTCATCCTCGGCTATCGCGCGATGATGCTCGATGGCATCGCACGCGAAGCAGAATGCACGAAGAAAGTCATCGCCGCCGTCCCCGACGCGAAGTCTGATTATCGCCCCGATCCGCACGCCCGCACCGCGAAGGAGCTGGCATGGCACATCGCCAATACCGACATTCAGTTCCTCGACGGAATCGCCGACATGAAGTTCAGCATGGAATCACCCGAGAATAAACCGCAGAGTTCTGCCGAAGTGGTTTCCTGGTACGACGAGAACATGAAACGCGGCATCGCCCGTATAGCGCAGATGACGCCCGAGCAGTTGATAACACCCGTTGAGTTCTTCGGTGTCTTCAATCTACCCGTTGCGTTCTATCTGGGATTTCTCAACAATCACAGCATCCATCACCGCGGAGAGCTGACGACGTATCTGCGTCCGATGGGATCGAAAGTACCTTCGATCTACGGTGGCAGCTATGACGAGCCGTTTGTGCCGCCAGTGCCTGTAGAGGCAGCCGCATAATCCGCGCTTCGTTTGCCGCAAGCCGCCCGCTCCTGGGCGGCTTTGTTATTTGCGCGCGTCGAGACTCCAGGGACCGGATCCGAATTGGGTGATCAACAGGGCACCGCCGAGCATGGCGAGGTTCTTCATGAACATGACCATCTGCATCTGTTGCATCATCGGGTCGGGGATGCCCCAGAACTTGTGCATGGGGGTGACGCCGATCAGGAATATTGCTATTAGCCAAGCACCGAACCTAGCCCGGTATCCGAGCAGGATCGAGAGTCCGCCGAGGAGCGCGATGATACCGGAGAGCGGAACAAGGACCGGGGCCAGCGGAACGCCTTGAGAGGCCGCGAAGCCGATAACCTGTTTGGCGAAGTGGGTGAAGCCGGACATCAGGAAGATCAGGACGAACAGCAGTCGTCCGATAAAGACGACTGGAGCGGAGACCGAACTCTGTGCCTTGGAAAGGGGTAGGGATTGCGCGAGAGTTGCCATGACTTTCTCCTCAAATTTGGTTTGGAATGCTTCAAGCGATTCAGGAGATTTGGATGGTGGGATGTTTGCGTTGGTTACAATTAATAACTGTAAATATTATGTATACTAGGAACTATGAAGTAACTTAGTTACTCTGGTAAAATCTTCCACCACTAAGGGCACGAACGTACACGAAGGAAACCAAAGGCGGGAACAGGAATCTATTCACTATGAAGCGATTCACGAAAACGCCGTCTCCTTGCGCGATCAGCGGGTTGATGGAGCTACTAACGCGTCCCTGGACGATGCACATTCTCTGGTCGCTGAGCACGAAGGGGCCGATGAGATTCGGCGGTTTGCGAAAGAACGTCGCGGGAATTTCGGCGCGCGTCCTGACGGAGCGTCTGCGGACGCTCGAGGAGGCCGGATTTGTGTTTCGCCACTACGAGCAGACGATTCCTCCGGCGGTGACCTATGGCATTACAGATCGGATGAAGGACATCGAGAAGGTGCTGACGCAACTGGAAGCGCTGGCGCGGAAGTGGAACGGCGAAGGAGCGGCTTCCCGGCATAGCCAGCCGGCGCAGAGCGCGCACATGTAGCCTTCCGACTTTTCGTTGACGAGTTTTCGGCGTCCCTGCCGGGCTCAACCCAATTACCGTTTCATGCCAGGTTCATGCAGATGGGCCGCTCGGCTTCGCCTTTGCGGGACAGCCGAAGGCGTCCGTCGCCACACGGTTCGTGATTACTTCTGAGGCTAGCAGGCTTAAATTCTTCCTCCAGTGACCTTCGTGTCGCTTGGCCTCCAGCCGATTCAACGAAATAGTCCCAAGCGCCGATGACACAGTTGAGGCTACCTCGCTGAGGCGCATTTGTGATTGACGAACTCAACACCGAACATCAATTCATCCTGGATGCGCTGGTTGAGGGCATCTGCGGAATCGACGCGGAAGGAACCATCACCTTCTGCAATGACGCCCTGTCGCAGATGACAGGTCATTCGAAGGAAGAAATTGTTGGGAAGAATGCGCACGACTTGCTCCACCACAGCCGGGAGGATGGGAGCAGGCTTCCGGGAGAAGAATGCGATTTGAGCAGGGCCATTCTCGGAGGAAAGCCGAGACAAGTGGTGGGACCCCTGTGGAAGAAAGACGGCAGCTATATCCCAGCCGAATACTGTGGACGTCCAACGCGGCGGTTCGGAGGTCGGACCTGTTACATAGCGACGATAAGAGATCTCAGCGAGATTGAGCGAGCCAAGGAAGCGCTGCGCAGGAGCGAAGAGCAGTACCGTCGAATTTTAGAAAGCATGCCGGATGTGGCGTGGACCTCAGACATCCACGGCAGGACACGGTATGTCAGCCCCAAAGTAGCGGCGCTGCTGGGTTTCACCAATCGGGAGCTCTATGCAGGCGGGACACATCTTTGGCTGAACCAGATTCATCCCGAAGATTTCGGGCGGGTCAGCCAGAAGTATATGGCGCTGTTTGAAGAGAAAGTGGCCTTCGATGAGGAGTACCGCATTCGACGCAAGGACGGGACCTGGATCTGGGTGCACGACCGTGCGACGCGCACGCATGAAGATGATGAAGTGCTCTGCGCCGACGGTTTCATGAGCGATATCACGCAGCGGAAGCAAGCGGAGGCAGAGCTCCGGTCGAAGACGGCTTTTCTGGAGGCGCAAGCAAACTCGACGATCGACGGCCTGCTGGTCGTGGACCGCAACGGGCGAAGGTTGATGGCGAACGAGCGTCTCACGGAATTGTGGCGCATCCCGCCGGAGTTGATGACCGATCTTGACGACCGAAGGATGCTGGACTACGTGGTGTCGCTCATGAAGGACCCTGAATCATTCCGCGCCAGAGTCGAGTATCTATACCGGCATCCCACCGAAACCAGCCGCGACGAAATCGAACTGAAAAATGGGGTAATCCTGGACCGCTATTCGGCTCCGGTGGTGGATAAGAACGGGATCTACTACGGACGGATATGGAACTTCCGCGACATGAGCGAGCAGAAACGGAATCAGGAGGCTCTACAACAACTTTCGCTGGCAGTGGAACAAAGCCCGAATTCGGTCGTGATCACCGACCCGCAAGGAAATATCACCTATGTGAACCGCAAGTTTACCGAGTGCACCGGTAGTTGTACCGGGACTTGTGGTCCACCATCACCCAGGGGAAAGTTTGGCACGGGGAGTTCTGCAACAAGAAGAAGGGTGGTGAGATCTACTGGGAATCGGCGACGATTACGCCGATGACGAACCCGAATGGCGAGATCACGCATTTTCTCGCGCTCAAAGAGGACATCACGGAAAAGCGGGCGCTCGAGAGCCAGCTTCGTCACGCCCAGAAGATGGAAGGCGTCGGCCAGCTGGCAGCTGGGATCGCCCATGAGATCAACACGCCGACCCAGTTCGTCATGGACAACCTGACTTTCCTGCGGGACTCGTGGAAATCGGCGCACGAACTGCTGGAGCAATACCGCAGCATCGTGCAGGGAATGGCAGGTTCGATTCCGGACGAGATCGCCGTGCGTCTGAAGCAGGCCGAGCAGGCCTGCGATCTGGAGTTCATCCGGGACGAGGTGCCGCGCGCCATCGAGCAGAGCCTGGATGGCTCGCGGAGGGTAGCGAAGATCGTGCGGGCCATGAAGGAGTTCTCGCATCCGGATTCGGCGGAGAAGACGGCCACCGACCTGAACCGGGCCGTCGAATCCACAATTACGGTGGCGCGTAACGAATGGAAGTATGTGTCGGAGGTGGTGACAGAGTTCGACGACCAACTGCCCGCGGTGGTGTGCTATCCCGGCGACATTAACCAGGTCGTGTTGAACCTGCTGGTGAATGCGGCCCACGCCATCAAGGAAAAGGTAAAGGATCGAGAAAAAGGGCAGATCACGGTACGCACAAGAATGTCGGGAGACGATGTCGAGATCTCGGTGAGTGATAACGGAAACGGAATTCCAGAAGCGATTCGCAATCGAGTATTTGAGCCTTTCTTCACCACCAAAGAGGTGGGCAAAGGAACGGGACAGGGATTGGCCTTAGCCTACACAGTGGTCGTCAAGAAGCACGGCGGCAAGATCTGGTTTGAAACCGAGGTGGGCAAGGGCACGACGTTCTTCATCACGTTGCCCGTAAGCGTCGCCGCGGCTGCGAAAGGAGGCGCATGAAGAAGCGGATCATGTTTGTGGATGACGAACCGATGGTCCTCAACGGGTTGAGGCGCAGCTTGCATGGCATGCGCGAGGTCTGGGACATGCAATTCGTCGAGAGCGCCGCGGCAGCGTTGCAGGTTCTGGAGAAAGAGTCGTACGACGCGATCATTTCAGACATGCGCATGCCCTCGATGGACGGAGCAGACCTGCTGGATCAGGTCAAGCAACGCTATCCCGACACGGTACGAATGATTCTCTCGGGTCAATCGAGCCGTGGAGCAGTGTTCCGGTCGATTGCCCCGGCGCATCAGTTCCTGTCCAAGCCATGCGACCCGCAGGAACTTGCGGATCGACTGAGTCAGGCATTCGCCATGCGCGACCTGCTGTCAAACCAATCCGTGAAGACGGTCGTGTCGCGTCTGCGGTCGCTTCCGAGCCTTCCGGCACTGTATGAAGAGGTGATGGCTCAGCTGCGTTCCGAAGAACCTTCGTTCACGCAGATTGCCCGGAGCATCTCCAAGGACGTGGGGATGGCAACCAAGATTCTGCAATTGGCGAACTCGGCGTTCATAGGCACCAGCGGCCGAGTATCCAGCTTGCTGCAGGCTCTGACGCTCATTGGCCTCGACAATGTGCGCACGCTGGTGCTTTCGGTAAACGTCTTTTCGCAATTTGACGGCAATGCGCGGGTGGCGGCGAATTTGCCCTGTTTGTGGGACCACAGCATAGCCGTATCGAAGCTGGCGCAGCAGATTGCCGCCGCCGAGAATTGCGCGAAAGCGTTGCTGGAGGAGTGTTTCACCGCCGGACTTCTGCATGATCTCGGCAAGCTGGTTCTGATGGCGGAATTCCCCAAGCAATGCCTGGAGGTGTATGCGGCGAAGTCAAGTACGGGCGCAGACGTGGAACGGGAGCGCCTGGGCTGCACGCACGCCGAAGTGGGAGCGTACCTGATGAGCATCTGGGGGCTGCCCTTTCCGCTGGTCCATGCAGTAGCCTTTCACCATCACCCCGCAGAAACCGCCGAGACGAAATTCTCGACATTGACCGCGGTCCATGCAGCGGATGCAATCACCAGCGAAGCAGATCCCTCACCCTTGAACCACGACGTCGAATTGGACCAACCATACCTCAGCCGGCTCGGGTTGAGCGGACGAGAAAGTGCGTGGCGAGGCCTGTTTAAAGGAGAGCCCGTCCCCTCCGCGTCGTCCCATTGACCACATCCGGACAACGAAGGGACGAATCTTGGCAGCTGCATCCGTTCTAAAGAATCCGCGCACACCTGCCGATGGCATGAATGGGACGGTCAGACCTCTCCGCCACAGGAAGTGAGTCAACACGGGTCCGATCAGCGACACCGTTTATCGAGGAGCGGAGGAGTGAATCGAAGGGAGCACAATGCCCGAACAGATCCTTCTGGTAGACGATGATCGCGACATTCTTGATGGATACCGCCGCAATTTGAGAGGCGAATTTTTGATTGACGTTGCTCAGAGTGGACAAGAGGCCTTAGGACTGTTCGACAGCAAGGGACCCTTCGCGGTGGTGATCTCGGACATGCGAATGCCCGGAATGGACGGGATTGAACTGCTTCGGCGCGTGAAGTCCGCATATCCGGAAACGGTGCGTGTCATGTTGACGGGCAACGCAGAGACCGAGACGGCCATCGAGGCGATCAATGAAGGAAGTATCTTCCGTTTCCTCATCAAACCCTGTGCTAAGGAGATGATGGCGAAGACCATCACTGCGGCGCTAATGCAGTACCGGCTGATCACGGCGGAAAAGCAGTTACTGGAGCAGACGCTGAGCGGATGCCTGCAGGTGCTGAGCGAGGTATTGAGCCTGGTGAATCCGGCGGCATTCAGCCGGGCGGAGCGGGCGCGGCGCTACATCCACCATGTGGTAACAGCGATGAAGCTGGGAAATCCCTCGCAATATGAAGTTGCGGCCATCCTTTCGCAATTGGGTTGCGTTACCCTGGCACCGGAAACTATCGAGGCGATCTACCGCGGCGATACTTTGAGTGCGGCTGAGCAGGCACAGTACGACACGCATCCGAAAGTAGCCTTCGAATTACTTTCCAAGATCCCCCGGCTGGAACCCATCGCATGGATGATCGAGCACCAAAATCGTCCCGTCTCACCGACCGAGAGTGAGGGCGGAGAGATGAAAACCGGAGCGGAGATCCTGCGGCTGATCCTGGAGTACGAACAACTGATTCGCAAGGGAATGTCACGGACGGAGTCGGCCCATCACCTGGCGATGCGCAACCGAAATTTCAGTCCCAAGTTTTTCGAGGCTTTGGTGACCCTCGACCCCAACGCCGAAGATTCCGAGATACGAAAGTGCCGGATTGAAGAACTGATTCCGGGCATGATCCTGCAAGAGGAGGTCCGCTCTACGACGGGAGGGCTGCTGGTCTCGCGCGGGCAGGAGATCACGCCAACGGTTATCTTCAAACTCAGGAACTTCCACAGCAGACGCACGATTGCGGCCGAGATTACGGTAGCGATGCCCAAGACGACGCTTTCTTTCGTAAAGGGTGCCACTCAGGGGAAAAGCTGAGCGGGAGGGCATTCCCTCGCAAAGCATCACCGGGGACAACAAAGGGTCAAATCCGGGAGGGAGTGTCCGGATTCACGCCGGAGGCCATTACCTAGGTCATCTTGGGTAAGGTGACGATTCGGGCGATGATGCTGGAGAGCGTCGATGGTGAAGCTTTAGGCTTCGATGGGAATAACTTCGCATGAATATTGATGACCTGCTCCGAATTGCAACGGAACGGAAAGCCAGTGACTTGCACTTGAAGGTGGGAAACTATCCCCATCTGCGCGTAGACGGCGAACTGGCGCCGTTGACCGACCAACCCCGCATCAGCGCAGAGGACATGCTGAACATGGCCTTCAGCATGATGTCGGCGCGGCAGAAGCAGAAATTCAAAGAGACCACGGAAATCGATATGGCATACGGCGTCGCCGGTCTGGGACGCTTCCGTGTAAACATCTTTCAGCAGCGCGGCAACGTTGGATTAGTACTCCGCGTCATCCCTACTAAGATCCGGGCTTTGGATGAGTTGTTCCTGCCAAAAGTCGTGGAGCAGATCTGCGATATGCCGCGCGGGCTGGTGCTGGTCACGGGCGTCACCGGTTCCGGTAAGTCCACGACGCTGGCGGCCATGGTAGATCGCGTAAACTCGTCGCGGGCAGAACATATTGTCACCATCGAGGACCCAATCGAATTTCTGCACCGAGACAAAAAGGGATACGTCAACCAGCGCGAGGTGGGAGTGGATACGCCTTCGTTTGGCGCGGCGCTCCGAGCCTCTCTCCGTCAGGATCCGGACGTGATCCTGGTCGGCGAAATGCGAGATCTGGAAACGATCTCGACGGCGTTGCATGCGGCGGAAACCGGCCACATGGTGTTCTCGACGCTGCACACCCTCGACGCCGTGGAAACCGTCAACCGCGTGATTTCGATTTTCCCTCCGCCGGAACAGAAGCAGATTCGTATGCAGTTGGCGGCTATACTACGAGCGATTGTCAGCCAGAGATTGGTTCGGCGCTGCGATGCTGAAGGACGCGTGCCGGCCGTCGAGGTCATGATCAATACGGCGTTCATCCGCGAGTGCGTGCTCGTGCCTGAAAAGACGAGGTCGATTCGTGACGCGATTGCCGCCGGTACTTCACAGTACGGGATGCAGACATTCGATCAATCGCTTTGGGATCTGTTTCAGGCAGGGCTGGTCAACTACGAAACGGCTCTCGAGAATGCCTCGAATGCCGACGACTTCAAGCTGCGCATGCAGGGTATTGCTTCGACGGCAGATATTTCGCGGCAGTCGATGCAGACGGCCGGCTTTGGAGGAAGATAAGGGTTTTCCGGGGCTTCAAAGTTTCAATGGGGCGCGACTCCCAGTCGCGCCCTTTTCATTGCTCCGGCGGCGTGCACATTCAATGCTGAGTTGAGGCTGCGAACTCGGCAAAAGTGACGAAGTGTCCCGATGGATCCTTGATCCCGATCTCTGTCGATCCATAGAACGTCTTCCGCTTCGGCATCACGACTTCCGTGCCTTTGACGGCGTTGATCGTCTCATCCAGGTTATCGACTTCGACATAGAGGAACGTGGGGCCCTTGCGGACCACCTGAGAGATTGCAGCGATGTCTTTGTCGGCGCTGGCGTAGCTTTGATACATCAGCTCGACGTTGCCCTTCTGCAGCATGGCAAAGGCGAGGTGGTCGCCGTCGGGTACTTCGGCAGTTTTCTCGAAGCCGAACCGATCTACCCAGAACTTCACGCAGGGCTCCACGTCTTGCACAAACAATACGGGCGTAATTTTCTTCACATGCATCTTTTCGATCCTTTCCTCACGCAGATTTTGATTTGTCATGTCCTTCCGGGTGCTGGGACTGGGACCAGGGCATGCCAGTCCAAAGCAGCACGATCGATAGGGCGAAAGTTTCGATTCGCATCAGTTTTTCATTGTCAATGCGACGTAGTCTCATTTAGACTAGTTGCTACGATAGGATGGTTCTGACATCCCTGTCAAGGAGAATTCTGTATGGCAACAGCACAACGACGTCTCGAGGATTTGGTTTCCGTGGGACCGGCGATAGCTCGTGACTTCGAACTTCTGGGGATTCAGTCGGTAGCTCAACTCGCACGCCGCAACCCTGAAAAGCTTTACGAGAAGTTCTGCATCAAGACCGGTAAAGCGCAAGACATCTGCTGTCTGGATGTGTTTCAGGCGGCGGTGGCGCAGGCGAAGAATCCGAAGCTTTCCATGGAGAAGCGCCAGTGGTGGTATTGGAGCCGTCAACGGAAAGCGCGCGATGCCCGTCGCTAGGAAACGTGAACTGACGACGCCGGATCTGGTTCTGCTGAGCCTGCTCTCTGAGCGTCCGATGCACGGGTACCAGGCGAACCTGGAACTGGAGCGGCGGCAGGTACGGGACTGGGCGGGCATTTCGCGTCCGCAGGTCTACTATTCGCTGGAGAAGTTGCAGGGGCAGGGCCTGATTCGCGCAGCGGAGAACGCGGATCCGGCGGCCGGGCCGGAACGCAGCGTTTTCACGCCAACCGAGAAAGGGCGCAGCGCTCTGGCGGCTGCCCTCGGGCGCGAGGAATGGGCGACGCAAAGGGAGCGGCCGCCCTTTCTCACGTGGATGGCTCTGTCCTGGCAGGGGAGACCTGGAGTCTTCGAACAGCAACTGCGGCGGCGGCAGCAATTCCTGGAGAAGGAAATGAGGCGCGAAGAAGAAACATTGCGCGCGATCCGGGAGGAGGTTGGCCACGGCTATCATGAGGCGGTCTGGATGGTCAGCTTGATGATTCAACAGTTGCGCACGGAGTTGCGATGGCTGCGAAAACTCTCGCGCGAAAGCGCGCTGCGAGCACCGGCGCGAAACCCGCATTACGCGGGCGCGGAGGAGGAAAGAGAATAGCTCCCCGCTGGTTCTGAAAGTGCGCTATCGTGGGCGTGTCATGGCGTTCTCGCGTCCGAAAAGACGGACTTACTCCGAAGAAGAGATGTATGAATACGCCGTTGGGGCGCTGGGGCGGCGTATGCGCACCGTGGCCGAACTGAAGCGGCTGATGCGGGCGCGCGTGGAAGATCCGGAATCGGAGTATGCGGAGACGCTGGTGGAGTTGGTGATCCGCCGGTTAAAGGATCAGGGCTACCTGAACGATTCGAACTATGCGGCGTATTACTCGTCAATGCGGCGCGACAATCAAAAGTTCGGGCGTGGACGCGTCATTACGGAGTTAAAAACGCGTGGCGTGCATGCTTCGGTGATTGAGAAAGCGGTCGAGACGGCGTACGAAAGTGTCAATGAAGAAAAACAGGCGCGCGACTATCTGCGTAAAAAGCGCATGGAGAAGCCGAAAGATCAAAAGCAGACGGCTCGGATTTTCCGGCAACTGGCGCGGGCGGGATTCCGAACAAAGACGATCTTTTCGATATTGAAGAAGTGGGATGTGGATGACGAGACGCTCACCGCGCTCGAGGGGGAGTCCGCCGACTAAGGCTTCACCCCTAAGGAGACGAAGGAAGAGCGGGCATGACTTCAGGATTTCTGATGCCGATTCCAGATTTCTAAGTTGGAGTCCGAGCATGAGATCAGCACTGGCTGACTTCAGCAATGCCCCCGCGATTTGATTCGGTCCCCGCGTAGGAGCATACTCAGATCACCGCTCCAACTATCCAGCAGGCAGCAAGGAGGAATCCCATGAAAATGAAGTGGGCAGTGGTGGTTGCGTTTGCTTTGATGTGTGCAACAACGTTTGTGATTGGGCAGGACACCAATACGGAAAAGAAATCCACCGGAACAGAAGTGAAGAGTGCGGCCAA
>WNGO01000279.1_pt1 | contig 46001 bp, 42 predicted proteins | sample 5400511 | NCBI WGS metagenome assembly WNGO01 (sample SAMN13153380, study PRJNA577476) | soil metagenome | isolation source: 20 cm soil or saprolite under Garry oak tree replicate 2 | place: USA:California | collected 2016-06-15 | reverse complement strand
AATCCCCTCGATGTGATGTGCTGGGTCACGAAGCAAGTGACCGGCTTCCCACGCGAGCGCGTGATCGGCATGGCCGGCGTGCTCGACACCTCGCGGTACCGCGCGTTCCTCGCCGAGGCGCTCGACGTCTCCGTCCGGGACATCCAGGCAATGGTCCTCGGTGGGCACGGCGACACGATGGTACCGCTCGTTTCCTACACGACCGTCTCCGGAATCCCGGTCACCCAGCTGCTCGAGAAGGGCAAGCTCGACAAGATCGTCGAGCGCACGCGGAACGGCGGCGCCGAGATCGTTGCTTTCTTGAAGACGGGCTCGGCGTACTATGCGCCGTCGTCGGCCGTCGTGCAGATGGTGGAATCGATCGTGCTCGACCAGAAACGGCTGCTTCCATGCGCAGCCTGGCTCGAGGGGGAGTATGGACTCTCCGGGATGTACTGCGGCGTGCCGTGCAAACTGGGCAAGAATGGGCTCGAGAAGATTGTCGAAGTGCAGCTGAGCGCAGATGAGAAGGCCGCGCTGAAGAAATCGGCAGATGCGGTAAAGCAAACAATGGCGGCGGTGACGCTATGACGACTTCGGTTCGGGACCTGCAGGAACGCAGTTTCGGCGCCACACTGCGCCGCGACGCGTGGTGGATCGCTCCCGCACTCACGGCGCTGGTCCTCGGCAGCTTCGGCGTCTACGCGACATGGGCGGCCTGGGTCAACCGTTATTACGAATGGGGACCGTATCTCTCGCCGTTCTACTCGCCGCTGATCCAGACGACCTGGTGGCCGCTCTCTCCCGCATTCCTGATCCTGATTTTTCCCGGCGCCTTTCGCGCCACCTGCTACTACTATCGCAAGGCCTATTACCGGGCCTTCTTCCTCGATCCCGTCGCCTGCGCCGTCGGCGAACCGCGCCACAGGTACAAGGGAGAGACCAAGTTTCCGTTCATCGTTCAGAACTTGCACCGCTATGCCATGTACGCGGCGGTGGTTTTCATCTTCATTCTCTCCTACGACGTCTTGCTCGCCACTCGTTGGCCGGTCGGTGGCGTGCTCGCCGATGGCACGATGGCCGCGGGGCCACGTGAGTTTGGTGTCGGCGTCGGCACGCTGGTCATGCTGATCAACGTGATTCTGCTCGCGTGCTACACGTTCGGCTGCCACTCGCTGCGGCACCTGATCGGCGGCAACGTCGACTGCTTCTCCTGCGTGCGGGGCGGGCGAGCGCGCTTCGAGACGTGGCGCGGCGTGAGCGCGCTCAACCGCCACCACATGCTGTTCGCCTGGTGCTCCCTGTTCTCCGTCGCACTGACTGACGTCTACATCCGGCTGTGCGCGATGGGCGTCATCCACGACGTGCGACTGTTCTGATGGCGGCCGGTGACCTTCGCAGTCACGCCTACGATGTCGTCGTAATCGGCGCCGGCGGCGCCGGCCTCCGCGCCGCCATCGAAGCCAGTGCCCAGAAGGCCAAAGTCGCGCTCGTCTGCAAATCGCTGCTCGGCAAAGCACACACCGTCATGGCCGAGGGCGGGGCAGCCGCGGCGCTCGGCAACGTCATGTCCGAAGACAATTGGCGCGTGCATTTCCGCGACACGATGCGCGGCGGCAAGATGCACAACAACTGGCGCATGGCGCAGATCCACGCGCAGGAAGCGCCCGATCGCATCAATGAGCTCGAGGCGTGGGGCGCGCTGTTCGATCGCACGCCCGATGGGCGCATCAATCAGCGACCCTTCGGCGGCCACACCTACAGCCGCCTGGCCCACGTCGGCGACCGCACCGGCCTCGAGATGATCCGCGTGCTGCAGGACAAAGGGGTGCACTCCGGGATCGATGTCCACATGGAGTGCACGATCGTACGCCTGTTCGTGGTCGGCGGGCGCATCGCCGGCGCGCTCGGATACTTCCGCGAGACGGGACGCTTCGTCGTGTTTCGCACCGGCGCCGTCGTGCTGGCGACGGGCGGCATCGGGAAGGCCTGGCAGATCACCAGCAACTCGTGGGAGTACACGGGCGACGGCCACGCGCTGGCTTACGAGGCAGGCGCCGAACTGATCGACATGGAGTTCGTGCAATTCCATCCGACCGGCATGGTGTGGCCGCCGAGTGTGCGCGGCATTCTCGTGACCGAAGGCGTGCGCGGCGAAGGCGGCGTCTTGAAGAACACCAAGGGCGAGCGGTTCATGTTCCGCTACATGCCCGACATGTTCAAGGGGGACTTCGCCGAGACCGAAGCGGAGGCCGACGCGTGGGTGCAGGGCGAGCGCAAGAAGAATCGCCGGCCGCCCGAGCTGCTGACCCGCGATGTCGTGTCGAAGGCGATCGTCAAAGAGATCGCCGAAGGGCGGGGCACCGAGCACGGCGGCGTGCTCCTCGATATCGCGTCGAAGCAAAGCGCCGACCTCATCAAGAAGAAACTCCCCAGCATGTATCACCAGTTCAAAGAGTTGGCGCAGGTCGACATTACCAAGGACCCCATGGAGATCGGGCCGACGACGCACTACATGATGGGGGGGGTCAAAGTCGACGCGGAGACACAGGAATCGACCGTGCCCGGGCTCTACGCCGCCGGTGAAGTCGGCGGCGGGATGCACGGCGCCAACCGGCTCGGCGGCAATTCGCTCAGCGACCTACTCGTCTTCGGTCGCCGTGCAGGCCAGTACGCGGCCGAAAAGCACGGCACGCCGCCGCGCATCCCGGATGCCGATGTGGATATCGCGATGCAGGAAGCGCTCGCACCGTTCGATCGCGTGGATGGCGAGAACCCTTTCGCCGTCCAGTCGGCGTTACAGGCGGTGATGCAACGGCATGCCGGGATCATCCGCGATCGGCAGGGTCTCGAGACCGCGCTGGCGGAGCTCGACAAGCTCAAGGTTCGGGCGCTCGAGGCCGGAGTCACCGGCAGTCGCGAATACAATCCCGGCTGGCATACGGCGATCGACCTGCGCTCGCTCCTCGTCGTCTCCGAAGCCACGGCGCGCGCCGCCCTGGAGCGTACCGAGAGCCGCGGGGCGCACACGCGCAGCGATTATCCGGATTCCGACGACAAACAGGCGCGCGAGCAGATCGTGATAAAGAAGGAAGGGACGCGCATGACGGTGCGGCGTGAGACACAGCCCGCGCTTCCCGCGGATCTCATGACTCTCATTAAAGAAGGGAAATAACCGTGACGGAGAAGCGCCGGTTGCGCCTGTTCCGGGGCACGCGCGAGCGCGGCGAGCTGAAAGAGTATCAGGTCGCCGCAGGGGAGGGGATGGTCGTGCTCGATGCGGTGCACCTGATCCAGGCCGAGCAGGCGCCCGATCTCGCGGTGCGCTGGAACTGTAAGGCGGGAAAGTGCGGCTCGTGCTCGGCGGAGATCAACGGCAAGCCGCGGCTCATGTGCATGACGCGCATGTCGGACTATCCGGCGGACGAGACGATCACCATCACGCCGATGCACGCCTTTCCGGTGATCAAGGACCTCGTGACGGACGTATCGTGGAATTACGAGGTCAACAAGCGCATTCCCGCGTTCAAACCCCGCGCCCCCGACGCGCCCGACGGTACGTGGCGGATGTATCAGTACGAGGTCGAGCGGCCGCAGGAGTTCCGCAAGTGCATCGAGTGCTTCCTGTGCCAGGACGTGTGCCACGTGCTGCGCACGCACGAGAAGCACGAGCAGTTCATGGGGCCGGCGATGCTCGTACGCGCCGCGGTCTACGAGATGCATCCGCTCGACGAGGCCGATCGCCGCGACCACCTGCGCCACGAAGGGGGAATCGGCTTCTGCAACATCACGAAGTGCTGTACGGAGGTCTGTCCCGAATCGATCACGATCACCGATAACGCCATCATCCCGCTGAAGGAACGCGTCGTGGATGCGAATTACGATCCACTCGCGGCTCTCTGGAGAAAGGTCACCGGCAAGGCTCCTTGACGTGAGACGCCGCGACTTCGTTCAAACGCTCATCGCGCTCTCCGCTCTCCCGAGACAGGGGAATTGGAAGAGCTGGCGAGTGAACGGTTCGCGCGTGAACAAGCATCTCTCGGACCTCGCGCGGTTCGGCGCGAATCCGCAGGGCGGCGTGAGCCGCGTGGCGTTCAGCGACGCGGACATCGCCGGCCGGCGCGTCGTGATGGATCTAATGAAGGAAGCCGGGCTGACCGCCTGCATCGACCCGGTCGGAAACATTGTCGGCGTTCGCGCGGGATCTCAGGGCTCGGCGCTCCCCATTCTGTTCGGTTCGCACATCGATTCGGTGCCGGAAGGCGGCAATTTCGATGGCGACGTCGGATCCTGCTCCGCGGTCGAAGTCGCCCACACTCTCGCCGAACGCGGCTACCGCAACCGCCACCCCCTGCATGTCGTGATTTGGTGCGACGAGGAAAGCGGCCTGACTGGCAGCCGTGGCTTCATCGGAGACTTGCCAGCGGACGAAATCGAACGGCCCGGGCGCGACGGTGTTGTCCTCGCGGAAAAGATCCGTCGCATCGGCGGAGACCCGGCGCGGATCGTCGAGGCGCGCCACGGCCCCGGCTCCATCGCCGCTTACGTCGAGCTGCACATCGAGCAGGGCGCCATCCTCGACGAGCGCGGCATCAACATCGGCATCGTGGAAGGCATCGTCGGAATTCATCACTACGACGTGACGCTGCGAGGCTTCGCGAATCACGCCGGGACGACCCCGATGGACCGTCGCCAAAACGCCATGCTGGCCGCCGCCGAGCTGGTATTGATCGTCGACCGGGTCGTGCGCTCCGTCGAGGGACGCCAGGTGGGCACCGTGGGGCGGCTGCTGGTGAAGCCCGGCGCGCCGAATGTGATCCCCGGACAGGTCGATCTGACCGTCGAGCTTCGCGATCTCTCGACTGAAAAAATCGAGCGGTTGTGGACCCAGATTCACAGCGAGGCGCTCGCGAGCACCAAGCAGTACGGCGTGACGCTCGATTACACGCTGCAGCACGTCAATCCACCCGCCCTCTCCACACCCGCGGTGCGCCAGGTCATCGCCGACGCGGTTCACGACCTGGGGTTATCGAGCCTGTCGATGCCGAGTGGCGCGGGGCACGATGCGCAGGATCTGGCGCGCATCGGGCCGATGGGCATGATCTTCGTTCCCTCCGTGAAAGGCATCAGCCATTCGCCGCTCGAGCTCACCCGTCCAGACGACGTCACGAACGGCGCCAACGTGTTGTTGCAGACGGTGCTGCGCTTGGACCAAACATGAGTTCCCCCTCTCCGCGTAGGGAGGGGGGGACGGGGGGTGAGGCCCCGACGGTGGTCGTCGTGGGGGCGGGGTTTGGCGGACTCCGTGTCGCAAAGGCACTGCGGCGCGCGCCCGTGCAGGTCGTGTTGCTGGACCGAAACAACTATCACCTCTTCCAGCCGTTGCTGTACCAGGTCGCGACCGCGGGGCTCGAGCCCGAGGAAATCGCGAAACCGGCGCGGGCGATTTTGCGCGGGCAGAAGAACTTCGATTTCCGCATGGTGGACGTGACGCGCGTCGATTTCGCGGCCAAGCGTCTCGAGACCAGTGGCGGGCCGGTCGCCTACGATTTCCTCGTTCTCGCGCCCGGGGGCGAGACGAACTTCTTCGGCCTGGAGGCCATGCAGCGCCACGGCCTGGGGCTCAAGGACATCCCCGATGCCATCACGATCCGCAATCGGGTACTCACGTGCTTCGAGAACGCGATGCTCGAGCCTGATGCCGAGCGCCGGCGGGCGCTGCTCACGTTCATCGTGGTCGGTGGCGGGCCGACGGGCGTCGAGATGGCGGGCGCGCTTTCGGAGCTGATCCGGCTCGTGCTCGTGAAAGACTACCCGCGGCTCAACATCAAAGACGTGCGCATTCTGCTGCTCGAGGCGACCGACACGCTCCTCGCCGCGATGCCCGAGCGGCTGCGCGAGGCGGCAGGGAAGACCCTGTGGCGCAAATACGTCGAGGTCCGCTTCGGCGCCTCGGTGGCGGACTACGACGGCAAGCAGATCCGCCTCAAGAGCGGGGAGATCATTCCCGCAGCGACCGTTATCTGGGCCGCGGGCGTTCGCGCCGCCCCACTCATCAACACCCTCGGCCTGAGCGCCGCGCGGCAAGGCCGGATTCCGGTTGAGCCGACGCTGCAACTGACGGGACGTCCGGAGGTCTTCATCATCGGGGATGCGGCGTATCGCGAACAGGACGGCGAGCCGCTGCCGATGGTCGCACCGGTCGCGATTCAGATGGGGCAGGCGGTCGCGCGCAACATCATCCGCCAGCTACGCGGGCAACCGCTCGAGCCGTTCCGCTACCGCGACCAGGGGACGCTGGCCACGATCGGCCGCAATGCCGCGGTCGCGAACGTGTTTGGGGTTCAGGCAAGCGGATTCATAGCGTGGGTGATGTGGCTCGGCATTCACATCATCCAGCTGATCGGCTTCCGCAACAAGCTGTTCGTGCTGATCAACTGGGCGTGGGACTACTTCTTCTACGAGCGCGCCGCCCGACTGATCACCCGCGACTGAGGGCTGCCCCGAATCAGCGTAGCCGGCCTGCGCTCCCGCCCGCCACGTTCGGCGGCGGCGTGAAGGACGCCTCGCGCAGCACGCGCCCCGGCCCGCCGATGATGTTCGGGTCGGGCACCCCATCGCCGCTGCAATCGAAGCCGCCGTTGTCTATGACGGCGCCCCCGTCGCCAACGAGGATATTCGCGCCGGTCGGGACGTCAAAGATGACGCCGGCGGCGGCCGCGCTGTTCTGGACGTTGTTGCCGACGAGTTCGTTGCCGCAGGCGGATGTCAGGAAGATGCCCGCGGTGCCGACACCTGTGACGCGGTTGGCGCGGAATACGTTGTGCGTCATCGAGACGGGCAGGGATGATCCACCCGATCGGGCCCCAATGCCGTAGCGGAGCGCGCCGCCCAGCTGGTTCTGCTCCACGCGGCTGTCGGCGAGATCGGCCAGGGCCAGCCCGTTCTGCCATGGACCGCGGACGACGTTTCCACTGATGACGACGTTCGCGCCGTCGCGCACCCGGATGCCACCGAGGTTCACGCCGCCAGACGGCGCGGTGGCGATGATGTCGTTGTTTTCGATCCGCACGCCGTCGGTGCCGGTCTGCAGGTGCACGCCGCTGCCGGACCCGCTGGATGTGAACCGGTTGCGGGCCACCAGCGTGCCCCGCGCACCGCTCCCGAAGAAACACTCATCTGAGCCGCACGTGACGGCGTTGTCGGTCACTTGCGCGTCCGTCGTATTCAGCAGCACGAATGCGTCCACCCACGATCCGGCAATCGTGTTGTGCGACAGGACGACGCCGGGGCTGTCATCCACTTCTAGAGCCTCGACGGAGGTCCCATCCCCGGTAAGCGTATTCCCATCCACAGTGACACCATCCACGCTCAGCAGCAGCAGCGCGGCAGCGGACTCGGAGGATTCGAGATGATTGCCAGCAAACGTTGCGCCAGTGAGGTTCCGCGCAGCGATCGAGTGGGCCCACGGTCCACGTACGAGGTTGTCCACCACCACCACGTTGCTGCCGTCGCGGACGCGGATGCCGCCGAGAGCTGCGCCCGTGGAGGGCGCGCGCGCCACGATCGTGTTGTGTTCGACGCGGGACCCGTCGATGCCCCCCTGCATCTGCAAGCCGGTGAAGGAACCGGCCGACTGGAATTCGTTGCCGCTCACCACCGCGTTCGTCGTCGCAAAGAAAAATGCACAGTCGCCGCTACTGCACGTCACCATGTTGTTGGTCAGACGGACATCCGTGGCATTCCCGGTCACGCCATCACCATCGATGTCGCCCGGATCGTTGAGGGCCAAGTAGGGATCGCTCGACGCGCCGCTGCCGTCCAGGACGAGCCCGTCGACCGTCACGAATGATGCTAGGACTCTCACCATGGACGACACGGTCGCGCCCGGCGCCACCAGTAACCCCGAGCCGGGCGTGGCACAGGTAAGCGTAATGCTCGAACTGATGGTCACGTCGCTGCTGACGGCAATCATCCCGTTGATCGCAACCACATCGCCCGCGTGAGCGCCGCTCAGAGCGGCGGTGAGTCCTGCCTCGTCCGACGCAATGACCGTTGGGCTGGCAGCGCACGTCGGAGAGGCAACGAGCGCGTACGACGGTTGGCTGGGACTGGCTGGCTGGGTCGGCTCGCTACAGGCGGCCAATCCGCCGATGGCGACGAGAATCGCTGGCACATGGGGGACACGCATGACACACCTCCGCAGGGGACGTTTCCAAAAGGCACGCTACCCGGGGAGTGTCAAGTGAGCGTCAAGCGGACTGAGGCTGCCGCACCACGCCGCTCCAACCACAATCGAGACACCAGCGGTGCTCGACGACAGGCAGGAGTCGCCGCAACAGCGAATGCTGGATCAGCGCCAGCTGGGCGCCGCAACGGGGACATGTGCGCTTTGCAGGGAGCATGAGATAGACGAACGTCGTCACGATGGCGGCGCGCAGCAGCACGGTCGCAAACAGCACGACCACGACGAGCATTCAGGCTGCCTTCTCGCGCACGAACGCGGCAATCCGCTGCTCGAGCTCGGCCAGCTCGACCGGTTTCACGAGCACGCGATCGCGCGGCACCTCGGCGAGCCCGCGTCCCGCGAGATGCGTGATGTCGCCCGACAGAAAGAGCAGCCGCTCGGCGAGCGCCGGTCGCTGCGCTTGGAGATGCTGGTAGAACTCCGCGCCATCCATCCTCGGCATTCGCAGGTCGGCCAGAATAACCTGGGGCTCGAACCCTTCGGCCAGCCGCTCGAGCGCCGCCAGCCCATCAGCCGCCTCCTTGATTTCCGCGCCCCGCTTGGTGAGGAAGCGCGCCATCGGCCGGCGAATCAGCTCCTCATCGTCGACCAGCAGGACGCGAATTCCGCTGAGGGTCCCCGCGGGCGCCGGTGGCGGCAACGGTGTCGCCTGCGGTGTCGCCGCCGGCGCCCTGGGGACCGGTTGGCGTGCACTCGGCAGCCAGACGAGAAAGCGTGCGCCCGACTGGACATGCTTCACGAGATCGAGTTCGCCCTGGGCTTCCCGCACGAGCTGGCGGGAGATGTAGAGCCCCAGACCCGTGCCGCGCACCCCTTTCGTGCTCGCGAAGGGGCGAAACAGCCGCGCCGCGATCTCGGGCGCCACCCCGGGGCCGTTGTCTGTGACGGTGACGCACACCCGTCCGCCGGTGTCGTCGGTGAAAGAATCGACGATGAGCCGGCGGGGAGGGTTCACGCTGCGCAAGGCATCGAGCGCGTTGCTCAACAGATTGACGATGACCTGCTCCAGACGATTGGCATCCCCCACGACCGTCGGCAATTCGGGATCGAGCCGTCCTTCGATGGAGATCTCGTCGATACTGAAGCGGTAGGAGACGAGATCGATGGCGCTCCTGACGACGTCGTTCAGGTTCACCGTCGTCGAGCGTTTCTCGCCCGCGCGCACGAAGCGCAGGAGCCCACGCAGAAGCTTCGCCGCGCGCTGGGCCTGTCGCAGGATGCTCTGCATCTCGTTGCGCTGCTCGGCCGGAAGGTTCGCGTCCGCGAGACGCAGCTCGGCGTGACTAGCGATCGCCATGAGCGGGTTGTTGACCTCGTGCGCCACGCCGCTGAGCAACTCGCCTGCCGCCGCAAACCGCCCCTGTTCCTCGGCGCGATCGCGCAGCACTCGCGTCATCTGATTGAAGTGCGCGGTAATGTTGCCCAGCTCGTCGTCGCGACTGACGGGGACCTCCGTGGTGAGATCACCGTCGGCCACCTGCCGGATGCCTTGCCGCAACGCCCCGAGTGGACTCCAGAACCGGCGTCGCAAGATGAACAGCGCGACCGGCAACAGCACCGCGCCGGCGACCACCACGACGATCGCAGTGGCGGAGCCGAGATTCCCGGTAAGCGCGAGCGTGAGCGCCGCTCCGTAGGCCATCGCGGCGATGACGACGGCGGCCATCAGCACCCGCAGACTCTTCGTCATCCGATCAAAATGCCTCTAGACGGATCGATTTGCACGGCCTAATCTCCCCGTTCTTCGAAAAGCCAGGTTCGCCCCCGATGCGTGCAGCGTCCGTCTTCGTGACATTCGGTGTCCTCGGCGTCGTCGCGTGCTCCCGGGCCGTGGCGCCCGCCCATCAAGCCCAGGTCCCCAGGCCGGTTCAGCAAGATACGTCACGCGCCGCGACCGGACGCCAGCCGGCGCCCGAGGCGACCGCCCTGAAACCGTACAATCAGGTCATTACCGCCGGTGCCACCTCCGACTCCGGGATCTTCATCGTCCACCAGAGCGGCGAAAAACTGTTCTACGAGATCCCCAAAGCGATGTTCGGCCGCGAATTCCTGCTCGTGGCCGACCAGCGGGGCACGATCCGCGGCGTGCGTTACGCCGGCGAAGAGATCAGCAATCGCATCGTCGTGTGGGAGCGCATGGGGAACAAGGCCTTCCTGCGCATCGTGTCGTACGCGATGCGCGCCGACAGCACCCAACCGGTGGCTCGCGCCGTGCGGCTGTCGAACATCTCACCGATCATCATGAGCTTCGATGTCGCCTCCTGGCACATGCCCGACAGCAACGCGGTCATCGAGGTGACGAAGCTCTTCACGACCGATGTGCCGGAGCTGAACCTGCGTCAATCAGGAATCCGCATCCGCCGCATGGATCCGACGCGGTCCGTGGTCGACCGTGCGCGGTCCTTCCCACGGAACATCGAAGTGAGCGCGTTACAGACGTTCGAGGTGGACTCGGTACCGGGCCCCGCCGGGAACCCGCCGAACCGGTCACTCAATACGATCACGATGCTGATGAACTATTCGATGGTCCTGCTGCCGGACCAGCCGATGATGGCCAGGTTGTGCGACGATCGCGTCGGCTTCTTCAACATCTCGTTCGAAGACTACGACGAAGATCGCGTGTCCGGGCCGCGCCGCTGCTTCATCAAGCGCTTCCGGCTCGGAGCGAAGGACCCGAACGCCGCCGTGTCCGATCCGACCAAGCCCATCGTCTGGTACATCGATCCCGCAACGCCGGCGAAATGGGTCCCGTGGCTGATCAAAGGGGTCGAGATGTGGGAGCCGGTGTTCCGCGCGGCCGGTTTCAGCAATGCCATCACGGCGCGCGTGCCCGCGGCCAGCGATTCGGACTTCGATCTGGATGACGCGCGCTTTTCGACGATCCGCTGGTTGCCGTCGACGATCGAGAACGCGTACGGGCCCAGCGTCAGTGATCCGCGCTCGGGCGAGATCCTGAACGCCAACATCGGCTTCTTCCACAACGTGGCGAGCCTCGTCGAAGCGTGGTATTGGACGCAGGCCGGTGCCGCCGATCCGCGCGCCCGGACGCTGCCGTTCCCCGATTCACTGATGGGCCTGATGCTAGCCTACGTCGCCAACCATGAAGTGGGGCACAGCCTCGGATTGCGGCACAACATGGTGGCGTCCACCTACTATCCGGTCGACTCGCTGCGCAGCCGCTCGTTCACCTGCCGGATGAAGGGGACGAGTCCCTCGATCATGGACTACGCACGCTACAATTATGTGGCGCAGCCGGGCGACAGCGCCTGTCTGATGCAGGGCATCGGGCCCTACGACTACTTCGCGATCGACTGGGGCTATCGCCGCATCCCGACGGCCACCTCGCCTGATGGCGAGCGCCCGGTGCTGGACTCGCTGGCGCGACTGCAGGATGCGAACCCGTACTTCCGGTGGATTGGCGACGGCGAGCCCGTCGACCCGCGCATCATCACCGAAGCCCTCGGCGACGATCCGGTGAAGGCGAGCGGCTTCGGCGTGCGGAACATCAAGCGCCTCGTGCCGATGCTGATCCCCGCCACCACCACGAACAAGCTGGACAACTACGATCGGCTCGACGACCTGTACGGCGAGCTCATCAACCAGTGGGCGCGGGAGATGAACCACGTGGCCGTCGTGGTCGGGGGCGTGTACCAGTTCACCAAATACGCCAGCCAGTCGGGGAGCGTCTATCAGCCCGTCCCGCGGGCCAAACAGGCCGAGGCCGTGCAGTTCCTCAATGAGAACGTCTTCACGACGCCGAGCTTCTTCTTTGATCCGGAGATCCTGCGGCGCATCGAGCCGACCGGCTTTGTCGAACGGGTACGGACCCGCCAGACTGCCGTCCTCAACCTGCTTTTCCAGGATGCGCGCCTGTCACGGTTGGCCGACCAGCAGGCCACGCAGCCGAGCGGTTATACCGTCCCGGACCTGTTCGCCGATGTCCGGAGCGGCGTCTTCGCGGAATTCAGAGGCGGTGCGGTTCGCGTCGATGAGTATCGGCGCAATCTGCAGCGCGCGTTTGTGGATCAGATGGAACGGCTCATCAATACGCCGCTGGTTACGCCGCCGCCTCCGGGTTTCACGCCGTTCCCCGGCTTCACACCGCCGCCGCCCCGTCCCGCCGACGCGCGCGCCCAGGCTCGGCTCGAACTCGTGGATTTGCAGACTACGTTGCGCGCGGCCCTGCCGCGCGCGGGGGATCGTGCGACCCGCGCGCACATCGTCGATCTGCAGGCGCGCATCAATCAGATCTTGAACCCACGGTGAGGGGGCTAATGGCTATCGGCTATCGGCTATTGGGCGTGGCGATCGTATTACACATTGGCACGTCGGCACGTCTGCACGCGCAGACCTTTGAGCAACGCCTCGTCGCCGTCCCAGACACCGCGAGCGTCCGTCAGATGTCGCGCGACCTCTCCGCCGTGCCGCACATGGCGGGCACGCCCGCGCAGGCGACGACGCGCGATTACGTCCTCGACAAGCTGAAATCGTGGGGCATCGACGCCTGGAGTAAGGAATACACGGTCTACATTCCGCAACCGGAGACCGTCGCGGCGTGGATTATCCCTGGCCCGCGCCGGGGGCCCGTGCGACTCAACCTGGTCGAGCCGGGGACCGGAGCGCAGATCCCGCCCTTCAACGGCTACACCGGCGACGGCGACGTCACGGCCGAAGTCGTCTACGTGAATTACGGCCTGATCGAAGACTACAAGACGCTCGACTCCCTGGGCATCAGCGTGAGCGGCAAGATCGCCATCGCACGCTACGGTCGTTCGTTCCGCGGCATCAAGGCACGCGAAGCGCAGAAGCGCGGCGCCGTCGGACTGATCGTGTACTCCGATCCACAGGAGGACGGCTACTTCCGCGGCGACGTCTATCCCAAGGGGCCGATGCGCAATGCCGACGGCATCCAGCGCGGCAGCATGATGAACGGCAACGGCGATCCCACGACGCCGAGCTGGTCGTCGGTCGAGGGTGCGCGGCGGCTACCGGAGGATTCGCTCGATATCCCGAAGATTCCCATCATCCCGATGAGCTACGGGAACGCCCGGCGCTTTCTCGAGCCGATGGCCGCACCTTCGGTGCCCCAAAGCTGGCAGGGGGCGTTGCCGTTCCGTTATCACGCCGGACCGGGGCCGGCGCGCGCGCGCCTCCACGTGAAAACCGAACGCGGGGCTCGGGGATTTCACAGGATCTGGAATACGATCGGGATGATCCGCGGTGAGCGCTGGCCCGATGAGTGGGTGGTGGTGGGTGGCCACCGCGACGCCTGGGGACCCGGCGCCCGCGATAACGTCAGCGGCACCGTGTGCGTGCTGGAGACCGCACGCGCGTTCGCGACACTCGCGCGCGAGGGCTTGAAACCGGCGCGGACGGTCGTGTTCGCGACCTGGGACGCGGAAGAGTGGGGGCTCATCGGATCGACCGAGTGGGTCGAAGAGCTCGAGGATACGCTGCGGGCGCGAGTGGTCGCGTACATCAACGAAGACGGGACCTTCTCGGGACCGAACTTCGGCGGCAGCGGCTCGCCGTCGCTGAAGCCACTCCTGCGCTCGACTGCACACGTCGTGCCGGATCCGGTTGGACCGGGCACGGTGTACGACGTCTGGCTAAAGGGCAAGAACGGTGACACCACCGCGTTGACGATGGGAAACCTGGGTGGCGGCTCGGACTTCTCCGGCTTCTATCATCACCTCGGCATTCCCGCGGGCGGCATCGGATTCGACGGGCCCGATGGCATCTATCACTCGATGTATGACTCGTACGACTGGATGTCGCGTTTCGGCGATCCCGGCTACAAGGCCCATCGCGCCGGCGCGCAACTCGTCGGCGTGATCATGAGCCGGCTGGCCAACAGCGACATCCTGCCGCTCGATTATGCCGCCTTCGGCACCGAGATGACCGGGCTGGTCTCGCAGCTCGACTCGGGAATCGCGAAGAAACAATGGAAGGAAACGGTCAACACGCAGGCACTGAAGGACGCGCTCGATCGGTTTACCGCCGTCGGCCGCGCCTTCAACGCGTCACGCGACAGCGCCGTGGGGCGCAGTGTCGATTCGGCGCGCGCTCGCCGCGTGAACCAGGCACTCATGGTCGTCGAGCGCCGGCTGACCCGACCCGAGGGCCTGGTGAGCCGGCCCTGGTTCCGCAGTCTGCAGTTCGCGGCCGATTTGGACAACGGCTATGCGACGATGGCATTTCCGAGCGTCAACGAAGCGATCCGCTACGCGGACGCCGCCACGGCCAACAAGGAGCTGACTGATCTGGTGAGCCGGATCGACCAGGCGCGTGCGGCGCTCGTGGAAGCGGCGGTGGCGCTGCGCTAGCCGCTGGGCGATAGTGTAGGGACGAGGAGGAGGAGCATGGAAGACTCCAGAAGTCGCATCATCATCTATTACTCGATCTGGGCGACGATCTGCGCTGCGGTCGCCGGACTCGCCATCGCCGTGATCCATACGTGGTTCTTCAGTTATCACCCCGGTCGGTCCGCGGTCATCGAGACGCTGTTCAGCGGCAGCGTGGCGGCCGTCGCGATCGCCGCGGCGCAGGGAGCGGTCGCGCTCGTCACCGGCGGCGTGCTGGCCCGGCTGGGGCGTGCATTGCAGTTCACGGTGCTGCTGGGCCTCCTAATCGGGGTGTTCGACTTCGTGATGTATTTCGTGCAGATGACGGTTCCCGTCACCGAGTTCGGGTGGGTCCCTGATCTCGTCATCATCGTGGCGGTGACAGCCGCTATCACCGCAGTTGGATCGCGCAGGTCACCCGCCGCCGTGTGACCGACGAGCAAAAGGAGGCCATCGAGCAGCTCGAGCGCCGCGTCGCCGCGCTCGAGAGTCTGGTGCGCCGCCTGACCTTCGTCGCCAACGCAAGCCCGCAAGCTCCGGCGATGCGCCCGGCACCCCTTAGAAGGCCGGCGCCCCCCGTTCCGACCGCGTCGCTTCCCGAGCCCTCCCAGAAGACCGATCTCGAACAATGGTTTGGACAGCGGGGTCTGCTCGCGATTGGCGTCGCGGCGCTGCTCATCGCCGCCGCCTTGTTCCTGAAGTACGCGTTCGATCGCGGCTGGGTCGCGCCGCTCGTGCGCTCGGTGGGCGCCATCGTGGCGGGCATCGCCGTTGCCGCCTGGGGCCATGAACGGATCGGGCGCGGCATGCGCCGCTATGGGGCGGCCATGATTGGGGCAGGGGGCGGACTCGCGTACCTCGGCTTATGGGCCGCTGCGGGGCCGTACGCCTTGATGGAGCGCCGGCTCGGCATCCTGCTCCTCGCGGCCACGACGGTTGCCGTCACCATGCTGGCGCTGCACCACGAGATCGAAGGCCTCGCGATCTGGGCGCTCGCGGGCGCGTACCTCGCGCCGTTGATTCTGCAGACCGCGCCCAACCCTAGAGGGTTTCTCCTCTATCTCGAAGTGATTGGACTCGGCACGGGGATCCTGGCTTACAGCATGAGCTGGCGCGCGACGTTCAATCTCGCGCTGTTCGGCTACCTTTTTCTTGCCGCCGCGGGAGCCGCACCGGCGATCGCGGCGCCCCTCGGCGCGTGGCTCGTTGCGGCGGGTGCGCTCCTCACCTTGCAAGTGACGCTACGGCGCTCGTGGCCCGAGGCACGGCTTGGTGTGCTGGTGATCGCCTGGCCGGTCCTCGGCGCTGGCTTGGCCGGCATCGAGGGATCGGACGCGACGCGCTGGCTCTCCCTGGGCGCGGCGACCGCGATCACGGGCGTCCTCTGGTGGCAACACTTCCAGCATGACCCGTTCAGCGCGGCGGTGCCCACCGGTCGCGATATCACCGATGTCGGCGTGGACCGTCTGCTCTTCATCGTGAATCCGATGGCGTTGCTGATCCTCGCCGCCGCGGCCCATCCTCGTCTCATCGCTGACTCTTTCCAGATCGTTCCAGCCGCACTGGCCGCCGTATATCTGCCCGCCGGCTGGTTCCGGCGCAGTGCATCGCACCTGATTGCGGGTTTTGCGCTACTGGCCTTCGCCCTGCCATTTCCGTGGCCGGCCACGAGCGTCGCGATCGGATGGACCGTTCTCACGTTCATCGCCCTCGCCGCCGAGCGGGAAGGCGGGAGACCCGGCGGGCGCCATGCGTCCATCGCGCTGGCGAGCTCAGCGTGGGCGTGGCTGTTCTCCGTCGCGCTGTTCGAGCGGGCGTATCAGGCTCCTGTTTTCATCGATCCGTGGGCGCTCGCGTGGTATGTCCTCATGGCGGGCACGGGGGTCGCGGCATGGTGGTGGGGGAGTGCAGGGAGGCTCCGGCTCTGGATGTGGATTCTCTGCGGCGCCGCCGTGTTCCTTGGCGGGTCGATTGAATTCCACGAATACTTCGGCCGGATGACATCGCTCGCCGGCGATCTCGCGCTGAGCGTCTGGTGGCTGCTGTTTGCGGGCGGTCTCGTATTCCTGGGCTTCCGGATGAATCAGAAGCTCATCCGGTCGACGGGGTTGGCGGTGGCTGCGTTCGCGGGGTTGAAGATTGTCCTCGTCGATTTGGCGAACTTGCAGGCATTGTATCGGGTCGGATCATTCTTTGCATTGGCCTTGATCGCGCTGGCTGTTGCGTATGCCTACAATCAGCGAGCGAAGGCTGCTAGAGCTTCGGCAACGTGATGCCGCGCTGCGCCTGATACTTTCCCTTCTTGTCCTTGTAGGAAACTTCGCACTCGTCACCCTCATCCGCCGTAAAAAACAGCACCTGGGCAATGCCCTCATTTGCGTAAATGCGGGCAGGCAACGGAGTGGTGTTACTGATCTCTAATGTGACATAGCCTTCCCACTCCGGCTCGAATGGCGTCACATTGACGATGATCCCGCAGCGTGCATAGGTGCTCTTGCCGACGCAGATCGTCAGACAGTTCCGCGGAATCCGGAAGTACTCCACCGAGCTCGCGAGCGCGAAGGAATTCGGCGGCACGATGCAGACGTCGCCCGTGAACTCGACGAAGGATTTCGGATCGAAGCGCTTCGGATCGACGACCGCCGACAGGGCATTCGTGAAAATCTTGAACTCCGCCGCCACACGCATGTCGTAGCCGTAGGACGAGACGCCGTAGGAGATCACGCCCGCGCGCACCTGGCGGTCCGCAAACGGCTCGATCATCCCATGTTCTCGTGACATCTTCGTAATCCAGCGATCGGATTTAATTGACATGGGGGCGCAATGTAACGGCGCCAACTTGACTTACGCCACACCGCCAATAGCTTCCATACATCACTTAGTGAATTTTTTCACGAGCGCCATGCAGCCCTATATCCAATTCCTGATGCTGCTGGGCATGGCCATCATCGCCGGTACGACGATGATCGTGGCGTCGCATTTCCTCGGTCCCCGGCGGCCCACCGACGTGAAAGAGCGGCCGTACGAGAGCGGCATGCCGCCGCTCGGCAGCGCGCACGAGCGCTTTTCGGTGAAGTTTTATCTGGTCGCAGTCCTGTTCATTCTCTTCGATATCGAGACCGTCTTTCTCATCCCGTGGGCGGTCATCTTTCTGGGGAATAGCGCCGTCTCCACGGGCTTTCTACTGATAGAGATGCTGGTATTCATGCTGGTACTGTTTGTCGGTTATGTCTACGTCTGGAAGCGCGGAGCATTCCAGTGGGATTGAGAGCATGAAAAGAGTGGGCGAAGTCCAAAGCTCGAATTACCTGCTCGCCAAGTTCCAGGATCTCGTGGACTGGGCGGTGAACTCCTCACGCGCCAATTCGCTGTGGCCGATGCCGTTCGGCACCGCGTGCTGCGCCATCGAATTCATGGCGACCGCCGCGAGCCGCTTCGATTTCGCGCGCTTCGGCATGGAGCGCCAGGCGTTCTCGCCGCGGCAGGCGGATGTCCTGATCTGCGCCGGCCGCCTGCCGTTCAAGCTGGCTCCCGTGATCCGCCGCATCTACGATCAGATGCCGCAGCCCAAGTGGGTCATCTCCATGGGCGCTTGCGCGTCGACCGGCGGCGTGTTCGACAACTACGCGATGGTCCAGGGCATCGATACGATCGTGCCGGTCGATGTGTACGTGCCGGGCTGCCCGCCGCGCCCCGAGGGGCTGCTGTATGGGATTCTGCTCCTGCACAAGAAAATCAAAGGTGAGTCGCTGTTCGACGCGGTGAAGCGTCGCGAGGAGCAGCCGCTCGACGACAAGGGCCTGCGCCTGCCGCCCGAAACGATCGACGAGATCTCCGAGCCGTTCGGCAACTCCGTCCACCAGTTCCGTTCGTCGTGATTCCGGGCGCAGTGCGGGAGGCAACGGCGCGCGACGGCGACCAGATCGTCTACGTGGCGCCGGACCGGCTGCTCGATGCCCTGCGCTGGCTGAAGGAGACTCCGGGCCAGGAGTTCGATTATCTCGTCGATGTGACGGCCGTCGAATTCCGCGATCGCGAGCGGCCGATCGAAGTCGTCTATTTCCTCCGCTCGCTCAAGCGCCGGGCCGATATTCGGATCAAGGTCGAACTGCAGCCCAGCGACGAGCTGGCGCTGGATTCGGTGTGGAGCCTGTGGCGCGGGGCCGACTGGTTGGAGCGAGAAGTCTTCGACATGTTCGGCATCACGTTCAAGGGACATCCCGACCTGCGGCGTATCCTGATGTGGGAGACGTACGCCGAGGGCTATCCGCTGCGCAAAAGCTTCCCGCTGCGCGGGCGCTTCTCGCGGGCCGAGCAGGTCCGCCAGGCGCTGAACGCCAATCCGGAGGCACACTACTCGTTGGAAGAACTGTCCATCGCCGAAGCGGGCGGCGACTTGCCCGACGATATGCGTGACCGGCTCCGGCGCGGCGAGCGCGGCGTCGTGCCGGAGCCCCCCAATCCATGAGCAAGCGCACGGTCGAGCTCGAGCTGGCCACGCCTGGGGTCGATTCGCAAGGGCATCCGACCCGCATTGCGCTCGCCGCGACGGCGTCGCCCCGTTCCGCGGCGCCCGACCTGAGCGGTGAGCATCTCCTCGTCAACATCGGGCCCCAACACCCGGCCACACACGGCGTGCTGCGGCTGGTCGTGGAGCTCGACGGTGAGACGGTCGTGCGCTGTATCCCGCACCTCGGCTACCTGCACTCCGGGTTCGAGAAGCTCGGCGAGTACCGCCATTACAACCAGATCATTCCGCTGACCGACCGCACCGACTACCTGTCGCCGATGGCGAACAACGTCGGATTCGCGCTTGCGGCCGAGAAGTTGATGGGAATCGAAATCACGCCGCGGTGCACGGTGCTACGCGTGATCGCCTGCGAGATGAGCCGCATCATCTCGCACATGTTGTGGCTCGGCACGACCTCGATCGACCTGGGCGCTTTCACGCCGTTCCTGTGGGCGTTCCAACAGCGCGAAAAGATCTACGATCTGCAGGAGATGTGGACCGGCGCCCGCCTGACGACGAGTCTCACACGCGTCGGGGGCCTCATGGCGGACATTCCCGATGGCTTCGTTGAAAAACTGCGGGAGTTCACACGCACATTCCCAAAAACTCTGGCAGAGATCGATGGGGTCCTGACTCGCAATGCCGTATGGGCCGGGCGCACGCAGGGAATCGGTGCGCTCACCGCGGCAGAGGCGATCAACTACTCGCTCTCCGGTCCGATGCTCCGCGCGAGCGGGGTGCCCTACGACGTCCGCAAGGACAAACCGTATCTCGGCTATGAGACGTACGACTTCGACGTCGTCGTGGGCGAGCATGGCGACGTCTACGATCGCTACCTGGTTCGCCTCGAGGAGTGCTCTCAGTCGAATCGGATTCTCGAGCAGGCGCTCGACCGCCTGCCCGATGGCCCGATCAATGTCGACGACCCCCGCGTCATCCTGCCCGCGAAGACGCGCGCCATGACCGACATGGAGGCCATGATCTTCCATTTCAAGCAGGTCATGGAAGGCGTGAGGGCGCCGGTCGGCGAGGCCTACGTCGGGATCGAAAACCCGAAAGGCGAGCTCGGCAACTATCTCGTCTCGGACGGCACCGCCAAGCCGGTGCGCTGGCGCATTCGGCCACCCTCCTTCATCAACCTGGCGGCGCTGCCGAAGATGGCGGAGGGCCACCTGCTGTCCGATCTAATCGCGATCAATGCCTCGGTGGACATCGTCATGGGCGAGGTCGATCGATGACGCACAGCGTGAGCCATGCGCAGGACTACCAGCCGGTGTTCGTCGGCAAGGTCATGGATGAGCTGCAGACTGTGCTCCAACGTTACCCGACCAAGCAAGCCGCGTTGCTGCCTGCCCTCTGGATCGCGCAGCGTGAGCTGGGCTGGATATCCGACCGCATCATGGCCGAGGTAGCGGAGGTGTTGGGGCTAACGCCCGCATACGTGAAGGGCGTCGTGACGTTTTACACGATGTATCACCAGCACCCGGTCGGCAAAAACTTCGTGCAAGTGTGCACGACATCGCCCTGCAACATCTGCGGGGCCGAGGCGGTGCTGAAGGCGCTGCTCGACCAAACCGGGGCCGGAGATGCCGGCGCGACGAGCGCGGACGGCAAGTGGACCATCGTCGAGGTCGAGTGTCTCGGTGCCTGCGGCTTCGCGACGCCGATTCTGATAAACGATGAGTTCATTGAGTCCGTGACTCCAGAACGAGTTGCGGAACTGGTCCGGAAATACCGGTGATGGAATTGCGGAATGCGGAATGCGGAATGCGGAATGTCAGGGCCGCGGTCGAGCCCGGTCGCGGCGCTTCGACGCACTCCTATCAATTCCGCAATCCGCATTCCGCATTCCGCATTGGGGTTTGCTAATGGGCTACCCACACAAACCGCACCCCAAAGAAACGGTCGTGCTTTCGCAGTACTTCGGCGATGCCGACGCGCGCACCTACAAAGGATGGGTGAAGCGCGGTGGTTATGAGGCGCTGGCGCAGGCCTTGAAGATGGAGCCGGGCGCGGTCACCGACATCGTCAAAGAGTCGGGGCTGCGGGGCCGGGGGGGCGCCGGATTCCCCACCGGGCTCAAGTGGTCGTTTATGCCGAAGGAGAAAAAGCGTCCGCACTATTTGTGCGTGAATGCGGATGAATCCGAACCGGGGACGTTCAAGGACCGCGAGATCATGCGCTGGACGCCGCACGCGCTGCTCGAGGGAACGGCGATCGCGGCGCACGCGATTCGCGCGGAGGTCACCTACATCTATATCCGCGGCGAGTTCACCGAGCCGTGGACGATCATGGAACAGGCGCTCGCGGAGGCGAACGCCGCGGGCGTGTTCGGCAAGATCAAGATCTACCTGCATCGCGGCGCGGGCGCGTACATCTGCGGCGAAGAAACCGCGCTGATGAATTCGATCGAGGGCAAGCGCGGCAATCCACGAATCAAGCCGCCGTTCCCGGCGGCCGCGGGCTTGTTCGGCATGCCGACGACGATCAACAACGTCGAGACGCTCGCCGCGGTGCCGCACATCATCAAGCGCGGCGCCGCGTGGTACAAGAGCCTGTGTCTGTCCAATCCGAAGAGCACCGGCACGAAGCTCTTCTCGGTGTGCGGCAACGTGCAACGCCCCGGCAACTATGAAGTCACGCTGGGCTTCCCGCTCAAGGACGTGATTTACGACATGTGTGGCGGGCCGCCTGCCGGCCGCACGCTGAAGGCGTGCATTCCCGGCGGCTCGTCCGTTCCCATTCTGACGCGCGACGAGACCGAAGCCTGTCTCCTGGACTATGAGGGCGTCGTGGAGAAAGGGTCGATGCTCGGCTCGGGCGGCGTGATCGTGTTCGACGACTCGGCGGACATGGTCTATCAGATCATGCGGCTCGCCAGGTTCTACGCGCACGAGTCGTGCGCGCAATGCACGCAGTGCCGCGAAGGCACAGCCTGGACGACCAAGATCCTCGAGCGGATCCTCGCGGGGCAGGGAAAGATGAACGATCTGGATCTCCTGCTCGATCTCGCCGAGAACATGACCGGCAAGACGATCTGCGTACTGTCGGACTCGTGCGCCGCGCCCGTCGTCAGCGGCATCAAGAAATTCCCCGGCGAATTCGAGGCCTATCTGGCGGGCAAGCGTCAACCGGTGATGGTGGCCTGATGGCTGACGGCATGATCAATCTGATCATTGACGGCGTGCCGGTGTCCGTTCCTCCGGGCACGCTCGTCATCGAGGCTGCGAAGCAGGCGGGCGTGCTCGTGCCGTACTACTGCTATCACCCGGGCCTGCCGGTCGCCGGCGTGTGTCGCATGTGCCTGATCGAGATTGAAAAGGCACCCAAGCTGCAGATCGCGTGCGCGACGACCGTGACGGAGGGCATGGTCGTCAAGACGCAGACGCCGCAGGCGAAAGACGCGCGCCAGGGTGTGCTCGAGTTCCTGCTCATCAATCACCCGCTCGATTGTCCGATTTGCGATCAGGCAGGCGAGTGTGAGCTGCAGGATTTCGTGTTCCAGGAAGGCCAAGCGCGCACACGCTACGCCGAATACGCGAAGCGGTTCAATCCCGTCGAAGACTTCGGTCCCGACGTCCTGTACGTCCCGAACCGCTGCATCTTGTGCACGCGCTGCGTCCGCTTCATGGAAGACGTCGCGCAGGAGCCCGTCCTCAACGTCTCGGAACGCGGCGATCGGGCGTTCATCGGCATTCACCCGGAGGCGCGGCTCGACCACCCCTGGGCCGGCAATGTGGTGGACCTGTGTCCCGTGGGGTCGCTGCTCTCTAAGGACTTCCTGCACAAGGCGCGCGCCTGGGAGCTCGACAAGACGGCGTCGATCTGCACCGGCTGCTCGCAGGGCTGCAATATCACGCTCGATACGCGCGATGAAGTCGTGGTGCGCGTGCGACCGCGGCCCAACCTCGAGGTGAACCGGTACTTCATCTGCGACCACGGGCGCATGCACTACAAGTGGATGAATCGCGGCGACCGAATCGAGGCCCCGCTGGTGCGCCGCGATGGCGCGCTGCAGGCCACCGATTGGGATGAGGCGCTCGACCGTGTTGCAGGCATTCTGCGCGGCGCTGAGGGAAGAACGGCGGTCGCGCTCGTCTCGCCCGGGGCGTCGTCCGAAGCGCTCGCGCTCGCCAAGCGCGTCTTCACCGGCTTCCAGTGGACCGGTGCGTTCCAGGTCGTCATGGGCGAAGAGGCACCGCTCGCCGGGATCCCGAATCTCGCGCTGCGCGCCGAGCGCGCGCCCAACGCGAAGGGCGCGGAGAGTCTCGGCTTTACGCGCGACTACGCGCAGGCGCTCGCGGCGGCGAAATCGGCAGCCGTGGTGCTCGTGCTCGACGATCCCGACTGCCTCGTTCAAACGGACGGCGCATTGATCTATCTCGGCACGGTGCTGGGCGCGGATGCGCCGTTGCGCCATGCCGACGTGGTGCTCCCGATCGCCAACGTCGCCGAGGAAGAAGGCACCTTTACGAACCGCGACGGGCGAGCACAGCGCTATTACCAGGCCAAACCGGCGCCGGGGATGGCGCAGCCCGCCGCCTGGGTGTTGGGTCAACTTGCATCCGTCCTGGGCCTGGCGGAGGCGCAGCGATGACCTTCTTCCTCGTGTCATCCGCCATCAAGGTCTTTGTGGTCTTCAACCTGATCATGGTGGGAGTCGCGCTGCTCACGCTGCTCGAGCGGCGCGTCTGCGCGTGGATGCAGGACCGCCTGGGCCCCAACCGCGTCGGCCCCCAGGGCATCTTGCAGCCGGCGGCCGACGGGTTGAAGAACTTCCTGAAAGAAGAGACGTCGCCGGCGATGGCGGACAAGGCGCTCTTCACGCTGGCACCCATCGTGTCCTTCGTCCCGGCGTTGCTCACGTTCGGCGTGATTCCGTTCGCGTCGCCGTTGCCGACCAAGTGGGGTGTCGTACCGATGGTGGTCGCAGATCTTCCCGTCGGCTTTCTCTACATCCTGGCGATTAGCTCGCTCGGCGTGTACGGCATCGTCCTGGCGGGCTGGTCGTCGAACAACAAGTACGCGCTGCTGGGCGGCCTGCGCGCATCGGCGCAGATGATCTCGTACGAAATCGCGCTGGGTATGAGCACGGTGGCGGTCCTGCTGCTCGCGGGCAACGTCACGCTGTCGCAAGTCATCGCGCAGCAACAGCAGGGACTCTGGTTCGTGATCCCGCTGACGCTCGCGTTCATCATTTTCTTCATCAGCGCCCTCGCCGAGACGAACCGCCTGCCGTTCGATTTGCCCGAAGCCGAGGGCGAGCTGATCGCCGGCTATCACACCGAGTACAGCTCCATGAAGTTCTCGATGTTCTATATCGCCGAGTATTCGAACATGGTCACCGCGTCGGCGCTGATGGCGACGCTGTTCTTCGGCGGCTGGGACATCCCCTTGACGAGCTGGGACTCGACCGGCGAACCCACCGTCGTGAAGACGCTGGCGACCATGGCTGTGTTTGGGCTCAAGACGTTCAGCTTCCTCTTCACATACATCTGGGTCCGCTGGACGCTGCCGCGCTTTCGCTACGATCAACTCATGGCACTGGGATGGAAGGTCTTGCTCCCGCTGGCGCTCGTCTACATCACCATGATCGCGGCGGCGATCTGGTACTTCCGCGTCCAGCTCGGCTGGACGTACGGTCCCGGGATGGCGGCGGCGCTGGGTGGTCTGAATCTCATCCTGCTCATCGCGGTCGTCTGGTGGCTCGACCGCGGCCGCATCGTGTCCGGATCGATGCCGCAGGAGGCCGCGTAATGGCCATCGGCGTGAAGGTCATGAAGCGGCCGACCAAGCAGACGTCCTATCTGCGGGCGACGCTCAAGGGCATGGCGCTGACGTTCAGCCATCTGCTGCGCCCAAAGGTGACGATGCAGTATCCCGAGGAAAAGTCCTCGAAAGACTGGACGCTCTCCTCGCGCTGGCGCGGCACGCATCGCATGCTCACGGACGAGCAGGGGCGCGCCAAGTGCGTCGCCTGCGGCCTCTGCCCGCAGATCTGTCCCGCGAATTGCATCAAGCTGGTGCCCGGGGAAGACGAAGAAGGCCATCGCTATCCGCTGATCTACGAGATCGACGAGTTCCGCTGCATCTTCTGCGGCTATTGCCAGGAAGTGTGCCCGGAGGAAGCGATTCACGTCGGGGTGCATTACGAGAACTCCGAGTACTCGCGCGACCGATTCGTGTACGATCTGGAACGGCTGACAGCTCAGACACACCCGGTTTCGACGCTCTGGGATCCATCCGATCCCAAGGGCGAATAGCCCCTAGGCCCTAGCCCCGAGGCCCCAGCCCCGTGCTTCTCACGTTCTTCTGGATTTTCGGGGTCATTGCGATGGGCAGTGCGCTCTTGTGCATCACCCGCAAGAACCCCATCGCCTGCGCCTTGTGGCTGGTCGTGACCCTGTTCGCGCTGGCGGCGCTGTTCGTGCTGCTCGACGCGCAGTTCATCGCGGTGTTGCAGGTGCTCGTCTATGCCGGCGCGATCATGGTGCTGTTCCTGTTCGTCATCATGCTCCTCAACCTCGGCCGTCCCGGACCGACGGACATCAAGGGCCCCGTGGGCGTGCTGGCGGCGGTCGTCCTGGCGGGCGCGCTGCTGCTGCAGCTGCGCGTGCTCAGCGCGGCGCAACTCCCGTCGTCGATCCAGCTCCCGGCGGGCACGGTGGCCGCGTTGCAACAACAGCAGGGCATGGTCGCCGCGGTCGCCAATCCATTGTTCAACGCGTATCTGGTCCCGTTCGAGATCGCGAGCGTGCTGTTGCTCGCCGCCATCGTCGGCGCCGTCGTCCTCGCGAAGCGGAAGCTCTGAATGCTCCTCAGCCCCGCGCTCGCCATCTCCGCGGTCCTCTTCACCCTCGGCGTCGCCGGCGTGCTGCTGCGCCGCAACGCGATCGTGATCTTCATGTGCGTCGAGCTCATGCTCAACGCCGTGAACCTCACGTTCGTCGCCCTCGCGCAAATTCTGGGCATGGGCGGCCAGGTCTTCGTTTTCTTCGTCATGGCGGTCGCCGCCGCTGAAGCGGCGGTCGGGTTGGCGATCATTCTGGCCGTCTACCGCCACAAGCAGTCGGTCAGCCTGCAAAACATGAATCTCCTCAAGGACGGATGACCGGGACCACGGTCGACCTGATCTGGCTCGCGCCCGCGTTGGCGCTGCTCGGCTTCGTGCTGAACGGCGCGCTGGCGCTGCTGCGGCCGGCGGCAAAGACGCTCGTGTCGGTCATCGGCGCCGGTGTCTTGGTCGCCGCGTTCGCCGTTGCGCTTGCGGTGTTCAGCGCGTTCCTCGGACTGCAGCCCGCTCCTGAGGGGCCGCTCGTCTTCCGATACTGGTCGTGGATTCCTGTTGGCACGCTGCAGGTGGACTTCGCCTTCCAGGTGGACCAGCTGTCCCTCGTCATGCTGCTCGTCGTGACCGGTGTCGGCTCCCTGATCCATCTCTTCAGCATCGGCTACATGAAGGAGGATCCGGGCTACGCACGCTACTTCGCGTACCTGAACCTGTTCGTCTTCTTCATGCTGGTCCTGGTTCTGGGCGCCAGCTTCCCGGTGATGTTCGTCGGCTGGGAAGGTGTCGGCCTGTGCAGCTACCTGCTGATCGGGTTCTGGTTCAACGAAGAAGTGAACGCGAACGCGGGACGCAAGGCGTTCATCATGAACCGCATCGGCGACTTCGGCTTCATGGTCGCGATGTTCATGATCTTCTGGTCCACGGGCTCGCTTGATTTCGACACCGTGTTCGCACACGCGCCAACCGCCCTTGCCGCGGGCGGCACGACGATCACGGCCATTACGCTGCTGTTGTTCTTGGGCTGCACGGGGAAGTCGGCGCAGATCCCGCTGTACACCTGGTTGCCCGATGCCATGGCCGGTCCCACGCCGGTTTCCGCGCTCATCCACGCGGCGACGATGGTGACGGCGGGCGTCTATCTCGTTGCGCGCTGTAATCTCCTGTTCGCGATGGCGCCGGTCTCGAGCGCGGTGGTGGCGGGCGTGGGCGCACTGACGGCGTTGTTCGCCGCGACGATCGCGCTCAAGCAGTGGGACATCAAGCGCGTGCTCGCCTATTCGACGGTCTCGCAGCTGGGTTACATGTTCCTCGCGGTCGGCACCGGCGCAATCAGCGCCGGCATCTTCCACCTGGCGACGCATGCCTTCTTCAAGGCACTGCTGTTCCTCGGCTCGGGCAGCGTGATCTACGCGATGCATCACGCCTACCACGCGACCCACTCCCATGAAGACGCGCAGGACATGCGCAACATGGGCGGGCTCTCGCGGTACATGCCGTGGACGACGGTATTGATGTGGATCGCGACCCTCGCGATCGCGGGAATCCCGGTCCTCTCCGGCTTCTTCTCCAAAGACGAGATTCTCACCGCCGCATTCGCTCGCGGCAGGATCCATCCGGAGTGGCTCGTGTTCTGGGGGTTCGGCGTGGCTGCGGCGCTGCTCACGGCGTTCTACATGACGCGGTTGATGCTGTACACCTTCTACGGCCCCAACCGCACCGGTGAACAAGAGCAGTCGCATCTCCACGAGGCTCCTTGGATCATGACGGGGCCGCTGGTGGCGCTCGGTGTTCTCTCGGCTGTCGGCGGAATCCTCAACGTGCCTGCGCTCTACCACGGTGGGGAATGGCTGCATCATTGGCTCGAGCCCGTCGTCCACCCGGGCGCCGCGTTGCTCCCGGAGGCGCAGCTCTCGAGCGCCACGGAGTGGATGCTGGTCGGTATCGCCGTCGCGACCGCCATCGTCGGCATGGTCGGCGCCTGGCGGCTGCTCAGGCCGCAAGACCTCGTGCCCGCGCGCAGCGCGCCCGAGGAGCGCGGCTTTGCGCGTGTGTTGCGCAACAAGTGGTACATCGATGAGATCTACGACGCGCTGTTCGTCCGCCCGCTCGTGTGGGTGTCGCGAGAAGTCCTTTGGAAGCAAGTGGACCAGCGTGTGATCGACGGCGCCGCGGTGAACGGCGCCGCGCGCGGCGCGCGCGCGCTCGGCTGGACGAACCGCTGGCTCCAGAGTGGCCAAGTCGGCACTTATGTTGCGATCTTCGTCGTTGGCGTGCTGCTGGTCCTGTGGCGGGCAATGAGCTGATGTACGCGCCCTGGGTGCTCACCGTGCTGCTGGCGTGGCCGCTGATCGCCGGCCTCGTCGTCATTCTCCTGCCCGGCCGGTTCGCCAAGTACGTTGCGCTCGCGGCGAGCCTAATCGAATTCGCGATTTCGGTCCCGCTCTGGTGGACATTTGTTCCGGACGGCGGCATGCAGTTCACCGTCGATCGAGCCTGGATCGCCGCGTGGGGCATTCACTACGCGGTCGGCGTGGACGGGATCTCGCTGTTCCTCGTCCTGCTCACCACCTTCCTCATGCCGCTCTCGATTCTGGGAAGCTGGAGCTACATCACCAAGCGCGAGGGTGGCTTCTACGCGCTGCTGCTCGTGCTGACGACGGGCATGATCGGCGTCTTCGTGTCGCTCGATCTCTTCCTCTTCTATGTGATGTGGGAAGTGATGCTGATTCCGATGTACTTCATCATCGGGGTCTGGGGCGGGGACAACCGGCTGTACGCGGCGATCAAGTTCTTCATCTATACGTTCTTCGGCTCGTTGCTGATGCTCGTGGCGATCCTCGTGCTGTATCTGCACGCGGGCCAGGCCACAGGCACGTACTCGTTCGCGTACGCGCACGTGCTGAGCCAGGTCGGTCAACTTGGCCCCGTGGCCTGGTGGCTGTTCGCGGCCTTCTTCCTCGCGTTCGCGATCAAGGTGCCGCTCTTCCCGCTGCACACCTGGCTCCCCGATGCGCACGTCGAGGCGCCCACGGCGGGGTCCGTGATCCTGGCGGGAATTCTGCTCAAGATGGGGACCTACGGCTTCCTGCGATTCGCGCTGCCGTTCTTCCCGGCCGTGGCGCTCAGCGACACGGTGCAGCTCGTCATCGTGATCCTCTCGCTGATCAGCATCATTTACGGCGGTCTCGTGGCGATGGTGCAGCCCGACTTCAAAAAGCTCATCGCCTATTCGTCGGTCGCGCACCTCGGGTTCGTGATGCTCGGCATCTGGGCGCTCACGTTGCAGAGCGTGCAGGGAGCGCTGCTGGTGATGATCAATCACGGGATCTCGACGGGCGCGCTGTTCTTCCTGGCCGGCATGATCTACGAACGGCGGCACAGTCGCCTGATCGAGGCCTACGGCGGCATCGCCCGCGTCGTGCCGCTGTTTGCCGCGATCCTGACGATCGTGTCGCTGTCTTCCATCGCGCTCCCCGGCACCAACGGCTTCGTCGGTGAATTCCTCATCCTGATCGGCTCCTTCCGGACGTATCCGATCGCGACGGCGGTCGCGACGACCGGCGTGATCGTCGCCGCGGCCTACCTGCTCACGGCGCTGCAGCGCGTGATCTACAACCCTCTCATGCAGCCCGAAAACGAAAAGCTCACGGACTTGACGCCGCGGGAGATCGCGGTACTCGTGCCGTTGATCGTGTGCATCCTGTGGATCGGGATTTACCCGAAACCGATTCTGCGGCGCATGGAGCCCTCCGCGCGTGCCTTGATCGAGCAGATCAAGCCATCCGTGCCTCCCCCCCCCCGGGGTGGCGGGCAACCATGAACCTGGATCCCTCGATCGCTCGCGATCTCCTCCTGTCGTTACTGCCGGAGCTGGTGCTGACAGGCTGGGCGTTGGTGTTGTTGCTGTTCGTGGCGTGGCGGCATCAGACCGTGCGGGATCTGCGGATCGCGGGAGTGCTGACCCTGATCGCCCTCGCGTCGACGGCGATCGCCATCTGGTGGCTGTGGTGGAATCGCGCGGGCATCCACGGGGGGAACGTCGTGTCGATGATCGCGGCGGACGACTTCCGCTGGGTCGCCGACTGGGTGTTCGTGGCCGCCGCGGCGCTGACGGTGCTGATCTCCTTCACCTATCTGGAGCGCGAGCAGCTGCTGGCGCCGGAGTATCACGTCCTGCTGCTCTTCGGCACGATCGGGATGATGGTGATGGCGGCCGGGGCCGACCTGATGGTGATCTTCCTCGGCCTCGAGCTGATGTCGGTCGCGGTGTATGTGCTCGCCGGCTTCGACCGGCGGCGCGCGCGCTCCGCCGAGGCCGCCCTCAAGTATTTCCTGCTGGGGGCGTTCGCGTCCGGATTCTTGCTGTACGGCATCGCGCTCGTCTATGGCGCCACGGGCACGACGAACCTCGGGCTGATCGGCGGGCAGGTCGGCACCACGTTAAAGCCGAGCGCCATGCTGCTGGCGGGGCTGGCGCTGCTGATCGTGGGGTTTGGATTCAAGATCGCGGCGGTGCCGTTCCACATGTGGGCGCCGGACGTCTACGACGGCGCGCCCACGCCGGTAACGGCGTTCATGGCGACCGGCGTCAAGGCCGCGGCGTTCGCCGCGCTGTTCCGGGTGATGTACCAGGCGTTCGCCGCGGTTCCGGCATGGCATGATATCCTCTGGTGGCTTGCCGTGGTCACGATGATCGGCGGCAACCTGTTCGCGCTGGGCCAGCGATCGCTCAAGCGCATGCTGGCCTATTCGTCCGTGGCCCATGCGGGCTATCTGCTGGTCGCGGTGACCGCGGGGGGCGTCGCCGGTACGAGCGCGTTCCTCGTCTACATCATCGCCTACACGCTGATGTCGGTCGGGGCCTTCGCGGTGCTCGGCGCCAAGGGACGAGCCGGCGAGAGCGACGTGACGATCGACGATCTCTCAGGTCTGGCCGCGCGGCGTCCCTGGCTCGCGTTCGCCCTCGCGATCTGTATGCTGTCGCTGCTGGGATTTCCGGGGACCGCCGGCTTCATCGGCAAGTGGTACGTCCTGATCGCCGCGACGAGTACCGGCCAGAATGCCCTCGCCGCGATTCTGGTGCTGACCAGCGTCGTCTCGGCGGGGTACTATCTTCCCGTCATCATGGCGATGTACATGAAACCGGAGCCGATCGAGGCCGCGCACGTCGACGTGTGCCTCGACCGGTGGGGACGTGCCGCCGTTGCAGTCGTCGTCGTGGGCCTGCTGCTCTTTGGGGTCTGGCCCAACCGGTTGTTCGATCTCGCGAAAGCCGGGGGCGATAGTGTGCACGCAGTGGGGGCGCCAACCGCCGTTCCCACCCTCAAGGGTGGGCTGGGCCAGCACAGTCCTTAAGGACAACGATTGCCGAGCACACGCTTCAGCGTGTGAACGAAAGACATGAGACTACCCAGCACCATTTTCCGGCAGTACGACATTCGTGGCCTCGTCGACAAAGAGCTCACGCCCGCGGCCGCGCACGCAGTGGGACAGGCCTACACGACTTTCGCCACGCAGCGGTTGGGAAAACCGCCCCTCTATGTCGGCGAGCTTCCCACCCCCGCACTCTATTTCGCCACCAAGACGCTGCCGGTGGACGGCGGCATTCAAGTCACCGGCTCCCACAACCCGCCTGAGTTCAACGGCTTCAAGATGGTGCTGGCGCACGACGCGGTCTTCGGTGACGACATTCAGGTCCTGCATCGGCTGATCGACGACGGCAAGCTCACCACGAGACCCGGCGGTACGATCACGGCACATGGCGGGCTGCTCCCGGCGTACCGAAAGGCAATTGTCCAGCGAAATGCGCCGCTCGCGCGGCGCTTCAAGGTGGTCGTGGACTGCGGCAACGGGGTCACGAGTCTCGTCGCCGTGGAGACGCTCCGGGAGCTCGGCGTTGAGGTCGTCGCGCTGTTCGCCGAGTCCGACGGCACGTTTCCGCATCACCATCCGGACCCCACCGTTCTCGAAAACCTCCACGACCTCCAAGTGGCGGTGAAAAAAGAACGGGCGGAGTTGGGCATCGCGTTCGACGGCGACGGCGACCGCATCGGCGCCGTCGACGAAACGGGGGAGCCCGTCCTGGGCGATCAGCTGCTCGTGTTGTTCGGACGCGATCTGGTGCGGCGCCTGGGGAAGGGCAAGCCGGTGATTTTCGACGTGAAGTGCTCGGAGATTCTGCCGCAGATGCTCACACGGGCCGGCCTCGAGCCGGTCATGTGGAAGACCGGCCATTCGTTCATCAAGCAGAAGATGAAAGAGATCGGCGCACCGTTGGCCGGGGAAATGAGCGGCCACATGTTCTTCGGCGGCGACTGGTACGGGTTCGACGATGCGCTGTTCGCCGCGGCACGCTTGCTTGCCTACGTCGCCCGTGAGGGCGGCCCACTCTCGCGCCTACTCGCGGACCTGCCCAAGACCTACGCCACGCCCGAGATGCGCGTCGACTGCCCCGATGAACAGAAGTTCGACGTCGTCCAGCAAGCGGCCGAGGAGTTTGCCGAAAGATTTCCCGTGTCGACGCTCGATGGCGTGCGCATCACGTTCCCGGAGGGGTGGGGATTGCTGCGGGCCTCGAATACGCAGCCGGTGCTGGTGATGCGGTTCGAGGCGACGAGCCCGCAGGCCCGCGACGCCTATCGCGCCGAAGTCGAGAACTGGCTGGCGGCGCGCGGCGTCACGGCGTGACGCGGCAGACCCGGCGCTCGCTGTACCTCATCGGCGCCGGACTCCTGGTAGTGGCGCTCGTCGGCGGCCGCTGGCTGGCCGTCGAAACGACGGAGCGCGCGTGGGACCGGACCTTCGCCGGCGGCGAGACCTTGATCGCCGCGCGTACGCTCGCCCGGGTGCTCTCCACCGTCGTCCTGCTCATCGCGATCGCCTGGATCACCGCCAATCTCCTGATCGTCTACCGGGCCATCGGCTCGGTGCAGATGCCCCGCCGTCTCGGCGACCTCGAGATTGTCGAAGCGGTTCCACGCCGTACGCTCCTCGGCGTCACGATCACGCTCGGCGTGGTCCTGGGCGTGCTGGTGTCGCTCGGCACGGGCGATTGGTGGCGTCAGGCCATCCTCGCCGCCGCGCCACCGCATTTCGGCGTCACGGACACCACGAATCTGGGCCGCGACGCCGGTTACTACATGAGTGTCCTGCCGTGGCTCGCCACGCTGCAGAATCGGACGCTGCTCCTCGTCGTCGCGGCGCTGGCGATCGTGGCTCTGCTCTACGGCGTGATCGGCTCATTACGCATCCGGCGCGGGCGCATCCGCGCCAGCGACTACGCCCGGCGGCACCTGGGCGTCCTGCTGGCGTGGCTCGCGTTGGTCATCGCCTGGGGCGCCGCCCTCGATCCGGCGGAGATCGTGGCAGGACTCCACGGGACCGTGGATCAGGCGGCGCTCTCGGTCCGCATCCCCGGCGCCGCCGTCGTCGCCGCCGTGGCCATCGTGACGGCCGTGATCTCGCTGGCCTGGGCATGGCGTGACCGGCCCACGTTGATCCTTGCCGGCTGGGCCGCGCTCCTCCTCTCGCTCAGCGCCGGCTATTTCGTCATCCCGGGCGTGGTCCGCGCGTCGACCGGCGCGGGACCGGACGGTACCGAGCTGCTCCGCCGCCGGGCGGCGCTGGAGCGGATCGCGTTCGGGCTCACCGATGTCGACGCCGCGGCGCCGCCTGCCTTCCCCTCGGGCGAAGCCGCGGTGCGAGCCATCCCGCTCTGGGATCCGGCGCACGTGGCGGCCGCGGTCGGTGTGCCGGCGACGGCGGTCGCGTTGCGACCACTGTCGTCCGCCGCGGACGGTCGCCCGGCGTGGATCGTCGCGCCCACGAACGCGCCGGGACCGGTCCGGCTCGCGCTGGAAACGGACAGCGGCCTCAGCGTCATCTCCTTGCCGGCGGCGAATGCCGCGCTGCTATTCGCCCCTGGCCTGGAGACGCCCCTGGTGCTGCCGGGTGATTCCGTTGGCGTTCCGCTTGGCGGCAGATGGCGCCGCTTTGCCATCGCCTGGACAATTCAGGCGTGGGACTTGATCCGTGGCGAATCGACCCGAGGCGTTCTCGTGTGGCGGCGCGACGTGACGGAGCGCCTCGAGCACCTGGCCCCGTTCGCGAGCTTTGGTCGCCCGGCCCCGGTGCTGCGCGAAACGAGCGGAGGAAGAGCGTTGTGGTGGGTGAGCTGGGGCTATGTCTCCCATCAAGATTTTCCCTTGGCTCGTCCGCTCCCGTGGCGCGATGACGACGTGCGATTTCTCCGCGCCGGTCTGGTCGGCGCCGTGCGGGCAGGGACGGGGGAAACGCACCTTTGGCTGGCGCCCGGCTACGATTCGCTGACGGCTGCGTGGGCGCGGCGCTTTGCGCCGCTGATCGAGCCGGCGGACCGGCTGCCGGCGGAGCTGCGCGCGCAGCTCACCTATCCTATCGACGCGTTCGAAATCGCAGCCGCGCAACTCCTGCGCGCGAGCGGTGACTCTTCGATTCACGCGGCGTGGATCCAGCGGCCGCGCGAGCCCTTCCAGCTCAGCGTGCCCGGAGGAGCGGGGGGGGGAACGCTCTGGACCGCGGTGGCGTTCGAGTCCGGCGAGCTCACGCCGAAGCAGTTCGTCGGGCTGTTCGCTGGGACAGTCACCCCGCGGGAACCCGAGCTCCACCTGTGGCGACCTGCCGCGACGGATCCCGATCGCCTGCCCGGCGTGCTCCTCGGCTCATCGCAGCTGCGGCCTGGTCAACTGCGCATCTGGCCGACCGGCGGAGGACAGAACTCGCTCATTACGGTCCAAGCGCAGATGCTCGAACCCGTCGGCGCGCAGCCGCCCCCCCCGCCGCGCGTCACCAGAGTCTACGTCACACTCGATGGACGCAGCGGGCAGGGGATCACGGCACGCGCGGCGCTGCTGGGCGGGGAGCAGATCGTTATCGACACGACGCTCGCCGCGCGCTGGGAGCGCGCGCGGCGGCTGGCGATGCGGGCCGACTCCGCGCTCGGCGTTGGGAATCTCGAGCTGTTCGGAACGCTGTGGCGAGGGCTCATGGCCGAGCTTGCTCCGCCTCACCGCCCCCGCTAGGTTGCGCCGCCGTGACGGCACCTGGCACGATCGTGATCGCTCTCGGAGGAAATGCCGTCGCGCCTCCCGGTGAACGGCCGACGATCAGCAACCAGTTTCGTCATACCCGCGCGAGCCTTGTGCCCATCGTTGATCTGGCCGCGGCAGGATGGCAGATCGTCCTCGTTCATGGCAACGGGCCGCAGGTAGGCGACGAGCTCGCACGCAACGAAATCGCCGCCGATCAGGTCGAGCCGTTGCCGCTTGGCGTGCTCGTGGCGGGAACCGCCGGGTGGATGGGTTACATGATCCAGCAGTCGCTCCAGAATGCGCTGGTGCGCGCGGGCGTGGAGCGTTCAGTCGTCACGCTGATCACGCAGACGCTCTGTCGTGCCGACGACCCGGACCTGCGCACCCCGTCCAAGCCAGTCGGGCATGCACTCGATGCCGTGCGGCAGTCACGACTTGCCGCGCGCGGCATTCCGGTCCGCGACGGGCGCCGCCTCGCACCGAGTCCCAAGCCGGCCGGTATTGTAGAGCGCGACATGGTGCGCGATCTGGCGCGCGCGGGGCACATTGTGATCGCGGGCGGGGGCGGCGGTCCGCCGGTCTACCAGGATTCGAAGCTCGGGCTCGAGGGGATCGACGCGGTCGCCGACAAAGACCGCGTCGCCGCAATCCTTGGCCGCGAAATCGGGGCCCAGGTGTTGTTGATTCTGACCAACGTGAAAGCGGTGTATCGCGCGTTCGGGACGCCGGCGCAGGAGGCGATCCGCCGGCTGACACTCGCCCAGGCCGATCACCTGCTCGCCGGCAAAGAGCTGGGCACGGGGAGTATGCGGCCCAAGGTCGAAGCCGCCGCAGAGTTCGTCCGCACCGGCGGCGAACGCGCCGTCATCGCCGAGCTGGCGGACGGCCCGGCGGCGCTCCGGGGCGAAGCGGGAACGACGATCACGAAGGAGCACGCGTGAATCTGCACGAGTACCAGGCGCGGGACATTTTGCGCATGTCTGGGATCCCGGTCCCACCGGGCGAGGTCGCGACAACGCCGGCGGAGGCGCGGGCGATCGCCGAGCGGCTCGGGGGAAAGGTCGTCGTCAAAGCGCAGGTGCACGCGGGCGGCCGCGGGAAAGCCGGGGGCGTGAAGCTCGCCAAGACCGCGGTCGAGGCCGAGACGCACGCCAAGGCGATTCTTGGCATGACGATCAAGGGGCTCACGGTCCAGAAGGTTCTCGTTGCTCCCGCAACCGAAATCGCCTCGGAGAGCTACGTCGGCATCATCGTCGACCGCGCGTCGCAGCGGCCGGTGCTGATGGTGAGTCCCGCGGGCGGCATCGATATCGAAGAGGTGTCGGCCAAAACACCGGAGAAGATTCACCGGGTCGCAATCGATCCGCGCTACGGACTCCTGCAGCACCAGGCGCTCACGCTCGGCTTCAAGCTGTACAGCGACGTCAAGCAGGCGCGCGCCGCTGCCGACATCATGCAGAAGCTGTACGGCGCGGTCTACGCGGTCGGCGCCTCACTCGCCGAAATCAACCCGCTGGTCACCACGCCGGATGGAAGCGTGCAGGCGCTCGACGCGAAGATCGCGATCGACGACAACGAGCTCGAGCGCCGGCCGGAGATCGCCGCCCTGCGCGATGCGTCGGCGGAGGCGCCCGAGGAGGTCGCCGCACGCGAAGCTGGGCTCACGTTCATCAAGCTCGACGGCAACGTCGGCTGCTGCGTCAACGGCGCCGGCCTCGCGATGGCCACGATGGACCTCGTGAAGTACTACGGCGGCGAGCCGGCCAACTTCCTCGACATCGGCGGCAGCTCCAATCCGCAAAAAGTTGTGAGCGCCCTGCGCATCATCACGTCGGATCCCAGCGTCAAGGTGATCCTATTCAACATTTTCGGCGGCATCACACGCGCGGACGACGTCGCCAACGGCATCGTTCAGGCGACACGCGAGTTCCCGCTCCAAGTGCCGATCGTCATACGCCTCATCGGCACGAACGAACAACTCGCGGTCGATATTCTGACCAAAGCGGGGTTCTCAGCACTCACCGACATGGACGACGCGGTGAAGCAGGCTGTGGCGAAGGTGAGAGGGAAGGCCGCGTGAGCATCTTCATCGATCAATCGACCCGCCTGGTGGTGCAGGGGATCACCGGCCGCGACGGCTCGTTCCATGCCAAGCAGATGATGGCCTACGGCACGAAGGTTGTCGCCGGAGTGACGCCCGGAAAAGGCGGGCAGCGGTTCGAGGACGCCGTGCCGGTCTTCAACACGGTCGCCGAGGCGGTCCATGAAACGAAGGCGAACACCGCCGTCATCTACGTTCCGGCAGCCGTCGCCGCATCCGCAATCTTCGAGGCAGCCGATTCGGGGATCGAGCTGATCGTCTGCATCACCGAAGGCATCCCGGTGCTCGACATGACGCGGGCGTTGCCGTACGTGCATGAGCGGGCCGCGCGACTGATCGGGCCGAACTGCCCGGGACTCATCTCGCCGGGCAAGAGCAAGGTCGGCATCATTCCAGGAAACATCTGCAAACCTGGTAAGATCGGCGTCGTGTCGCGCAGCGGCACGTTGACGTACGAAATCATCCATCAGCTCTCGACGCATGGATTCGGCCAGTCGACCTGCGTCGGGATCGGCGGAGATCCGCTCATCGGGACCAATTTCATTCACTGCCTGTCCGCTTTCGAGGCGGATCCGGAGACCGTAGCGGTCGTCATGATCGGCGAGATCGGCGGCACGGACGAGCAGCTCGCCGCCGAGTTCGTGAAGGAGAAGATGAAGAAACCCGTCGTCGGATTCATTGCGGGCCAGACCGCGCCACCGGGCCGCCGCATGGGACACGCGGGCGCGATCATTTCGGGCGCGTCCGGAACCGCCGCCGAGAAGATGGCGGCGTTGCAGAAGGCGGGGGTCAGCGTGATGAAGCGGCCTGCCGACGTCGTACCGCTACTGAAGGAGAGATTGTGAGCCGACTGACGTTAGCCATCATCAAGCCGGACGCGGTGACGGCCAAGCATACCGGTAAGATCATCGCCCACCTCGAAGCCGAGGGCTTTCATATTCGCGAGGCGCAGATGGTGCGCCTGACCGAGGAGCGGGCGGAAGCGTTCTACGAGGTCCATCGGGAGCGCCCGTTCTTCCGGCCGCTGGTCGCGTTTATGACGTCAGGACCGGCGCTGGCATTGGTGCTCGAACGCGACGATGCGGTCGCGCATCTCCGCAGGGTCATCGGGGCGACCGACCCTGCGCAGGCCGAGCCGGGCACGATTCGGCGCCTGTACGCCCAGTCCAAGGAGCGCAATGCGATTCACGCCTCCGACTCGCCGGAAAACGCCGCACGGGAAGTGGCGTTTTTCTTCCCGGCGCGTCGCGCGTAAGTGCCGTTGACGCAAGTCCCACAAGGGTTTAGCTTCGCTCACCATGTTGCGAGTCGATTTGCGGGAGTTGGCCCAGGGCCGAGCCGTGGATACCCCGGGCGAGCTCAAGCAGGACGACCTGGCCGTGGAGGGCACGGAGATCACCCTGAAACAGCCGGTCGTGGTGGCCGGGCGGTTGCAGTCCATCGGCGAAGGGCGGTTCTACTGGCAGGGGACGGCGCGGACGGTGGTGGAGGGCGAATGCCGGCGCTGCCTCACGCCCGTGGCGACGCCCCTGCAGCTCGAAATCGGGGTGCTGTTTACGGAAGACCCCGAAGCGCTGGATGATCCCGACTCCTATCCGGTGGCCGCGGACGCGACGGAAATCGACGTCACTCCCGCCGTGCGTGAGGAGCTGGTGTTGGCGGCGCCTCGGTATGTCGTGTGCCGGGATGACTGCAGGGGACTGTGCCCGCAATGCGGGACGGACCTGAATGCCGGTCCCTGTGGTTGTGCGCCCGTGACTGAGGCCCGCTGGCAGCCGTTGCAGGCGCTCAAAGAAAAGTTCCGCTCTTAACCTAAGGAAGATCGTAATGGCGGTACCCAAGCGCAGAACCTCGAAGCGCAAGAAGCGCGCGCGCCGCACCCACTACAAGGCGGTGCGCCCCACCCTGCAGCCGTGCCCACGCTGCGGGGACATGAAACAGCCGCACCGCGTTTGCCCCACATGCGGGTATTACAACGGTGAACAGCGAGTGACCGTCGAGGACTGATGATCCGCATCGCGTTGGACGCGATGGGAAGTGACAACGCCCCTCAGGTGGAAGTGGAGGGCGCGGCGGAGGCGCTCAAGGAGTTGCCTGCCGAGTTCCAGATCCAGCTGGTCGGACGCAAGGCGGACATCGAAGCCGCGCTCGGGCGCAGCGGCGCGGCAGATCGCGCGCGCATCGAGGTCGTGGATGCTCCCGAAGTGGTCGGCATGGGTGACAAGCCCCTGGCCGCAATCCGCGGCAAGCCGCGCTCCTCCATCGCGGTGGGTCTCGACCTGCAAAAGAAGCGCAAGTCCGACGCCTTCATCTCCGCCGGCAACACCGGCGCCGTGCTGGCAGCGAGCACGCTGCTGTTGCGCCTGCACCCCGGGGTGCAGCGGGCCGCGATCGGAGCGCTCTTTCCCAGCGCGGGCCAGCCGGTCCTCGTGCTCGACGGTGGCGCCAACGTGGACTGCGACGCGCGCGAGCTCGTCGGCTTCGCGCATCTCGGTTCAGTCTACGCCCGCGATGTGCTGGGCCGCTCCAATCCCACCGTCGGCTTGCTGAACATCGGCGAAGAAGACGAAAAGGGAAACGCGGTCGTCAAAGAAGCGCACCAACTCCTCAAGCAGACCCCCGGCCTCAATTACATCGGCAACGTCGAAGGCCGTGACATCCCGGTGGGCGAGGCCCGCGGGCAGCGGCTGGATGTCGTGGTGTGCGACGGCTTCGTCGGCAACGTGGTACTCAAGTTCTATGAATCGGCGGGGCGTGTCTTCGTGTCGCTCATCAAGCGCGAAGCCCCGGATGTGCTGCAGCGGCCTGAGATGGGCAACGTGCTCAAAGTGCTCGATTACGCGACGTACGGCGGCGCACCCCTGCTCGGCGTGCAGGGCGTCGTGATCATCTGCCACGGCGCCTCGCCGGCGGAAGCGATCAAGAACGCGATCCGCGTCGCCGCCCAGGCGGTGCGTAGCCACCTCTCCGACGACATCGCGGCGGAGTTCTCCGAGGGGAAAGTACCCGCATGAAGCGGCCCTTCGCCGAGCTGTGGGGAACGGGCAGCTACGCGCCGTCGCGCATCATGACCAACGACGAGTTCTCGAAAATCCTCGACACGTCCGACCAGTGGATTCAGGAGCGCACCGGGATCCGCGAACGGCGCGTGTCGAGCAAGGACGAGACGAACGCCTGTATGGGCAAGGCCGCCGCCCAACAAGTCCTGCGGCAAACCGGGCTCACGCCACTCGACATCGACGCGATCGTCTATGCAACGGCGTCACCCGACCGGTTGCTCCCCTCGCAGGCCTGCGATCTCCAGGCGATTCTCGGCGCCAAGAACGCCGCCGCCTTCGATGTCGGCGCGGCCTGCTCGGGGTTCGTCTTCGCGCTCAGCACCGCCGAAGGCATCATCGCCGCGGAGCAGGCAGAGCACGTGCTGGTGATCGCCGCCGAGAAGCTCACGAGTATCATGGACTGGAGTGACCGGACGACGGCGGTGCTGTTTGGCGACGGCGCCGGCGCGACGATCGTCCGCAAGAGCACGAATGGACGCGGGATCCTGTCCGCCTATCTCAAAACGGACGGCACGCTCGCCGAGCTGCTGTACCGGCCGGGCGGCGGTGCGACACACCCGCCGAGCGAGGAGCTGCTCAAGGATCACAGCTACTACATCAAGATGGCGGGCCGCGAAGTCTTCAAGGCGGCCGTGCTGTCGATGGCAGACGCGTGTGATCACGCCCTGGAGCGTGCCGGTCTCGACGCCGGTGGCATCGATCTGCTCATCCCTCACCAAGCCAACATCCGCATCATCGAAGCCACCGCCAAGCACGCCGCCGTGCCGATGGACAAGGTCTACGTCAACGTCGATCGCTTCGGGAACACCTCGGCGGCTTCCATCGCCATCGCGCTCGACGAGGCGGTCAAGTGCGGGCGCCTGAAGCCGGGCATGACGGTCATGTTCTGCGCGTTCGGCGCCGGCTTCACCTGGGGCAGCATGGTCGTGCGGTGGTAAGCACGATCTGGCTCTGCCCCGGTCAGGGCGCTCAAAAAGTCGGTATGGGAAAAGATCTGGCGCAACGGTTTCCGGCGGCGCGGACGGTGTTTGACGCGGTCGACCAGGCGCTCGACGTCCCGCTGTCCCGCATCATGTTCGAGGGACCCGAAGAGGAACTGACCGCCACCCAGAACGCCCAGCCGGCCATTCTCGCGCACAGCGCCGCGGTGTTTGCCATCGTTCGCGACAAGGTCGACAACGTCGTCGCCGCCGCCGGGCATTCCCTGGGCGAGTACTCCGCCTACGTCACCGCGACGGCGCTCGGCTCACCGCAGGCCGCGAAGCTCGTGCGGCGGCGTGGCGAGCTCATGCAGAAAGCAGGGGAGGAGCGCCCGGGCATGATGGCGGCGGTGCTCGGTCTCCCGACGAAGGACGTCGAGGCCGCGTGTGAACAGGCATCGCAGCAAGCGAGCGTCGCCGTCGCCGCGAACATCAATGCCCCCGACCAAACGGTGATCTCCGGCGACCCCGATGCCGTCCGGCGCGCCGGCGAGGGGTGCAAGCAGCGCGGCGCGAAGCGCGTGATTCCGCTCAAAGTCAGTGGCGCGTTTCATTCACCGCTCATGGGCCCGGCCAAAAACCATCTCCAGGTCGAGCTCGAGCGCGCGGAGTTTGCCGATCCCGAGTTTCCCGTGATCGCCAACGCCACCGCCGAGGCCGTCAAGAATGCTGGTCGGGCGCGGCGACTCCTTGCCGATCAACTCACCGCGGCGGTCCGCTGGGTAGAATGCATGCAACACGCAGCGCGCATCGGAGGCGAGGGCGCGCGCTTCGTGGAAATCGGCCCGGGCTCCGTGCTCGCAGGCCTCTTGAAGCGAATCGTACCTGAGGCGAACGTGGTTAGCCTGGGAACGGCGGATGAGGTGACCAGATTCATGGAAGCAGCATGACAATGACTCGACGGGCGGAAATAGACCCCGCAGTGCAAAGCGGGAATCGCATGCTCGATCTGACCGGAAAGGTCGCCCTCGTCACCGGGGGGACCCGCGGTATCGGGCACGACATCTGCCGCGCCCTCATCGACGCGGGTGCCAAAGTCGCGCTGTGCTCCCGCGACGGTGCAGCGGCGGAGCAGGCGGCGAGCGCCTTCGGTGAGGGGACGCGCGGCTACGCGTGCGACGTCGGCGTGGCAGCGCAGGTGGAGGCATTCGCGAAGTCGGTCGAGAAGGATTTTGGGCAGATCGACGTGCTGGTGAACAACGCCGGGTTTACCAAAGACAATCTGCTGTTCCTGCTCACGGAAGCGGATTGGGACTCGGTCGTGGATACGAACCTGAAGGGCACGTTCCTGATGACCAAGTACGCGGCCCGTGGCATGATCAAACGGCGTTGGGGACGGGTCATCAACATCACCAGCGTCGTCGGACTGAACGGCAATAAGGGGCAATCCAACTACTCCGCCTCCAAGGCGGGGATCATCGGCTTCACCAAGTCGGTCGCGAAGGAGCTCGCCTCGCGCAACGTGCTGGTGAATGCCGTCGCTCCTGGCTTTGTCGAGACGGAGCTTACACAGAGCGTCACCCCAGAAGCCCGGAAGTACTTCCTAGACAACATTCCGCTGGGACGGCTGGGGCAAAGCTCCGAAGTGGCAGCCGCCGTCCTCTTTCTCGCCTCCGACTTGGCCAGCTACATTACGGGGCAGGTTCTGGTCGTCGACGGCGGGATGGTGATGTGAGCCGGTCCGCCCCCCACCTTCGCTGAGGGTCATCCATGGCAATGGACATGAAGCAGCTCGAGGAGAAGGTCAAAGACATCATCGTCGAAGAGCTCGGGGTCGAGCGCGACAAGCTCACCAACGATGCGAGCTTCATGGAAGATCTCGGCGCCGACAGCCTCGATACGGTCGAGCTCGTCATGGCGTTCGAGAAGGAATTCGACATCGACATCCCGGACGAAGAGGCGGAGAAGCTCCGCACCGTCGGGGCGGCGATGTCCTATCTCCATGACAAGATGGGGAAAGGCAAATAGTGACCCGCCGGGTGGCGATCACGGGCCTGGGGCTCGTGACGCCGGTCGGAAACGACGTCGCCAGCACCTGGGCCGCCCTCGTCGATGGTCAATCGGGGGCGGGTCCGATCACCCGCTTCGATCACACGCAGCTGCCCGTGCACTTTGCTTGTGAAGTGAAGGGCTACGATCCCCTCCAGTACATCGATAAGAAGGAAGCGCGACGCTACGACCTGTTCTCACAGTTCGCGATGGGCGCGGCCGTGCAGGCGGTGCGCGATGCCTGCCTCGAAAAAAGTCCCCTCGACCCCAAGCGCATCGGCGTCATCATCGGCAGCGGGACCGGCGGCATCGCGACATTCGAAGAGAACATGCGGACGTTCATCGAGAAGGGACCGGGGCGCGTGTCGCCGTTCTTCGTGCCGATGTTCATGGCGAACGTCGCCGCCGCGATCGTGTCGATGCGGTTCGGCTTCAAGGGACCGTGCTACTGTACCGTTTCCGCCTGCGCGTCATCGGGCCATTCGGTCGGCGACGCCTTCGACCTGATTCGCACGAACCAGGCCGATGTGATGGTCGCCGGCGGCTCGGAGGCGGCGATTACGCCCCTCGCGCTCGCCAGCTTCGCGAACATGAAGGCGCTGTCGGAACGCAACGACGACCCCAAAACCGCGAGCCGCCCGTTCGACCGAGACCGCGACGGCTTCGTGATGGGGGACGGCGCCGCGGTCGTGATCCTCGAAGAGTGGGAGCGCGCCCGGGCGCGCGGCGCGACGATCCTTGCCGAGCTCATCGGCTACGGTGCGACCGCCGACGCGTATCACATCACGGCGCCGGCACCCGACGGCTCCGGCGCGCAGGAGGCGATGCGGCTCGCCATGCAATCGGGCGGGCTTCGTCCGGACGAGGTCGGCTACATCAACGCGCACGGCACCTCCACGCCGCATGGCGACGCGGCTGAGACCGCCGCCGTGAAGGCGGTGTTCGGCGAGCACGCGCGGAAGCTGATCTTCGGCTCGACCAAGTCGATGACGGGCCACCTGCTCGGCGCCGCCGGGGCCTTGGAGCTCGCGATCTGCACGCTCGCACTCAGACACGGCCTCATCCCACCGACCATCAATCAGTTCAACGCCGACCCCGCGTGCGATCTCGACTCGGCGCCGAACAAGGCAGTGCGGCGGCAGCTCGACGTGGCGCTCTCGAACTCATTCGGCTTCGGGGGGCACAACGTGACGCTCGCCGTTCGGAAAGTCGCATGAGTCTTCGATCTATTGGGGACAAGGTCGAACGCGGCGAACGGCTCACGCGCGAGGATGGCCTCGCGCTTTTTGCATCGCACGACCTCCTGACGATCGGTCGTCTCGCCAACCTCGCCAACGTGCGCAAGAACGGTGAACGCGTCTACTTCGCGGCGAATCAACACATCAATCCGACGAACGTCTGCATCCTGCGCAACACTTGCGTGTTCTGCTCCTTCGCGCGCATGCCGAAGGAAGATGGCGCGTATACGCGGAGCCTCGACGAGGTGTTCGCCGAGGCCGATGCCGCGCGCGACAACCCGACGCGCGAGTTTCACATCGTGGGCGGGTTGCACCCCAAGCTCCGGCTCGCGTACTACGTCGACATGTTTCGCGGCCTCAAGGCCCGTCACCCGCAAGTGATGATCAAGGCGCTGACCGCAGTCGAAGTCGCGCATCTCGCGCGCATCGAAGGCATGACCACGCGCGACGTGCTGCAGGCGATGAAAGACGCCGGGGTCAGCACCCTTCCCGGCGGCGGCGCGGAGGTGTTCTCCCCCGCGGCACGCGCGACGATCGCCGACCGGAAACTCAGTGGTGAAGAATGGCTCGCGGTGCATCGTGAAGCGCACCAGCTCGGCATGCCCTCCAACTGCACGATGCTGTACGGCCATGTCGAGACGATGGAAGACCGTGTCGACCACCTGCTCGCGCTGCGTGCGCTGCAAGATGAGACCGGCGGCTTTCTGACTTACATCCCGCTTGCCTACCACCCCGATCACAACGAGCTGGGCGAGACCCTCGGCCGGACCGGCACGGCGACGACGGGATTCGATGACCTCAAGAACATCGCCGTCGGCCGCTTGCTCCTGGACAACATCCCGCACGTGAAGACCCATTGGCCGATGGTCACGCCGTTCATCTCGCAGGTCGCGCTCACGTTCGGCTGCGACGATCTGGAGGGCACGGTGGTCTTCGAGCGGGTCTATCACGAGGCCGGCGCGCCGACGCCGATGTGGCTCTCGTACGACGAGATCGTGACGCTGATCCGCGGGGCGGGGAAAGAGCCGGTCGAGCGCGACTCGCTCTATCAGACGGTCAGAACGTTCGAAGGCTACGTGCCGAAGCCCCAGCCTGCGCCGGTGCGGCCCGAGGGCCCGGCGCCGCAAGGCGCGCTGTTCCGGATCGAGCACCGCGCTCGCGCCGCGGCGAAGCGCAAACAACCGGTCGAAACGGTTGTGGATGGTGCAGAATGACTTCACACGCTGCGTGTGCTCGGCAAACATTGTCCTTAAGGACAAAGGGCCGAGCCCAGGCTTTAGCCTGGGAACACGAATGAAGATCGGGCGCATCGGCTACATCAATTGCGCCCCAGTTTACGGGGCGATAGATCGCGGCATCGTCAAGTTGCCGCAGGGCGGTGAGCTGGTTACCGGCACACCCGCCGAGTTGAACGACCTCCTGGTCGCGGGGGAGCTCGACGTGAGTGTGATCAGCGCGATCGAATATGCCCGCCATGCGAAGGATCTCGTGCTCCTGCCCGAGCTCGCCATCTCCTGCGATGGACCGGTACGCAGCGTGGCGCTGTTCAGCCGTCGGACAGTCGGACACCTGGACGGTCGGACCGTCTTGCTCTCGGCCTCATCGAGGACGTCGGTGACCTTGCTTGAGCTGCTGTGCCGCGACGTCTGGGATATCAAGCCGAAGTTCGCGGAGGCGCGCGCCGAGGCTCAGGAT
>WNGO01000124.1_pt1 | contig 46327 bp, 91 predicted proteins | sample 5400511 | NCBI WGS metagenome assembly WNGO01 (sample SAMN13153380, study PRJNA577476) | soil metagenome | isolation source: 20 cm soil or saprolite under Garry oak tree replicate 2 | place: USA:California | collected 2016-06-15 | reverse complement strand
GGTAAGAATATAAATATCTCATTGACGGAGCCGGTTAATTGGAGGTTCACATTGAACGGAACCGACATTGGAAGTGGTGATGGCACGGTATCGCCAACAACCGTGAGTCCGTTCTGGCGAACATTTGGAACCTATGCCGCCGCCGCACTTAGCGCAGGTGATGTTATCGGTGTAAAGCTTTGGGTGACGAATGCAAGTCAGGTTGATTTTCGCGGCTTCACTGCTTATATCTTGCCGCGTAAATATAACCTACCGGACGACAGTGATTTGGGAGCCTCCAATTGGGGAGCGACTGTTTCGACAATTGCAGGGGCATTGTCCGGTGTCACATATACGGCGGCAAACGGCGGACACACCATCGCTTTTATAGAGCCATCTATTTCCGCGACGGCAGCGCAGAGTCTGAACGTGTCCGCAACCCTACAGTGGCTTGTTCCGCCTCAACTTTTTACCACAGTTCCTTTTACAGATGCAAACGGCTCTGGAATTATCAGTGCGGGCGCGACTTTGCTTTCTATTCAGGGCACTTCTATTCCCCGCTATTTCCGTCGTCAATATGTACGATGACATTTTCAACAATCCATAGTAACCAATGACACTAACTTCCAGCAACCCGACGAACACCTCCTACAACAATTCGTCCGCAGAGACGGATGTTTCCGTGATTACAATTCCGGCCAATTCTCTTGCGGATGGCCAAAAATTAGATTTATCGGCACAGATTGACTACCTGAATAATAGCGGAGCCGGACGAACGCTCGTTATAAAGGTTCATTTCGGCTCCGCAGTTCTCACGCTACTCAATGGAACGAAGAATAATTCTGTGAATCCGTGGAAGCTGGATCATGAATTCCGATTGATTCGTGAAGGGGCAACTGATACGAACGCAAACATTCGATTCATTTTAGGTGACAAAGACTCAAATTTTCCATCCGCATTTGTAGCGGGACAAAGTTTGAATGGAATAGACTTCACGGTTGCAAATGACCTGAAGATTTCTACACAGTGGTCTGTTGCGGATGCGAACGCTTCGGTCACTGTGAATGCTTCGGAGCTTATCACGCGGACATAAAATAAAAACCGGACGGAATCTCGTGGAAACCGTCCGGGCGTACATCTTCTTAACTGTTCCGATTGATCGGTTCGGCCACGAAGAATATGCAAAGATACAAAACAAAAGCCGCTCCTCTTTCGAAGAGCGGCTCTATCTCACGGTCACAGTGAGAATCCCAAATTACTCAGGGTTATCCTGAGCGGGGCAAAGATACGAAGATTTTGTGCTGAGAGTACACCGGGGCCGTTAGGGCTTCAATAGAGAGGTTCTTGGGGCGGCTCCCGGTGAATTATTCCGAATAGAAAGGCATTCTGAGGCTATGAAAAAGTTGATGGTTTTAGCCCTGTTCTTATGTGGCTGTGCGGGTTCGAAACCTACGCCGATTGACCGCACGTTCGCTTCGGGCCAGAAGCACGTTGTCGATCTCTACTGTTTTTCGAAACAGCATAACGGCCCTTTCTGGAATCCATTCTATGACAGCGCATTTTCACAGATGAGTGATTCCATTTATATTTTCATCACGAACGATCTTCACCGGATGCGCCCGATTGATTCAGCGCATACGGAGGGAGAAAACGTAAAGGGATACTACTCGGATAAGCAAGCTCTTCTGGACGGGAAATTCAACACTATAATCGCGGGGAGACGCTAATGTGGGATATAATTTTCCAGCTACTCAAAGGTTTTATTCTTGAGGCCGCAAAACAAGAGATTCCGTTCTTCGTTGCTTCTCTGAAATCGGCGGCAACCTGTGGAGTGATATTTGTAGAGCTTCAATTTAAGAGCGCCGGTTATTCGGTAGAGGCAAAGACCGATCTCGTAGAATCTGCGAAAGATTCGCTCCGTGAGATTGTCGCGCAAGCGGAACGAGAAGGTGTTGCAATCGGAGGAGAGATTCCGAGCCTACTACTTACCATCGGCAGTGCTGAATTTAAGAACGCAATAGGACTCCCGGTATAATGACAGACTTTGACCTATACGACGAAGACGATTTTGAAGATGAATTCGCGGAGGACGATAGAATGAGTCTTCGCGAAATTTTACTTGAGATACTTTCCAACACTCGCATTTTAATTAAAAAGGAAAAACGAATTATGGCAGACTTAACATCACTCACCGCACAAGTTGATACCAATACGAGCGTAGAGGAATCGGCGGTTCAACTTCTGACCAATATCGGCGCAGAGCTAAAGGCGGCGGGCACTGACCCTGCGGCATTGGCGGCGTTGCAAACGAAGCTTTCCGGTTCGGCTACCGATCTTGCCGCCGCGATTACGGCGAATACTCCGGCAGCATAGTCGCTTTGTGCCCCGTCTCAAATTGCGAGACGGGGCTGTTTATAAACCGCCCTTTTATGAACCCTAATGGAAGAGAAGCAGCGAATTGCAGTGGGAGAATTCGGTGAGATACTTCGGGCGCTCCCGCGAAGTATCAAAATCACGCTCGGCCTCATTCTGACAATCAATGTATTTAGCGGATTCGTTAGCAATATATTCGTTCATATATGGGACGCCGGAAGCTACGCGGGAAAAGATAAGCAGGTAGTACTCGTGACCGTCCCGAAGTTAGTGGATTCAGAAATGGTTCATAGCAGGGATATTGATGTACTGAAACACCGGCAGTACGGCGACAGCCTGAATCTTACTAAATTAGATACAGCCATTATTAAGATTTCAGAACACTTGGAGCGGACGGATAAGAACGTGGAGAACATCGCTCAGGCCGCATGGTCGAACAATCACAACATTCAAAGTCTTCGCCACAATTTACGAAAACGACAATGATTATTCTCGGGTATATCACGGAAACGGGACACCTTATAGTCAGTGACGCTGGCGACATAGCCAATCGCCTTCAATTAGATTTAGGCGGTACGTGGTCGAACATTCGAATCGAAAATGGATATATCGCAACTTCCTTTCCTCCAACTTCATGGGGTGTATCTCCATATTTATTGCGGGCAAAGCGTAACGACGGGGAATCTGTTTGTTATGAGTTGCAGCGAACGGAGGACGACGATCTTTACCGTGGAGTCTCCTCTACCGGAAAACAAATGGGTTCGGGTAATACTCAGGGATGTGCAGGATGCTCATCTTGCATCGAGGAATTCGATGAGAACCTAAAGACTACGGGATGTAGCTGTTTAGGCGAAGGTAAATGTTCACTTTCAGGGGGGCCTTTGGCATGATACACAACATTTTCTTGGTCGCGTTTTTCGTACTTGAAATTCTGGCTACGTTCGGAGTTCCGAGCGGGCGATTCAGCCTCATAGCCGGGGGGCTTGCGTGCCTTGCGGCTTCCATGCTATTCGGTTGAAAACCAAACGCCCTGTTACATCAGTTATTGAGAACACCGCCGAAAAAATAGACACGGCGAGTTGGCAGCGCATGGGTGTTTTGATCGGAACCATAATCCTAACGGTGTTCGGCGGTCACCTATGGACGAAAGCGGAAGTTAATGACCGAGTAGAACAGCAGACTAAGCATGTTGATACAGTAGCGGCAGAACAAAAGACGCACATTGACTCGGCAATGACCACTCATTGGAAAATGGAGCGAGTACGAAAGGACTCTGCCGAAGTAGCGAGAGATTCCGTTTCAGCATTGAAGGACGATCTCCACACGCGGCAGAACGATACCATCATTAGGCTATTGAGTAAGCATATTCGATGAAGCTCTTCGAATTTTGGAAGCGGATATTTCCGTGGGGACTGATTCCTTTCGTAGTCGGCTGCTGCTATCTTTTGGTATTGCTTTATATGGTATTAGCTGGAATTTTTGATTAATCAGATACGAACATGGACTTATCAAAGCTATTAGGAGCAAGTTGGAAGACCTCTCTTGGCGGAATAATCTTTTTTATCGGCGGTCTTGGAACGCTCATTATTCAAGCCGGATATGGGGATACGAAGTGGGGCAAAATAGCCGTTGGTATTAGCAGTGCGGCAGCTCTACTGGGAGCCTCCTTTGGGCTGGCAAGTGCCAAAGACGCCTCTGTGACCGGAATCGGGGCCAAAGCTACTACGGACACAAGTAAAGATGCGACCGTACCGACTCCTGACGCTAAATCGTAATGCCATTCATACCCATCATTGCCGTTGGCTTAGGTGCGCTGTATTTAATCGCTCGGCAGGTAGTCAAGGCGGTCAAAGGACGGAAGGCTAAAGAACAGGTTCAAGCGCCACCACGGGCCTGAGAATGCGCTACAAAGAAGAATTATGACTGTTCCACAATCTGCAATAGACCTACTGAAGCTCAGAGAGGGTTTCTCAACGAAAGTCTATCTGGACTCGTTGGGCCTCCCTACTTGCGGGATAGGGCACCTCCTGCTTCCATCGGAGCGAGCGCAATATCCGGTCGGTAGCGAAGTGCCGGAAGAGCAACTTTCTATCTGGATAAAACAGGACACCCTCCGGGCTTATGGAGCCGCCGTGAATCTGGCTACGCTACTAAACGTTTCCGATCTTCATTTCATAGACGTTCTTACAAGCGTTTGTTTTCAACTCGGCACCAAATTTTACAAACATTTTCCCCGAACGTGGAGTCTCATGATGAAACACGAATGGGAAGCGGCGGCATGGGAAGTTCAGAAGTCACATTGGTACGAAGAGACGCCCGTGAGAGTCAATGATTTTCAAAAGGCATTACGCTCGCTTATTCCGCCGAAACCGCAAGCCTGACGGACGGAGCGCCCGAGAGGCTGGGCTGGGGGCTACTGATTATTGAACTTCGGATGTTTGAATGCAACTTGCCGTCCGCTTTTCGAATGGATTATTTCGGGCACATCATATTGGACAATGGAGAATCCTTTGCAGCATTCGAAGATAACCTCTGAACCATCTCTTGATTGCAAGCTCGGAAGGACAGCCGAATGCTATGCGATATTGCATTTGCATTACAACGATCTTATCGGTGAAATCATCAACGGGCGATGGATGGGATGCGTCGTTATGACTATCGGCTAATTGTAATAGCTCACTATCTGACCTTTCGAATCCACACCAATACGGCCCGCTTCCATTTTCATCTTCCATCCTGTAAACGATCATCCCACCCTCTCTTCCCTTGTCGCGGGGACTGGCAATGCGGAGCCAACGGGCTTTTGAGATTGTTTCAAGCGAATAGCATCTATCTTTGTCCGGATGCGAGCTAATTCAGTTTCGGCGGCTTCGTTCATGTTCAAAGAATGCGAATTACACAATGCTGCGAGCGTAACCATAGCGCCGCCCACTTCTTGGAATGCGTTGCCTTCGGCTCGGCTGAACACATAGTCAACGAGCGCATGAGCGCGTTCGGCGGAATAGCCCGTTGCCTGAGCAAGTTCCAGAGATTCTTCTACGAATCTATCCGTCCGCTCCAGTTTGTCCGCTATAATCTCAGGCGTGAAGCATTCGCACATCCACTTTCCTACTCGCGATTGAAAATCTTCTTTGCAGTTCATTTCGTCTCTTCTCCTATTACAGGTTCAACAATCCACGTAGAATCAGATTTCCACCGCCACACACCGCACGAACAGCGATAGGGTTGATAGACGCTGTTGTGGCCTTTCAGTTGCTCGCCGCACTCGCTACAGTAGGGAGCCTGTGTGTGGATGGGTTTCCAGATGATCTTAGGCATGGTCGCAACTCACCCTTTCAGAACTCTGTCACGCACTGCTTCCGCGTTTCCCTGCTCAATGTTGCGTTGCACAAGTTCAAGTGCCATTTCCGGCGTCACCTTACGCATGTCCTGCATTGCGACAATCTGCCCGACCAAATGAGCCGCCAATGCAAGCATATCCTGAGCGTCCAATTTACCGGCGAATTTATTAAGGAGCGCAATACAGTCGTTGCGAAAGGCGAGATGCTCAGGAGTTAACGAGGTTTCCTTCATGAGCCTACTACCTCCTTCGTACCGCTCCACACGAACTCACCTACAGGTAAATGTTTATTGCATCCAACACAAAAAGTGGCACCGTAGAATTTCGGGTCACAAGCATACGTCTCCGATAGGGCGCGTCCCATTTTTGTCTCCGCTCCGCAGCCACTTTTCAGTTGCGCCTCAGTCCAGAAATGCCCCATAGCACCGCCGTTCGAATTTTCTGGATAAGGCTCGAATTTTACATAGCCGAATTTATCATAACGTTCGTGCTCTTCGGGTGTTAAGTCGCGAAGGGGATGTGTGGGCCGCGTTCCAACGTGAACGTATGAATCTCGGAATGGCCTCACGAAACCTTTGGCTCGCTCCTCTTCGGAGAGTACGAGATAAATCTCATGCTGGCCAGTTTGATTCTTCTGTCCTTCTTTTAGATTCGGATCATTCGGGTCTGTTGTCAGCATTGTTTTTGTGGGTTACAGGTGATGGAACGGATGGAATATCTGCCGATGAGGATTGGAGCGCACGGATAGTTGCTTGAAATGCTCGGATGATAGTACTTGTTCCGTCTTTCCATCCCTGACGCTGTTCATCGGAGCCGCCAACCGTAGCAAGCTCCGAACAAAACCCCAAGAATCTTTTTTCTATTTCTTTCAAAACCGCATTCCGTGCTTCCGCCCGAGTCGCCTTGATATTCGCCTTTTCGCGTTCTTCATAAAAAATCGCTACGCCTTTATCAATGTGCGCCTGTAGTTCTGAATCTTCTCGGCTCTTCGCGTGCGCTGCAAGCTTATCGGCTTCGTAATACCGCACCGCTTCCGCAAGGGCAGCGCATTCGGTTTCCAATCTGGAAATCTCTTCGTGTAAGAGCGGCTGATCGGCAAGGGCTTGGTTTGCTTGCGCCGCAATCTCTTCCTTGAACCAAACGTCGCCCTTACACCATGTCAGTACGTCTTTGGCTATCTCTCCTTTACCCCAGCCGCGTTCTTCCAGCGGTCGTTGGGTTAGTGCTACTACTTTGTTCATTATTTAAGCGGATTAAATTCCAGACAAAGATATTTCGAACGAGTATTCTCTCTCGCCACTAATTGCGCGGTTGAAATCGGAAGTTTACTCGTTGCGATAATCTTCACAAAGTTTTTCAGAAAATATCGTTTCATACGCCACTCCCGTAGAGATTGCAACGGACTAACCCCGCGAGAGTAACCCACGATGAGAACGACCGCCGCGAAGCATAGGAGTAGTGTTCCGGGTGTCATTTACTCTTCTCTCCCTCTTTGAATTGTTCGAAGCCTGCAACAATAGCGGTGGAGCGGGTGGGGCCGTTTGCCTCGAATCGCTCAGGCGCATCGCCAATTCGCGCACGCATAATGCAATAATGAAACTGACCCTGAGCAGCGTGCCTCCAAAGCTCCGTTCCGAACCCCTGCCCGTGTAACCAGTCATCTATTTCCAGCGCGGCGGCATCATTCATGCGAAATTGCGGCTCTGAATATCCATAGAGTTCTCCGTTCGGTTTAATCCAATGTCCGCCCGTCGCGTGAGTGTATCCGATTGCAACGGCGATTTCGTAATTCGTCATTTTGGGTGCAATAGCGATCTCTTGGTTCCTCATAGAAAGTGGATTATATCTTTTGGAACATAAGAAATGCTTCCTGCCGCGTGCTGGTAAATCTTTTGCGGCCATTGAATTTTGTATCGTTTCGGAGTTTCCGCAATGACATTAATTGTATGTCTCGTGCGACCGGCCCAAGAATCAAACCAGATATAAGCGCGGCGCGGAAATTCCATTATTCTGCGCCCCTCTCTTTGGAGACCAGCGCGGCCTCGAATTGCTTTTGAATTTGTTGCTCAACATCTTCGCACGAGCTACCCCATGCCAAGAGTTTTGCGTTCGGGTCTTTTAGCTGAACCCACATGCGCCAACGATGGTCTGACATTTGTTCGGGATAGTATAGTAGAACAATGCGAGGGTGTTTTCTAATCGCGTCGTAGTCTAATGCTTCGGTGAATTCTGGCATAGCGTTAGGTCGTTTGGGTTAAGTGAGCGGGGAAGGACGCGAGAACTTTGGTAAGCGTCTGAATCGGACAGTTGCAATCCATTACATGGAAAACACCGCAATCGGAATCGTGTCCAGCATTTTCGATGTATGCCATTATCGCCTCCTGTTGCTTCTGTAGCAGGGCGAGCGCGGCGGCATAGCTATCGCCTAATTCAAATTCCAGAATATCAGCATCTTCCGTGGCCGCTTCGACAAATTCACGGAGCTTCAATTTGAATGCTTCCTGAGTTAAAATCGCATTCTGTTCCATCGGTTCAATCCTTAGTGTAGTTTAGTTGTCGAAAGTAAATTATGAGAATTTATAGCTTAGGTTCAGTCTGGTTTGGTTTGTAAAATGCTAATCCAATAGCCGCGCCCAAGATCACGGACTTCGCCCGTTCGCTCTTCTTCTTTCGCTTCAATTATCACGGCTTCGAGAACTTGGGCGGCAAGCTTGAGGTCATTCGTGTCCGTAACATATAGAAACTCATCTCTTACGGAATCTTCGAAGAGTTCCGCCAGCCGTTCGGCCCGTGTGATTAGTTCGGTAGGGGTCATAAGTTCTCCTCGACGGGTAGCGGACGTTTCCCGATCTCAACAACTCCGGCACCAAGATTTTTGGCGAAGAGCGTTCGCGTGTGTCCGTGAAAAATAATCTGGTCTTTACCTTGCAAAAGAATCTCCCTCCATTGCTTAGTGGACATTCTCTGCGTATAATCCTCGTGCCGCCAGTGTGCGGCATCTCTTAGGTCGGTATCTGCCATTAGCTCTTCTCCTTAGTGTTGAGGGATTTGAATGTCTCCGTTGTTGAGAATGAATGCCGCTCCCGTTAAGAAGTGCAAAAGCTCATCCTCTGTTCTAAAAACAGGAGCATCGCTGACCGAATAGCTCACGGGCAATCTGCGTACCATGTATTTCCAACTCATGTCAACACCCGTATCGACGGCTTCCGCAAGTAACTTATGTGGTGCGATAACATAAGGCCATTCTTCATCTTCGCTGCAAAGAACTTCGATAGAGGCTCCGTTCTTTAGGAGATAGTGAAACGTGCTCGCAATAATATCGAGTGTTGAAGGGATGCGATCTGGATGAATACTTTTATCGGATAGCTTCATGCTGTTGCGTTCTGTTGGTGTAAATAAATAGAGGCCATAAGGACGGCTCGCTTCAATGCTTCGGAACGCGAGCCTTTAATCAAAGCGGTCTGGCGAGTGCCGCCGTTCGCTTCATCAATGAGCGAGACAAAATCGGAATGACATGCAAGCATTAAATCTTCCGGCAGTTCATCCATCGCTTTCAGCCACGTCTCTGCTGATACGGGAGGCGGATTGAGCCAGCACTCTTCCTCGGTTGAATAATACCATTTTCCTACGTGTCCCCCAATAGGATTTTTACCATCAACGGAAAGCGCCCAAAGTCCTTTATAGAGATTCGGGACTGGCCTTGCTCCCAGCACGTCCCGGTAGAACGCGATCTTGAGTTCGGAGGCAGAGAGGGACAGGAGTTCGGGGATGGTCATGGCTTTAGTTTAGATGAAAAAATAATTTTTATGTACGTGAGGATAACGCACACTACGAAAAGGCCGAATACGAATTTAGTCGAAATCATTTTTTCTTCGGTTTCGGGGTATGCTTCGGAGCGGGGATATATCGTTTGGCTCGAAAGTATTTTCCTCCACAGCCATCAATGAGTTCTTTTATTTTAGGCTCGATCTCTTCCTTTGAATAAGAAGGATATGGAATCCACGAGCCATCAACATGCTGCGTTTCGACAATCCAAATTCCGTTCGCCTTCCCGTTCCGGGGTGTTTTGGTCTTGCTCATGGGTCACTTTCCTTCTACTATATCCGTGGTGGGTGGGGATGGAAGCTTCCAATGGGTCGGACGGCATTGCATCGGAACACGCGTGCCGTCTTCAATGACATACCAAGAGCCTTCGTGATAATAGCCACGGCGTTCGCCGTCATCCTCAAGAAAAAGTACCAGCCATTCGCTACATCGCTTTACCTGCTCGCCCTTGTCTCGAACGGGCGGCAATGTCTCCACTGGAATCCATCGTTCGGCGTTCACGCGGCGGCAGAGTTCGGCGGCAATATCTTCGTCGATACAGTTGGCGATACGGTTCCCATCGGCACCATCTATCGCTTGGTGGAAATTGGTTAATGGTAGTTTAAGCATCCTTCATTCCCCCTATAGATTGCTGAGTTGGAAGCGAGTGATCAACTCTGATTCATATACCCATCCTAAGCTATCGTTAGTTCGCCGCTCACGAAAACCATCCCATGAAAGTTGTTTATAGATAGATTTCCCGCCAAGTGAATCTGAATGGAGATAAAAGAGATCTTGACCGTCCTCCGGCACTTCGTTCGGCCCATGTATAGGTAACAAGAGCGAACGGCAAAGAGTGATAAGCTCTCGGATTGTATCGCCTAAATCTGAATGGAAGCCTTGTTGCAAAAGCTTCGGCCAGTCATGCTCGATCTCCTTCAATCTCTCCGGCACGGGGTCCGGGGGTGCGGTGTCGGTCATTAGGGTTTGGCACTTTCTAAATAGCGGTCGTACTTCTTAAACAATCGCTTCATTTGTCTCTTGCACGCTCGGTTGATAAGCGCCACATCTTTTCGCGAGCCATCGTCGTAAATAACGCCGCCCTCCAGAATTGCCTGAATGCAAGCGAAGATGTTGAACGTGCTAAAAGCTTTTGCGGACTCCTCCAATATGGTCTTTCGCTGAGTGTCGATCAGTTTGGGTTCGCTCATTGGTTCGGCCCTTCTAAAAATCGCGCTGCGTCACGAAGTCTTTCCGCCGCGAACTCAAAGTTGCCGAGTTTAATAGCCGCTTGCGCGTCTGCGATAAGCATTCGAATAACGGTATGATATGTGTGCTTCTGAGCCGGAGCGGTCAGTTTGGGTTCTGGTGTCTCCATAGGACTATGCTCCGATTGGTTCCGTGATGTGATCTGGCTCTTTAATGCCGTATTGTCTCACACACGCATTCCATCCAGCTATGAATGAAATTTCGAGACGATTGCGAAGATAGTATTCGTGCGTCACGGTTCTATCATTGGCAAGGTCTGGATTTGCTTCGAAAAATTCGTCTCTCGCTTTTGCGATATTGTTCATTGCGGCCATTAGGTCTTTCTTATTCCGTTACTGTGGGTGGATGGAATCCGGTTTGTAGGTACGGTAAAGGCGGGTTCGCTCTTTAATAAATTCATTCGGTGTCAGCTTCATTTCCTTGCCACCGAAGCCGCGAAAAATAAGAAGCGTCTTATTTCCTTCATGTTCAACGGACAAATCGAAATCCATTGAGATGTCGAAATCTGCGTTAACAAAGTTTGCTTTTTCTTTTAATTCCAGAAGAAGCCGTTCTTGCGTTTTTGTAAGTGCCATTGTTTCCAGTCAGGTGTTTAGTCTATGGGTGTGGGGGATTATTGCCAGTAAAGTGCAATTCGTGTTTTAGGGTTAAGCATACCAAGGTATGCCCAAATTGCCCGATTCTGTACGTTGTCTTTTACATCTTCGCGGTCAGCGAGCATCATCAATGCTCCGGCTGTTGTGCTCGTGAGATGTTCGCCGTAGGGCGTCGTGATTGTATTCCCATAATGCGGCTCTTCGTATTTTTCGTCACGGCAGAGATAAGTACTAAAGCGGTCTGGCGTGTTGATTGTCGGAAGCTTTGCGATTTCCGCAAATAAGTCTCTCCGTCGTTCGCATTCGAGAACGGAGTGCGAATAAAAATTACTTTCGAATGGTAGTAATGCTAAGTCAACTCCCATCTGCTCTTTCCCCCTTCTATTTGGTGGTCGATTTGGGTTTCGATTTCGGCTTGCGTTGCCTCTCTTCGAAGAGTTCTAAATGCTCGGATAGAATCCGGCTTGCCGTAGAACGCTTGCTCCTGCCCTCATTTTCGGCGTAGAGTGTTAGAAGGTCATGGATTCGCTCCGAAATCGGAACATCTATTCGAATTATTCTTCCTGCCATATTAGGTATAACGTAGGAAATTCCGTGAAAGTTCCGTAAGGATTAAGATTAATTTTCCGCCGTTCTCCGGCCCTTCGGTTCGGGTGGATTACTTAATTTGGAGGTTGAGGCGTTCTTCTAAAATACATCCGGCTACTTTTTCTCCCGCTTTTAGGGATTTGCCGATAGCTACTTTATCAGGATTCCAGCTTTCGGGGACAATGCGCCGATAGGATTCGGGCAGCAACTCTGGCGAGTTAACGACGACAGCGGTGCTCTTCCGAAATTTGAACGAATGCTCTACTGTGTCCAATGGGATACCGCGTAACAACCATTCAATCGCTCGCTCCGTCGTAGCAATAGCATCTTTGCGGAGCTTCATCAATTCTTGCTGCTGTTCGATCTTCGCCTCTAATTCCAATCGTAAATTAGCGAGCGAATCTAACTTTATTTCCTTCTCTTCGGAGAGTTCCGCAATCTGCGCGTAAATAGATTCTCGTGCTTCGTCGGATTCTACTTCGTTCGAAAGCCAGACCAGCGATTCGATGCTTTGATTAATGTTGCGAATGTTCATTCGGCTTCCTCCATAGCATCAACTTGGTTTTGGAGCGAGTTACGTTCGTCTTTGAGTTCGTCGCGTTCTTCTTTTAACGCTTCACAATAATCAACTAAATCACTGGCAAGCTCTTTCATTTTTTCAAGAGCCGCTTCTCCGTCTTTTTCTGTTCGAATGTTCATCGTAATAGTTCGAAAATTTCTAATTCAATTTCTTCTTTTACCAATCCGGGAATAATTTTCTCGCAACAAACTTCGACGGCCCGTTGCCAAAAACTCTCCCATTCTTCCGCACTCATGCTCGAAAAGGAAATACTCTTCGGAAATTTATGTATCTCTCCGCCGATCTTCTCTAAACGAACGTGACCGCTTTCGATCTTAATGTAATCGGAAACCCCTTCTTTCGAAACGTTATCCGGCAGGTTCTCCGAAATAATCGTACAAAGAAGCCAGTACTTTCGATGCCATTGTAGGTTCCGCGTTCGTTTTAACTCGATGCTATACTCCGTTCCGTCCTTTAGCTTGCGGATTAGTTCTTCCGTGTCACTATTAGCGGGACGGAGCGCACCAAATTGTTTTCGAACGAGTAGAAACATTAGAAGGGAAGCGGGTCTTCTTCGTCAGTTACCTGTTCCGGTGATAGATGCTCTTCCATCGGCGGTTCATAGTCATTCGTTACCGGCTCTGCGTGTTGCGGTTCGGCCCTACGCTCCATGTACCCGTCGAGATAGTCTTGTAGGTCTTTGTCTAAATCCATTGCAATAGCGTTAGACTCAGGGGAGACTTCGGCAAAACCGAATACGGGCATTTGATAGGTGACCGCGCCTTTTTTACCTTCCGACATGGAGAGCACTGTAATTGCTCCCGCATAAACATCCTTATGCTTTTTCCGAAACTCAATCCATGACGAGAGCGCGGCACCCATAAGTTGCACGTTCGCAATATGGAATCCATCGTCTCGCTTATCTGCAATGTAAACGGACTGACAGAACTTCGAGCCGGGACACTGAGCTTTTACATCTTTATAGTGCCCCTGAGCTTTCTGTCCTTTCTTCGTGCGAACAATGAAAATTCCATCCGAGAATTGACGCTCCCGAATTTCATTGGCCCAGTAACCGCTTTGGTCGGGGTCACTCCAGCCTTTGATAGTTGCGAGGCAGTCAAGGACGAGAAAGCGGAAGGGGAGGCCGATAGGAATACGTTCTTCCTTATCTTTGTCCCAATAACTAAATCCGCCTTTCGCTCCATCCCATTGGTAGAAACGATCTGCTGGATTCGGTTTGTCAGTATTATTAGACCTACTCATAAGTGTCTCCTTCTATTTACGCGGTATCGCATTCGATTTCCCGCTGGTTAAGAATTTCTACTTCGTCCAACACATCATCCACGGGTCGCCACACGCGAACGATTCGCTGTTCCTGCTCTTGCGGCTTCGCTAAATCGGTGGTCATCGGCTCGTAAATTTATGTTTGGATTTACAAATATGAACTCTGTCCTTCTTGGGATTGAAACGCACGGGCCGCGAAAGATTTTCATCAACCTGTACGATCTTCCCGTCTCGTGTGTGCATCGGGCGCGTTGACTCGCCGCAGATAAAACATTCGTTGAGTGTCATACTGTCGGCGGTTGTAGTTTCTGATTGATCTCAATAAGCCGAAGTCCAGCCTTTTGCTTTTTATCCGTAAGCTCAGCAATCCTTCTGTCGAATTCTACCTGCCCAAATTCGAGCCGTGCCTTTTCGAGATAGAGTTGTCGAACAGGATTGCGTTCCGGTGTTTTACGATCTGCTTTCGGTTCTTTCTTTTCGTTCTGTGCCATAGATGTTGTTGAGTTGAAAAAATTAAATCCCCGCCCTTCGTTCGTCGCCTTTATCGGTCTTTCTCTCTTGCGTTACAGAAGGGCGGGGTTGTGAGCGGACTTCTGCTTTTGTGAAGCGTCGATCTTGGAGTCCGCAAACGGTTTGAGATAAAGCTCATCCTCCAAAATTTTTTACAGTAGGTCATTGCATCTTCGAACGAACGACCAAATTTACACGCAAGAATATGCGCCGCCATTACAAAATCCTTTGCGTCTTGAGGTGGAATCACAAGCCTAAAAAGTGAATCGAAAATGCGCTCCACCGAATAGGGGTAGCGCGGAGCTATTAGCTCTGCCTCTGTCTGCAATTCCCTTGCGCGGTCTAAGGCGCTGGCACTTTCTTCCATCGTTATCATAATTCAAGTAGTTAACAAATCTAAAGTCTTAATCGCCAGCCAGAGGCAAGCGATGAGTTTATTGGCGCTAACGCAAACAACTTTTTGTCCGATCTTGAAATTAGACATTTTCCCCTTTCTTAGTTTCGAATAATTCAGCTTCCGGCTTACCGAGCAATCCCGTCAGGTCATTGCGCTCCGCCACCGTGAACGTCTCTGGATGCCTCAGGCCGTGCGAGACGCGCTGTTCCGATGTTCGCAATAGCTTTGCGAGTGACCGAAGGGTGTGTTCGCTGGCTTCGAAGGCTTCGTGTAGTGGCGTCATTCGAAATGAAGATTTTCTGGTAAAATGTTAGTTGCTCGAATCGCACCATCTGTCATTTTAATTCGGATAGTGTAGCTTTTTATTTTAGGAGCCGCTATTCCAATAAACTCTTCATAAGTGTACGGCTCTTCAATCACCTCCATTGTGAGGCTTACTATTTTCGATGGATAATAATCAACGAGCGTCCCGTTCATATCACACACTCCCTCTCCATAAATTTCCACCTCTCCACAAGCTCTCCCTCCGGCGTCACGAATAAGCTACCGCACGTTATCGAAACAATCGGTACGCCGCTCATCGCCAAGTATAATTCGAGTTGCCGGAGTTCGTGCAGGTAGTTGAACGTGTGTACGATCTGCTCGCCGTTACGAACGTATGCGATTCGATAGGCCCAATGTTCTTGAGTTGCGGTCATGGTCTAAAGTAGCATACGATAAAATAAATCACTAAGTAAAGTCCGAGCCAGCATGCGGCTCGTATTCGCGTGCCGAAAAATTCAAGCAAGAAAGTATGTGCGAGCGTTAGGATAGCATTTTTCAATTCAGCATTTGCCCGCTCAAGTTGTTCTATCGGATTTTGTTCGCGTGTCATGCTCCGTTCTCCTTATGAAATTTGATGCACTCCTTCACGGTGTTGTCAGTTTTCCTCTGGTCTTTCGGATGTGCTGGAAAGCAATTCACGATCTCGCCACCATAGCTCAGGTAGAGCCAGCCGTTGATTATTTGGGAGGTGTAGTTCATACGGACGGTTCTCCTATTTTTGTTGGAGTTGAAGGAACGTCGAGCACTCTTTGGCTCTTGGCGACGGCATTCATTGCGATGTCCTCCGCTCGCATGCGGCCTTCCGCAGCAAGCTTACGAAATTCAGCTTGGAGTTCCACGATCTTATTTTCAATGTAGCGCATTCGAGCGTTTCGATCTTTGTCTTCTTCGACCTTTTTCCATTCGTGAAATTCTTCTGGCGCGCCATTCCATTCGATTGAATTAATGTGAACGTGTTGAGGGTCACCGAAAGCAATTTCCGCCGCAACTATATTTTCGCGATTAGTCTCGCTTTGTTGCGTTAAAACTACATTCGGCCCTGCGCCAGTAATCCAGTATTTAACAGTAAATTTTTTAAGCGGCTCTTCCATTATTTTGATTCCTCCTTAAATAATTGCTCATCTTTCCAGCGCGGTATCGCTTTATATTGATTGCATGAAAAATCTTTGCGCGTTCGTAGGGTGGGGGTCTCATCACCTAATTCCACAACGGTATTAATCCAAGCGATTCCACTCTCTGAGATTGTAATTTTTCTACAAATCCCTTCATTATCGGAGCTTTGATTTTGTTGCCAATTATTGCAATTCGAGCATTCGATAATAACTGAACTCACTCTATCCGAATGAATAAGAAGTAAATCGCTCATTTGTGTCTCGGAAAATGTGCTACCCAGCTAAAAATCTCTTTCCATTCACCGTCTTTGTCAGTGCAGCCTAATGATTCGAGTGAGCCATCCGTATTTCGAAAAACATCTTTGACAATCCATTGCTTACCGCCGTCTGTTACAATACCGTCACCAACGTTTATGTAACCCACATCCCAGCGTTCCGGCATTCGGCGCTTACCGCTCTGCTCCGCAAGAATTGCTCTCGCCTCTTTCAGCGCCGGTTCTGCTATCAGAATATCTGTTAGCATTTCGTCGGGCGTCCGTTCGAACTTCGCACCCGCTTGAATTGCGGCAGTGCGCGTGATGCTCTGCATGGTTTCGAATAGTGAATTCATAAAATCCTCTCCGCTAAAAGCAAGTTAATAAGCTTCACGTACTGACGTTCGCACCCCGCGTGTCCGTGAATCACGGCGTGTTGGATTCGTAATTGGAGCGCGATAAGAGTTTCGGCTTTCACTGTACGCTTTTCCCTTCCATCGCTAATTTCGCAATAGCTTCGGCATATTCGATCTCAGTATCATAAGGGAGCATAACATTACTGCCGTAAACTCCACCTCTCTCTTTCCTCTTAGCCGCCGTTTCCGATAGCTGGCCACAACGCACATAATAAATGCCAAGCTGGGGATTGTGCCGCTCTTTGAGATAGAATTTTTTCTTTAGCACGATTCACTCCATTTCATTTCACGTTTCGTCGTCACGCGGCCCGCGTCGTCCATTGTTGCGGTTACGATCTCGATACCACGTCCGGTGTTGTGCCGAACGGCTGCGGTTAATCCGGGGCAGATGAATGCGCGACCATAGGAACGATGGGTGCGTCGGACATCTTCACTATAATCGCCTTCCCACGTTCTTACGCCTTCATCGGCTCGAAAAGTCTGGTACATCGGTTGTTTTAGTTGAATCGAAAATCTATTCGTAGAATAACACTGAGCGCGATAGAGCGTCATTGGTAGTGGGTGGTTAATGGGGGTTAGCTGATAGAGGAAAGCTTCTGCATAATAAGAGACTTCCCGCCGAGCGACATCCAAATTAATGCCGCGTGTCCCGTTGCGAGTGCGGTCATTAGCGCGGATTGCGCCTTGCCGATTCGCGTCTCTGTTGCCAGCACTTCGTTCGTGTTCATGTCTCTGATCTCGTAAGCCATTTTGTTGCGATTCGAAGGAGCTTAATTACTCGCTTCGTAATACACAACCTTATTCCTATTCTGGAAGTTCCCTAATGTACACAAATAATTTTACGTTCCTGTAATCCGTTGGAAACAAGGGACTTAGATTCCTTCCAAATTCATAGTAAGTTTTAAGCCGTCCTGAGTCAGCAGATCAATTCTCACGCGCAATGCTTTTGCGATTCGGCTCAAAGTTGTCTGTGAGAGTTCCTCGGGCCGCTTCGCCTCCAAGATTCCGATATAACGACGCGTCACGGATTCACCTTCACGAGTTGCGTGTGCGACATTCTTCAATCGCTCCGCTACCTGTTCCTGAGTTAGCCCCTTCGAACGCCGGATAATTTTGATGTTATTAGTCATATAGTGTACTTAACGGAACTTCCATGCCGCAAAGTTCCGTTTGTATCTCCGTGTGAATCACCGAAAAGAAATGACCCTTACTCTCGAATTTTATTTTGCACGTCGAATTACTCCGAATGAGATCGAAGCATTGTTCAACGGACGCCCCGGATTGAAAACAATAATCACGGAATCGGCGGGAGAACTGATTTCATCGAATACGGTTCGCGTGATCTTCGAAGGTGACATGGAATTGATTAAGCGCACCCAGCAAGTATTTCGAGAACTTGCCTCCTCTAATTGGCATGTCGAGGAGCAACTTCATTAATCCCGCTCTATAGAAAGATACGGCATGAAAATAACGATTACACTTTTCGTTGATGTTGATACCGATGCAACGGATGAACAAATCACGGAAGAAGTTGCCGCATTGATTCCCGGCGCGGTCATTATGCCGGATGATGGTGCGTTGATTATACTGCGTCACGAAATTGAATTAGCAATCGAAGACCCGGGATGACCAAAGACCGAATGACTGCGGCTGAATTGCAAGCTCACGTTAAAGCTAAAAAGCGGAACGAGCTTGAGGATATTCTTGCGGAGCAACTTACGAACGTAGAGATTCCATTCGAGCGGCAGTATAAATTCCATCCCGAGAAAAACTGGCGAGCGGATTTTTCAATTTTCGACCGGGATTATCCGAAGATGAAGCTATTGCTCGAATGCGACGGCGGGACTTTCTCCAAACCAAAATTGAAGATCGCAAAGAGCGGCAAACCCTACATGACCAAGAGTGCGCACTCAAGCGGAACAGGCATTGCAAGCGACATGCTTCGACAGAATGAAGCCGTGATTCTCGGCTATCGCGTATTACGATTTGATACAAACATGGTAAAAAATGGAACCGCGCTGACCACTATTTTACGGGCGCTCGGAATCGGAAACAACAAACAATTCAAAGCAGGAAAGGGATTGCGCTAATGGGACAGAGATTTAATGCCAAGAAGTGGAAGCTAAAGATCGGACGGCGCTGGAAATATCCGACAAGTCCGCACATTCTTACCGAGACGGAACAAACGCTCGTCAGCCCTCAAGGAATTTTTATTGATATTCAATGCGATAGCTGTTTGGCGACATGTGCGGGCACCTACGATCTCGAATTATTGGATGAGCCAACCGACGCACTCATAGCCGCCGAACGCACTACGAGAAAAGAAGCGGAGTAATGGGAAATCCATGCAATCAAAAGCTACCCGCAACGATAGAGCTTGTCGAATATCTTCGCATAGGCGTTCCAGTTTCTCATCTTGCGCGTTATTATCGCACTACAACGAATGCAATTAAAATGCGCCTATCCAGATATAAGATTCGTTTCGAATGCGAACATGGACGCGATACAATTCACATTCTGAGAAATCAATAATGGGCCGTCCCCGCAAATACTCAGATTCCGTTTACACGTTCATCGAATCACATTGCGAGAGCATGTCGAACCGTGAGATAGCGGACGCGCTGGACGTGCCGATGGATTTTGTCAAACGGCACCGTTACGAAATGAAGCTTCCACCAAAGCGGGGAGATCGAATGGTTCGCAAGCATGTAGTATTCGGTGAGCCGCTCAAGCGTGCAATCTATCGCGAGGAACTGCGCGGGAATGTTCTGCTGAGATATAGGGAGGTGATTTAGGTGCCGTATAAAGACCCTGAAAAACGCCGTCTTCGGCAAAGAGAATATATACAAAGTGATCCTGAACGAAAACGGAAAAGTCTTGCACGTCTCGAAAGTCTGAAAATTCGTGCATCACTCGACCAAACATATAAGAAAAAACTCGCTGAGAATCGCAAGCGTGTGCGCCTTAGTTGGTCGCCAGAACGCAAGGCGAAAGAGCTTGAATATCAACATAAAGCCGATGCAAAACGTCACGCAAATAAAGAATTTCTTGCAAAGAAAAAACAATACTATAAGGAGTATAGAAAGAAACGAGAAACCATTCTTGAGAAACTTACGGCGCGAAAGGTTGTCAAGTTTATTTGGCCTGTCGTACTCGACAAAGACACGGTACATTTCGATAGAGAATATAGCGAAGAAATAATGGAGCGCAGGCAGGCGAAGCTCGACGGCATGACAAAGGAGGGGAGGGGGAATAAAAAAGAACTTCTCGAAAGTGATGAAATGGCAAACGAGATTTCTGAAATGTTTGACGAGTTCAATTCTTAATTCCCCGTGAACTCTAATTTCAAAACCATGTTTATATTACTGAGCCTCACACGGCAAGAGTCGCTAAGCGTCTCCCGATGTGTGTAGGTGGATTTTAATACATGCCTGAGCCGATTCTGCGATAATCCTAAGATGGGCATAGGGGAGCGGGTCGGCATTGATTTTTGATTCTTAGGAAGTAGCATGGGCTGTGTGAGTCCCTTTGAGATTCTTGCCGGTAGGTTTTGTTAGATTGTTCTACCGGCCTCAGCCCAAGATTTTGTCAGAGAGTTAAGGTTATGCGTTTCTTTTTGTGCGGCACTGATCGAAAGATTCGCTCAACATGGACTGAGGCCATAACTTGAGTTCTCTGCTTCGATGTAGTCTCTGGTTTCTGCGGTGAGTCTCTACGTTTAGATGCCGCCCCTGTTTCAAAATTTAGTTCTATGCTTGACTATCCGCAAGTAAGAACGCTGAATCGCATTCCGTTAGATTTTCCCCGTAGGTGCTCGGATAGCCCTATGGGGATTTCTATTTTCTATGATTATTCATAGTGACGGTTTAGAGTATCTCGCCAAAGTTGATGTGACGAAATGCAACCGCGAACGCATCGTTCGGCGGTTACTGGAAACGATTGAGTTCGCCAAAGAGACGAATCGCCCTGATCGTGAAGAGTGGTGTCGCGTACTCCTGAAAAAATTTGTCCCTCAGGAGGAGAAAAAATAAATGCCGAATAGAACGATCACTTCGAACTTTTGGGCTTCCTCAGAAGAATGGAGTTCGGATGAAAAGTTAGTCTTTCTTTATCTCTGCACTTGCCCCGTTTCAAACGTGTGCGGCCTCTTCAAAATCACGGAAAAAAAGATTGCCGATGATTCGAATTTGACCCGCGAAAATTCCCATGCTGCACTCCTCGCACTTCACGAACGAGGGCAAGTAGTCTATGCTCCGCCGCTCATTTTCATCCCTGACTATTCGAAGCATCAGCACGCCGAACACCTCGGATATTTCAAAGATCACGTTTTCAAGGTGCGAGATGAATTATGTAAAAATGGCAATAAAGCAAGCCTCGCTTTTGCTGATTATTACACAACACTCCTAAACCCTTTAGATAACCCTTTAGATAACCCTTTACCAAAGACTTAATAACTATACCTATAACAATAGCTATAACAATAGCTATAACAGTATTTAGGTATAGAGAAGAGAGAGACTGAAACCTAATTTTCAACAAGAACATGGAAACACCAAAAACAAAAAAGATTCTAATTTCAGAGATCGAACTTAACCGTGCGCGACAGCCGCGTGTGGGAATGAACAAAGACTACGTAAGCGAGCTTCATGCTTCGCTCGAATCCGGCGAGACACTTCCAGCGATCAAAGTATTTTCGGAACGAGGGGTTGCTCCGTTTTTCCTGAGTGACGGCTGGCACCGTTTGGAAGCAAATCTTGCTATCGGCTTTCGAGAGGTCGAAGCTGAAATTATTATCGGCACTGCATTCGACGCGTTCAAGAATTCTTTAGGAGAAAATGATTCGCACGGACTACGCCGAACTACTGAGGATAAAAAGCGAGCAGTGAGCCTCGCTTTTGAGGATGAGGAATTGAAGGGGTTAACTGACCGCGCAATTGCGGAAATTTGTAGAGTCGGTCACCCCTTTGTCGCGAAGCTTCGCCCCTCAACTGGAACTGATTCCAGTTCGGCAGGTGGAACCGATTCCACCTCAAATGGCGACGAACCAAAGCGGAAAGGAAAGGACGGAAAATCCTATAGTGGAAAAACGAACGGCTCAAAATCGAAAAAAGGAAAATCAAATTCGAAGTCGAAAGCGAAACCAGAAGCAGAAATTCTCGACGGCAATGGAATTGTAGTACCCGCCGAATTAGTCGGCTCATGGAATGATACTCAGGCAACCGTGATGGATTTACAAATGCACGCGCACGTTTTACTTGACAAATGGCCAGAGAAATTGTTCGGAGTACAATCGCAACGAATACGAGAATCACTTAATACGCTCCTACGATCACTCGACGTAGTACTATGCCCCGAATGCAAGGGGGCGAAATGTAAAGAGTGCAACAAACGAGGAATAATTTCGAAGCGGCCACTTTTAGGAACCGGCAAATAACATTGCGGGTTTAAGTCACTGCTTAGAAACTACATTGCAAAAATTCAAATCTCCGACAGGCGGGCAGTAGCGATACCCCGAACGTGCTTTGTAGTTACGTTAAGCCCTGTCGGATTTTTGCGTTTATTATTACGAATGAAAAGAATTATTTTAGGGGGGAAGAAATTTAGGGGTAAGACTACGCTCGTTGACGATGACGTATTTGAAAAATATCATAATCTTAAATGGCACGGCCATCGGGGTGCAAAGAATGGTAAAATTTACGTAACTCACACGGGCGGCCTTCGCTTGCATCGTTTAATTCTCGGAATAACTAAAAGCGATATACACGTTGACCATATCGACGGCAACACGCTGAATAATTTGAGAGAGAATCTTAGACCAGCGACCGCACAGCAAAATCAATGTAATTACAGAAGAGAGATGGTTTCTATTTCTGGTTTTCGTGGGGTGAATCTTCAGCGCAATGGGACTTTTCAGGCGCGGATTAGTCTCAACGGTAAACTTAAGCATTTAGGTACATTTAAGACCGCCGAACAAGCGGCGCGAGCTTATGATGGGGCCGCTCGTATTTTACATGGAGAATTTGCTACTTTTAATTTTCCTACACCATGAGTTCTCTACCCATTGAGATCATTGTATTCGTCGGAAAGGAAATTTACACGCGGTCATTCTCGCCAGACGAAGAGATCGCAAAACAAACGGCGCACTGGCACTTGTCAAAAGGTGCAACGCTCGTTGAGATAAAAAATAAACTCACGGGCGAGCGTAATTCTTTCACACGACAGGGCGAAAACATTCTTAGCGAAGAGACGGGCGAAGAAATTTTCGAGAGTCCCGGAATTCGCATACTCACATTGCAATGCGCCTCACTCGAAAAAGCTCTTCGCGCCGAACGGTTGGCTCATGCAAAAACGAAGCAGGAGAAAGAGGATGAAATGGAAGCTTCGCCAGAATATGAGATTGTTATATTCCTCTTCGAGTTTTGGAAGCGAATATGTCAGCATCCCCGCGCAGTTCTCGACCTTGCTCGTTATCGGAATATCCTCCCCTTTTTAGCTAAAGAATCCGTTAAGACCTGTGCGCGTGCGATTGCGGGGGCCGCTTATGATTCGTTCGCTCAGGATAATAAAGCGGGAAAGAAAGTTACCTATAATGATTGGGAATTTATTTTCCGCAATCGCACGAATTTCGAGAAAGAGTTCAATCGTGCGCCCGCGAACTGGAAAGAGCTTTATCAATTTGAATATGAGGAGGCGATATGATCGGCAAAAAATTTCCATTCGAGTACGAAGATATTCTTAGTTACGATAGATGGGGCCATGCGATAATAATTGCGGACAAAGAACACGAATACGATATTATCGAAATTGATCGTCGCGCCGATTTCGATTTCATAATTCGCGCATGGAATCGCTTAGGTAAACTTCCGACTCGTTGCAAGCGAGGCTATAATGATGTGAGCGAATCCGAGCAAAATATAACAGCGATAGAAAATAGAGTCGGAAGAATATCCGGCGAAGAGGTGATAACTTTATCAGAAGAATTAGAAGCGCGAGGATTTGAGATTTCGCGAATGAATCTTTTGATGATGAAAATAGAAAAAATTCGGGAGAAGAAATTCGAGCAACCGTTTTGATTATGAAAACCCTGAGCGATTATATTTTACAAGAGGGACAAGTCTGGCTCTATTCTGATGGAGACAAAGCGCAACTTCGTTATCGCATTATTCGGATTGAACGCGGTAAAGTGCGATTGCTTTGCATGGAAGGTTCGGCATTCTTTCGCACGATTGACGAAATGGAATTATTAGATCGGGGAATTCTCACAAATGAGTTCGACGCTAATTAAAAAATCCGAACAGCCAACCGCGCAGAGCGTGAAGGAGAAAAATCCGATAGTCTCTGTGGTGTCTCCATACACGAAACTTTTGAAAGAGCATGGCTATTGGCTGGGACTGTGCCCGTTTCACGAAGAATCAGACCCATCGTTCTGCGCGTATGAAGATTCTCAGCGATACTTTTGTTTTGGATGTTCGGCTAAAGGCGATGTGATAACATTCGTTCGCGCAATGACCGGCGCGACATTCGGAGAGGCATTAGAAATCTTAGACGGCAATTCATGGGGTCACGGCGTTACAATTGCCGTGGCAAAATTGCCGGAGCCGCCGAAACGAGTAAGTGAAAAATTAGAATTGCAATACCAAAAGATTTTCGATAGTAGTTCGAAATGGGAAGGATATAAATACAGCGCGGAATCTATCGGCGGATTTTCGTTCGAAGCATGGAAGAATCTCGGAGCGGCCTGGAGCGATTCTCGGAAATGCTGGGTGCTCCCCTTCCGAAATGCCGCATGCGAGATAATCGGTTTTCAATATCGTTTCCCGGACGGAGATAAATACACGCTGAAAAAAACTCATTTAGGACTGTTCATACCGAGAGTGCCCGTTCAAAAAATAATGTGGGTAGCGGAAGGCGCAAGCGATACGGCTACACTTTTGACTTTGGGGCTATACGCTATCGGTAAACCCTCTGTGAAATGTTGCAATGACATGGTCGTGGAGTTCGCGCACGCGCATAACATCGAGCGTATTATTATCTGCGTGGATAACGATGCGAAAGAAAATCCTCGCACAAAAAAAATGGAGCGTATTGGTTTGGAGTATTCGGAAAAACTTTCCGCGAAGATCGGCATAGAAAATTCACTCTTGCGATTGCCGGAGGAGTTCAAAGACGTGCGAGCGTTTATTCGAAGCGGAAAGACCCGCGCAGAGTTGGAAAAATTAATCGTATGAACTACGGGAAGTTTTTCGCAACTGTTATGATTGTGCTTTCGATTGCCGCTTGCGTCGGTTATGCGTTTGCCGGAGACTATCGGCGCTCGCTGTACTGGCTGTTCGCTTCCGGACTAACTACAACCGTAACATACTGATATGACCCCTTCTGAATTCTGGCACGGCAAACATCCGCGTTTCGATTCTCCAATTTTCCGCGATTGGATTTGCTCGCTCGGATGCATCGCGGCACGAGACGGAGATCATTCGGAATGTTACGGCGAGATTCATCCGCATCACGTAGTATTTGTGTCTCACGGCGGCTCGGATTTACTAACGATTCCAGTCTGCGCGACTCATCACGGAATTTGTCACTCTACCGGCACGACGAAATTTTTACTCTCTATCGGAATAAACGATGTGAGCGAATTGCATCAGAAATTAGTGGAAGGATTTCTTCGAACCATCGGCGCGTATGATGGAGAAATTGTTTTACCAAAAGCAATCCGCAAACCAAAGAAGAGCACGAAGCGGCCAGTCGGTGAAAATAAAAAGGCTTACGTGAAACAGTCGTGGCAATAGCGGGGAACGTTCAAGTTGTAAACCTACGTTAAGTAAGCATGAAGCCAGTTACACTAACCCAGAGAGAGCGATACGCACTACAGCGAATTGCCGCTTTTATTGCGAAGCAGGAACAGCCACCGACTCTGTTCGAGATCGGATTAATGCTGGACACTACACGGTCAACCGCTCAGGACACCGTTGACCGATTGGCCAAAAAAGGATTTATCAAAGTTGAACCCGGCGTTGTGCGCGGTATTGTTATTTTGAAAGAAGCATGAGGAAATATACAACACACCTTATCGTTCGCGACGAATTAACGAAGGAGGATTTTCCATGTGTCGGAGGATAAAATTTCGGAAAGAGAGTGACTATGTTGCACTCATAAAACTTCTTCAAGAAGAAACTGCGAAACGTGCCGAAGAAAAAGCGAAGGAAGCAAATAAAATTAAGAAGTGATCTGCTCATGTTGCCTCCATCCTGCCCGCTCCCTGAACACCAAGACCACGGACGGCCACGAGCTATGATATGAAAAGAATACCACTTCGCGGAAAACATGGAGAGGGTAAATTCGTACTTGTCGATGACGATGATTATGAAAAATATGGCCAAATGTTACGGAAAACCAAGTCGCTATGCCTCAAACGGCGCACGGAAAAACAAGCAAACGTTACATCGTCGCATCATGGACGCGACTAAAAATGAATGCGTAGATCATCGCGATGGTAATACATTGAATTGTCAAAAAAGTAATTTACGGAAATGTACCAAGGCGCAGAATCGCAGAAATTCTCCGCCGCGCTGCCAAAGCGGGTTTAAGGGCGTTCGCATCGTAAGAAGCGACAAGTATTATGCGGCAATAGATATTAACGGTAGAACCAAAACGATTGGTAGTGCAGATACAGCCGAAGGCGCGGCAAGAATTTATGATGCTAAAGCTTTGGAGCTTTGGGGCGAATTTGCATGGTTAAATTTTCCGCCCAAAGGATGGATACAGAACCAACAAAAAAATGTAATTGCTGCCTGAGGGACGCGCCATTCATGGATTCATTTACCGCGCATGGTAAGCCGATGTATTTATGTAATGACTGCAATCCAAGCCGAGGAACATGTTCCAGCATCAATCAACCGAACTTCCACATATTCCACGAGAGCAGCGAACCCGCGCCAGCGATTTTACCGATTGAAGAAAAACCCGAACCGAAACATGCCAAGCGTAAAAGCAAAAAGCGTTCGAGCGAAGGACTATTCTAAATGGGTGCGTTGAAATACGGAATAGGCTATCGTTTTGGGCGGCTCGTGATTGAATCGCGGGACACCTTCCGCGCATTGTGTCGTTGTGATTGCGGCGGGACGGTGAACGCCCTTGTTTCGAATTTACGCAACGATCACGTTCGCTCTTGCGGTTGTTTGCGAAAGGAAGTGACTATAGCCCGCTCGACGATTCACGGAAGCGCTCGCAGAAAAATGAAGTCACGCGCTTATGGTGTTTGGTGCGGACTTCATAAACGTTGCTACAGTTTAAGCAGCGCGGATTATCCGAACTACGGCGGCAGGGGAATAGGTATTTGCGACGAGTGGCGAGAAGATTTTTCAGCGTTCTTGCGTGACATGGGCGAGCCACCCGTTGGTCTTTCGATTGAGCGATTAGATAACGATAAAAATTATTCAAAAGCGAATTGTAAATGGGCGACGCGATTAGAGCAGAATAACAATACGCGACAGAATCGTTTTGTAGTTTTTAATGGGAAGCGGCAAACGCTCGCTCAATGGGGCCGCGAAACCGGAATGAAGCCCCACTCCATTCGCCGCGCTCTTGAGTCCGGCAAAACACCAGAAGAGATTTTCACATGACACCATACTCAGAATTCTTAGCCACGAAATTAAAGGGACGCGCCGAAAGTGCCGAGCTCGAATATGTGAAAAAAATTCCAGCACTCTATCCGTTTCAGCAGGACATAGTTCAGTGGGCGCTTAGGAAGGGGCGCTGTGGAATTTACGCTGACACTGGATTAGGAAAGACACTGACGTTTTTAGCATGGGCAAAGAATATCCCCGGCCCTGTTATCGTTTTATCTCCGCTCAGTGTCGCGCACCAGACCGTTCGCGAAGCGGAAAAATTCGGAATTGAAGGGGTCGCCTATGCAAGGACGAGCGAGGAAGTAACTACCCGAATTGTAGTTACGAACTACGAACGGATAGATGGATTTGATTTATCGGAGTTCGCGGGTATTGTTTTAGACGAAGCAAGTATCTTAAAGGGCTTAGACGGAAAGACGAGGGCGAAGCTAACCGAACATGCATCGGTAATTCCGTATCGTCTTTGCGCCAGTGCCACACCAAGCCCGAACGATTTCGTTGAGCTTGGCGGACAAGCGGAATTTCTTGGCATCAAAACGCACAAAGAAATGCTCGCCGAATTCTTTTTGCATGACGGCGGCGATACGTCGAAGTGGAGACTAAAGGGCCATGCGAAAGAAAAGTTTTGGGAATGGCTCGCATCGTTTTCTATTGTTATCGGCCTTCCATCAGACTTAGGATATGAAGACGGAGAATTTATTCTACCGTCTCTTAATATCATATCGCATTTTGTAGAATCAGAATTTGCGAATGAGCTATTGATTCCAGTCAAGATGAGTTTGCGTGAGCGGCAACAGGCGCGGAAAAGTTCAATCTCGGAGCGAGTTGCGGAGTGTGTGAAAATTATCGGTAAGTCAAAAGAGCAGTGGATTATTTGGTGCGATAGAAACGAAGAGTCTATTCAACTCACGAAAGAGATTGATAAGTGCGAAGAAGTGACCGGTTCGATGTCGCCGGACGAAAAGGAAGATAAACTCAACGCATTCAGCGATGGCACATTGAAGCGAATGGCAAGTAAGCCGAAGATCGCCGGACTCGGAATGAACTGGCAGCAAGCTCACGAAATGATTTTCTGTGGCCTGTCGGATTCCTACGAAGCATTCTATCAGGCGATTCGAAGAGAATGGCGTTACGGTCAAAAGAAACAGGTCAATGTTCACATTGTTTTGAGCAATGCCGAACAAATAGTTTTAGATAATATCTTACGCAAAGAGCGCGACATGCAGGAAATGCAGCGTGAAATGGTTCGTTTTGTTTCGAAGATCAATCAGCAGGATATTAAGGGGGTGGATATTTCGCGAGCCGAATACTCTGAGCGTACCGTCGAAGGCGAAGATTATACGATGTACTTGGGAGACTGTGTCGATACTTTGCAAAAATTAGAATCGGAGTCAATCGACTACTCTATCTATTCTCCTCCATTCGCATCGTTGTACACTTATTCTGATTCCGAGCGGGACATGGGTAACGTTCTAAGCCATGAAGATTTCTTTTCACATTTCAGTTTTGCGGTTGAAGAATTATTCCGCGTATTGAAAAGTGGAAGGCTTGTTTCATTCCACTGCATGAATACGCCGACGAGCAAAGCGCACGATGGGTATATCGGCCAGAGAGATTTTAGGGGAGAGTTAATCCGCCTCTTTCAAAAGCATGGCTTTATTTATCACAGTGAAGTCTGTATCTGGAAAGATCCCGTCACTGCAATGCAGCGCACGAAAGCGATAGGATTACTTTGGAAGCAGGTGCGGAAAGATTCTACATTATCGCGTCAGGGTATAGCAGATTATCTCGTAACGATGAGAAAGCCGGGACTTAACGCCGAACCTGTAACTCATACGATGGAGGAATATCCCGTTGCACTCTGGCAGAAAATGGCGAGTCCTTGCTGGATGGATATTAGCCCCAGCGACACACTGCAATATATGCGCGGCAGAGAGTCATCGGATGAAAGACATATTTGTCCAATCCAGCTCGAAATAGTTCGACGCGGAATAAAACTATGGAGCAATCCGGGTGATGTAGTGCTTAGTCCTTTTGCCGGAATTGGCAGTGAGGGTTTTATCTCGCTCGAAATGAAGCGCAAGTTTATTGGAATCGAATTGAAGGAATCCTATTTCAATCGCGCTGTAGAAAATCTTAACAATGCAATTTCAGCGAGAGCGCAAGCCGGATTATTCGACGATGAAGTTTTGTTGAAGCGAGAATTAATAACAGACACGCGCCTTTTCAGTGACACGGAGGCAATATAACAATGGAGCAAGACCAACCGTTGATTCCAAAAGAATTCATACGCCTAATGTTGACCGGCGACCCCGATGCTCATCCGATTGCTGGTGCGGGAACGCGAAAAGTTATTCCGATGAAACCAGAGATTCCCGCCCTCGAATACGACCGTACCTTAGAGTTTGGAGGAGAGCTATGAGTGAGCTTAGAAACGAAGTGAAAATATATGTGAAGATTTGTGGCGCGAACGGCGAGCCTCTGGACGATTATATCGCTACCGTAAAACAGAAATTGGGCTTAATTGAGAAGCCTGACAATAAGTTTTTCATCGAAGCAACGAATGCGATTAATTCTCTCCGTGGATTTGTGAAGCTATTAGAGCAACATCAGAACTGGGACGTTCAGGGGATTCTCGAATCCGGCAACTATGAAGCATTTCGAGACGCTATCGGACTACTCGATAAATTTGTTTGGGCGCAGTTTCCCGAGAAGTCCGCACCGATTTTCGCCACTTCGTAATCTATGTGAACTAAGATGCGGAGAACTGAGAAGCTATGATTTGCAGACTACGAAAATCGAAACCATGAATCGCGCTGCCCTTATCGCGGTAGTTAAAACATTGCTTGAATATGTGAGGCTTTTGGAATACCGGCATAGAAATACTACGACGGAAATGATTTTTTAACCTGTGTGAGCTAACTATGGCAGAGACACCGAAAGCAGAAGAGCGAATTCGAAAAATATGCGCTGAGATAGCATGTATGTTCGCCGTGAACGCGACCGATTCTGCTAAGATCGCTCTCAGCGCGGCCATAGAGGCTCGCGACAGAGAGACTTGGGAAAAGGCACGAAGAGAATACAGCGCACAGAAACATGCCGCTGCCTATTGCGAAAAGATCGCAGAAGCAATACTGACTGATGATTTATTCGAATTGTTTTAATTAACGAGCATGGATGAAAGAAGTTGAGATTTTTCTTTTTGCATATACGACGGTCATTTGTATTGTGCTTGCTATCATAATAGCTCGCTTCGAACGTAAATTCGACCGACACGAACGGGCAATAGATCGTTTCGTACGGGAAGAAGATCGAAAGGACATGGAGGCATACCGCACAGATTCACCGCCCCCCGCACCACGTAAGAACTGAATCCGCGAACTTTTCCATATTGCCAATAGGTTGAAAATGCTGAATACTGTAATGATTTGTAAAGATGCCGGTTCACCCAAATTCAATTGCCGCCCTAAGGCCGATACAAAAAGGCGTGAACCCGCGTGACATACTGCCCCATCACAAAGAGCGATCAATCGGACTCAGAACGAAGCTCAGTAGGGCCGCTCAGTTAACAACGAAAGATATTGACGGTATCACGGAGTTAACCTACGACGAGAAAATCATCATAGAACTACTCAGGAAGGCTTCCGGCGAGAACGAGACGAGCGAGCAGGGCCAACTCCGAGCAATCACCGAATACTTCAACAGGCGGCACGGAAAGCCCATTGAGACACAGAATCTCAATCTAAACGGCTTATTGAATATATCTGGCCGTAAAGTATCAGAATTAAGCGTAGAGGAGCGAGCCACAGTTCGCGCTCAGATCGAAACTGGAGAAGTCTATTTGCTGGAGGATGGCACTGTTCATGACGCAGAATACGAAGAAATGCCGAATGAATCAAATTCTGATTTATCGGAGCGTCCCTGACGGAGACTCCGAAATATAAATGCCATTAGATGTTGAGTTAGTAGAACGGCGTAAACGAGAGTCCCGCAAGATATTTTCCCGGCAGGTTTTGGGGGAGTTAGACCGGATAGATAAACTTCAAACCGATTTTCGAGCGTTCGCCGCTCACTTCTGGCATATTGTTGACCCCGCACCCTATGAGGCAACATGGGTAACGGATGCAATAGCAGATCATTTACAGGCGGTTGTCGAATCTAAAATCAGGCGTCTCCTAATAAACATTTTCTTCCGAAGCGCAAAAACTACATTCGCCGGCGTCCTGCTTCCCGCTTGGGCATGGCTCCAAGACCCGAAAGAAACAATGCTGTATCTCTCTCACACATCACGTAGGGCATTATCTGCCGCCGAACATTCGCGTGATCTTATGAAGAGCGCAGAATTTCGAGCGAAGTTCGGGAATAAGTTTACAATTACGAAAGATACGGCGGGACTGATTGAGAATAACCACAGGGGTTCACGGGTCACGTTATCAGCAAAATCGGCAGTTACGGGCGAAGGCGGAAATCTCAATTTCTTTGATGACCCAAACGACGTAATGGATGTCGAGTCGCCGGTCGAACGGGATAAGATGAATAATAGGTTTGACAACCTTTCAACTCGTTCGAATAATTTTGCCCTCTCCCGTTGGATTATTATTCAGCAGCGAACGCACCCAAAAGATGTGAGCGGTCACGTTGATGAATTAGGCGGACTTGGATTCGAGAAATTAATTATCCCGCTCGAATATCAGGGGAAGAAATATGTTACCTCATTAGGTGCACTCAAAGACCCGCGCAACACAATCGGGGAGATTGCAGACGAACGAAGATTTCCGATTGCAGAAGTTGCGAGCTTGCACAAGCAGCTTGGCTATCGGTTCTCCGGGCAGGCAAATCAGGAACCAACGACACCAGAAGGTAATGCAATAAAAATAGGATGGTATAAGCCCTATTGCCAGTTGGTTGATCTTAGTAAAATTACCGTTGCACGTTTAGCTTACGATATAGGATTTAGTCCTGCGTCTTCTGCGGACTGGACTTGGGGAGCTTTGAAGATAGCTCAAGAATCGCCATGCCCGTTTTGTAGGGCCACCGTTCACACCCTATGGCAGCACTTTGGAAAATGGGACAACGCAGATCGGCGGAAGAATATCGGCGCATTTGGATTGCAGGTAAGGCGATTGATGGAGGAACTGCTTCCAAATGTTGAATGGCTGTTAACGGAGGAGGCCGGAATTGGCGGCTCTGTCTCTGTGGTTGAAGAGGATATTCGTCTGCTACAGAGCATTGGACTCCCCGCCGAATCGGTCGAAGCAAAGAAACAAGCGAAACCCGTTCGGGCTATTGCATATCTTAGCTCTTGCCAAAGCGGGTTTACGAAGTTTTACGCGGGCAATCAGTTCGCGGACTACGGTATGTCGAACGGAACCGAACTTTGGATAAAACCCTTTTTCGAAGAGGTCACGCCGCTTATTTATTCTGACGATGGATTGGAATTCAAAGGTGGTAAGGACGATCCGATTGATGGAGAAGTAATGGCACACGATGGGATAACCGCGCCTCCGACGAATTGGAGTCTCTATTCACCCGTTCTAAATTCGAATGCCTGAAGAATCGCCCCTATCGGAATTAACCATTGACGAATTGCGCAGTCGCCACATGAAGGCGATTTGCGAGACTCCGAATATCCACAGAGCGTTCTTTCGAGGGATGCAAGGACAAGAGCCGAGGCTCTATAGGATTAATCGCCCACGAATTGAAACTGTTATTTCAGGATTGAATGACTGACAACGAATCGCCCTCAAAAATTTGTATCACGATTAACGGCAGCGACGTTTATGTTCCGGTGCCAAAGGATAAGCCGCTACTCTTGGATATAAAACAATACGTGACCGATGCAATCACGGGACTTGTTCGTGTGAAGCCGTACACGCTTTGTGCAAAGGCGGCTGGAGGAGTGAGCATACGATGAGTAAGATAACTATGAAGCTCGCCAAAATGTTTTCCAACCTTTGGAATGGACGTTCTCTCCGATCAGACTTGAATTTAGAATTTGAAAATATCAGATCGGAAATTACGGAAGCATGGAATAATCGTTCGCCTAAGATTTATTATTGCTCTCCGGGATTCCGAAGAATAGATGGAATCTCTGAATTTCTTAAATTGCCGATAGGGAATTAACGATGACAGAGCAAGATAAGGTGATAGATGAAATTGCCGCCGCAATTCAAGCCGTAAAAGTTACGGGCCAGATTAACCCTCGACATGGCTTTTCCCCAAAATCTTATTGCGACGAACAGCGTCTTAATTATCCGAGCAATGTATCTCGCTTAACGCCGAATGGCCTTTATGTCGAAATAAATTTAGATGGATTCGCGCCGGAACCTATAGAAACCATTTACGACAAAGCCGTGTCTGAATCTTAACAACAGAAGTTCCTTCGAAACGCACTTCGCCCGCAATGCAAAAGTAGCTCCACGTAATAACGTAGGGGCTTCTTCTTTTTTCGGGACTGAATGTGGCTACATCGAATTCTGTTTGTTGCCGATCTCTTGCCCAGAGTGGCCATGCTTTTATCCGCGATGTATTTAATCGCATGGATAATCGGCATAGTCTCACTGACTCCGCTCGAAGCCCTCGTTCGCTTACTCGCGTGGTGTGCACTATCATGGTTCTTGCCGCGTCTTTCGCCGTATCTCACGGGTTCGCTAACGGCGCTATTGCCCGCAACGCCGGAGGAATCCACATGAATGGATTCGACCGTGCGGCCGTAAAATATGCGAAGGGAATGGCGACGGGCAATCCGCTCCAACCCTCTTCCATCTTTCGAGTCCCGTTTGGGGTTCGGGATTATGCCGAGCCGATCAACGCCCGCAACGCCTATATGGCTGTTGCCTCGGTATTCGGGTGCGTTAGTGCGTATGCTAAGAACGCTCCTCAAATCACAAATGAAGTTCAGCATTTAGACGGAACCCCGTGGCCCGATCATCCGGCGCAGTGGCTCATTCAACACCCGAACGATGATATGAGCGAACGGCGTATGGCGCTGTATAACTGTATTTATAAACCACTGGGGGGTTCGACTCAGCTTTACCTCTATCGTTCCGCCTCTAATGCAAATCATATCATCGGATGGAGGCCATATTCGACGTATGAATTAGCTCCGGTTCCACAAGCGATGCAGCCCGTGGGGCGCGAGTCGTGGATTGAACGATTCGTATTTAATCCGCTCGTGGGAACGCCGCGTCCTGTTGACCGGGAGAATGTGATTAGTCTCACATGGCATTCGATCAATCCGCTTATTCCACAAGCGCACATGAGTCCGATCTCTGCCTGTTCGGATGATATTAATTCCGACAGGGCTATTACGCAACTTCCGGCAGAACTCCTGAACAATAGCGCATTTATCTCCTATGTCTTTTCGATGGGAGCAGGTTCGGAGAAAATGCCGGACAAAGAATTCCTAAGAGTTCGTGGTGACGTGGAGGCTGGGTGGACTGGCAAAAATAAGTTCAAGGCGATGATGGTTCGCGGCGGCGGCTCCGCTCAGGCGATACACCCGGACTTTCGGAAGATGGACTTAGCTGCCCTTGGAGAAAGGCCCGAAGAGCGTATTTGTATCGCGCTCGATGTACCGATTCGTTACATGGGATTTGCGGCGGGTATAGATGCCTCTACTTCGGATAACTACGTAGCCTCATGGCTTGCGTTCGTGAAGGGGCCGATTTCTATGCAAGCGCAATTAGATGCCGATGCCCTGACGGAAGCCCTGACCAATACCCAGCGAGGGATTCAGTGGAGCGGACACCCGACATTAGCCTTTGGATGCGACCCACGGGCCACTAACGAGTTCAAGATCGTCCCGAATATGTCGAATGTCGAAGCGTTGAAATCAGAACTGATTACAAAGCAGGCGTCGGCTCGGGAGAATTTCAAAGTTGGCGGTCTTACATTCGACGAGTTCCGAGATAAATTGGAGCAAAAGAAATTCGAAGGTGATCTCGCGAAATTAGGAGAACAGCTATATCCGATGATATTTGGCCAAGCGGGTGCGGAAGAATTTGCGGGAGAGGTGACGGGCCGTGCTACTAACGTAATGAAGACCCCGGAAACAATAAACGTTTAATTTTTAGGGACATGGAAAAATTCGTATTGCATATCAACAAAGACGGCGAGCATAAGTCCAGTTCGATTCTTGAAAAACCGGAAAGCGAAGCCATTGCGGATGCTAAAGCTGCCTCGGAAAAGAATAAGGGTGCCGTCGTTTCTCTAAAGAGAGAGCAGACCGGAGAGTCGATTCTCCATATTCCGGCCCCAACTTTTACGACCACCGCGATGAAAGCCAACGGTGAACGCGCCGGTCGTTTCCATTTCGATACACGAGAAGCCGATGCCCACGCTCATGCGAAAGGTTGGGTTAATTCTGATCCAGACGTTCATACCGCCGTGGTGACAAATGATAAAAACGAAGTGGTGAAAGAATACGGGAAGAAAGTCTCTGAAAACAAAGGGTACTCCGACGCTACAAAAGCTGAAGAGACTGAGAAAATGGAAGAGAATTAATTACAAGCATGAACGAATACTTATTGGCATACGGAGAAGCGGCGAAGGCGCTCGGTGACGGGAAGATTCGCGTGCCGATGGTCGTATTCGGCGGTGACGGCGACCTCTCTTCGTTGAAAGATCGCTTTACGAAGAACACAGACTTCGAAGTCCCCGAATGGCCAGCGCCGTGTACGCTGCGATTCGAGCACGGTCAAAATGAATTCGTAGGTACGAAGGCTATCGGCGGCGGAGTCAATGCTTGTAAAATGTACCGCTCCGATGATGGGATATTTGTTGAGGGGGTATTAAACATTGCCGATAGCTACGAAGCTCGAATTTATAAAATGGTAGAGGATGGAAAGCTCGGAGGCTCTTCTGGAACCGTACTCCATCTTATTGAGCGTAAATCTTTGGGCAACGACGGTCACGAAATAACGAAATGGCCGCTCGGTGCCGACATGTCCCTTACGCCCCGCCCCGCCGACCCGCGTACCCGCTTCCACGAATTGAAAAGCCTGAACGATATTGCCGATGCAATGAAATCATTATCCGGCGAATTGTTCGCGGGAATTGAAGATGCGTTGAAAGAACTTCCGCTTGCCGATCGCAACCGTATTTGGAATTCCAGCGCGGCGGTAAGTCGCATAAGACAATGGGCCGGAAAAGATGCGAAGAAAGAGGCGAGAGCTTTTATTGTTAGTGACTCGAAGTCTATTCCTATTGCCGACATTATCAACGGTGAATTAACGGCGGTTCCCCGTGCGATTATCGCGGCAGGGATTAAGACGCTGGACGATAATGCGAAATCTGCGCTCGCTCCGTATTATAAACGGATGAATATGGAAACCCCGTGGGCAGAAATCAAATCTCTTTCGATAGAAGAGTTCGCGGCGAAGTCACAGTATTTTCAGGACATGGATGAAGAGCTAACAATTTGTGCTCTGTCCTGTCTTAATAGCCGATTTTTCTATAGCGTGGTTTGGAGCGTAGTTTACGACGAAGCGACTACGCGGGAAGAGAAGATTGCCGCGCTTGCGTCGGCTCTGGAGGAATACAAAACTTACATTGCCATTGTCATCACTGGCCTTATGGATGAAGCCGAAGGCACGCCGGATGACGATATGAAGATGCTCCGCACTTACTGGAGCGACCCTAAGGAATTTTCTACGTTACCGTTACGAGAGTCTATGAAGCAAGCCACAGGGGGACTTGCTGAAACATTAGAACGCTGGGATGCGGAGGTGTTTCGTTTTCTCGCTCAGGGAGCGAAAGCGAACATGGTACTTTCGAAGAGTAACAAGAATTCATTGCTCGCCGGATATGGCAAAGTCATAGAGGCCGCTGGCCACATGGAGGACATAATGGATCGGGCTGACGTGAAGTACAAAGACGAAAGCACTGAGGATGATAATGCGAAGGCTCTTTTGAAAATACAATTAGAGCAAGCTATTATCGAAGCAGAACTAACTCATTAATTTTACAACGATGGAACCAGTAATTATCCCCCAGATGGAAGCCTTTGGAGATTATTGTCTCAAGGATTCTTCTTTTAAGGATTTAAGCGGACTTCAAACCGCAAAGCTCACGAGCGCAAAGGAGATTAGCGACCGATGGGCAAAGAATACCAACGCAAGTGATTCCGCACCACTTACAGAACAAGCGCAGGCCGCGCAAAAAGAACTCACGGACATTAGCGCGAAGATTAATAATCGCCGTGAAGTTTTGCGCGTAGAATACGACATTAAGGCGGACGCAATAAAGGGCATGGTCACGGGTAACCCGCTCAAAGTAAATTCGGATAACAAGAGCACGGTTCTCTCTCTGCCCCAGATTATTGCGGCTCATGCCGAGTTCAAGAATCTGCCGGATCGTTTCGACGAAGAGGGCGAGATCATCGGTAAAATGTGGAATCAGTTGCCAAAGAAGGAATTCTCATTCGAGATTCCGAAGAAGCAGCTAAGTCCAATGGCCGCAATCAAAGCCATTCGAAATCCACACGAAGCAATCGCTCGGATGCAGGACGCTATGAAGGCCGGGGAAATCACAACTACCGCAGCCCCGACGTTCTATCAGCCGATTCCAACCATTGTCCCCTATCCGTTGGTAGCAACGCGGATTATGGACTTGGTGCCAACCGCGCAGGCTATTGCTAAGACCGTGACCTACCGCAAGGAAACCACGCTCACGCGCAATGAAGCGACGACGGCAGAGAATACTGCGCCGACGAATTCTACTTACGCATGGACGCTCATCACGGATACGGCATATATGATTAAGGGTAAGTTCGTGATTTCCGAAGAGGAAATTATGGATATTCCGAACATGATCGAATTCGCGACGTTCGAAGCCGTGCGTGATTTACGCCGGACAACTGCGAACAAGATTCTGCAAGGGCCGGGCGGTAGCGATTTCAATGGTCTATACAATCAAGCTGACGCGACAACTGCGTTCGTTCTCGGAACGACTTCTCCGACTACGGACAATAACGGTAATGCTATCAACATTATTGACGCTATTAACTATAGCATCAAGATTTTGAAGGTAACGGGTGCGTGCGTACCGGATATGGCGGTCTGTCATCCAAATCAAATGACCGCGATCCGTGAAACGAAAGACCTGTTCGGGCGCTATCTCTACGGCGATCCATCGCAGCAAGTAACCCCCGATCTCTTTATTTGGGGTATTCGTCTCATTGATGAAATCGAAGCGATCAGCGGTTCGATGCTCGTTGGCGACTTCGGCGGATTCTACACGCTCTATCTCAATCAGGGACTTACGACCGAACTGGGATATGATTCCGACAACTTCGGTAAGTGGATGCGGACGCTCCGATTCTCGCTACGCGGCTTGAACCAACTTCGTAGAACAACGGCCATGAGCGTTGTTTCGAATCTTCCTTCGTAATGTGAATGATTTGCTCCCCCGAATTGCCGGGGGAGCATTACTTAAAAGTTTATACGAATATGAAAAAGATTTTTGTTCTCGCATTACTCTTATTCTCCGTTCCCGCGCTGGCGCAATATCAGCAGAGAATAAACTCCGCCCCAACGAACGGTACGAATGAAATACAGCGTATTACATTCGGCGGTTCAACGACGGATAGTTCTACTTTTAAGATCGCGTGGAACGGACGACTCTCCGGTTCTATCCTCTATCAAAAGAACGGGGACGCAGACTTAGACTCCGCTATTCAGCACGGATTGGACGGCATTTTCGGGGTGGGCAACACAGCTCCTGTTATCGGCACGCTTTCGAGCGGCATCGGTACGATCAATGTTACATTCAAGGGCGCATATGCAACGAAGCCCGTTGGTGCGACGATGACATTTTCGAACGATGGGACGGGTGGTACAAATACGATCATCGTTCCTACTGCCGGGGTTTTATCATCGTTTCGTTCTGCTATTCCCAGCGCTCAGTTGATCGAAACAGACGTACCTACAATTTGGGTAAATACCAGCTTAACATTATTTTCTCCGACGTGGGCTAAGCTGTCGGCTACAACGGGATTTATTACGGCCCTACAAAATGCCGATACGTCTACGACCGGACAAACGCTGCTCGGAACGAAGATGCAGTTTGCGGTCGGCGTGTCGCAAACGTGGGCGTTTCGTGTGGTTGTATTGGATTCCTCCTCCTCTTCGGCTGGAATAAAAGTGGGATTCGCTATTCCGACAGGGGCCACAATCAGCTCGTTCGGGCAAGGCCAAACAACGGGGGTCACTGCGTTTACATCGGACGTAATTCTCGCCGGAGCAACGGCGGGCGCGGCGTTCTCGACTGTGGCAACGGGAGCAACCTATTCTGGTTATATCGCGAACGGTACGATCACAACGGACGGCACGCATTCGGGTACTGTTATTTTCGAATTCCTGAAAGCAACTTCCGGTACTGCCATCATAAAATCTGGAAGCCATATTATTGCGTGGAGACTTTCGTAACAAATGCCGTCAGCGTGGTCAACCGTCGCAACACAATGGACTCCTTCCGGCCTTTATCTAAGGGCTAATAAGGAGGGCATTGGCAATCTATTGGGTCAGGAATCGGATGCGACGATACGCGATGGATTGGTTCAGACGGTCGGCATTGATCTTATGGCGGCATTGTATCGCCAGAAATTGATGCAGCGTTTTACGGAGGAATACTCCGATACATTGGAAGCGATTCAGGTCGAGTATGTACGTAGACTGCAAATGGCCGCAGAGTTTCAAAACCATTCTGGGCGCATTGCTGGGGTCGATGAGGTAATTGGTCAGGTGGCGCTCTCCGGCGCGGTGGTGGGGGCATTCCCGCTCGGCACATCGGTGTTCGTTCCGACTGACGGCATTTACGGACAGGTGCAAAATCTTAAGCCGGGATATTGGTTTATAGATTCTTCTGTAGCGCCGATTAATTCGAGCCTCTTGGCTAATCAAACGCAGCCGGGAGATTATATGGGTGATATGAATCCGAAGGTTACCGTTGACCTTTATATCAATCAGGGCACATCGGCGGTTCCGGTTTGGAATGCCGCCGACAGTCAGAAGTTGGTAGATTACATTTACAATCCATCGGAAATCTTGGAGGTAGGTTACCGGAGAACGAAACTGAATATAAAGATATACGCGATGGATGTTCCGAAGAGCGCGGAATTAGAATGGAACTACACGTATTTACCGCCCGCAATTAAAGCGGAACTACTATCGCTGCAAGAGGACGAACAGCTTTCATTCGCGCTCCTTCGCATTGACCGTTCGGCAAATGGAATTATTTCCGATTACGATAAAGACGCGGGTAAAATTACTAAATGGTTCGCATGAGATGACCGACTTTTCAGAATTAGATAATCTATTGAACCGCTTAATAATAGCGGCGGAAGAGTCTATTCCTATCGCGGCAGAAGTCGTAAAAGATAATATCCTCGAACGCACGGCGGCGGGACGGAATGCGAATAATCGGGAGTTTCCGAAGTGGCGCAACTATAATAATAAGCCGAGCAAAGTTCAACCGTTTACATATTCTCCGGCTCAAAGTAAGAAGCGAGCGTTAGCAGGACTTGTGACTGACATAAAGACAATTTCATTTCGAGGGAATACGATGCTGTCTCTCGCTCTCCGTAATCCTTCGGGCAGTCTCGCTCCGAAGACCGGAACGCAACTTACGGTTTCGAATGCGAACATGCAGATTATGGTCGGCCAAATGCAGCATCCGAAATGGAGCTTCCATCATAATGTTTTAGGAGTTAATGACAAGGATTTGAAGGAAATAAACGTAGCGATTCACTCTTATTTACAACGGGCGATATGATTCAGGCGGTAGCGGCGGCGGCGTTGAACGGGGCGGTGGATGAAATCCTCGCTCGGTTCGTGCTGCTGAAATCGCCCGGAAACGCAGTTAACGGAATACACGCCGCTGTTTTGGATAATGGCTTTGCACAAACGATTGTTACGGGATTCACACAGCCGGATATTCCACGACCGATTATTCTAACTCCTTCCGGTACGGTTGGAAATGTCACGGTGGTTTCTTGCACGGTAAAAGGCACAGACTTAAATGATGCGCCACTAACCGAAGTAGCCCCGCCGTTTACATTACACTCACTGGCTCCGGTCACTACCGTTCATTTGTTCAAAACAATAACGGAGGTTGACCAGCCGACTATCGGAATGGGAGTCTCCGTCTCCTACGGTTCCGCTTCCGTCGCGTATTTCAAGAGTTGCGAACGCGGGGCAATCTTCAAAATCACGAATGTAGCCCCGTTACCATCGCAGCTTCCGGCTCTCCGCGCATGGTACGGCCCGAGTGAATATAATATGGGTGCGAATGATTTCATCGTTGCCGGTGAAGTTGGTGGACAATCCGGTATTCATAAGATTTTAGAGTTAGACACCTATCACTACTCATTCGATAAAGATAAGAATGGCGATCCGTTAGACCTGCAATCGAAACTACAGGATTTAGAATGGGCGATGGTAGACTGGCTGAACGATGCCGATGGGGTAGTAAATCAATTCATTCATTCTACCGGAATTTATAAATGGTGGTTTACGAGAGGCCAACGGGTCAGGACGAGCATGAACTCGGTAATGAAGAAATTTGGCAGTCAGACTGCGTTACCTCCGGGCTGGTTCACGCTCAGTGTCAGTGTGGAAATAGAAGTTTTTCCCTATGCGTAATTTCGTGAAGATACTTTTAATTCTGGAATGTGTAGGCCTTGGGGATTGCATCTCCTCTCTACCCGCGCTCTCTGCGCTCACTCAAGAGCATTCCGTGACCGTCTATGGCCGTTCGTTCTATAAGTTGCTCTACGAGCGCGCAGGATGTTCGTTCATCGCGGCGGCGGGACAAACTCAGAGCGAAGCATTCACGCGGCATTTCGATAAATCCTATTGGCTTGCCGAATGGTCGTCTATTGCGGAATCCCGTGAAGGTAAAACACAAGGCCCACGGATGGAGTATTTCGCGGGCCTTATCGGCGCGACGTTGCCAGAGACATTCGACTACATGGAATATCTGCGCCCTAATAAAATAGATGCAGAGTATTATCTATTGGCCGGACAATCGGTTGAAACATGGCGGTCACTTCCGGTACAAAAGGAGAAAGAGTTATTTGGATTGTTGGATTCGGTTCTACCGACGAAGCAACTTCCCCGCGTCTATGTCTATAATAACAAGGTAGACGGAAGTGATTTGAATTTACAGCAACTTATTGATACCGTGTATAATGCGCGTCAGGTGGTTGCAGTAGAGGGCGGAATTCTGCATTTAGCGCGTGCAATGAACGTGCCGTCCGTTGGACTCTATGGAATGACAGGCCCCGAAGTGATGGAACAGTATCGAAGGTATATTCCTGATTTGAATCATACACCGATCACAGGCCCCGCCGTACCCTATAAAACGGGAACCTGTACTCAACCCTGCTACCGAAATTTTCACAATGGATTTAATGGAGAGTGCGGACACAAATTACAGGAGCCATATTGCATGACGAACATTAGCACCACTCAAATTATGGAGGCCGTAAATGCTTGATTATGAAACTGAATCTTCCGAAATTGCAGTGATGTCTATGCCAAGTTCTAATAAAATAGAACAATGTCCGTTCTGCGGAAGCAAGAGTATAGAGCCGCGTTCCGATGGGCAGAGAGGATTCGAATGTCTTGAATGTGAATCTATATTTTTGGGTGATGGTAAGGGTATTAAGATAGAATCCGGCGTGATTCCGAACATTGCGGAGGCCAAAAATTTACAGGAAGAATTGAAAGCGGTGAAGGATGAAATTGCTATCGCGGGGCCGTTTCGCGGTCACGCTCAACTTTTTCAGATACCGGAAATTACACTACCGACAATGGCTGGTGTTATTAAGGCGGCTGTAGGATTCACCGTGGAGCGATTTCCAGAAACGATTTTTTTAACAAGGAGTAAGTAATGCCAACGTATCAGGGCCAAAACACCACACCGACGGGCATACCTCTGACCCGCCTGAAAGAGATTTTTGTGGCGACGAAGGGCTTTCCGAAAACGAACGTCTCGGGTAGCTTCGAGTGCATGAAATTACCCCTCCGCAAGGAGAAGGGCGCAATTATAAAAGTTACATCTGTCGAAGTAATGGACGTGGCGAAAGGCGCTCGCACGCAAATGTTTAATGTAGAAATTACGTGTACGTGTCTCGTTTCGAGCGTACCGTTTTTGAGCAATCTTCTACTATTATCGCGGGATGCAGTTCAGGTGTTCGCGTGCACGTTAGACGCTACTCCGATCTTCTACAATTTCGTTTTATCGGCGGGTACATTCGCGGCTCCAACGTCTACCGATTTGCTCTCGCTTGGCATGAAGTATACGATCAGCCAGACTGTGCGAGAGGTAGAGATTAAGCTTGTCGGCCAATTGACAGATACCGAATGGAATCAGTTGAACGATTCGACATTCTCCGCGTCCTATCAGGCGGGCGGTTCGGGCGGTGCGACGAACGGACTTGCAACGATTGCTACTCCGGGCGTAAACATTCGTTCGGGATTCAAGTCCTGCACGGTTAACGCTGTGAACGTCGGTGAACTGAAAAAGGACGGCGTAGAGCTTATTCTTCAAACGATACACGACGGCACGGAGGGGAACAAGGGCAAGCAATACGCTCGCTCGCTCGACTTGACGGCTAAGGTAACGTCCCTACAGGCTAACCCAACGAACTTTCAGGGCGCGGTCGATCACACGCAAGCCAGTTCCTATGCCGTTGTCCTGAATGATTACAATGACGCCGCGTGGACTCTGACTTCCGGTGCGCGGCCAAAGATTGTTGCTACCACGGGTGACGAAGCGGGTTCGCTGGAAATCACAATGGGTGGAAATTACGTCTATGATTTCACGAATAGCATTCAACTCGGTACACCCGCAACGCCCACATTCGTACAGGAAGGACTCTAATGGACTTACTTCTTCTTAATGGATTCAATTGGCAAGCTCCGGCAGAATGTACGCCGGGGCTTGACTGGCGCATTAACGATGCGTTCCGCAAGGCGTACCTCAAAGATACGAACGGTGAATCTTCTTATGATGCGTGGTGGGATGTTGGATTGATAAATGGCTGGAATGCGACGTTCGAATTTGCCAAAGCATTCGGTTTGAAGCCAGTCGGTCATTCGGAGTCTCTTGAATCCTGTTTAGAAAAAGCGAAACCGGAAGAACTCGCTTCGCTGTGGGATTGGTACTCGGAAAAAAAAGGCTTGAAGATGGACTCTGCGCCGAAATCCGAGAGCGATACGAAGTCTATTCCGATGGAGGAAAGTCCGTCAGCTTAAATTCTTTTGCACCGGACGAAGATATTCTACTATTCGAAATGCTGATTTATACATTCGGTGATATGGACAAGGCACAGGCCGCGTTAGAACGCCCGCGCCACGAGACACTTTTAAATTACTATCTATTAACAGCATACAATAAATTCTCGAATCCTGAGTAAATGTCCGATACCCGCGTCTTTATTGATTTCGCATCGAACGCCCTGAAGTTGAAAGAAGATTTCACGGGCGTCACTGCCGCGCACAAAAAAAGCACGGACGCGATGAAGGGGCATTACGATCAATACCGCGTCGGTGCGCTTGCGTCTATTAAATCCGTAGAAGAATACCGTCAAGATTGGGCCGGTAAATCTACAAAGAAACTCATTGAGTACGAGCATAAAATCTCCGTCGAACGCACGAACCTTATTAATAAGCTAAAGGTCGATGTAGCGAGTGCCGATACGATTCAAACGCGCATCCATAAAAATAGGATGGAGCAAATTGACGCCGAGGCGCGTGCATTGAAGCAGGTTTCGGCGGAACGGAAAGAAGTTCAGTCTGGCGGCGCGGGTGCGCTAATCAGCCAATTAGGTATAGGTAGAAATCTTACCGGAGTATTCGGCCAGCCAACACTCGGGATGGGTGTAGCGGCTGGGGTTGCGGTAGTAGCAACGGCAGGAATTGAATTGTTTCGTAAATGGACAGAAGCGGCGCGTTCCTATGAAGAAGGAGAAGATCGAATTGCAACGTCGCTTGCACGTACTAATCTAAATATCGAAGATCGTCACCGCGAATTACAATATGTTTCGAAAGACGTAGACCAACTTTCAAAAGAATTTGTCAAGCCACGAACAGAGATTGCCGATATAGCTGCGAGTGTTGCGGCATTCGGGCGCGTTGGCGGGGCGAGCCTCAAGAAGCTAACCGAGCTTGTTATCGGAATCTCTGAGGCTACCGGGATGGAGGCATCCCGTGTGGCCCGTCTTGTTGGCCGCGCCGCCGATCCCGAGGTCATGGCAGACTTAAAACGGTACGGTATTGTGCTGGATAAGCACATGACGCAACAAGAACGCATAGACGCACTGACGAAACAATATGGAGGTACGGTCGAAGAATTGAAGGAGCGTATGAAGGACGGCGTTCATACATGGGATCAGCTTATTATTACGGTTGAAAATGCTGCCCAGAAATTTGCCCTCAAGGAATTTCGCCAATTAACTCCGCTCTTTGTAGAATTAGAGCCAAAGGTGGAATCCTTTATGTCTCATTTAAGTGAGATAAAATTACAGCCCGCCATTGACCGGCTAAAGAAATTATACGGTGTATTCAAGGACATTTTGAATGTTCTCGATACTATCACACTCCATCTATTTCATTCCGAACAAGGGACGAATAAAACGGGAGCATTTTTTGGAAAGGGCGCTCCAACCGCAGACCAACTCAACCCATTATTTAAGCAAGTCGGTGAATTTGTAGAACAATATGGATTCAAGGCGCAATCAGCGGCTCTATTTAATAAGCTCGCGTCCTTCGATCAACAGTCTCGGGATGAATTAGAGGCTAAGATTAAACCTCCTCCTGTTCCCGGAGGTGATGGAAGCCCGATGGCCGCTTTCGATTTGGCGGAAGCGCGGTTACGGATTCACCTCAC
>WNGO01000522.1_pt1 | contig 46340 bp, 39 predicted proteins | sample 5400511 | NCBI WGS metagenome assembly WNGO01 (sample SAMN13153380, study PRJNA577476) | soil metagenome | isolation source: 20 cm soil or saprolite under Garry oak tree replicate 2 | place: USA:California | collected 2016-06-15 | reverse complement strand
GCCGTCAATCAATTCAGAATCAAACCACAGGATGAAACCGTCTGCCAATCCCGGTCTAAGGGCCTCAAACTCCACAGTTCCATCTACAGAAGCCGTTTCAATGGTCCGATAGTCCAAAGTGTTCCAATGAACTGGAACGCTCAAAAGCTGGCTACGCTTGAGGTGGTGTCTACCACTTATGTTGACACGCCTTTGTCGAGCCGCTTCCAAGTTGAATCCGTCATTCGAACGACGCCACGGGTCTTCGCAATGGGCGCTGTAGATCTCGTTCGCTTCGACCAATGAGGCCCAGATAGTGTCCCTCTGCGGAATCAGAACTCCGCCCGGCTTGAGCAGGTGGCGACGGGCATCAATGATCGTCGGAATGGCTCGTTCATTCAGCGGGAGAACGCCGCGAGGGTCGGTTACGACAACATTAGCCGGCTGGGGAAGTTCCACGTCAAACGACGTCGCCTGATGAAAAGCCACCCGATCTGAGAAGCCATTCGCCTGCGCAATTTCCCTCGCTACCTGGATGATGGGGTTGGGTTCGATGGCATGGACCAGCTTCGCTCCAAGACGGCATGCGTGCAGGGTGAACAGGCCGGTTCCAGCGCCCAGATCAACTACGACATCCCCCGGTCTTATGGCACGAGCCAGCGCCTGCCGATAAGCACTCGTGCGAATGCGATCCATGATCATCTTTCCGTATCCGGCAAGATCGTAGAAATACATGGTTCTTACAGGAAACAGTGAGTGTCTATTGTTTGCCGTTAGTTGAACCGAAAATTAGTCACGACGCATCCTCTTCTAGAAACGATCCTAACATTTCAAAGCATTCCGGTGAAGTGCCCAGGGTCAGGCGTTTGATAGTGATCTGCTCAACGAATCGGCCAAGCGCGTGGAATTCCCTTCGCCGCATATCAGAACTTAGCGCGTAATTGACGCAAGTGTTCGCGACTAATCGAGGAAAAGCCTCTATGGATGGGATGACATCGGCGCGGGCAATTCGAACATTTGTAGATCGAGGCTCAAGAATGTACGTGAACCGGACGGGCAAAGCCTCGCCGTGGAAGTAAAAGCCATCCCGCTCGAGATCCAGGAAGCATTTGTCCCACCAGTCACTCGAAGGAACGAGCTTCGGTAGCGCGTCCTTGGTTCCGAACAGAATACTCACCGAACCGGGCCAGAGGCGGATTTGAGGATAGGAAGGCTTGATCCTAAATGTTCCTGACGTTTCTTCCAACACTGCAATATCGTCACTCAAGACTCCGTGCCCAGCACGCGCCAAAGCGGCAACAATCGTCGACTTGCCCGCGCCACCGCGTCCGATAAATGCGACGGCATATCCATTGATTATCGCAGCGCTCGCATGCAGAGCAGTAAATCCGCGGATGCGGAGGATAAAGCCAAAGATCGGACCGAGGAGGTAGGTCAGCGCATCTTCCAGAGACATCTTGGACGGCCAACTACCGCGTACGTTTTCGCCGTCACTGCTTATCTCAAACATTATCCCGTCACCGTAACGAAAGCGGTAAAATCGTGCGGAGGGAAAATACTCAATCCGCACATCTGGTTCGTTCTTTCTTGAGTCGAAAACCAGAATGCCTTCTTCTGCTTCATTTGCTATTTTGTCGCTACCGTAAGCGCTCAATCGAATATTGACTGGAGCCGCATCCTGCTGCGGTGACCAGATCCGCGACTGCACACCGGGTAGCGCCACGTCGCTATGTACGTCCAAACCGAAAAGGCGATAATAAAACCCCATGTCAGGTTTTGGGTAACCAGTCCCGCTGCAGCCAATCGTTAAGACTCACTACTCGAAGCGACTCCCACAACGGCCACGTATCAAAGGACGTTTCTCTCAATGATTTTCGCCACTCATCGACGTCAAGAATTTTCTCCAGTATCGGACTAAGGAATAATCGGGACAGCTTAATAAGGAGTTCCTTGTTACATCGGAGACTCTGTGCGACCGGATCGCCGCGCAACCCCGTTTTCGGTCGCGAGATTATCTCATCTGGCAAAATCCTTCGGCCAAGTCTCCTCAGTAGGTATTTCTCGCAGGTCCACGGCATATTCGGCAGACCGAGGCCGAATAAAACCACTCGCGCGTCGAGATATGGGAACCTTACTTCTATGGGTATTCCATGAGATCCCATGTCACAATTACTGCAAATCCTCTCCCAGATCGGGGTAATAAAACGGACCTTTGAGCCCGTCGCCAACGCGTCCAGAGGGTCGTTTCTCGGGTCCCTAAACCGCCAGCGATCAGTTAACGAGAGGCGCGCCACGAAATCCTTACTCAGCCATTTTGGAAGTTGTGGCTTGGGGATCTCCCTGGTTCGCCACTGACTTCTCCACCAGGCGCGGAGTCCGGTGCCCCAAGGAGGAAAAACATTGTGCCTGAAGATACTGTTGCAGAGATCGACGAGTGTTTGGAGTGATTGATCAAGACGTAACAGCGTGAAGAGATTAAATGACTTAAGAACTTCATCAGCCCCCTCCCCGTACAGAAGAACACGGCTAAAGTTCGCACTTTGCTTGTAGAAGGTTGTTTCGATCAGTAAACCTGGGCTGTGGTACGGTTCTGGCCGAGGGAATTTACATTCCCAGCCGTCGTATGGCCGATAAGCATCGTTTACGAGATACTCTTGGGGCGCCTTGAGCGCCTTTGCCGCCAGACCGGCATAGTACCTTTCATTGTCAGGAATCAAACTGTCATAAACCCCAGTGAAAGCCTTAAGCTTGATGTGGTTTCCCTTGCGTTGCGTCACAGTTGTGGATGCCAGTGCCATGTTGGTAGAGTCCAGACCGCCACTGAAGGATATGGCCACGTTGTCGGTCCGCATGCGATCGGACACCGCCTCATCAAGTCGCTCTCTGAAGCCTTCGATGTAGTCTCCTTGGTTCTTGAAGCGCATTGTTTCCGGCTCGACTAGTTGCCAGTACTTTCGCCGCTCGAAGTGAGTAGCGGTCAGCGTAAACTGATGGGCTGCTGGAAGCTTTTGGATGTCGGTGAAGAACGTCGTGTCGAGAGTCCAGTTGGAGTCGAAGAGAAGAAAGTCGGCAATGGCGGATTCGTTGAGATGATTTGTTACCTTGGGATGCAAGCGGAGAGCTGCGATCGTGTTGCTAAAGACAAAGGTCGTTCCAATCCAGGCGTAATAGAAGAGTTTTACGCCGAAATGGTCGCGTGCGCAGAAAAGATTTCGTGATCGGCCATCCCAGATCGCGAATGAAAAGTCTCCGATCATATGCTCCAGGCACGCTTCGCCCCACTTCAGATAAGCTCGCAGAATTAATTCTACGTCCGGCGTCTGGTTTAGCGCGACGTCGGGCTCGCACCCAAGTTCTCGGACAAGGTCTTTGCGCGCATCCACACGAGCGTCGGCGACAATCCAAACTTGCTGATCCAGGGTGAAAGGTTGCCGCTCGTACTGGGCCTCCCACGTGGTTCGAAACAAGGTGTGGCCGAAACCCACTGAGTCCTGGCACCAAACTGCGCGAGCATCCGGCCCACGAAACGTCAACGATCCCGTCAACCGTTCCAGCAGTTCGGAATCGACGGGCGATTCGTCGGTATTAAATATTCCAATAAAGCCGCTCATACAGGCCAGGCTGCTACCCCTATGCTCGCGGTGGCCCTATTCTAATCCACAAGAGGATTGCAGTTGGGCTTGATCAAATGCCGCGCCATTAAAAGGAAGATATTGGCTGCCAACATCCGCGACATCGTTTAGCACTTCGCCATTCCATTCGAGCCAGGCATGCGCCTGAAATTCATCCTCGTTACCACAGCGAACGCCGATGCGAACATCAGCGTCTATGCCGCGGCGTCGTAGCAAGCTCCAAAGTACAATTGTGCGAGGAAGACAACCACTGCGGACCGGATGCCGCCGGCAAGCCACAGCCACCATTTGTGCTGCGCGCCGGGCATTCGCTCGCGTCTGTTCTGTCGATGGACGCGTTGTGGCGGCAGCATTTCTTGCGAGCCACGACTGCGTCCTTCGCAGGCCAACGGTTTTCAAGCTCGTAGCGACGATGGGCAAGAGGAACGCAGCGTTTATCAGCAGAGCTCGATCGCTCTTCGAAAGGCTGTGCCACGTTTCGGCCTTATGCCTCAGTGACCTGTAAAAGCCCATGTTGTTCGCACTCCTCGACGAGACGGACGGCGTCGCTCGTCAATTTGCTTTCATCCACTTCGTAAACTCCCACGAGTTTCCGAACGGCTTGTGTCACAGAATCGCTTTCTTGAAGAGTGGCAATTATGCGCGTGCCAACCTCATCAAGCGCGAAATAGTTTTCCGTATTCAAATTGAGAAGTATTGCGTCGTCGCCAACCTTCTGGATTAGGACATCTTTCGCCAGTCGCACGCGAGCCTTGGGGTCAATATTCATACCTTGGACGGCTTGATCTCATCTTCAAAACGTTAGTCCAATCCAAATTCTACCATGACGTTGACAGCAGACAATAAGAGACCCGTGCTGCTCCCCAGCGCGGCACCGGGCGATGTGCTCACGTGCCATTTTGTGCTTTGGTCTTCACGCGCATTCTCGTATTTATTTTGCTATCTCAACGGATGAGCACGCCATTATTCACGCCATCATTGTCGCGGGGACGACGTGGCTGCGACCCGCCAAATTCTTAGCATCCGCTTCTGGTATAGTTAATGTCAAAAGAGGAAACAGATGACTCCTTAATGTCGGGTTGATTCAGGAAGCGGCGCAGCACACAGCACGAAATATCATGTCGAACCGAAAAACTTGCGACGTGTTGATATGTGGAGCCGGCGGCTTCATCGGCGGCTGGCTTGTGGCGGGGTTGCGTTCCGTTGGCGGATTGTCAATTCGCGCGGTCGATAGCCAGCCCGTCGGACAATGGTATCAGCGCTTTGATGACGTAGAGAACCTCACACTTGATTTGCAAGACCGCGCTGCCTGCGAGCGAGCTCTGAGCGGGACAGTGCGTGAAGTTTACAACCTCGCAGCCGACATGGGCGGGATTGGCTTTATCGAACATAACAAAGCGCTTTGTATGCTCAGCGTCCTGATCAACACGCATCTCTTGATGGCTTCGCACAAAGCCGGGGTGCAGAGATATTTCTTTGCCAGCAGCGCGTGCGTTTACGCTACCGATAAACAAACTGATCCGAATGTCAGTGCCTTAAAAGAAGAGGACGCATATCCGGCGGCACCAGAGGACGGATATGGATGGGAGAAGCTCTTTAGCGAGCGCATGTGCCGGCATTTCACGGAAGACTTTGGATTGCACACGTGCATTGCGCGCTATCACAATGTCTATGGTCCACACGGTACCTTTGATGGTGGTCGAGAAAAGGCGCCCGCAGCCATTTGTCGCAAGGTCATAGCGGCCAAGCTTTCCGGAAAACACGAAATTGAAATCTGGGGTGACGGCAATCAAACGCGCAGTTTCATGTACATTGACGACTGCATCAAGGGTACGCGCTTGATGATGGACCGCGACATACCGGGACCACTCAACATCGGAAGCAGCGAACTTGTATCAATTAATCAAGTGGTGGACATAGTGGAAGAAATCGCGGGCGTGAGACTCAAGCGCACCTACAATTTACGCGCGCCCAGAGGCGTGAACGGCCGGAACAGCGATAATACAAAGATCCGGGAAATTTTGAATTGGGAGCCATCGATCAGTTTGCGGGACGGTTTGGAAAAAACTTATCACTGGATCTACGACCAAATGCTGGCCGAGCGATAGCGATCTTCCGCGAGTCTCCAATGCACGAACCCAGGTTCGAACAGATCCTTGGAGTGCGTTTTTTCAACGGCTCTGGCACGGACGCGCTGGAATTTATTTCGCGCAACGGCGGATATACGGTTGTTCCAGCGGCTCCCGCGTTAGCGAACATAGATCGAGACCAGGACTATCGCAGGGCACTTGTGGAATCCGACCTTGCCATCGCCGACAGCGGTTTCATGGTGCTTCTCTGGCGCATCCTTCACAGGCGCAAAGTCGTGCGAACCTCAGGTCTTCGATATTTGCAGCTTCTTCTGGATAGAAGAGAAATTCGTGAACCCGGGCGCCTCTTTCTGGTTTTGCCAAGTGAGATGGCGCGGACAAAAGCTCTGAAATTACTTTGTAGCGGAGGTTATGAAATCGCCGCCGCCAACACTTATGTCGCACCAATCTACGGATGTGACGTCGCAGACCATCAAATGGTTTCGATTCTCAACGCGAGCCAGCCACCACACGTGATCATTGGGATCGGCGGAGGCGTACAGGAAAAATTGGGCTTTTATTTGCGCGAAAATCTTGCATACCGCCCGGCAGTCCACTGCATCGGAGCTGCTCTAGGGTTTTTAACCGGCGACCAGAAGCCGATCCCCGGTTGGGCCGACCGCTTTTATCTCGGGTGGTTTTTGCGCCTGATTCGTCAGCCGAAACTATTCGCAAAACGATTTCTGCGCGCCTTTGAACTTCCATGGCTAATCTTGAAGTATGGCGAGAAGCTGCCGCCGCTGAAACGGGGCCGGAGATCGAAAGTCGGAGGTCAGTGATCAGTGATCGTACTCAGAAGCGCGTCTTGGTGCGAATCGCGAACGGCAATCGAATGACAAGACGCTACGATTGTAGCAGAGGTTAATGGTTACTGGCCAGTGGCGGGCAGTCGCCCCTCAGGATAGATTGCTGAGCTTTTCAACTCTGCTCATTTTCCCATCCGGTGCCGCACATCATTGTTCGCAGCTCATTCATTGGTTTTTCCCTGGCGCTTCTCGCTGCGACCGTTTTCACGGACACGAGCCCGCTGAAAAAGGAGTCACAGCGGAATCGAACTCCGGGCCCAGCGCTCGTTCAATCGCCTGCGTCAAAACAGGGCTTGAATTTCGTCGTAGGCGTTCACGGCCTCGATTCACTCTCATTCAATGAACAATCGCTACTTAGTTCGCCCGAAAGCGGAGAATTGCGGCTGCAGAAATCTGTTTTTCGGGCTGTACTCGAAGCACTTCTTCCTGGTTCTTCATCGCGAGCCGGAACGCCGAATAAGAAGGCCGACACAATCCACCTGAGTTACCCCTGGGGACGCATCTCCTGCAGCTACGGCAAAGAAGACGATAAAATCACGATGAAAATTGAGATTTCGAATACCAGCTCAGAGCCGCTCAACGAACTCTCCATTCGTTTGATGGAACTGAACTTTCCGCGTATTCCCAACGGCGGCACGCTTGAGGCGGGTATGTTCGGATTCGGCTTTAAAGGCCCCGAGTGGCCCCTGGGTCAGTCTCCAGCTTCGATTCCTACGGTTGCCGATCCACGCTTTGTTGTGCCGCTTGTCCATATGGATTACGGAACTGGAGCGCTTAATTTGTGCAGCGATGATGCGGAATGTGCTGTGAATGTGCCCTATTCAACGAATTTCCTGGCCAGAACCAGCTATCCATTGGTCATCACTTGTAGTGACATCAAACCCGGGGTTACCAAGGCATTCAACGTTTCCCTGCGCTTTGGCCCGGCAGGCGCGCGCATCCAGGATCTCTCAGGCGACGTTTTGCAACGGTACGCAGGGAAGTATCCATTCCAGGTGAACTGGAACGATCATCGCCCGATTGGCGCGATGTTTCTGGCGGGCCCGCAAATCAATGTTGCGAGCAACCCGCGCCGCTGGATCGTGAACTTCGGCGACATCGACATTACTAATGACAAGGGTAAAGCAGCTTTTCGAGCCGCGCTTCTTAAGCTGGCCGATAACAGCGTTCAAGTCCTAAAGGATATTGGTGCGCAGGGAATGATCACCTGGGATCCAGAAGGCGAGGAGTTTCTCGGTGCTTGCTATTACGGCGATCCGCGCCTTGTCCCGAGCCTCGCGCCGGAAATGGAGTTTAAGAATGACAGCGCGAAAAGCGTGATTGACGAATACTTCGAGAAATTCCGCGCTGCCGGACTAAAGGTGGGTGTATGCATTCGGCCGCAGGGAATCGCGATGGTAGATGGCAAGCCGGTGCACCAAGCTGCCGATGACGAGCACGCGGCCCAGATTCTTCGGGAAAGGATTGCCTACGCGAAGCAGCGCTGGGGTTGCACACTTTTCTATGTGGATTCAACCGCGACCGTAAGTGGGTCGCTTAATCCGGACGTTTTTAAAGCGGTCGCGGACGCGTATCCCGATGTCCTGTTGATTCCCGAAAATGAATCGATGCGTTACTTCGCCTATTCGGCGCCGCTTAATTCCTATGTGCACCACAGGGTGACCTCGACGCCGGCTGGTGCACGAATGGTTTATCCAAAAGCGTTTAGTGTGCTGATGGCGCCTGATGGCGATCGGCCAGAGGATCACCACGCTTTGGTAAGCGCCGTCCGCCGTGGCGACATTCTGCTTTTCAACGGCTGGTACAACAGCGACGGGGCGAAGAAAATCAAAAAACTCTACGAAGAAGCGAGCCCGCTATCGGAGGTCAATAGTGAGAGTTCAAATCAGTGATCGCGAGCCATTCGTCTTTAGCAGCCGGGGAATCTTTGACACGTGAGTTTTTTCCGCAGATATTTGGTCCCAATTCGCCATTGCAGGATGTGATGCGCCCATTTTTCGTGAACGTGTAACGACGCCTTGCCCCGGTTTATTCATAATGTTGCCGACCTGATTCGTCGCGTTCTCTTTCTCGCGCGGCCATACGGCAGAGCGAAACTGGGTTTGATATTTTCGTTCTCGCTAGCGCAGGCCGTGTTTCAAGTCATCGGGATCACATCGATCTTTCCATTTTTGGCAATCGCAGCCGATCCCGACCGCATCCGCCGATCTGAGTTCGGCACGCGTTTCCTCAGCCTTTTTCCGCCCATGGAAAACCGGCAACTGCTTCTGATAGCCGGTACCATCGCTATCGTAGGGCTCTTTGCCTCCAACGCGGTGAACTTGCTGGCCGAGTATGCGCGCACGCGTTACACCCAGAACTTTGCTCACTGGTTACGCCTCCGGCTTCTGCGCCAGATCGCGTCGCAGCCGTACACCTATTTTCTTCAGCGCAACACTGGAAATCTCCTCAAGAAAGTTCTCGGCGACGCGACGAATTACACCCTGGGAGTGCTTCTCCCTTTACTGGACTGCGTGGCGCGGGGGCTCACCGCCGTGCTTCTGTTGGCTATGGTGTTTTTGGTCCAGCCGGTGATCGCTCTGTCGGCGGCAATCGTGTTGGGTGGGTTTTACGTGGTCATTTTTCGACTTCTTGCCCGCAAACGCCGAGACGTGGATGAAAATTTGAGAATATCTGTTGCTGGGTTCTTCCGGGAAGCCCAACAGATGCTCGGCGGGATTAAGCCGGTAAAAGTCCATCGCGCCGAAGAATATTTTCTCGACCGTTTTGCCGGCCACTCCGCGATTATCGCGCGGATGGGTGCGCGACTATCGATCTTTGGCACCAGCGTTCGTTATCTTGTGGAACCGCTTGCTTTCGGCGGTCTGGTGCTGGCTGTATTGCTGCTCGCAATGAGAGGCCGCGATTTCTCCGACATTCTTCCGAACCTGGGAGTGATGGCCGTTGCAGGGTACCGGCTACTGCCTTCGGTCCAGTTGCTTTACAGTCAGCTAACTCAGGTCAGCGCCATGCGCCACGCGGTGGACGAGGTGTACGATGAATTTATTGCCGCGGAGACCGACACGTCCATGCCGCCGCGGATCCGTGGCGATGCTTTTGGCCGAGCGACGCCTTTTCATTGGGATGAGGCGATCAGTCTGCGCGAAGTTAGTTTTCGTTATCCCGGTGCATCACGACTGGCACTGGACGGCCTTTCTCTGACCATCCCCAAAAACACTTCGCTCGGCATCATTGGCCCAACCGGTTCCGGAAAATCGACTCTGGTCGATTTGTTGCTTGGCCTATACCAGCCAACCGCAGGCGAGGTCGTGATCGATGGCCAGCTCCTTACACCTGCGCTGGTGCCCTCGTGGCAAGCTTCCATCGGTTATGTGCCACAGGAAATTTTTCTCATCGACGATACGATCGCGCGTAACGTCGCTTTTGGCCTGGCGGATAATGAAATCGATCCTGCGTGGCTGCGTGAAGCTTGCGCGACAGCGCAATTACTCGATTTCATTGAAACGGAATTGCCTGCCAGCTTCGATACAATCGTGGGAGAGCGTGGTATTCGTCTTTCCGGCGGGGAGCGGCAGCGCATCGGTCTTGCGCGCGCGCTTTACCGTCGTCCGTCGCTGTTGATTCTGGACGAAGCAACCAGCGCGCTGGATATCGCTACTGAAGCAAAGCTGCTCGAGGCGCTCGGCAGTCTTGCGGGCAAGCTCACGATGGTTGTGGCCGCTCACCGTCTTAGTGCCGTGGCAAATTGCGACCAACTGATTGATCTGCGTAGTGCCGCCGGTGTCGTTGCGGAGGCTACACGGTGAACGCGACCCTCTATCGTTGTTGAATGGTGGCGAAACACCAACAAGGGCGAGGGTTGCTGATGGAATCGCCGTCCCCTTTAGGAGATGGCGGCCAGAATCTTGATCCCGGCGAGCCTACTGCAAGTGTCGATTGCCATTCGACACAATGAGTATGCTGCGGAGCTATTTGAAGCGGAAGCTTCGCCCAAAGATCATCGACTATTTTCACCGTTTCTATTACCACAGCATAGAGACGTGGCTTAAGAACACGTTTCTCGGATACGAGATTCGACAGTGCCCGTTAGATTTGCAGTTGTATCAAGAACTCGTGACGCGAATTCGCCCATCTTTTATCATTCAGACGGGAGTCGATCAAGGCGGTTCAGTCCTTTATTTTGCCAACCTTTTAGACTTGATCGAAGCGGGGGCTGAAGGACTCGTCATCGGAATTGATGTTCGCCTGAAAGAACGAGCTCGGACATTGACACATCCCCGGATACGACTCGTAGAAGGAGATTCTACGGACCCGGCAGTCGTTCAAGAAGTGAAGGCTTTGGTTGCCGGACGTACGGGCTTCGTTTCATTGGATGCGGATCACTCAAAAGCTCATGTGCTGAAGGAGCTGCACATTTATAAAGAATTTGTTGGAATAGGAGGATATCTCGTAGCCGAGGACACAAATATTAACGGTCACCCAGTCGCACGGCAATCGGGAGCTGGCCCTTTCGAGGCGGTAGAGGAGTTCTTGGAACTTGAGCAGTGTTTCGTAAGAGATGACGAACTGTGGCAGAGAAATCTTTTCTCCTTTCATCAGTATGGCTGGCTAAAACGAATTCGATAGTCGCAGATCGGTCCGTGGCGAACTCACGCACGGTGCTGTGCCAGCGTAATCGCCAAGAACAGGCATCCATGTCCAGTTGGACTGAGATCGAGCAAGCAAATCCTGCCATCGAGCATTATTATAAGCGTGACCGATATGTTTAACCCCGTGCCCGTGAGTGTATGCATGCCGATATACAATGGCGCTCTGTACATCAGGGATGCTATCCAGAGTATTTTCAATCAGACCGTCATTCCTCAGGAAATTATCGTTTCCGACAGCGGTTCTTCGGACGGCTCGGAAAATATCGTCCGCGAGGAGGCACAGCGATCAAAACTCAAGGTCATTATCCTGCCGGCAAAAACTCCCGGGATGGTCGCGAATTGGAACAGCACAATCCGCGCGGCGTCAGGCAAGTACATCAAATTTCTCTTCCAGGACGATCTGCTGCACTCAAACTGCCTTGAGGAGATGGTCAAAGTAGCCGAGTCCGATAAACGGATCGGTCTCGTTTTTAGTCCGCGCGATTTACTCGTTGAACCATCTGTAGAAGAGGACTTGATGACCCAGTGGCTCGTGCAACATCCGAATCTCTCCGCGGCGTTTGGCAATCTCGAGACCAATCAAGCTGGATCGTTGCTTCTGAGATCGTCTAAGCTCTTGCAAGGGCCGCTCAACAAAATTGGAGAACCCACAGCCGTCTTAGTTCGGACCGATTTATTCCATAGGGTCGGATTGTTCAATGAAAACATGCGTCAGCTGGTCGATATGGAAATGTGGGTACGCCTCATGGCGAGTTCCCATGTTGGATATATTCCCAAGGCGTTGAGCTCGGTGCGTTTTCACGCCGGGCAGGCAACGAACCGCCACAGAACTGAGGAAATAGACCGTTTCGAGAGAGATCGCTTGCAGGACACGCTCAGAACATTAGCAATTTATCCGCTGCTACATTGGCGGGTTAAGTGCGCGCTGCGATTCGCACAACTACGGCGAAACCGTTTCTGTGTTAAGAAGAAACTTCGCTCTCTGGCAGATCAAAGCAGACAGCCTCCTGTCAGTGCGCCGGAGGGCGGACCTGATCCGCTAATTCCTCCTGATTCACTACACTCTGTTGGGTCGCATGGGTCAGCTGAATACGTAGCGATCGGCGAGGAATTTTTCCGATATTTTATAGACCTCTGCGAACTAAAACCGGATGATCGCGTGCTGGATGTTGGCAGTGGAACCGGCCGCATGGCGCGGCCCCTGACAAGATATTTGAAGGGCGGGAGTTATGAAGGCATTGATATTGTTGCGCGCTCAGTCCAATGGTGTCAGAGAACCTACGCCTCACGTTATCCAAACTTTCGTTTTCATTTTGCCGACATCTATAACAAAGTTTATAACCCCGACGGGAAACACAAGGCGAGCGAATATCGTCTCCCCTTCGAGACCTCGTCGTTCGACTTTGTTTTCCTCACATCCGTCTTCACGCACATGCTGCCGCAGGACATGGAACATTACCTATCCGAAGTCGTCCGCGTATTGAAGTCTAGCAACCGGTGTCTCATCACCTACTTCCTAATAAACCCGGCCGCCTGGAAACTCATTAACGAGGGAGCGAGTTATCACAGCTTCAAGTACGAATTGCCGGGCTGTCGTACTGAATTCGCTGATACACCGGAAGCTGTTGTCGCGTATAACGAGAGTACTGTTCGCGGCCTATACGCTAAGTACCGATTGAACATTACAGAACCAGTTCTTTATGGCACCTGGTGTAAGAGGAAGGATGGGTTAAGTTGGCAAGACATGATTATTGCGACCAAGCCCGCTGACTGTGTCTAGCGTACAATTCTCGCTCCTCGTGTGGCTTCGAATCGTGGGATCGCGACTTAAACGTTGGATAAAGTCGAAGTTAGACACGTCCCTTCAGAACCCAGCCTGCAAATGACGCATCCCCCGATTGGCGAAGGCAAGGTCTCAATTGTTATTCCCTGCCATAATCAGGGAACGAAGTTGCGCGAAGCGGTTGCCAGCATAGAACAGGTGCGTAATGCAAATCTGCTCGAGGTGATCGTCGTCGACGATGGATCATCCGACGTCGAAACCAGAAAGATCCTCCATGGACTCGAGCAAGACGGTCATTACGTTCTAACTGAACCGAACCGTGGCTTGGGGGCCGCTCGTAACGCAGGCATTCGCCGAGCTATAGGCGAATTCATTTTGCCATTAGGTAGCGATAATCGCCTTCGAGATGCTTACCTGAACGAGGGAGTTTCCCTGCTGAAGAACAACATATGTTTAGGAGTCGTTTACGCTGATGCTGAATATTTCGGCGATAGAACTGGCCGGTCGCACGTACAAGAGTTCGACTTATTGTCAATGATTCGGGGAAATTTCATCGATACTTGTGCTCTCTTTCGAAAGAAGCTTTGGGAAGAGGTTGGCGGATACGATGAACAAATGCCGTGGACAGGGTGGGAGGACTGGGATTTTTGGCTGCGGGTGGCTAACCGCCAGGGTACCTTTGTCCATCTTGCTAAGGTTGGATTCGATCATCGCGCGGGAAGCGATTCTCTGAGACTCCAGGCCCATGAGCATCGTTTGGATCTCCTCAACTATATTTTTGGTAAGCCTGAAATGGTTTGTTACAGGTTGATTCGTGAAATGGACGAACATGCCCAAATTTTGCGGGCGCGAATCCAAAGCATGGAAGATTTAGTCCGAAGCATAAAGGGTTTGCGCAGCTATCGTTTAGGGCGCGGATTACTCGCCCCGGCACGAGTGTTGCGGAAACTGTGGCGCTCTTTTCATTCAGAAGATGCTTCCCTCCGTTGATTCCGGACAGAAAAGCTTTTGGTGCGCGTCCGTGCTGGTCGGTGGTGATTCGGGCTTACAACCTGAGAGCTGCGTATCTGAAAGAAACTTTTCGCAGTGTCCTGGCACAGGATCCCGACCCAGACGAGATGCAGATCGAGGCGATGAATGACGTTGTGCGGCTGCTTTTTTCCGCTTCGGCAATGTCATCCAAAGCAGTTTGCGTATGATATCGAGAATTAAACGCAAGATTAGCGGAACCTTGCAAGCCTTGCGGGAGAAAGGTAATCACGGTAATCACGGCTACTGCTCTATTTGTGAGCACCCAGTCTATTTTGAAATCGAAGGCCCTTGGTTGCGTGATCAGTATAGATGCGTCAACTGCAAGAGCATCCCACGGTGGCGCGCATTGATGTCGGTAGTTGCTGAACTTTATCCAAGATGGCGGGAATTGAAGATCCATGAATCGTCCCCGGGTGGCCCGTTATCCGACAAGTTGGCGCGGGAGTGTCCCGAGTATCTTCCTTCTCATTTCTTTCCAGACGCGCCGCGAGGCCAAATCCACGGGGGATTTCGCTGCGAAGATCTGATGGCGCAAACATTCAAAGATGGATCATTTGATTTGGTTATTACTTCGGATGTCTTCGAACATTTGCCGGATGTCAGATTGGCAGTCGGGGAAATCATGCGAACCCTGCGGCCGGGAGGAGCACATATTTTCACAGTTCCTTGGTACCGCACCAAGAAAACCTTGATTCGAGCTTTGGTGAAAGACGGCGTCCTTCAACATTTGGAAAAACCCGATTATCATGGCAACCCCATAGATGAAAATGGATCATTGGTTTTCACTGAATGGGGAGTGGAACTTCCTTTTCTACTCCAGCAGTGGGGGCAATTCCCGGTGATTATTCACACAATCCGAGACCGGGCACTCGGCATTGACGGTGAGTTTCGCGAAGTCTTTGTTCAGCAAAAATCTTATCGATAGATGACCGATGAATCTATACGCGTTATCGGCTTTTACCTGCCGCAGTACGATCCGAAATCGGTGAACGATGCATGGTGGGCAAGGGATTCACAGAGTGGACGAAGGTTATCAAAGCGCGGTGGATTGCTAAACATCACTGCCCATAGCTTTGCCAACTTCCATGGCCAATCCACCTGTGATACCACCACTTAAAGAGGCTGGCTCGCCGCGTCCTTTCTGGTCTGTAATGATACCAACGTACAATCCACGTTCCAATTTTTTGGAGGAAACGCTGACGAGCGTCCTTCAGCAAGATCCGGGGCCAGACCAGATGCAGATCGAGGTAGTCGATGACGGTTCGAACGATGATACCGCTTCCGAAGTTACTCGCCGGGTTGGCGCCGGGCGGGTGATGTTCCACCACGAATCCGAAAACCAAGGCCTGGCGAATTCTTGGAACCGATGCGTCGAGCGCGCGCGAGGTGATTGGGTGCATATCCTGCACCAGGACGACATTGTGTTGCCGGGCTTTTACGATCTTTTGCGCAAAGGAGCCGAGGAAAGCCATGCTGTCGCGATCTTTTGTCGACACGCGATCGCTAATTCGAACGGACATTGGATCCAACTCTCCGAACTGCACCGGGAATCCGCCGGTCAACTAGACGACTGGCACGCCAAGATCACGGCTCAGCAACTGATTCAATGTGCAGCGATTGCCGTTCGAAGACGCGTGTACGAGCAGCTTGGCGGTTTTTTGCCGCAGCTTCACTACGTCCCTGATTGGGAGATGTGGCAACGAATTGCTTCCCAATTTCCAGTTTGTTTTGAGCCTTCCATTCTTGCGTGTTACCGACTCCACTCAAACTCTGCCACATCGCGGCTGAGGCTCGACGCTGCGGATACACGCGAAGTGCGCGAGATGATCGATCTCACAATGACCTATCACACCCCTTCCCGTGGTCGCGTTCTTGCCAAGAAGGCGCGGTCTTGGTGGGCGGAAGCGGCTGTTTTCCATGCTCGCGAACAGCTAGTGAAAGTCGGATTTACGCCGGCCTGGCGGCAGATTGTCGGAGCTCTGCGCTTGTCTTACGACCGGCGCATCATCCGAAAGATTTTCTCGTTTTTCGTCTTGTGGCTTCGAATCATGGGAGCGCGACTTAAACGTTGGATGAGATCGAAACTAAATACATCAGTTCCGAGCCAAGCCTCCAAATGATGACGGCTCCGGTTGCCGAAGGCAAGGTTTCGATTGTTATTCCCTGCTTCAACCATGGGGCGATGCTGCGCGAAGCCCTTGCCAGCTTGGAAGAGGTCCGCAATGAGAATCTGCTCGAAGTGATCATCGTTGATGACGGATCGTCCGACGCCGAAACCATTCGAATCCTTAAGGAGGTCGCGGAGGCGGGCTACAACGTCGTCTCTCAGCCAAACGGTGGCTTAGGTGCCGCCCGTAACGCGGGCATTCGCAGAGCCAAGGGCGAATTCATTTTGCCTTTAGACAGCGATAATCGTCTTCGACGCGTTTACTTGGAACAGGGAGTGTCTCTCCTAAAGGAAAATCCAAGCCTAGGAGTAATTTACGCGGACGCTGAGTACTTCGGGGAAAAGACTGGCCGATGGCAAGTGCAGGAATTCGATCTATTGTCATTGATCCGAATGAACTTCATAGACGCCTGTGCCCTCTATCGCAAGGCACTATGGGAAGGGGTCGGTGGGTACGATGAGCAGATGCCGTGGATGGGATTGGAGGATTGGGATTTTTGGCTGCGAGTGGCCTGCCATGGTGGTAGCTTTTTCCATCTTCCTGCGGTCGGATTTGACTACCGTGTGCGGTCGGATTCTGAAATCGTGAAGACGATCGGGTTTGATGCTCGCGTGGCCAGAGAGGCCGTGAACCTAGTCGAGGCCAGTCCGCGTCTGGCAAAACTAATAGACTACATTTTCAATAAGCGCGAAATGTCCTTTTACAAGTGGGCCCGCGAGACAGATGAGGAGGTGCAGCTTCTAAGAGGGCTCCGAGAAGTAGAAGCTTCATATTCTTATCGTTTGTGGCGCACAGTGCTTGCTCCGGCGCGACTGTTGCGGAGATTATGGCACCGTTTTTTCTGAGAAATGGGTTCTTTCCGAGCGGGCACAGCCCTTAAACATTGCGGCTGCTCCCGAGCGACAAAGAACCTTCGGAGGTAGTTAACCCATCGCGCTACGCATCTTCCTGCAGGCTTTTCGCGTGTCACCTTTGACGTAGCGTATTTTCACGCTGTTACCCGCTTCATCTGTAACCGAACAAAACTACCAAATGGACCGCGTGAGGCTTCCGGGAAGTGATATTAAGATTTCTGCGCTATGCCTCGGAGTGGCTGAGATTGGGGTCCGACAGACAGAGATTGAGGCGCATCGGCTGTTGGACTATTGGGTGCAAAGCGGCGGCAATGGCATTGAAACGGATTGTAGGCGATTGGCTCCAAGCTGGCGGGGTTCGGAAGCAGATTGTATTGGTCACGAAGGCGGGACACCCTCTCTTGGAAAATAACTGGCGAGTGAGGCTTTCACCTCCGGAGTTACGGCAAGATTTGGAAGGCAGCTTGGAGACGCTTAGGACAGATTACATCGACGTCTGGTTTTTGCACCGCGATGACGAGAGACTTCCTGTCGAAGAGATCATAGACAGCTGTGATGCGTTTGTTCGTGACGGCCAGGTCAAAGCCCTGGGGGCAGCCAACTGGACGGCCGATCGGATTCGCAAAGCGAATGACTACGCGTCCCGAGCGGGTAAGGCCGGCTTCGTGGCTACACAATTGTTCTGGAATCTCGGCAGTCGTCATTTTCGCGGACTCGAATCGACTCAACGCTCGATGGACGATGATGCAGAGCAACTGCACGAAGCTGGCAATCTAGTTGCGATGCCTTTTTCTTCGCAAGCTGGTGGGTTTTTCAGTGATTGGTTGGAAGGAGATGAGGTAGGGCGGCTGAAGGCCGAGCAATCCGGATATGCGACAAAGGCCAACTTCCAAACGGCAAGGCTCGCGGGTGAGATCGCTCGACGGAATGGCGTCCCTGTCGGTGCTGTTGTGCTGGCGTTTCTGCGCTCACATCCGTTTAAGGTCGTCCCCATTGTTGGGTGCGGCACATCAGTGCACCTGGCTGCGAGCATCGAGGCTTTGGATTTCGCCTTGTCGGATGCTGACCGGAGGAATCTACGCGAGCATACAAGCCACAATGACCGATGGTTTAACAAGTATTTGTGGAAACGGCATTGAACAGCACGTCGCATTCTCAAAGGGAAGCGTTTAAGCGTAAGTTCGCTGCCGGTCTTCTGAATCCCTTCAGCGGAATGAACGAATCGGTCCGCCTGGGGCAACTCGCTTTGAATGTCCTCTCTCGCTGGTCCGTCAAGCCGTTGTCGCCAAAAGCAGAATCCGGCATGCATTATTTAACCATTGGCGGCCGTACTCATTGGTTGATGCTCCGAGAAAGCATGTTTTCACTTTATTGGTCGTGGAAAAAACTGCCCAGCATCACTGTTGTTTCAGACGGGAGTTGGTCGGCGGCGGATTTTTACCCCGTGTTTTCCTGGTGGCCAGGGAAAATCAATGTTCTTTCCCGGGAGGAAATTATTGCTCAAGCGGACGCTGGGGGAGAGCGCGAGCTCGCGCGCTATGCCGAAGCGAGCGGTTGGGGGTTAAAGGTTGCATCCATTGTCCTTTTAGCGCGCCGTGAACCCGTGCTGTTTGTAGACGCAGACATCCTCTGGTTCAAAGACCCGGCCGATCTGTTGGGCCCCAGCAATTGTTGGGGCAAGCCCCGCGGTGTGAGGGAAAGTAACTGCTATCAACACCGCGAGATGGCACTGCGCTTTTGTCCCAAGGTATTGGAGCCGCCATTTATCAATGGTGGCATACTAGCTCTGCACGGAGAATTTCTGACTGCAGAGCTTCTACGCGCGATGGTGCGTGAGGCGCTTGCCGACCCCAAGGATGGCACATTCGAACAGACCATCATTGCGAGCGCAGTGAAAATCGGCGGCGAACTATTCCCGGAGAAACTGAGTCTCGTTGAGTTTGATGACGTCGATAGATTTCGTTCCCGCAGCATGAAGAGTGAGGGCTATTACTCGCGGCATTACGTCAACTGGATGCGGCACGTGCTTTACCGTGATGCACTTAGGTTGCGCTTTCATTTTTTTCGCTGGGCTGATAGCAAGGGCAGGCCTGAATCGGCAAGCCAGCTTGCCGGAGCAAGTTCGTCAGCCGGCGGGCAGAATGAGTAACCTTCACGGAAATCCCAGCGTTGATCTTACTGGCCGGTTCTGCCCACCGCATTACAATCGCACAGGTCGAGAAGTATGGGTGTCCTGAGTAAAGCGAAGCGGTTTGGACGCGATCTTGCAGCGCATGTGATCGCGCCACTCCTACGCAGATTGGCGCCAGATCCAAAATACTTTGAGCTGTGGCAAAGTCATGGTTTTCATGTTTTGCCGTCCGACAACTACCAGCCCATTCCTGATACGCGCGTTTTGCCTCTTTCGCTTTGGAATCGCATTAGCGATTTGCCGGGCATGGATATGCGCGAAGAGGCGCAAAAGCAACTGCTCTCAGAGATCGCTGCAAGATTTAAGGACGAGTACGCAGCCATCCCGGAAGGAGCTTCGACACCAGAGTTTCATTTTTATTTGGGAAACGTCGCTTTCGAGGCGGTGGACGCAGAAATGCTCTTTGGGCTAATCCGTTTCTTGAAACCGCGTCGCATGTACGAAATCGGATCTGGTTTCTCTACACTCCTCGCCGCCGATGCATTACGTCGCAACGGCATGGATGGATGTCCGTGCCGGTTCATTGCCATTGATCCGTATGCATCTGCGCAATTGGAATCTGCGCTTCCATCCGGCTTCGAGCTTTGGCGGGTACCTGTTCAGGAGGTTCCGCTCAGCGAGTTTCAATCGCTGGGCGAAAACGATATTTTGTTCATTGATTCCTCGCACGTGTGCAAAATCGGCAGCGACGTGGAATTTCTGTTTCTAGAGGTTTTGCCGCGCATCCGGCCGGGAGTCGTTGTGCACGCGCACGACATCTTTATGCCCCTGGAATATCCGAAGCAGTGGGTGCTAGATTGGCATCGATTCTGGAATGAGCAGTACCTCTTGCAGGCGTTCCTGAGCTTCAATACGACATTCGAAGTGCTCTGGGCCGGTCAGTGGATGCATATCAAATATCCGGAGTTGCTCACGAAGGCGTTTCCTTCGTACAAGGCCGGCGTGTCGGCTGGTAGCTTCTGGTTTCGACGGACGCGTTAGATGGAAAAGCTTAAGGTGCTGCTCGTAAGCATTGTTCCGCCAAGGAACGATTGTGGCGTGCGCATCGTCATGCACCGCCATCTGGTGGAGGGAAACCCGTTCAAACTGCACGTGGCTAGTAACGCTGACTTTGAGGACGGCCTTCTGGTGCATACCCCTCTACGACTGCCGTATCTGATTCATCGACTGCGAAAGAGTCGATTCGGTCCGCGATTGGCTGCGTGGATCACGGACTACGAAAATTTCATCTGGCCGCTGACAGGCAATGGAGCTTTGGAAGAAGCGGTGCAACATTTCAAACCGGACGTAGTTCTTACTCTTGCAGAATGTGGATTGTGTCAGATCGCTCGAAAAACGGCGCAGCGGCATGGTTTGCCGCTGGCAGGGCTTTTTCTCGACTGGTTTCCCGTGACGAAAGGCCACTACGGTCACCAGGGGACGCAGGGAATCTTGAGCCGACGGTACCGAGAACTTTACGCCGCATGCGATCTCGCTTTTTGCACCAGCGACGGGATGCAGGAAATGCTAGGGCAGCATCCCAACAGCCATGTCATTTATCCCATGCCGGGAAAATATCGTGTGCCCGTGGAGAACTCGTGGCCACGATCCAATGAGAAATTCCGGCTGGTCTATGTCGGCGCAGTACGAGATTTCTACGGTCGGATGCTATGCTCGCTGATGGAAAAAATCGAAGCGACAACTGACTTGGAACTCATCGTGATCGGGCCGGATGCGGACTGGCCAAAGCAACTTCTTGAGCGGGCGCGGTCAAGCGGCATCTATCTCGGCTTCAAGCCACCGAATGAAGCCGCGGAGGTGCTAGCCAGCGCCGACGCTCTGCTGGTTGTGATGAGCTTCGAGAAGGAACATGAGCTGTTCATGCGCACGAGTTTCACCACGAAATTTCTGGACTACGTCGCATTTGGAAAACCTGTGATTCTGTGGGGACCACAGTACTGCACGCCAGTTCGTGTTGCTAGAAACCACGGCGGAGCTGCTGTTATCTCCACCAGCGACGCCGCCGCAGTCGTTTCCCTTTCCCGTCAAATTGCCGCAGACTCAGCGCTAAGTAGGAAGCTGTCTAATGGAGCGCTACAGTTGCATCAAACACTGTTTAATCCGAACCGGTTGCAGGATTTATTCGTCCAGAAAATGACTGAGTTGGTCAATGGATGAAATTAATGTGATCGTCATTTCCTCGGTTCGCCCCGAGAAAAGTACAGCTGCTGCAGTTACACTGCATCGACATCTGGTCAATCGGCGCGGTATTCAACTGCACGTCCTGCCCGCCGAGCATCACGAGATTGTCCACGGCTCTTTTCACTCTAAGATTATTCCACGGCTCCTGCGAACGTCGGCGCGACGATGGGCAGGTGATATCGATTACCTGATGCACACCACATTGCCATTAGAGAAGCGCCTTATCGCGCCGCCCGCTCGGCTGCGGACAGTTGTTTTGACACTCGCATACCGCAGCGGCTGCTGGGTGGCGCAACGCTATGCGAAGCGGCACGGATTGCCATTGATTGTGAGATTTGATGACTGGTGGCCCGACATCGCCGAGGTTCATGCTCCAGTACGCAAGCAACTGGAGCGGCACTTTCTCGAACTTCATCGATCTGCGGATCTCAGCCTGTGCATTAGCGAAGGAATGCTCAAAGCATTGGGCCCGCATCGCAACGCACGCGTCATATTGCCGATTCCAGATGCTGAGCCAATCAGGCCATCAGCGTGCAAGGATTCAGCTGGTGAGTTCCGCGTTGGCTACAGTGGCAACATGTTTGATTACAGCGATATGCTCCGTGATCTGGCTCAGTTATCTGTCAAACAGACGGACGTTCGGATCGAATTCAGAGGACGCCCGAGATGGCCGCAAGCGCTAATGCATGAAATGACACAGCGCCACCTACTGCACGATTTCGAACCCGGACCAGGCTTTGACGACTGGCTGGGTTCGTTCGACGCTTACCTGGTCGTAATGTTTTTTGATGCAGCACAGCGACGGCGTACGGAAACATGTTTTGCAACAAAGCTCGCCGATTACTCGCGCGCCGGCAGGCCGATTGTCATCTGGGCGCCGGAATCATCTGCTGTGGTGCAGTGGGGAAAAAAGAGTAAAGCTGCGCTCTGCGTAACGGACCCCGATGCTCGCGCGTTGCTGGCTGCGCTCGCGGATTTAAAGAGAGATAGAGCCTTGCAACTGGAACTCGGTGTGCGAATACGGCGCGCGTACGAGACAGAATTTTCGCCAGTCGGTTTGCAACAGCAATTCATGGAAGCGTTAAATTCGGTTATCTAGTGTTGCGAAATGTTTGCCGCTGTACTCACCACAATTCAGGAACCGACGCGGGGAGTTGTTAAGCTTGTTGAGAAGCTGGCAGAATACGGAGGCTTACTCGTCGTGGCGGGCGACAAACAAGGCCCGTCGCATTTCCGAAGCCAGCATTTCGCTGAAGGCTGTCGAATTGAGTTTTTAGCACTGGCCGACCAGCTCGCGAGCGAGTTTCATTTAGCGCGGAAACTGCCGGTTGGTTCGTATAGTCGCAAAAATGTTGCTTATCTCCATGCAATTGCTGCCGGGGCGGATTTCCTTTATGAAACCGATGACGACAACGCCCCGCTCGATTCTTGGCAGCTTCGTTCCGAGTCCGTGGCCGCTGCGCGGTCTGTCGGTTCGACAAATGGACGGTGGGTAAATGCATACCGGTACTTCAGCAGCGAGCTAATTTGGCCCCGCGGCTTCCCGCTGTCCGAAGTTCGCTCGGAGGCACCTGAAACAAGAATGGTTGCGGCAATGCGTAGCCCGATCCAACAGGAACTGGCCAACGGTTCGCCGGATGTGGATGCGGTGTGGCGACTAATCTTAGATAGAAATTTCTCGTTCAGCGATGGCGCGCCGGTCGTGCTGGAGCCGGGAAACTGGTGCCCGTTCAACACCCAAGGCACGTGGTGGTGGCCGATAGCATATCCATTGTTATACGTTCCAAGTTACTGCTTGTTTCGGATGTGCGACACCTGGAAAAGTTTTATCGCCCAGCGGTGTCTTTGGGAACTCGGTTACGGCATTACATTTCATGCGCCCGAAGTATTTCAGGATCGCAATCAGCACGATCTTGATCGTGATTTTGCAGACGAAGTGCCGGGCTACACGCGAAACAAAGAAATCGCGAATGTCCTTTCGCGGCTACAACTCGCGGGCGGTGAGGCGCAAATCGGCGATAATCTCCACCGCTGTTATGAGGCGTTAGTTGCTGCAAGAGTCTTTCCATCCGCAGAAATCGAACTAGTTGAGCTATGGCTCGAAAACTTTCGCCTGGCGGCAACAAGGGGGAACGTAGCGTGCGCGAAGAAAACGCCTGTACCAGAGTCGTTCGACCCGATTTAAAGAGTCGACGTGATGGAACCAGTTGCTCTTGCCCTGGCTAGTAACGAACACTACTTCCCCGGACTTTATTGCGCAGTGACAAGTGCACTGTGCCACTTGGATCCGGCACGAGAAGCGGATGTGCGAGTAATTGATGGCGGAATTTCTGATAAGTCCCGCGGAATTCTTTCGGATTTGGTGGGACGGTTTGGCCGGAAGTGCCGATTGGCGTTCGTGGCGGTTGATCAAACTATTTTTCGCGGCGCGACCCTTGGACCGGGCCAATCGCACATGACTTATTGCCGCATATTGCTGCCACACTTGTTAGATGTGCCACGTGTAATCTACCTCGACTGTGACGTATTGGTGTTCCGGGATCTATCAGAGCTGTTTGATCTTGAATTGTTGCCCGGCAAAGTCCTCGGCGCTGTTCCTGATTCGGAAACGTTGTCCATCGCGGAAGACTCACCTCACATGGCAGATGCCGCCAACCCTGGTGCCGAAGGCGCTTACTTTAATTGCGGGGTAATGTTATTGAATCTGGAACGACTCAGGAATGAGCATTTCTCCGAATCCGCCATCGAATTCTTAAATCGCAGACGGGGGCGGTACCGTTTTTGGGATCAATCCGCCATCAATTTTCTTCTCCACGAACAGATTCACGAGTTACCCGAATACTGGAATCGATCCTCCTGGCGCTTTGATACGCAGAAGAACAACGATCTCGAATGCGTGCTTCACTACACGACTTCAGCGCCTTGGCTCGGCGGAACACCCGGCCCGGCCCAGGTGTTGTTTGAACGATTTGCTGCGGATGCGGGTTCGCCTGTAAATCGACAAATAGCGGCTTTCAAAAAATCGCGGCGGCAACAATTCTTTCGCAATGTGCTTGCACCTTTTCGGGCGCTTGCTTTTCCGGTGGTGTCCTTCTTTTACAAAATTGCCGGACAAAAGGAAAAATGTGCGGGATATCAGAAAGCGGCGCGGTATTGGCTCTATTATATTTTCAACGCACCGCGCCGGCGCCGCCTTCATCATAAGCGTGCCGAGCAAATTCAAGGTATGAAGTTCAAATCCGCTGCTTTCAAGTCCGCAACATGAGAGTATTGCACCTCAACACTCATCCCTCCGGCGGCAGTTACGAGTACGCGGCGCTTCTTTCGACCGCATTAGCGGAGCAGGGGATTGAGAGCCATGTGCTTTGCAAAAATGCGCCGGCTAAAGGGGCCAGATTTTTTCTGAATCGGTTGATTCGCAGGGCATCAGTGTCGCTGTCTCGCGAGCCGTGGCATGGGACCAGGAGACTGCTGTTGCCGCCTGGTCCTGAACAATTGGCAGACGTTGATGTTGTACATCTGCATACTGTAGCGGATTGGTTTGATGTTCCAACATGGTTAGAAAGCCTGCCAAGACACATAGGTGTTGTTATTAGTTTGCACGACATGTGGCACGTCTCCGGCGGCTGTTTCCTTTATCGTGGCTGCGATCGCTACGCCAACCAGAGACATGCTTGCGATTCCTGTCCGATCTTGAGATGGCCTGCAGACCGATTCATGGCAAGGGCTGCGCATTCGCGAAAGTTGCGAGCATATCGCAACTGTGGAGCACGCATGGTCGCTAACAGCCATTGGCTCGCGGAAATCGCCGGGCGAAGCCAAATTGCCCAAGCTTGCAGCGGCGGTCTGCGAGTAATTCCGCCTGGAATCGACACAACTGTTTTTACAGCGCATGATAAGAGCCTGTGCCGAAAGCACCTCGACTTACCCACAGATGCCTTTGTCATCGTTACGGGTGGCGCGTCGTTGACGGATGCGAATAAGAATGTGCCATGGTTATTCGAGCAACTGTCCGATCTGCCAGATCTTGCGGGCGTAATTGTTTTGGCATTCGGCGAAGGCGCGGTGCCGGTTCCGGGCCGTTTGGACGTGCGGTTTACCGGTGGCATTCGCGAACGACGTGAGCTGGCGCGACTCTTTGCAGCGGCGGATGTTTTCGTCAGCGCTTCGCTGATGGAAACTTACGGCCTGACGCTGGTGGAAGCGATGGCTTGCGGAACACCAGTGGTGGCCTTTCGAGTAGGCGGAATTCCAGAAGCTGCGCCTGAGGGGGAGGGAGCCATGCTATGTGCACCCCAAGATGAGACAGCACTGATCGAGGCAATCATGAAATTGCGGAATTCAGCGCAACTGAGCGAGATGCTTGGAGCGGCTGGTCGCGAGACAGTGCGCGTTCGCAACCAACTGAGTTCTTTCTCTGCTCTGTTCGAAGGAATCTATCGAGAGTGCGTTTTGTCTCGTGAGAACGCAGAGCGCAAAGAATCAGCTCTTGTATTGTGAAGATACACGCGCCGTTCGGTTTTGTAACCGGCTGCCATGCGGGAGACAAGTTCATGGTTCAGGCCACGCTAGCCAGCATGAGGTATTACTGTCCCGCGGTTCCAATTTGCCTGGTTGTAGACGGCGAGTTCGATGTTTCAGATCTAGTGAAAGAATATGGCATCCTCTCGCTTCGCGTGGCCGACCTCTCCTCGCCGGAGATACGGAATCTGGTCAGTGGAAATTACCGGGCCAAACTGGCCGCGATGTGGGAGGGACCATTTGAACATTACGTGTGGCTGGATTCGGACGCGATTGTTTGGGGCGACTTTACTCCGCAGGTCTACGCCGACGTCGATTTTCAAATTTTTTGGAGCGAGATTTCCATTCCACCTGATGCCACTGAGATTCCCTCATGGCTGCCACATTTTTATTTTGACCCGGAAAGGCTCCGACACTTTGACGCCGAGTTTGATTGGCGAGGCAAAGCTTATTTTAGTTCCGGCGCGTTTGCCTGCCGGCGGAGTGCAATACCGTTTCAGCTCTGGGACAGAACTGAGTCTTGGGGCCGTCAGTCGCCGGGTTTGTTTGCCTGGGGTGAAATGGGAACGTTGAACTACGTTGTTTACGCGATGGCTCAGCGCGGCGAACTCAACGTTGCCATGGCAGATCTGCAACATATAAGCAGTCATCATGGCATCGACGAGCTGAAGGAGGATTGTGCGAACAGCGATTGGCATTTTCCAAAAGCAATCCGGCGGCCGCGGGTGGCGCACTTTTGCGGCCGCAAGCCGTTCCTGTTTGACTGGCAGGCTTACTCGCGGCCTTTCACTATAGCTCGCCTGGAGCATCATCGTCGTCGGCGCTCAAATCTCGGAGCTTGGCTGGCTATTATGAATGAAGAGGCACGAGTTCTCGTGGGCAAAGTGAAAGGCCGCTTCGCGCGCTGCTTTGATCAAATGGGAAAATAAGAGTTATCATGAATTTCGCTGCGGTCGTCCTCAGAATATCCAAAGCTACCGAACGATTCCCTCGTCTTCATAAGCTTGCCAGAAGGTCCTACTGTGCCTTTCGCCCGGGTATCCGTTTTCAAACGGAAGCTGCTTTCAAAGATTACCAAGACATTTTTGTCCTGAAAATTGGCGCGAACGACGGCATAACAAATGACCCCTTTGCTACTCTACTGCTTACTGACCCGCGATATCGTGGGCTTTTGGTCGAGCCTGTTCCGGTTTACGCGGCAATGCTTAGAGCAAATTATGAAAAGTGCGGCCGGTTTGCGATTGAGCAGGCTGCCGTAGCTGCGTCTTCGGGTACGGCAAACATGTATTATGTGGACGAAAGCGCTTTAAAAAGAATCGGAATTGGCAATCCGGATTGGGTGCGAGGCGTTGCCAGCTTCGACCGACTTCACGTAATCAAACACCTTAGTCCCGAGATGCATTCGGCCGTGAAGGAGGCTTCGGTGGAGTGTTTAGCCGTGAATGCGTTACTGTCCCGCAATAACATCCAAAAGATCGATCTGCTGCACATTGATTGTGAAGGATTTGACTACGTGATTTTACGCCAATTCGATTTCACCACTCTTCGCCCGCGTATCGTGCTGTTTGAACAGAAGCATTTAACTGCCCAAGATCGGCAGGCTGCGAAAATCATGATGGAACTTGCCGGTTATAAAGTGGAGGAAATGGAAACGGACGTTTTTTGTTTAGCAGCTCCATCATTTCATGGCCGTTTCCCTAATGATCATAACACGGAATCGGGCGAGTAACTTCTAGCTAATTGCCCTTCTGCCAGAAAATGCCGGTCCAGTCTATGTCGCGTATCTCGTCTGTGATGTTATTGGCCGAACGGTAGTCATGAACTGCCTGGCGGCATGCAGGGATACAGCCGTAGTCATCAACGATGACGTAGCCCCCCTGAGACACCTTTGGATAGAGGCTGACCAGCGCGTCCATGGTCGATTGGTACATGTCGCCGTCCAATCGCAGCACGGCGAGGCGCTCTATCGGTGCGGCGGGCAACGTATCGCAAAACCAGCCCTTGAGGAAACGCACCTGGCCGTCCAGCAGGCCGTATCTCTCGAAGTTGGCCTGCACCTCTTCAAGTGAAACGGCAAGCTCTCTTGATTCGTGCAACTGGCTGTTTGCGTCATGTGGGTATTTACCCGTGTTGGGTGGAGGCAGACCCTCGAAGGAGTCAGCGACCCATACGCAGCGGTCAGTCACGCCATAGGCCTTGAGCATGGCGCGCATGAAGATGGCAGCCCCTCCACGCCACACGCCGGTCTCGATAAGGTCTCCACGCACCCCATTGGTGATTGCCTCGTCGACGCAGAATTGCAAATTATCAAGGCGCTTAAGACCGATCATTGTATGGGCAACCATAGGCCAGATGCGGCCTTCCATTCGTCCTAAATGATCACCCGATTTGGTAGCCGAGATATGGTCGCCACATCCCTCTTCACCGCTCAGCAGCGCGCGGGCCAATCTACCGCGGACGCCGGAGTGGGTTGCAAGGGATGGTGCCTCCTCCGACTGGGGATAAATTATGTTCAAAAGGCAGCGCTTCATCAGATCCAAGTAGAGGCCGCGTGAATAGTCCAGGTTTTGCATTGCTCCCCTCATCGGCGTGCTACGACTGATTGTTAATCACCATGTTCTTCGGATTTTCCGGGCCGAAGTTTCGAAAGAAGGAATCCTTGTATATCGTTGTGAAGTGTAAAACGTAAAGCGTAAAGCGTCCTAACGGTCTTGGCGGTTCCGTTTCTTTCCGTTTCACTTCTCACGCAGCGCTCTGCGAGTAGCTTCCAGATATGCCCGACCCCACCGTATGTCAGGCTCAAGGTAACTGCCTTCTCCCCACTCGTTCCAAGCGTTGATGAACACCAGGTTCTCGTCAGGGCCGTATGGCTCGAACCTGGCAAGAGTCCCCTCCAACCAGCGTTGGTAGAGCTTCGGTGTGGATCCCCGCAGGATAATGGCTCCGCGCTTGCGTCGTGGACTGTTGTCCCAGCCGGGGGTAACGCCGGGAAACCTCTTGTAAGGCGGCGCGTCTCTGCGGCACATCAGCTCTGCCACGCGCTCGTAGCTGTAGACATCGTTCTGCTGGTAAGCCTCGCTCGACAAACCCCACCGGGTCAGGAGCCGCCACACGTTGCCCCGGCGCAGTGGCGTAGTTAAGGCTGGGAAGGATGACCAGTCGGGTTGAAATTCCACCGAGGAATCGAAGCCCAGGCAGGCCGGGGGCTGGCGTTCCTCGCCGAAGCTCTCCACGCGGCACAAATATAATTCCCTAAAGCCAAGCTTGCGGGCTTCCTCCCGCCAGACAGAGGTAGTCTTGACAGGGTCAGGGATGCTTCTTGCCCGGTAAACGAGGAACAGCGGTCTGTCCCCCACCTTGATATATCTTTTATCCCGAAAGGCGTTAGCAAGCCAGCGTATGTGCTGCCTGTCGTCCTCCTCGGAGTAGCTTTGCTCGATAAGGATATCCTTATCCAATCCATTCCAGACTCGCGTCCAATTCTCGTTAGCCCAGCAGAGGCAGAAGGGGAAATCAGGCTCTCCAGAAGCCAGCACCTCATCGAAAGGACGACTCAGAAGGCGCCTGCCGTTGAACCAGTAGCTGTAGTAGCAAAAGCCATGGATGCCATACTCCCTTGCCAGGTCCGCCTGGGCCTTGCGAGCTTCAGGTAGGCTTAAGTCATAAAAACCAAGGTCGGCCGGGACGTGTGGCTGGTCATGCCTGGAGAAGCGGGGTCTGGCTCTGGATACGTTGGTCCACTCGGTGAATCCTTCGCCCCACCAACTGTCGTTTTCGGGAATACGATGGAATTGCGGGAGGTAAAACGCTATTGGGCGCACGTTCATTTGTCGATTATCACGCTCAGTCCTGCCATGGCGTCTTCCAACCGATAGCTGACGGCTCATAGCTGACAGCTTAGCGATGGCATGGTGCGCAATACCTCCCAAGCCTTCACGCGACCAGATAAAGAAAAAGCGCATAGGCAGGGAAGATCGAAGGCTGTGTTGGAAGCTGCCAATGATGTTCGACTGCTCCTTGAGCCTGCCAGTCAACTCGTCACGCTCCCGGGTTAACTCCAGCCGCAGCTCGTCACGCTCCCGGCCTAACTCCAGCCGCAGGCCCAATTCGCAGAAGAAGTTGCGCACCTCCGTTAGCTCGCCGTCAGCGGAGTTACACAGGGATCTCAGCAGATCGGGTTGTTGGTTACACACAGCGAGAACGCCGAGGCCCTGACCCCAGGTGGCCTCGAAATGAGGATAGCGCGGCTTGATTTCTTCCCACAATCTCCACACTCCGAAATCGAATTCGCGGACGTTAATGTCGTGAAAGAGCACCACGCCGCGCTCGCTCATCTTGGGGAGCCAGTTTTCAAAATCGTGCCGGACGGCCTCGTACACATGGAAGCCGTCTATATGCAACAAATCGATCGAGCCATCCTCGAACTGGCACACCGCCTCATCGAAAGTGGACTGGATGAGGCGGGAAAAGCCGCCATAGAGAGGATCGTGGTGGCTCTTGAGCTCACTCAATACCTCAGGCCCGTAGTAGCCGTTATGTGGGTCGCCCTGCCACGTATCAACCGCGTAGCAGCGTGTGCCGATGCCCAGTTCCTTCACGGCTTGGCAGAAGGCGCAGAACGACACGCCCGAGAAGGTCCCCAACTCCACGAGCACTCCGGGCCGGAGCACGTCCACAAGAAACATCCCAAAAGGAATGTGCTCCATCCAGAAGCGCTCGCTCGCTGTAGAAGCTACTCGCAGAGGGTGGGAGAAACAAATTGGGTGATCCAGCGGATTGAAAAGAGCCATTCCTTTATGCAGCAGGCAGTAAAAAGTACCCGGCGGAATGTAAGGCGCTTGTTGGCGTTGGCAATGCCGGTTTGCGTCATGAGCTAATGGTGCGTTGGCCAATTCGCGTTTGTGAGCGAGGCGTTGCTGATAAACTCGATTTTTTCGGCGATAGCCACTTTCATTACTTGAACGCTGCTTGCGAGGGACAAGATTTATTTGTTCTGAAGGGGCTGGATTTTTGACATTATTCGCTCGATTTGATAACCGTGGAAGCGTTGACGAAGAAAGCGGACGCGGAATACAGCTGTAGAATTGTCTCGCAGCAGTTCAAGACTGATTCATGGAATGATTTTCAACTCGGCGCCATCCGCTATTCCCCGCGCGTGCCCCTCGCGGAAGCCGACGCTTTACTTGTGCTGTACGATCCAAGTGACGAACTGCTCAAATTCGACGGCCCGAAGCTTTGGTTCACGATCGAGCCTTCCTGGCATCATCACTTTCACTCCCATCCAATTGGCAGGAGACTTGTCCAAGAGCTCCGTGCTTCGGAACGGGCTTTTTATGCGCATCCAGACGAAGTGTATCGGATCCCGCATCCTACGTACAGCGGAACGCTATCGCGGCCGCGATTACCTTCAATCAGACAGACCGCAGTTGCCAGCGTCAACAATTTTGGTGGACGCCTTTGGTTCCTTAAGTCTCACTTCCGGACTCGGAATCGGATGATATTAGACCGGCACGTCGAGCTGTTCGGCAAGCCCGACGTCTGGGCGAACTTCCGCCATTTTCCGAAGCTCTGGATCCATGGGCCGCCGGAAAGCTATATGGGGCAACCAACTCCGGGCACGAGCTACTACGACGATGAACACATTCGGTTTTTGTCGGCCTATAAGGTTGCTGTATGTCTGGAGAACTCCACCGAAGCCTATTATTTTACTGAAAAATTTGTAAACTCAGTGAGGGCTGGCTGCATTCCGGTTTATCATGCTCATCCCACAGTTCGTAAGAAGTTCCTGCGCAACGCAAAGTGGGTCGATCCGGCAGACTTCGGTTTTTCGCCTCGTGACACGATCGAATATGCTTTGGCGCAAGATCAGTCAGAATTCCGGCGCGCGAACGACACCTGGCTTGAATCTGGTATTCTGGCGGATACCGACAACCAAAAGGTGGTTCTAAAGCTGCATAACATAATCAGTAGCAAACTCGAAAGGAATGGGCGTTATTAACTCCCGATATCGAGCAGGACAGCTCCTGAAAAAACTCGGTTACAAGCTTTCGCGCGACTACCGCTGGCCAGAAGTTCATGGGGATCTATTACTTCTTGGCTTCGCTCTTCTTCGAGCCTACCACCGTGGGCTGATCCAAATTGTGCAGATCGGAGCGTTCGACGGACAAGTTGATGATCCGGTTGCTGATATTCTTCAAAACGAAAACGTCTCTGCGATCTTGGTGGAACCGCAAAAAATTCCGTACGAGCGTTTGGTAGCGCGTTATGCAACTAATCCAAGAGTTTGCCTAATCAATGCCGCGGTGGCAGAGCACGATGGTGTGGTAAAACTTTACGTGCCCGGTTCGGCTGCCTCGCCGAAGGCTAGCCTTTTCGCTCAGCATCACCGCCGATTTGGATCCGATGCGAAGGAAGTTCGTGAGCTCGAAGTACCCTCTGTCTCGGTCGGTTCCCTGGTGAAGAGGTTGCATGGTGAACGCCTTCATCTTCTTCAGGTGGACACAGAGGGCATGGATTATCAGATACTGAAGTGGTTCTTTGATGCTCATGTTGAGCCTGACGTGCTCAACTTTGAGTCGCTGCATCTGAGCAAAGCCGAACGCCTGGCATCACGGCAGTTGTTGAACGCCAGCGGGTACTGGTGGATCGAGAGCGACCAAGACACCTTCGCGTTAAAGGAGTCTTTGGTAAAAATCCAACAAAGTTGAAGCGCACAATTGACTATTTCAATCATGATCACAACGCGCGACCGCGCAGAGGCGTTGGGGCGTACCTGTGAGATAATTGCCGCGCTCGATCCTCCGCCTGTTGAAGTGTTGATCACAGTTGACGGCTGTGCAGATGACACGATGACCGTAATTCGGAGGCACCTGCCACAGGCAGCAGTGATCATAAACAAGAACGCGCGCGGCTCGGTTGCTTCTCGGAATGTTATGATGCGGCAGGCGAAGGCGGATCTTGTATTCGCTCTCGATGATGACAGCTACCCGGAACAGATCGATTGCATCGCGCTCATCAGTCGTTTCTTCGAGAAAAAACCAAAATTGGCTGTTCTACATTTTCCACAGCGAAGCGATGAATATCCTGAAACGCTTTCGCAAACACAATTCAGCCGGGAACATTTGACGCGCTCGTTTCCTAACTCCGGCGCGGTTCTGCGTCGATCCACTTATCTCCAGTTGCCCGGGTTTGAGCCGCAGTTCTTCCACATGTATGAAGAGCCGGACTACGCCCTGCAATGTGTCGCGGCGGGTTATGACGTGCTTTTTTCTCCCATCCTTACAATCCGTCACCATTATTCCAGGCAGGCACGCGATGAAATACGGGTACATCATCGTCACGCCCGCAACGAATTGTGGAGCACCCTGATGCGATGTCCTTTTCCCTTCGCATTTGCAATGGTGGCGGGGCGCGTTTTCTCCCAGTTCCGTTATGCGTGCAAGCGAGGGTGGTTCTGGGTAATTCGCGAACCCGGCTGGTGGTGGCAGGCGTTGGCTGGCGTTCCGTATTGCCTTCGAAAGCACCGGCCTGTGTCGTGGGCGGTTTATAAACGCTGGCTTTCGTTATCATAAAACAGTGAAGTGGCTTTGCTGTCAGCTGGGCGCACGGGAACACTATGCGATTCCCCGGGCGTTACTTCGCGTGGACATGCTCGCGTATCTGCTAACCGATGCGTGGGTTCTGCCCTCGTCTTTGCTTGCAAAAATCTGCGGCCGCGGGTCAAGTCTTGCAGAGAGATTTCACGACACGCTCCCAGACGCGCGAGTGAAAGCGTTCAATTCGTCATTGGTTGCATTTGAGGTGCTTGCACGCGCCCGTCGCCTCAGGGGATGGACAGGAATAATTGCCCGCAACCGGTGGTTTCAACGCAAAGTCGTTTCCTTTCTTCGCTCTCAGCTCTCAACTATCAACTATCAGCCCATTCTTTTGAGCTATAGCTACACCGCGCTTGAACCGTTTCGGTACGCAAAAGCGCACGGATGGAAGACGCTGCTTGTCCAAATCGATCCCGGCCCGGAAGAAGAGGCGATTGTGGCACAAGAGGCCACACGCGTGCGTGAACTAGCTGCTGGCTGGCAGCCCGCGCCGAGCGAATATTGGGCTCTATGGCGTGAGGAGTGCAAGCTTGCCGACCGGATTGTTGTTAACTCCGAATGGTCGCGGGAAGCGTTGGTCCGCCGCGGAGTTCCACGCGAGAAGACATCAGTTATTCCACTGGCGTACGAAGTGATACGACTACCGGACCACGACACAACGAGACCACAGGAGCGGGAGTATCCAGATCGCTTCACGTTCGAGCGGCCGATGCGCGTTCTTTTTCTTGGTTTAATCAATCTCCGCAAGGGCGTCGCCAGGTTGTTGGAGGCCGCTCGAATTTTGCGTGATGAGCCGGTTGAATTTTGGATGGTTGGCCCTGTCGAAATCGCACATGCCAGCGCAATCGGGAATGCCGGACGCGTGAAATGGTTTGGCCCTGTAACGCGGAAGCAGGCAACTGAGTTTTACAGAGACGCAGACGTATTCATTCTCCCGACGCTCTCCGATGGATTTGCCATAACACAGCTCGAAGCGCAGGCGCACGGCTTGCCCGTTATCGCCTCGGAATTTTGTGGCAAGGTCGTGGACAACGGCCGTAACGGAATCGTTCTCGAGGAACCGACTGCCGCGTGCATCGCAGCGGCCGTTCGCGATTGTCTCGCGGATGCGGATCGGCTGCGAAAGCTTGCTGCCGCGTCACGTTTGCGTGCTGAATTCACAATCGAGGCGCTTGCCGAGCAGCTGCAAAAGGTGGGTGCAGCGCTGTGGAATCCATCGCACCAATGACATTTATTCTGCACGTGGCTTGCAGTGGATCCAGGACGGTAATGACGCCTTTAACTTTCCCCTTTTTAATATACTGTGTGCCTCAGTTTCCTGCTCCATGGTCACGTATGAGTTAACCTTTTATCTTGCTGCCGCGGCGTTGGTGATCCTCACGGTCGAAAGCTGCATCAAGCTGCTGAATCGAAATACCTTCGGTATCACGCTTATGGTGTATGTAACGGTATTTGCATGGTATTTCGTCGATCCTTTCCTTAACCCAGAGGAATATGATTACCTCCCTCCTTTCTCATTAGGTCAAAGTTACGGGCAGGTACTATTGTTTTTAATAGGATTCCGCGTTTTCACACCCGCTATAACACGTTGGATCGTGCGCCGTCCGAGTTTTGCCATTTTTGATACGCGCCTCACTCCCAGGGAGATTTTAATTGCCACTGGTGCGATTTGGCTCCTGCTTTTTCTAATCGGGATTTATCGAATGAACGGTGATGTGATAAGCGCTGTACTTCCGCTCGATGGCCGTGGCGGCGAGACGATGTGGGGGCGTGGTGCAGTCTCAAGTTCGGCAATGGGATTTCTGATCTCCTTCGGAGGTTATCTGTTTAATGCGGCAACAGCGTTCCTGGGCGCCCTGATATTTTTCCAGCGCAGCACTGCCTGGCGGTTGCTCGCCGGCGCAATGTTTGCCATTACACTCCCGTCTTTCTTTTTCGCTGGAACGCGTAGCCACTTCCTTGTGGCAGTCCTGCCTTTTATCATCACATATCTATTTTATGGCCGGCATCCGCTCATTGTAAGATTCACCGTTCTGGCGGTGGCGTTCGTCTGCTTGGATCAAGGCTTCAGGTTTGTGACGGCATTTCGCGGCACCGGTTTCAGAGAGGTGCTGGCTGCTGAGAATCCGTACGAGCTCGTGGATGAAAATATGCGAACAAGCGGCCTCAACATGATTCAGGAGCTTTGCTTTGTGAATGCCTATCTGGATTCCGGTGATACCTCTCCAGCCTATGGCGCAAGATATTTGAATGAGTTACTTAATTTCGTTCCGCGTGCGATCTGGCCCTCAAAGCCGTTGATCGGAATTGACTACGCGAAGTGGCGCGGGTTCGAGAGTGACGAAGGAGAGCTGGGTGTGTCCACTACCATTTCCGCCGGAATGATCGGCGGCGGCGTTTTGAACTTTGGCAAAATCCTTGGTCCAGTGGCGGCCGGTATACTGATGGCCCTTTGGACTGGCCTGCTCATCCGTTGGTGGGAACAAAGAAAATCGCTGCTGCGCTTGATGTTGTTCATGCTTGGCGTTGGTCTTACCTTCAACCTCGGCCGCGACATTACCCTGCTTGTGCTTTGGCCCGTCATATTTGCATACTGTTTCGTTCGCCTTACTGAGCTCTGGGCCACGAGCCGATTTAGCCAGCTGCCGCGAGGAGCAACTGTTGTTCCCGCTAGGGCTGGCTCCGTGTTAGCTGGTCAGCTGAGCCAGTGACGCGTCGCGGTCACGATGCCGGTTCCAGTAACTCAATGCTGGAGGTGCGCTCGCCGTAGCAAGGGTCACTCCTAAACAAATTTGGTGTTCCCATGCTCAGACGACTTCATCACATTTTGTCTCAAAATCCTCTTGCGAGCCGCGCGCAGCGTAGTGTCGTTCACTGGGCCAAGGAGCTACTAAGCGTGCCCGACGCATACTACTCGATGGGGCAGTTATATCGTAAGATTAAACCAAAAGCCGTACTGGATATCGGTAGCCACGTCGGTCGAACTGTGATCAAAATCCTGGATTACATGCCTGACGCCAAAGTGCACGCATTTGAGCCCACACCGCAGAGTGTTGCCATCCTTAGAAATAGAATGCGACGCTATCCAAACGTGATGGTCCACGAGCTGGCTTTGTCAGATGTGACCGGTACGACGAAATTCTTCCATAATCTTGGCGAGCAGACAAATTCGCTTCTGGAAAACAGCCTTTCCGGTAAGAGCCCCTTCGACGGCGTGCAGCAGCATATCGCACAAATAGACGTCAGGACCATGACCCTCGACGACTGGGCCGCTGAATTTGAACCCAATGGGATGCTATTGATCAAAGCGGATGTCCAGGGTGCCGAGCGGCTCCTGGTGACCGGCGGAAAAACGACCTTCGCACAACGCGTGGCAGCGTTTTACACAGAACTCTGCCTTCTGCCGACATATGAAAACCAGACCAGCCTATGGGAGCTACATACAATGTTAACCGAGGAGCTTGGCCTGGCGCTCTTCGACATTTATCCTTGCGCCAAGGATCAACTGGGTCGTGCAGCATTTACCGATGCGATGTGGGTCCAGCCATCGGTTCTACCTATCTAGGCAAAGATGATCGATCCACGCTCACCTGCCGTTACCAGGCATCGTTAACAGCTTTTTGCGGTGCCTCATTCAGCAAATGGCGCCAAGATCGGCAACGGCTATATCGGCTGATGAGTGATCAGTCTATGTGTGAGCTGACCAGCTGAGTTCGATTACTGCGTGTGAAAACTGGAGGTAAGGGGATTCGAACCCCTGGCCTTCTCATTGCGAACGAGACGCTCTACCAGCTGAGCTATACCCCCGCTTGCCTATGAAAACCAAGGCCGAACATTCCACCGAAGCTCGCTTTTCGTCGCATGGGAATGCTAAAGAGTAAAAGCGACACATTTGAGAAGGTCTGAGAATGTCTCCATCGGTATTCAAACGGCATTTAACTATGCGCGGATTAAGATTGAGGGCAAGGACATCGAGCGCAGTCTGAAACCATAGATCGGGATTTTGCCAGACGCACGCTTGCAGCATTCCTGCATGAGCAATACCAGATTGTTTTCGCGCTTGCGTTCGCCAATGCGACTAATCATCATCGTTGAACCACCGGAAGTTCCTTGAGGAAAACGCGGCCATGAATCTGTCCCCCCACTTGCTATGTGAAGAAGAAGCGCACCCTCGGGGCAAAATCCTGAAGTTCGCGGGCGAGGCGGACTTCCTTGCCGTGCCGGCGGTGCGGCAGTTGCTCAAACGGCTGCTCACGCAGCACATCCCGTTTCTCATCGTGGACCTGTCAGGGGTGACGTTCTTGAACACGCCGTTTTGGGCGGCAATGCAACGATACCAGCTCGATGGGCATCCGGATGCTCGGCTCGCGCTCTGCGGCATGAACGATGCGCTGAAGGCGGCCTTCGACATTAACGGCGTCGGTCTTGGGTCGGCCGAGGGTGGAGGCATCGCCGTGTACGACCATCTGGAAGCAGCGCTGGCGGCGACATGAAACCGGGACGCGAATACAGCTACGTAGGTTTATCCACGTCGTTGTGCCGCGGTGCGCTGGAGCGCCCATGGCTGCCGCTTACCATGTGGAAGGCGTTCTTCAACCGCTCACTCGACATTGGTGTGAGGGCTGTGCCCACGGTGTTCCTCATGGCGTTCTGTGTAGGAGCCGTCCTAGCGATGGTGCTGGTGGAGCAGCTCCAAGAGTTGAGCATGGAGGAGACCGTGCCACGGCTAGTCTGGATCATCCTCAACCAGCAGCTCGCGCCCATGCTCGCGGCGGTGGTCTTCATCGGGCGGAGCGTATCCGGCTCGGCGGCGGAACTGGCGAACATGAAAATCGGGGAGGAGATCAAGGCGCTGGAGACCATGGGCGTGGATGTCTCGCGCTACCTGCTTCTGCCGATGCTGGGAGCCTTCGTCGTGATGCTGCCGGTAATGGAGATCTATACCGTGGGTGTCGGGCTGCTCGGAGCACAGGGGGTGTGCTCGCTGGTCATGGGCATGGACGGGAAGCAGTTCGTTCTGCGAGCACTGGTCCCCCCGCGGATGCAGGATGCGTTCATCGGAGTGGGCAAGTCCGGACTGTTTGCGGTCGTGGCTGCGATGATCGCCTTCCGTAAGGGGCTGAACGCCACCGGCGGGTCGGACGCAGTCGGACGCGTGGCAACGGCGTCCGTGGTGTCTTCACTTGCGGCGGTGACACTTGTCAACGCAGTCGTCACGGGGCTGCAGAATGTTTTGATTGCGGCGCAGTTGATGAACAAGTGAGTAAGGAAGCAACTAGTCAATAGCCAGTAGTAACGAGTGGGAACCAGTTAAACACGCGTGGGTGATGGATTATCAAGTTCAACTGCTAACTAAGTCCTCCAACCTGATAACTGATTACTGCTCATCCCTCTCATGACCCCGCCTCTCCCCGCGCCCACGCCCGCCGCCGAGCCACTGCTCGTAGTGCGGAATTTGGCCAAGGCGTTCCCCTACGGCGCCAACGTGCTCAACGGCGTGAACCTCGAGGTCTTCGCCGGCGATGTTTTCACCGTCCTCGGAGGGTCCGGCTGTGGGAAAAGCACCCTGCTGAACATACTCATTGGCGTGGACGAACCCACCTCCGGCACCGTGCATGTCCTCGGCCAAAACATACACAGCCTCCCCCGGCGCCAACGCAAGAGGCTCATGCGGGATGTGGGCGTGCTTTTCCAGTCTGGCGCCTTGCTTCAGAGCCTCACCGTTGCGGAAAACGTGGCCCTGCCCTTTCAACAGCATCATCCCAAGATTGCGAGCGACCGCGATCTTCTCGAGGACACCGTGCTCATGAAGCTGCGTGCCGTGAAGCTCGACGCCCATGCGCAGAAGTATCCGCGCGAGCTCAGCGGCGGCATGAAGAAACGCGCCGCCCTCGCCCGCGCCCTCGCACTGGATCCAAGGCTGCTTATCAGCGACGAGCCCACCTCCGGCCTTGATCCCGTGAGCACCAAGGAGATTGACGAGCTAACTATCACGCTGAGCCGCAAGAGCGGCACGACAGTGGTGGTGGTCACGCACGACCTGCTGAGCTTCCAGCGCATCGCCACCCGCGGCATCATGCTGGGCGCGGAGCGGGACGGAACGCTGCGCGGAACGGTGCTGCTCGCCGGGAGCCGTGAGGATTTTTTTGCGAGCGAACATCCGCTCGTGCGGGGCTTCTTCCATCTGCAGGAAGGAGGCGCCGTGTAAGATTGAGAGATGAGAGTTGAGGGTTGAGAGTATGAACGTGACTGAGCTGAGCCTATTTCATAGTCTTAATCTCAATCGGCCTTCGATGCGGTGAAGACTAAGATTAAGAATATGAACAGGCTTCAAGCACAACTCATCAACTCACTGCACCCCAGCCCACCATGAACCGGAAATTCTTTAAATCACTCCGCGCCCTTTACGAGCTGATGCTCGTGCTGCTCGTTATCGCGTCCGCCGTGCTGCTCATTGGCGCGCTGTATTACGCCTTGAAGGGGGACTCGCGGGGAAGGGTTAGCTTCGATGCGGCCTTCAATGAGGTGGGCGGGATCAAGGAAGGCTCTAGCGTGCTCTTCAAGGGCATGCCGGTGGGAGCGGTCGGGAAGATGCGCTATGACGCAGCCACGGACAAAATCCTCGTGCGCATTGAGATTACCAAACAGGTGGACGTGCCCGCCACCATCAAACCGTACGTGGAGAAGTCGCTCATGGGCCAGTCGAACATTGCCCTGCGGACTGAGCAGCAGACCGGTACGAAGGAACTGCTCGCCGACGTAGTGCGACGACTTCAGGCAGGCGACAAGGATGGACTTTACCGCATCGACGGCGTCGAATTGAGCCGGTTGGATGCCATCAAGCCCGGCCTCGACGCAAAAAGCGAAGGGGCGATCGACGACGCCACGAAGACTATGCACCGGACGGCGGAACTCGCTGAGAGTAGCAACACCGCTCTAACCAAGGCGAGCCAAGACCTTGAGAAAGTGGCGGCGACCCTCGACCAAGCGGGCCAAGCGGTCATCCGCAGCGAAACGACCCTCAACCAGGCGGGCCAAGCGATCATCCGCAGCGAAAGCCACATCAAGAAACTCGGCAGCGCTTCGGAAAAACTCGGAAGTGCGTCGGACAATGTGAACGGTTTCATCCAGGTGCTGAAGGTCAAACCCAGCGCCCTCGTCTGGGGCTTGAGCGACCAGCAGCGAACTATGATGAATCAGGCTCCGGCAACTAGGCGGCCATCCGCCACGCCGGTTAGAAAGTGACCACCCCGCCGCCAGATTCCGGTGCGAAAAGCCACGGCTTGCTGGTCGAAACGCTCCTAGGCGTCGCCGCCTCGCTCAGCGCCCCGGGCGATTGCGCTGCCTGCTCCATTTCACTGCCGGGTGCCGCAAATGGCGATCTGCTGATCCACAGCACCGGGCGCGACTGGCGCAAAGAAGGGCCGTGGCGTTTGCCGAAAGGCCAGGGCATCGCGGGCCGGGTCTTCGAAACCCGCGAGCCCCTGAACACTGCGGACGCCACCCAGCACTCCGAGCACTACAAGCGTATTGGAGCGGAAACCGGGCTGCCGGCCCAGGCGCTGTTGACTATTCCACTCACGGATGGCGCCTCATGCCGCGGTGTGATGCAGGCCATGAACCCGCGGGACCGCGCCCAGTTCAGCGCGGAGGACATGCGCGTCTTCATCGCCTTCGGCTCGCTCGTTTCCGTGACATTGGGCCGTCGGCAGGCGGAGGAGGAATCCAGAGCACGCGCCGTGCAGGAGGCCGAGCGCCGCGCGGAGCTGGAGCTCGCGCGCCAGGTGCAGGCCACCTTCTTGCCGGAGCCGGACGCGGACCACGGATCGCTGCACGTCCAGGCTTTTCTCGAACAGGCCACCGGGATCGGCGGTGACTGTTACTTCTTCCACGCTGCGCAACCGCACCTCCTCCTTGCTGGCGTTGGCGACGTCACGGGCAAGGGATCCTCCGCCGCGCTGGACATGGCAAGGCTCACAACACAGATCGAGCTGGCCGCCTCACGCTGCACGCCCGAATCGTTCAGCACGTGGCTTGTCGAATTGAACAATGTGCTCTACGAGGCCATGCATGCGGACGACAATGCAGTGGCGCTGACGGCGCTGCTGTTCGATACCGCGCATCGCCGGGTTTATGCGGCGGCGTTCGCGCAACACTCGCCACTGTTCCGCGACCATGCCACAGGAACGTGGCGCGAGGTGGCTTGTCCACGCCACAGCTTCTTCGGGCAGCGCCGCCTCTCCGCTTGCAACGCCATTACTATCCCGCTGGCCGCGGGCTCGCACTGGCTCGTGCATTCCGATGGTATCACGGAGGCCGTCGCCACTAACGGCGGCCAGCTTGCCCGTGACGGACTAGTGAGCCTGCTGGAATCGCACGATTGGACGAACCCAAGCGCTTTCGACTTGAGCGTGGACACCTGGCGGAAGAATCTCGCAAGCGGCGCAACCGACGACGCCACTCTTTTGCTTATAGAAGACCGCACAGCGCCACCCCCGCGTGAGTTCGCTGCTTTGTGCACCGCGGAGAGCATTCGCACTGCACGCGCCTTCTTTGAGCAGTGGGGCCGGTTCGCTGGCATCGCACAGGACACGCTGCTCACGCTGCTAGTCGGTTCCGACGAGATCCTGACGAACGTCATCAAGCACGCATACGGCCCGGAGAAACCTCCCGGCCCGCTATGGTGCGGCGCCGAGGTCTCTCCTTCGTTCATCCGTTTCGTCATCCGGCATCACGGCGCGGGAATCACGCAAGAACAGGCGGCCGCGCAGGCGGATGCTCGCTCCCGCGAGGAAGGCGGCCTCGGCCTCGGGCTCGTGCACCGCGTGTTCTCGCGCGTACATTTCTCGACGGACGCTGAGCTGGGATCGGAAATCGTGCTCGAAAAGGTACTGGTGTAAGAATGATAATACGAGTGATACGAAACAACGATTGCAGCGAACGCTTTCGCGTTTAAGGTGCGCTCTCCAATTTGCTCATGCTCGAAACGTTTCTTGCTCAGGCTCAAACCGCCGCGCCTCAACAGGTCCCAGGCGGCGGCATCGGTTCATTTTTTGTGCCGCTCATTTTTATTTTCATCATCATGTATTTCGTGATGATTCGACCGCAGAAAAAACGGCAGCAACAGCAACAGAATTTAGTCTCAAGCTTAAAGACCGGCGACCGAGTGGTCACTAACGCTGGTATTCACGGCCTGATTTCCAATGTGAAAGAGAACACCGTCCTGGTGAAGGTGGCCGACAACGTAAAGATCGAGATGGAGAAATCGGCCATTACAAATGTGCTCAAAGAGAGTTAATTAGTAAATTGGTTGAATCCGCAGCCGGTTAAGTCGAAATGACTCCCGCACTTACATTTTTTGTCGGTCTCTCGATGCTCGTCCTTTTCGGGTGGTACTTCGCCACCGATCAGGGACCGCGGAAGCGGCTGCTGGCCACCACGTTGATGCTGTTGCTTGTTATCTTCAGTATCGCCACGATGTGGCCGCCGCAGAAAAAGATCGCACTTGGGCTCGATATTCAAGGCGGCACATCCTTTCTAATCCGGCTCAAGGCCGGCGACAAACCGATCACGAAAGGAATGCTCGACCAGGCGGTGGAAGTGATCCGGAAGCGCGTTGATTATTTTGGCGGAGGCGAGCCGATCATCAGCCCCGTGGGCGGTGATCGGATTCTGGTCCAAATTCCCGGGCTGGACACGGCGAAGATTCAAGAAGCGCGGGACCAGCTCTCGCGCGTGGCGAAACTCGAGTTCCGTCTGGTCTATCCGGATAATGGACAAAAATTAAAAGCGATCGACGAAGGCAAGGACGTGATTCCGCCTGAATTCCGCATCGAAAGTTATAAGATGCAGCGTGAGGGCGAGAAACCGATCGAGGAACGATTGCTTGTAAAAAAGAAAGCTGATCTATCGGGTGATCGCGTTTCGAACGCAGGCGCTTCGTACGAAAAAGACGGCTGGGTTGTTCACTTGCGATTCGACGCCGAGGGCGCGAAGCAGTTCGGCAACATTACGGCCGCGAACGTTCATCATCGCTTCGCGATTGTGCTTGATGGAGGCATCCAATCAGCGCCCGTCATCCAGGACGCAATCTACGGCGGTGACGCGCAAATCACTGGACGATTTACCGAGGAAGAAGCGCGCAGCCTGGCCAGCGTGCTTCAGAACCCGCTACAAACGCCAGTAAGTATCGAAGAAGAACGCAGTGTCTCGCCCACGCTTGGCGCCGACTCAATCCGGGCAAGCATTCTTGCCGGCTTGGTTGGGCTGGCCATCACGGTGGTTTGTGTGGCCATTTACTACAAGATCCCTGGCTTGGTCGCGGATCTCGCGCTCGTGATCAATCTCATTCTTCTCATGGGTGCGCTCACAATGTTTCACTTTGTGCTCACATTGCCGGGTATCGCCGGCATCATTTTGACAATTGGCTTGTCCGTGGATGCGAACGTGCTGATTTTCGAGCGATTGCGGGAAGAAATGGCGCTTGGAAAGACGCTCAAGGTTGCGCTCAACACAGCTTATGAGAAGGCATTCAGTTCCATCTTCGACGCGAACGTTACAACCCTGATCACGGCTGCGATTTTGTTTTGGAAGGCGAGCGGGCCGGTGAAGGGCTTCGCCATTGCACTGACGCTTGGCATTTTGGCGTCCTTGTTTACGGCCCTGATCGTGGGACGAAACTGTCTCGGCTGGCTGGTCGACACAAAACGGCTGAAGCGTATCTCGATGCTGCATCTGATTTCAGCACAAAACATCAACTTCCTTGGCAAAGGTTTTATCGCCTGCATGTGCTCGCTGGCTCTATTGCTTGCCGGCGCGGCGGCCTTCTACCTTCGAGGCGAGAAAAATTTCGGCGTCGATTTTCGCGGCGGCGACCTCATTACATTGAGCGCACCCGGTGTGATCGATATCGGCCAGGTCCGCCACGGGTTGCAGCAAATTGGACTTGCTGACGCGTCAATTCAGGAGTCCGCGCAAGGCGGCAAGAGTTACATCACGATCCGCACGCCGCTGAACACTAGCGATAGGGTCGAAAAGCAGATCATGCAGGCGATGCCGAAAGCTGGATTTAATGTGGAAGGGTCGGAACGCGTAGGTGCGCTCGTTGGCGGTGAGCTGGCAAAAAGTTCGTTGATCGCGCTTGGCCTTGGCATTCTGGGCATTTTGATTTTCGTGACGTTCCGCTTCGAACTCTCCTTTGCCGTAGGCGCGATTGTCGCGTTGCTGCACGATGTGCTGATGACGGTCGGCGTGTTCGCGCTTCTCGGCCGTGAGCTGACTCTTACGATGGTGGGCGCGGTGCTGACCATTGCCGGTTATTCCATTAACGACACCATCGTCGTGTACGACCGTATTCGCGAGGGTCTTGCGAGCGGGCGACGAGGCACGATCGAGGAGATAATGAACTCAAGCATTAACCAGACGCTCAGCCGCACTATTCTTACAAGCACAGTGACACTCATTCCGATTTTGTGTCTGTTTTTCTTTGCCGGTGCGGTGCTACGCGATTTTTCGCTGGCCATCATTATCGGCGTGGTCGTCGGCACCTATTCCTCGATCTTCATCGCTTCGCCCATTGTGCTGTGGTGGTCACGGGCCCGCGGCCGCGGTGCCGCTGCGCTTCGCCGCGAAGTCACGGAAAAAGCTACGACCGCCGCGAATCCTCTCGCCCAGCGCTAGCAAAGAACCGCTGGTCAAGAGGTCACAGTTTTTAAGCAACTGGCACAATTATTCTTGACATCCACGGCCGGATCTTAGAAAACGGGCGATCACGGGCGTGCGGGAATCCAGTGTGTGTTCGCGTTTTCAAATTTCCCAAAAACCTCTAGCTGCCGATTTTCGGATGGAATCATGAAATAAGGACATCCATGAAAACGAAATGCAGAATCAGCGGTCATTTTCTTCGTAGCAGCGCGGCCGCTGTGTTTTTCTTGTTTGCGTTTGTTGCACTTAGCTCGGCGTTCAATTCGAACCGGGTATCGAATGTGTCAGCGGGGAGTGGTCCCGCCGGCAAAGCGCTGAGCGCATCAAATCAAGCTCGCACGCTTACATTCGCCGATTGCGTAGCCTACCAGCGCGCCATCGAGGAAGTGTATTGGCGGCACCGCATTTGGCCGAAGGAGAATTCCAAGCCTAAGCCGTCATTCGATGCTGTGATCTCCCAGGCGCAACTTGAAAAGAAAGTTAAAGACTACCTGCGAAACTCAGAAGCGCTGGAGGATGACTGGCAACGACCAATTACAGCTGAGCAGCTACAGACTGAGATGGATCGCATGGCGCAAAACACCAGGCAGCCAGAAGTGCTACAGGAGCTCTTTGAAGCGCTCGGGAACGATCCGTCAGTCATTGCGGCGTGCCTCGCAAGGCCCATGCTGGCTGAGCGTCTGCTCGCGCACCCCGAGTTCGAGCGAGTGAAACAACAGAGCCGAACGTTTGATCAGACCGTCGTTGCTGGCACCAATTATACCCTTCCCAAAATATCGTATCCATCGGGCGGATGTGTTGAAGACACATGGACTCCAACCAACCTCACGGGTGCCCCCGACGGCCGAGTGTCTCACACGGCAGTGTGGACTGGCAGCGAAATGATCGTCTGGGGCGGAGATCACTGCTATGCGGGCTGCAATGTGAATACCGGCGGGCGGTACAACCCCAGCACGGATAGCTGGACAGCCACCAGCACCCCAGCGGCGACCATCACGGTTACGAGCAGCAACGACAACGGGCCAGGGTCGTTGCGGCAGGCAATCCTTGATGCCTCGCCAGGCGATACAATCAATTTCGCCCCAAGCGTTACTACCGTTACTCTAACTAGTGGCGA
>WNGO01000334.1_pt1 | contig 46375 bp, 49 predicted proteins | sample 5400511 | NCBI WGS metagenome assembly WNGO01 (sample SAMN13153380, study PRJNA577476) | soil metagenome | isolation source: 20 cm soil or saprolite under Garry oak tree replicate 2 | place: USA:California | collected 2016-06-15 | reverse complement strand
CTTCCCGCCACCTTCGAATCCCAATCGCGGCTGCCGAGCTCGTACTCCAGCAGCTTGAAGCCGTTGAGCCAGTGCTCGACGTGATTGCCGTTCACGATGAGCCGCGCCGTGTTCCATTCACCACCCGGATGGACGTGCCCCCGGGGCGCCGCATAGAGATCGTAGGCTGCCCCCGCCGACGTCACGGGTGACTGGCCGTCCGGGTGCTTCGCGTCGTCGAGCACCTGCATCTCCACGGCGTTCCAGTAAATCTCGTCCGTATCTTCGGCGGCGCGATAGAAGATGCCGCTGTTCCCGCCCGGCTCGATCTTCCAATCGATCGACAGCTCGAAGTTCTTGAATTCGTCGCTCGTGATGATGTCGCCGCCCGCACCCACGCGCGTGAGCGCCCCATCCTGCACCACCCATCCGTCGGAGATCGCCTTCTTCCCGTAATTCCTCCACCCGGCCGTCGTTGTCCCGTCGAACAGCAGCCGCCACCCGGCGGCCCTCTCAGCATCGGTCAGCGTGTTTGGAGATTGCCCGCTACCGACGTTCGCGATCAGCAACAGCGCTACGAGAGCCACGAGAGTTCTCATGCGGGGAGTCCTGCGAGCTCCTGCAGCCGCACCTGCACCGCGCGGCGGCCTCGCTCGCTGCGAGTGATGACCAGGATGGCATCGTCACCGGCGATGGTACCGATGATCTCGCTCCACCCGGCGCCGTCCAATGCCAGACCCAGCGCCTGCGCCGCTCCCGTCGTCGTCTTGAGGACGAGCAGCGGGCCGACGCCTTCGGCGGACACGAGCATGGTGGGAAGGAGCTGCTCCAGATGCGGCCGGACGCCTCCCCCGGGGGCGCCGTCGGCTCCGGCCGCGTAGTGCGAGCCGCCGTCGGGCGCGGCGACCTTGGCGAGACCCAGCTCGCGGATGTCGCGCGACAGCGTCGCCTGCGTCACGTTGTAGCCCTCGGCCTTGAGGCGCTCGCGCAGCTGCTCCTGGCTGCCCACTGTTTCCTGCCGCACGATCCGCAGGATGGCCGCGTGACGCTGCGTTTTCATGGGGCGGAAATCTGATGCACGATGCGGCCGCTGACTACTGTTAACTGGGCGGCGAGGGGCGGCGAGGGGCGGCGAGGGGCGGCGAGGGGAAATACCGCAAGATCCGCGGCCTTGCCGACTTCCAGCGAACCGATTTCCGACTCCCAGCCCAGCGCGCGCGCCCCTTCTATTGTAAGCATCCGCAGCGCCGCATCATCCCCGGTGAGCCCGGCCGCTTCTGCCTCCGCCCACAGATCCAGCTCGCCGACGCTCACGACGGAATCGGTGCCCAGGCCCACCGGCACGCCGGCCTCGCGAACCCATCCGAGCGGCAAGCGGCCATGGCGATGCGCCGCGTTGGAGCGGGGACAATGCGCCACCGCCGCCCGCGTCACGCGCAACAGCTCGATGTCGGCCTGATCGACCTGCACGCAATGAATGCACAGCGTGCCAGGGCGCAGGATGCCCCGTTGCAGGAGATACGCGACCGGCGAGCAATTCCGTGCCTCGATGGCGATTCCGCGCGCACGCAATGCAGCGGCGAACGGTCCGGCACCATCGCGGATCAGTTCCGTCTCCGCAGGAGACTCCGCGACGTGCACCGCCGTCGGCAGCTGCTCCAATCGCGCGAACCGCGCAACGGCTTCATAGAGCGGCGCGCTGACGGTGTAGGGGGCGTGCGGCGAAACCCCGAGGACAAGTTGCGCGGTTGCAAGACGGCGCAGTTGCACGATCGCTTGCTCCACTTCCTGCATGCTCGCGGAGCACTGCGCTGGGTCCGGGCCAAACACTTCCTGGTAAACGATCCCCCGGCCGCCGAGGTCGTGGAGCGCGCGCATCACCGCACCGCTGCTGCCTGTTTCCGCGACGCAGGTGACGCCGCGCGTCCAGCAATCGCGCACGCCCGCCACCGCCGCCTCGTAAAACGCCTCGGCGCTGGTCGCCTCCTTCAGCTCGCGGATCCGCCTGATCCAGGTGAGGAATTCGGACTCATCGTGCTGCCCGCCGCCGCCCAGATGCGTGAGCTCGAGATGCGTATGGCAGTTGACGAGGCCGGGCATCAGCTCCGCGTCGGGGAAATGCAGTGCCTGCGCAGCGGCGGGCTGCGGCACGCTCGCGTGCGGCCCGAGCGCGGCGATCCGTCCCGCGCGGTCAATAAGAACGGCGCCGTCCTCGAAGGACGGCGCCGTGACGGGATGGACCCGGCCAGCCCGGATGCGAAGCAAGCCTACGGCGTGACGCCGACGCCGAACGGTGAGTGCACCTGGCACACCTGCGTAGGCTCGGTGCCCGGATAGAACCACTCCCAGCGCCGTACCTCGAGCGGGCAGAACGGCGTGGCGAGGAATCCGTTCGACCAGTCGACCTCGCGCGTCACGAGATCGTCGGGCCGCGCCCAGTCTCCGGGGGCCGGGCGTCGCTCGTACACGTCGCGCATGAACTTCGTCCAGGCGGGCGCGACGATCCGGCCGCCGCCGGCGTTGTTCATGATGCGCCGCTGCAAATCGTAGCCGATCCATATGCCCGTCACGATCTCGGGCGTGAAGCCCACGAACCAGGCGTCGGTGTAGTCGTCCGTCGTCCCGGTCTTGCCCGCCATCGGGACGCGCAGGCCCCCCACCGCGCCGGCGGCCGTGCCGCAGCGGTGCGGGCCGGTGCCGGGCTGGCAGCGCATCACATCGCGCATCATGTCGAGCATCAGCCAGTTGTGCTCGGGGTCGAGCACCTGCTCGCGCTTGATCGTGGACTGGTAGAGGATGTTGCCCTGGCGGTCCTCGATGCGCTGGATGCCGATCGGCTCGACGCGCGTCCCGTTATTCGCGAACGACGTATACGCCGCGATGAGCTCGATCGGCTTGGTCTCGCGGGCGCCGATGTGGATCGAGGGATAGGGCGGCAGCGGGGTCGTGATGCCGTAGCGGCGCGCTTCACCGATCACCGTTTGCTCGCCCAGCGCCATGCCGAGCTTGATCGTCGACAGATTGCGTGACAGGTACAGCGACTGCCGCATCGGGATGAGGCCGAGCGTCGTGTCGTCGTAGTCCTTCGGCTGCCACAGCGAGCTGTCGAGCTGGATGACGGGCGGATTGAGCGGCGAGTCGTCCAGCATCTCGGTGACGGGATGCCCGGCGCGGATCGCGGCCGAGTACACGAACGGCTTGAACGTGGAGCCCGGCGGCCGCGCCGACTGCGTGACGCGGTTCCACTTCGAGTCGACGAAGTCCCGGCCACCGACCATCGCGAGGATGTTGCCGGTCTTTGCGTCGATCGCGAGCAACGCGCCCTGCAGATAGGGCGCGAACGGGCCCTGGTCGTCGGGCGTGCTGCGACCCTGCTCGAGGTAGTCGCGATACGACGTCCCCTCGAACTTGCCGTTGGAGTACACGCCCGATTCGATCTCGTTGAGCTGCGACTGCAGGGCCTGCTCCGCGGCCTCCTGCATGTCGAGATCGAGCGTGGTGTAGATGCGCAGGCCCTTCTCGTAGAGATCGCGGCCGAAGCGCGGCTCGAGGAACGCCGAGCGCAGCCATTCGACGAAATACGGCGCCACGTCCCCGTAGCTGGTGCGGCGCGTGGTCAACACCAGCGGATAGGCTTTCCAGAATTCCGCATCCTCAGGGGTCAGGAATCCCTGATTGCGCATCAGCGTGAGCACGACGTTGCGGCGCCAGATCGCGTTGTCGGGATGCGTGCGGGGATTGTAGGTCCCCGGGGCTTTGGGAAGCGCGGCGAGGGTCGCCGCTTCGGCGACATTGATATCGCGCACCGACTTGCCAAAGTAGACCTGCGACGCCGCTTCGACGCCCGCCACGTTGGGGCCGAGGCTGATCTGATTCAGGTACAGCTGGAGAATCGTGTCCTTCGGGAAATTGCGCTCCAGCTCCAACGCGACACGGGCTTCCCGCAGCTTCCGGCCGAGCGAGCGTTCGCGGGTGATCTTGTCCTTGAAGACGTTCCGGGCGAGCTGCTGGGTGATCGTGGAGAAGCCGCGGAAGCCTTTGAGCATCGCTCCGGGCAACCGCACGAAGTCGATCCCGTGGTGGCGGTAGAAGCGCTTGTCTTCCGTGGCCAGGAATGCCTGGCGCACATGGACGGGGATCTGGTCGAGCGGAACGACCGTGCGGCGCTCGATCCCCAACTCGGTGATCAGGCGCCCATCGGCCGCATACACCTTGGAGGTCTGGAGCTGCGGCCGCTGTCCCGGATCGATGCGCATGATGCTGGGGCAGCGGTCGCCGGCGCAGACGCGCGTCCACGAGCCGTAGGCCAGCCCGCTGCCGTACAGCAGGGCGAGCGCCGTGGCGACGATCACCCGCCGCCGCTGGACGGGAACGTACCACCAGCGGATGAAGAAGGGGCGGCGCGCTGCTGAGGGGGGCGTCGATGATGCCATCTGCACTAAAACCTAGTTAAGCCGTAGATTCGCCGCCATGACCGACGTCTTGCAGGCACTGGAATGGCGAGGCTTCGTGCAGCAGGCCACGCCCGCGCTGGCCGCGCATTTCGCGAAAGGCCCGGTCACCGCCTACTGCGGCTTCGACCCGACGGCACCCTCGCTGCAGCTCGGCAATCTCATGCCGCTGATGCTGCTCGCCAATCTGCAACGCGCCGGCCACCGGCCGATCGTGCTGATGGGCGGCGGGACCGGCTTGATCGGCGATCCCTCGGGGAAGCCGGGCGAGCGCCCGCTGCTCTCCAAGGAAGAAATCCGCGAGAACGTGCATCGCATGCGCGACCAGGCCGCGCGGTTTCTGGAATTCGGCGCCGGTCCCACGGCCGCGCTGCTGCTGGACAACGCCAAGTGGCTGATCGAGCAGCGCGTGATCGATTTCCTGCGCGACGTCGGCAAGCACTTCACGGTGAACATCATGCTGCAGAAGGAGTCGGTGAGGGCGCGACTCGAATCGGGGCTCTCGTTCACCGAGTTCAGCTACATGCTGCTCCAGGCCTACGACTTCCTGCACCTGTTTCGCGAGCGCAAGTGCACGCTTCAGGTCGGCGGCAGCGATCAGTGGGGGAACATCACGGCGGGCGTGGACTTGATCCGGCGCATCGAGAACGCGGAGGCACACGGACTGGTCGCTCCGCTGGTGACGATGGCCTCGGGGAAAAAGTTCGGCAAGACGGAAGAGGGAGCGATCTATCTCGATCCCCAGCTCACGTCGCCGTACAAGTTCTATCAGTCCTGGATCAATACCGACGATCGCGACGTCGAGAGATACCTGAAACTGTTCACGCATCTTCCCGAGCCGGAGATCACGAGCCTCGTGGGGCAACACGCCCGGAATCCCGCCCAGCGCCCGGCGCAACGGGCGCTCGCGGCGGCCGTGACGGCGCTGGTGCATGGCGCGGAAGTGCTCTCGGGCGTGCAGGCCGCGTCGGCGATTCTGTTCGGTGAAGAGCAGCCGGAGGTCCATCCGCAGGTGTTCGAGATTCTGGCCGGTGAGATCCCCACGATCGCCGTCGAAGGGGAATCGGACGGCGTGGCGCTGGTCGATCTCGTGGCCCGCGCCGGGCTTGCCAAGTCGAAGAGTGAAGCGCGCCGCAGCATCGAGCAGGGGGGCATCTACGTCAATCAGCAGCGCGTCGATGACGCCGGCCGAACCATCGCGTCGGGGGACTGGATCGGCGGCCGCAATCTCCTGCTGCGCAAAGGGAAGAAGGAGTACGCGCTGCTGAGACGCGCGTGAAGGACTTGCTGCTCGAAGTCTTCGATCAAGCCTACACCGCACCAGCGTGGCATGGCACGCCGCTGCGCGGCACACTGCGCGGCGTCACGGTTCGGCAAGCGCTGTGGCGGCCCGCCCGAAACCGCCACTGCATTTGGGATCTGGTCCTGCACACGGCCTACTGGAAGTGCATGGTGCGCCGCCGGCTGCTGCGCGATCCCGCCGTCGCATTCCCGCGCGCCGGCGCGAACTGGCCGGCGCTTCCGGAGCGGCCGACGGACGCCGCGTGGAAACGCGACCGGGCGCTGCTCGACGAGCAGCACGCGTTGTTGCGTCGCGCCATCGCGCAGGTAAAACCGCGTGACCTCGGCAAGCGCGGCTGGCATTCGCAGTGGCGGGTGGCGCAGGAGATTTACGGAATTGCTTCACACGATCTGTACCACGCGGGGCAGATCCAGCTGATCAAGAAACTGCTGTAAGACGCTACATCAAATCCTCCAGTACCTCGATCACCTTCTCCATCTCCTCCACCGTGTTGTAGCAGTGCGGCGAGAGCCGGATCGCGCCCTCGCGCAGGCTGCACACGACGCGCGCGCGCTTCATGCCGTGATAGGCCTCCACCGGCTTCGGTGGCGCCACGCAGAGGATCGCGGAGCGGTGCCCGTTCTCGGTGGGCGATGTGATCCGCACACCGTTCTCCTGAGCCCACTTTACGACCGGCTCGTGCGTCGCGCGCGTCACCTCAGCGATGTCGCGCACGCCGATCTCGAGCAACAGCGCCAGTGACTGCGTCATGCCCACGAAATCCTGATATGGCAGGGTGATCATTTCAAAGCGGCGGGCATCGGAGCGGAACGTGGGATTATACTCGGTGAGCCGCGAGAAATCGTCCGTGCCCTCGAATGCCATCCAGCCGGTGATCGTCGGCTCGAGTTTCGCGACCAGCTCCTTACGCACGTACACGAATCCCGATCCCCACGGCGACAGCAGCCATTTCTGCCCGCCGCACGCCAGGATATCGACCGGCGTCTCTTGCACGTCGAGCACCGAATTGCCGACGCCCTGAATGCCGTCCACCACCAGGTACGTGCCGTTGGCGCGGCAGGCGGCGCCCAGTTTTTTCAGGTCGGCGCGATAGCCGTTGGAAAACTGCACGAACGACACCGCGAGCACGCGCACTTTGGGGTCGCGCAGCCGCTCGAGCAGATGCTCCTCGTCCGGCCATCCCTGCGGGGTGCAGCGCGCCATCTCCACCGTGATGCCCTGATCCCGCAGCAGCAGCCAGGGATAGACGTTAGCGGGGAACTCCTTGTCCGACAGCAGCACGACGTCACCCGCCTCGAGCGGCAACGCGCGCGCGGCAAGGTGCAATCCGTAACCGGTGTTGGTGGCGAGGGCGATCTCCGACGGGTCTGCATTGATCAGTTGGGCCAGCCCTAGTCGCGCGGCGGCAAGGCCGGCGAACAGCTCACGGTCGGGCAACAGGTGCGGCGCGGTACGTTTGGCCGTGAACTCATCGAGCGCGCGCCGCGTCCGCTCCGGTATGGGGCCGATGGAGGCATTGTTGAGATAGGTCGTATCCGCCGTCCACGGGAATTCCGACGTGCGCAGCGCCTTGACGGTCTCGCGCAGCGCGCGGACGTGGGTCGGGTGGTAGGCGATCTCGGTCATGCCGTGCGACCCATGCTTCTGACGTCGAGCGCGTCCCGCAATCCGTCGCCCAGCAGATTCAGTCCCAGCACGGCGAGGCCGATCGCCACGCCCGGAGCGATCGAGACCCACGGCGCGACACGCAGCAAATCGCGTCCGTCGGCGACCATCGCGCCCCACGAGGGGGTGGGCGGTTGCGCGCCGAGGCCGATGAACGACAGCGCCGCTTCGGCCATGATCGCGCCGCCGATGCCGAGTGTCGCCGCAACAATCACGGGCGCGATCACGTTGGGCAGCAGGTGGCGCGCGATGATCCGGGCATCCGACGCGCCGAGGGCGCGGGCCGCCTGCACGTACTCGAGACCGCGCGTCAGCAGTACCTGGCCGCGAACGATGCGCGCCATGCCGGCCCAGCCGACGATCCCGATGACGACGAACACGACGGGCAGCGACGGCTTCACCGCGGTGGCGATGGCGATCAGCAGCAGCAGCGACGGAAACGCGAGTGTGACGTCGGCCACACGCATGATCATGCCGTCGAGCCAGCGTCCGTAGTAACCCGACACGAGTCCTAACGTCACGCCGAGCGCCAGCGCGATCGACTGGCTGATCACGCCGACGGCGAGCGACAGGCGGGCGCCGTAGAGCACGCGCGACAGGACATCGCGCCCCTGGGCGTCGCTGCCCAGCAGAAACGCGCCGGAGGGTGGACGCAAACTTGCAGAGAGGTCACCTCGGAATGGATCACCGGGAGCGAGCCACGGGGCGAGCATCGCCAGCAGCGCGAGGAGTGCGACGAGACCCAGGCCGCAGCGGGCCCAGCGATCGTGCGCGAGTCGTGTCCAAAACAGTGGCGCCGTCATGGGGGTCTCGACTACGTTACTCGGGACTTCACCCCGCGGGCAATGGGATACTGATGTGAAGCGAGACACACCGTTCACCCTCGTGCTGGGCGGCGGCGGGATGAAGGGGCTCGCCCACGTGGGCGTGCTCCAGGCGTTGCTCGAGCGCGGCCACCGGCCGACCCGCATCATCGGGTCGAGCGTCGGCGCGCTCGTCGGCGCCGCGTGGGCCGGCGGGATGGGCATCGCCAAGCTGCGCGAGATCGCGCTCAGCCTCAAGCGCAAAGAGGTGTTCGCGGTCGCGCATGCCGACATGGCGTTCAAGCGCATGCGCTCGCCCGCCCTGTTCCGGCGCGAGCCGCTCGAGCACCTCATCCAGCGCACCTGCGGCGACCTCAATTTCCAGCAGCTCGACCCGCCCGTCGTCGTCAACACCGTGGACCTGAACTCGGGGATGCAGGTGTTCTGGGGCCTGCCGGGGCTCGACGACATCCGGGTCGCCGACGCGGTGTTCGCGTCGTGTGCCCTGCCGGGATACTTCCCGCCGCACGAGATCGGCGGCCGGTTCTATGTGGACGGCGCCGTGGTCTCCAACGTCCCCTTCGACGCGGCGCGCGCGCTCGGCCCCGAGCTCATCGTGGCGGTGGACGTCTCAGCGTCGAGCGTGCTCACGGCCGACGCGCAGGATGAAGGGTTCGCGGGCGTGTTCGCGCGCGCGACCGAGATCCTGATGACGACGCTGCTCGAGCAGCGCGTGCGCACCTGGACGACGCCGCCGGTCTACTACATCCAGCCGCGCGTCGAGCACGTCACGATGTTCTCGTTCGATCACCTGCGCGAAGAAGTCGAAGAGGGATATCGCGCGACCGCGGCAGCGCTCGACCGCGCCGATGATTGGCCGGAGCCGGGTGAGGTCGGCATCTATCCCAAGCGGCGCGTGTTGGTGCGCGTGGAGCGCGAGCGCTGCATCGGGTGCGGCACGTGTCTGGTGCACGGGCCGCAGGGGATGTTCGTGCTCGACTCGGAGCGGAAGGCGGTCGTGACGCAGCCCGATCAGGAGTGGTCGCCGATGGACGGCGGCTACATCCGCCACTGCCCGACGTACGCGATCATCGCGCGGCCGGCGGATCAGGCGACGGAGATGCGGCGCTCAGGGTGATGCGGTAGGTGCTACGACGAGACCTGTGATTCGATGTCGCGCAGGTCGCGGATGACACGGTCCCAATTGTAGTAAGTCTCGATGGACTTGCGGCCCGCCTGCCCGAGCCGCCGTGCGAGCAGCTGGTCGCCGAGCAGGCGTTTGAGCGCCGTCGCGACCGCCTCCGGGTCGTCGGGATTCACCACGAGCCCCGTCTCGCCGTCATGGACCGCTTCCGCCAGCCCGCCCGATTGGCCCGCGATCACCGGCAGGCCGCTGGCGCTCGCTTCCGCCAACGCCACGCCGAATCCTTCGACGCGCGAGCCGTCGGCGCGGCGCGACACGCCGATGTAGGCGCTCGCGATGTTGAACACGGCCGGTAGCTCCGCCTCGGGCACGTTGCCGACGAAGCGCACATGATCGGCGATCTTCAGCTCCTCGGCGAGTCGCTGATATTCCTTGCGCTGCTTGCCACTGCCGACGATCAGGTAGTTCACGTCGAGGCCATCGTGCCGGCACTGCGCCACGGCACGCAGTGCCATGTCCACGCCCTTGTACGCCTCGAGCCGCGCGACCGTGAGCACCCACGCCGCCTGCCCATTGAGGTGATAGCGCGTGCGGACGGCGTGGGTGTCGATCCCCGGACGAAACTGTTCGGGGTCGGTGCCGAGGGGAACGAGGCGCACACTCTCGGCCAGGGGATCGAGGCCCAGCTCGCGCAGCACCTTCTGTGCCTGCTCACGCGTCCACTGGCTGTTGGCCACCACGGCGACCGCGGATCCCAGCAGCGCCTTCGCCGTTTTGCGCGCGAAGCGCGAGTGATGGATCGCGTGCAGCTCCTTGAGCAGGTCGCCGCCGTGCACGAAGACGCCGTACTTCGTGCCGACGCGCTCGTGCATCCATTTCGCCGGATAGGTGCAGGGGCGGATCGAATCGCACCATGCGAAGTGCGGCTTGTGCTGCCGCGCGAGCGACGCGACGCGCCGCGCCCAGAAGAGCAGGCCGGCGAAATTGCGCAGCGCCTTGCTCGGCACCGGTAAGCGATCGACCACCGCGCCGCTGAAGCGGACGTCCGAGTCCTGGGAGTCGCGATGCTGGCCGGTCGAGACGAGCAGCTCGCCCCGCGGGTAACGGCGCGTGAGCTCGCCCATCATCCGGGCGATGCCGGTCTGCATCGGCGGGAATTCGCCGGTCAGCAGGAAGGTCTTAGCCACGAGGACGCTGCATCCTCCCAATGTTAATGGGAGCGTTCCCCCGCGAGCAATTCCTCGATCTTGTCCTTGAGACGCTGGCTGGCGCGGCCGTCCAGCCCGTGGAAGTAGTAAGCCCGTTGCTCGTCGGCGGCTGCCCGCATGGCAGGCGTAGGGTTCAGCGCCTGTTCGATCGCCTCACGGAGGCGGTCGGGCGAATCCACGTGCACGAACGCGCCCTTCAGGAACTCCCGGTTGTCTTCGGTAAGGAGCGGCTGGCCGTCGCTGTGAACCAGGTCGTCGCAGGGGAGGTCGTAGACGATGCCGGTCTTGCCGAGGGCCAGGAAGTCGAAGACCGTGCTGGAGGCTTCACTGACCAGCGTGTCCGCGGCCGCCATGTATGGCACGATGTTGTACTCGCTGGGCGGCAGCAGCACGCTGTGCGCGTACTCTTTGACCCGCCGCTCGAAGATGCGGTGCTGCCGGTGCGGGGCGTACTTTCCCATCCAGCTGTAGTGATGGAGCTTGACGATCAGGTTGTAGCGGTCACGGGTCGCTTCGAAGATCGCGTCTTTCACGTCGTACATGCAGGTTGGCTTGTACGTTGGCGCAAACAGCACAGTGGGCCGGTTCGGATCGAGGCCCCAGCGCCGCAGCAGCTCCGCGCCGGCGCGGTATCGGCCCTGGAAGTACCAGTCCAGCTTGGGCAGCCCGATCAGGTGCACCTCGCTCCTCCCTTGAAAACCGGACTGTTCGATCCGCTCCACGCGGTAACGGCCTTCGACGAAGATGTGGTAGCGGGTGTCGAGATTCCTGGCGAGGTTGCGATACAGAATATTCTTGATCCCCGTGCCATGGTTGAGGAAGCAGAGGAGGGTTCGGCCATACGGCTCAGCGCGGACCGTGTCGCCCGCGATCACGACATCGAAGCCACGCTTCTCATCCGTGAAACGGTAGCCCTGGCGGACCCACTCATCCACGATCGGCGGGCGGTAGCGGAAGTTGATGAAGAACCGCCGGACGCGCTCCTCGTCCAAGGCGAAGAAGACGTCGTAGCGGTCGTCGCCCTGAAACAGCTCGATCACGGGGTCGAACGCAGCCTTGTGGTAGACGAATCCGATTTTGAACAGCACTCGCAGCCGGGGGGGGGTGGGAAGGGGCCGGGTCATCCGTACCGCGCGCGGTTGGCCGTCGCGTGTTCGTAGGCGGCCGGCGTGTCGATGTCGATCCAGTGGCTGGATGCCGGGATCGGCACCGCCTCGAAGTCGTCCGCGGCGATAAGCTCCCGTACTCCCTCGGTGATACTGTCACGACCCTTGCCGATCTGCCGCCCCATCGCGTCGAAATACCGGCGGGTGAGCCGAAAAACACCGCAGTCGACGGCGTTGAAGTCAGCCAGCTCCTTCCCGATTCGGGTAATTCGGCCCGCATCGACCCAGACCTTGGTGGCGTCCTCCAGATCGTGTACCAGCTCGATGCGGGGATCGACCAGCAGTTGATTGCGGCCGGCCGGCGCGTCGATCATCGCCCGCAGCGCCGCGGGAGAGACGAGGTGGTCCGACATGGACAGCAGAACCTCCTCGTCCGGGTCCAGCACCGTACGCGCCAGGTGCACTGAAATCCCGTTGCCTCGCTGCCATTCGGGATTGCTGACCACGCTGACCGCGTGGCCGAGGTTCCCGTTGGCGGTGAGGTACTGGACGATCGCCTCCCCCCGGAATCCGACGATCACGATGAATTCAGAGATCCCCGCGGCGGCGAAGTTCTGCATAATGCCGGAGAGAATGGTCCCGCTCCCGAACCGCAGCAGGGTCTTCGGAGTGTCGTCGGAGGAGCTCGCGAGCCGGCTTCCCCGTCCCGCGGCAGTGATGATGGCCCTCACGCAGCAGACATGCCAAGGACGTGCTCGTACACTGCGGCCGTCCGCTCCGCCGCGAGTCGCCAGCTGAATCCCGCCGCGCGAGACAGCGCGCGCTGACGGAGCTGATCGCGCCATTCACTATCCTCCAGCACCCGCACGATCGCCGCGGCCAGTTCGCCCGGATCCAACGGATCGTCCACGAGCGCGGCCGCGTCGCCCGTGACCTCAGGAATCGAGCTCGTGTTGGCGGCGATCACCGGGCACCCGCAGCGCAGTGCCTCGAGCAACGGCAGCCCGAACCCTTCGAGCAGTGAGGGGAACACCAGCGCGTCGGCCGCCGCGTACCACAGCGCCAACCTCGCGTCGGAGACGTCGTGCTCGTAGCGGACGTGGCGCTCCAGCCTCATGCGCCTGATGAGCCGGCCGGCACGGTGGCTCCGCCCCCCCACGCGGATCAGCAGCACCTCCGGGACCCGGGCGGCCACGAGGGGAAGTGCGCGGAGCAGTGTTTCCACGTTCTTCCGCGGCTCCTCACTCCCCACATGGAGCAGCAGCGGCCGGTTCGGTGGCACGCCGAGCGCTGCGCGAGCGTTCGACCGGTTCGCGGGCCGGAACGGATCGCCCGTCCCCCACGGAGTGACGAATGTGTGCTGAGCCGGGTAGGGGAAGCGCGTCAAGAAATCCTGGCGGGAGAACTCCGATGGGAAAACAATGGCGGCGGCGCGCTCCAGTGCCGCCAGGTGACGCTTCCGAATTTGGGTCGAGATCCACGGGTGGTTGCCCGGATAGCGGAGCGCGACAAGGTCGTGAACGGTCACGACGGCCGGTCCCACGTGCCGCACGCTGTGCCCCATCATCTGGCTCGTCACGTGGTACAGCGCGTACCCGCGCGGGATACGCTGCGGGTAATAGTAGCGGGAGGCGAGCTGGTACAGCGTCCCGTAGCCCGACTGCTTTTCCCACCACGGGCGGCGCTGCAGCGTGATGTCGTTTGCATCCCCATCGCTCCACGCTGTGGCGTCGGCGTGCCGCGGCACGTTCTGCAACAAGAGATGGACGGAGTGGCGCGCCGCATACAGCGTCCGCAGCTCGGAGTACAGCCCCCGGACGTAGCGCCCGATCCCACCTGACAGATGGTCGTTGACCAGAAGAATGCTCATCGATGATGATGAATCATGTCCCGAAGCTAGTTATACTGGGACCTCGATGCACGTCGTAGTCGCGTCCCATCACCGGCTCCCGGTCGAAGGTTATGGCGGACCGCAGCGCGTCGTCGTCGCGCTGGTGCGCGGGCTCGCGGCACTCGGTCATCGCGTCACGATTCTCGCGCAACCCGGGACCAAACTGCGCGAGGCGACGAAGATCGTGGCCGTCGCGCCGCGGCTGCTCAAGGACTCCGGCGTCGATCTCAACCGCTTCATCCCCGACGGCGCCGACATCCTGCACGCGCATTTTCCCATGAAGAAGGGGCCCAAGGATCTCCCCTTCGTGCAAACGCTGCACGGCAACTGGAAGCCCGACAGGCCCCTCCCGCCGAACACGATCTTTCTTTCCCGCGACCACGCCAAACGACACGGCAGCACGATCTTCGTGTACAACGGGCTCGACCCCGCCGAATACATCTTCCGCGGCCGCAAAGAGCAGTGGGACCTGTTTCTCGGAAAACTGCACAGCGACCGCGGTTACCAGTGGGCGGTCGACGCCGCCAAGCGCACGGGGCGCCGGCTGATCATCGCCGGCGGCTGGCGGCCCACCTTTACGGGCGGCATCAAGTACGTCGGCGAGGTCGGTGGCAGGCGCAAGGCGGTGCTGCTCGCCCGCGCCCGCTGTCTGTGGATGCCGGCGCAGTGGGACGAGCCGTTCGGGTTGCCGACCATCGAGGCGCTGTTCTCGGGCACTCCCGTGCTCGGGACGCGGCGCGGCGCGCTCCCCGAAATCGTGACGCCCGCGGTGGGCGTGCTGCGCGACACGCTCGACGAGCTGATCACCGCGGGGGAGAAGGTGACGACGCTCGATCCACGGGCGTGCCGTGAGCGCGCCGAGCGGCACTTCACCCACCTGGTGATGGCGGAAGCCTACGTGCGCATGTACCAGCAGATGCTGCAAGAGGGCGAGCTGAAATAGACCGCCCGCTGCAGCGCGTGCTCATCGTCGCGGCGCTGCTGCGCCTGCTCGCCGCCGTATTCAGCCAGGGCTACCTCGCCACCGACGACCATCACGTGGTCGTCAACGCGGCCGATCAGATCGCCAGCGGTACGGGATTGGCGACGACCTACGCGCGATCGGTGCTGTTTCCGGGCGTCATCGGCGCCATCATGGCGTTGGGTCGCAGCATCGGGATACACGATCCCGGCCACGAGATGCTGCTGGTGCGCCTCATCCAGGCCGCGTATTCGCTGCTCGCCGTCTACTTCGTGTACCGCATGCTGGAGCGCTCGCTCGGCAAGGACAGCGCGTTGCTCGGCGGCCTCCTGGCGGCGGCGTTCTTCGCGATGCCGGTGACCGCGGTGCATCAGCTCGAGGAGTCGGTCTGCCAGGTGCCGCTCCTGGCGGCGTGCTGGTGGTGGCAACGCACTGAAGACGGCGATCAGCCGTCAGCCGTCTGGGGCGCATTGGCCGGTGCGGCGCTCGGAACCGCCATAGTCCTGCGCTTTCCTTTGATAGCCTTCGCCGCCGCCTTCGTCGTACTGGCCCTGTTCCGCCCGGCGGCAAGAAACGCGAAGCTCGCGTTCCTGGGCGGCCTGGCGTGCGTGATCGTGCTGCAGGGCTACAGCAACGTCGTGGTCAACCAGCAGTGGGGGTACTCGTTCATCCACCGGCTCGGAGCCATGCTGCATCCGCAACGCATGGCCCTGGAGTCAGAGGGATACCCCAGCGGTCCGCCGTGGCACTACATCCTCACGCTGCTCGCGGCCTTCATCCCTCCGGTATCGATCCTGTTGCTCGCGGCAGCGGTCAAGGGGGGGGGCGCGCGGCAGCTGTCCCTGCTCGGCATCCCGACGCTCGCGTTTTTCGTGAGCCATAGCGTGATCGCAAACAAGCAGGAACGGTTTCTGCTGCCGATTCTGCCGATCCTCTTCATCCTCATCGTCGCGGGACTTCCCTGGCTGGCGGCACGCATCACGGTGCGCCGGGCGTATCGCGGCATGTGGTGGTACTTCTGGATCGTGAACGCCGCGTTGCTGATCGTGCTGACGTTCAGTTTCACCAAGCAGGACCGCGTCGCGCCGTTGCTGTACGTGTACCGGCGGCACGACGCGACGGGTGTCCTCATTGCGCAGTACAACCAGACGTTTCGTGTGCCCGACTACTATCTGGGACGACCGAAACCGCCGCTGCTGGTGCTGGAACAACGCGATGCGGTGCCGGTCACCGGTTTTGCAGTCAATTACGTGGTGTTGTACAGCGACTCACTGGCGGCAGACCGCGCGTTGCTGGAAGGCGCACTCCACCGGCGACTGACGCTGCTGACGATCATCAGCCCGAGTCTCGCGGACCGGCTCGCCCACGCCATCAACCCGCGCCACAACAAGGCCCGGAACGCCGCCGTCTACACGACCTTGTAATTGCGAAACTCGAAGACTCGCGCGCCCGTCAGCCGCTCGATCCAGTCGGAGATGTAGAGACGGATATGGCTGAGCTTGAGGTCGCGAGGGCCGACCACTCGCTCGGGGTCGTGGGCGCGCTCGCGAATCCATTCCGCGGCCGCGCGGGGATGCGTGCCCGTGAACGGCTTCAGGAGCGGGATCCAATCGAGGTGACCCGCGCCTTTCAGCTCCTGCTCGAGCCGCTGCTTGGCCCAGGGATAAATCGTCCTCGAGATTTCGCGCTTTTGCCGGATCGCCGCGGCCGGTCGCGCCCAGCCATAATGGAACATCTCCGCATCTGTGGGGCGCGCGCGAATTTTCCGGTAATCCGGTCCGACGCGAAAGCCTTGCGCGCCCTGAAAGGCACGGATATCCCTGCCGAGGCGAACGCAGCGCACTTCCCGCCGATACCAGCGCCGGTTCGTCGCGATGCAGTCGAACCCGCCGTAGAAATGGAGATACTTCACCAACAGGCCTTCGACTTGGCTCTCCTTGTCCCATGCGGCGACTTGCTCCTTGAGCAGGCGCGCGCCACGCTCGTGCAGGACTTCGTCCGCCTGGATGTAGATGCCCCAGGTGCCGCGGCACGCCTCCATCGCGCGCTGCGTTTCGCTGGAGATCATCCGATTGCCTTTGCTGAAGTCCCACACCGTGTCGAGAATGCGGACGCGGGGGTCATCGATCGCGGCCACGAGGTCGCGCGTGTCGTCTTCCGATTGCCCGACGTTGACGACGACTTCATCGCACACCTCGAGCACCGAGCGAATCGCGGGGACGATAGGGAAGTCGATTTTGACGGCGTTGCGAACGAGGGTGAAGCCCGAAAGCATGTCAGGTCCGGAACTGAAGGTTGTACAGGCGCCGATACAGGCCGTCGGCGGCGAGCAGATGGTCGTGACTGCCCCGCTCGACGATGCGCCCTTCCGCCAGCACGACGATGAAGTCGGCGTGCTGCACGGTCGCAAGACGATGCGCGATGACGAACACGGTGCGGTGCGCCATCAGGCGGTCGATCGCCTCCTGCACCAGCCGCTCCGATTCGGTGTCGAGCGCGCTGGTCGCTTCGTCGAGAATCAGGATCGGGGGATCGCGCAGCAGCGCGCGTGCGATCGCAATCCGCTGGCGCTGGCCGCCGCTCAGCCGTGTGCCCCGCTCGCCCAGCAGCGTGTTGTAGGTCTCGGGCAGCCGCATGATGAACTCATCGGCATTGGCCGCGCGCGCCGCGGCGCGCACCTGATCCAGCGGCACGTCCTTCAGGCCGTAGCCGATGTTCGCGAGCACGGTGTCGTTCAGCAGGACGGTTTCCTGCGACACGATGCCCATCAAACGCCGCAGCGAGGTGCGGGTATAGCTCGTCAGCGGCACTCCGTCCATCACGATCTCGCCGCGTGTCGGCTCATAGAACCGCGGCAGGAGATCGACCAGCGTCGTCTTGCCGGCGCCTGACGGGCCGACGATCGCGACGACCTGTCCGCGCTCCACTTCGAGATCCACGTCGCGCAGCACCGCTTCCGACGCCTCGTACTCGAACGACACGCCGCGGAACTCGATCCGCTCGTTGAACTCCGCCGTGGTCTCCCCCGGCCTGTCGCCTTCGGCCGACGGCAGGTCGAGCACCTCGAACACGCGCTCGGCCGACGCGACGGCGGCGGTCATGATCGCCGGGTAGTTCGACACCGACTTGATCGGCGACATCAGCCGCAGGCTCACGGCGAGGAACGTGATCAGCACCGCGGGATCGAGGGTCGCGGCGGTGCCGAGGGCGAGCCGCGTTCCCACGACGAGGATGAGCACCAGCATGACCCCGCCGAAGACTTCGCTGACGGGACTGGTGAGGCTGGAATAGCGCTGCGCGCGCAGCACCCGCTTGCGGTAGCGCTCGGCCAGCTCGCGGAAGCGTCCCAGCTCGAACGCCTCCGCGACGTACGCCCGCACCAGCTTCGCCGACGCGATCATCTCGCCCACGTGACTGGTGACTTCGCCGCGCTCGGCGGCCAGCTCGCGCGAGCGGCGCCGCAGGCGATTGATCATCGGCCGGATGATGAGGAGCAGGACCGGGGCGAGCAGCAGCGAGAGCAGCGCCAGCCGCACCGACAGCCCGAACAGGATGACGACGTAGACGATGATGACCACGAGGTTCTGCAGCAGCGACGCCAGCGCCGCACTGACGGCGGTCTTGACCTGATCGGTGTCGCTGATGATGCGGGCGATGATCTGGCCGCCGCGGGTGCGCTGGAAATAGCCGAGCGGCAGCGTCTGGAGGTGCTGGAACAGCCGAATGCGCAGGTCGCGCACGACGCCTTCCTGAATCGCCACGCTGCCGAGCGAGGAGAGGTACTGCGTGAGGTTCTTCAGCAGCAGCGCGACGAGCAGCACGATGACGACGTTGCGCAGCGCGATGTCCGGCGTCCCCGCCTGCAGAAACGGCCCGGCGATCTTGTTGAGCACGGCCTCGACGTGCGAGCCGCCCGCGGCGGGCAGCGCGGCGTCGCCGAACAGCGTGCGCAGGAACGGGATCAGCAGCACGAAGGTGAAGCCGTCGAGCACCGACGACACCACCGTCGCCCCGATCGTGGCGGCAAACAGCGACGTGTAGGGCCGCAGCAGCGACAGCAGTCGAGCGCCGCGGCCCATTAGCCCGATCGGCGCGGCGTCAGCAACGCGACGGGCAGAATCATTTCCTCCGGCGTCGCCCCGCCGTGCAGGAAGGCGCCGCGATAGCGCGCCTGGTATTCGCGCAGCTTGGTCGGATACACGAAGAAGCGGTCGCCCGTCGCCAGCAGCAGCCGCACGCCGAGGCCTTTCGCCGGCAGCCCAAAGGCCTTCAGGTCTTCGACCATGATCGCGGCCTCGGGGTCCTCGGACCGGAGGTCTTCACCGAACTTGTAGCGCAGGTTGGCGGTCGCGTCGCGCTTGGCGAACACCGTCGCCGGCGTCTCGCAATGGATCGAGCCGTGATCGGTGGTCACCAGCACGGGCACGTTGCGCCGCTCCGCCTCTTGGAGTGCCGCGAGCACGGGTGAGCGCTCGAACCACGTCCGTGTGAGGCCGCGCAGCGCATCGGCGTCGCGCGCGACTTCGTAGAGGATCGCGTTTTCGGAGCGGCCGTGCGTCAGCTGATCGATGAAGTTGAAGACGAGCGCGGTCACGCCGGGCTGCGCCAGGTGCGCCGGCAGGCGCCGCAGCAGATCCTGGCCGTCCGCGGCGGTGAACAGCTTCTCGTAGCGCACGGGGACGTCTTCCTCCATCAGCTCGCGCAGCTGCTCGGTCAGCAGCTCGGCCTCGTGGGCGTTCAGGCTCTCCTCATCCGTCGGCGCGCCCCACCACTCCGGATGGCGCGCCGCGATCTCCATCGGGAACAGGCCGCTGAAGATCGCGTTGCGGGAGAACGGCGTCGCCGTCGGCAGGATGCTGTAGTAGTGCGATTCCTCCAGGTCGAAGAGCGGCGTGATCAAATCGCGCAGCACCTCCCACTGATCGAGCCGCAGGCAGTCGATCACGATGAACACGATCCGGCCGGTGCGCTTCAGCGCGGGCACGAGAAACTCCGCGCCCACGTCCACCGACAGCGGCGGCCGGTCGCGCTCGGGATCGGCAAGCCAGCGCGGGTAATTCCTGGTGATGAAGCCCTCGAAGTCTTTCCGTAAGCTGTCCTTCAGATTGCGCAGCGCTTCGGAGAGTCCGGGCTCGTCGCCGGCGGCGAGCCGCACCTCCCAGCGTGCCAGCTCGGCGACCAGCTCGCTCCATTCGCGCCACGCGAGGTTCGCGCCGCGGCGGCCCTCGAGCTCGCGAAAGCGCGTGACGAAGTCGCGCGCCAGCCGCTGGTGGCGGATGCGGTCGCCTTCGAGCAGGCGCGTGACGACCGACAGCACCTGGCGCGGATGCACCGGCTTCACGAGGTAGTCGTCGATCTCGATGCCGATCGCGTCGCGCAGCAGCGCGTCGTCCTCGCTCTGCGTGACCATCACGACGGCCATGGCGGGGTCGATGGCGCGGATCTCGGGGATCAGCTCCAGGCCGCGGCGGCCGGGCATCTGCTCGTCGAGCAGCACGACGCTGTAGGGCTGGCGCCGCAGCATGGCGAGCGCGTCGTCGCCGTGCGCCGCCTGCGCCACCGCGAATCCCTGCTGCTCCAGAAAGCGGCGGTGCGCGGCGAGCCCCTCGACTTCGTCGTCAACCCAGAGAATACTTTTCGGTCGCGGCATCTGTCGAGACAAGCTAGTCCCGCTGGCGAAGCCAGGCAACGCGCGACTACATTGGCCGCGTGTTGCGAGTCCTGTGCGTCCGGTTCAGCTCCATCGGCGATGTCCTCCTCACCACTCCCCTCGTGCGCGCGTTACACCGCCGCCATCCCGACGCCGAGCTGTACTTCGTCACCAAGCGCGCGATGGCGCCGCTCGTGATCGAGAACCCCCATCTCACGGAGGTCATCGCGCTCGAGCCCGGGGAACGGATCATCGATCTCGCGCGCCGCCTGCGCGCGATCGGGCCCACCCATGGGCTCGACCTGCACGGCAGTCTCCGCAGCGCCGCGCTGCGCTGGCTCGTGCCGTGCCGCTGGTCCGGGTATTCGAAACGCAGACTCGCGCGCACCACGCTGATCTCCACCAAAATCAATCTGTACGGCAGGCACGTGCCGGTTCCGGAGCGGTACTTCGAAGCCGCCCGCGCGCTCGACGTGGCGCCGGATGGTGGACCGCCGGAGTTCTTTCTCGCGCCCGCGGCGCGGGCGCACATGACGCACTGGCTGCCGGAAGTCGGGCTCGAGCAACAGCGGTTCGCCGTGATTGCGCCCGGTGCCGCCCATGCGACCAAGCGCTGGCCGCTGCACCACTGGCAAACGCTGACGGAGCGGCTGCGGCAGCTCGGCTACGGCATCGTCGCCGTCGGCGGGCCGGAGGACCGTGAGCTCGTGAACGGGCTGGGCTTGGGCGTCGCCAACGTCGCGGGAGAATTCACGCTCCAGGAAACCGGGGCGTGCCTCGCGCGCGCATCCGTCGTCGTGTCCGGCGATACCGGCGTGATGCACATGGCGACGGGCGTGGGCGCCCGGGTCGTCGCGCTGTTCGGGCCAACCGTCGAGCCGTTCGGCTTCTTTCCGTCCGCGAACGGCGCCGTCGTCCTGGAGCGCGATCTGTCGTGCCGTCCCTGCTCGGCGATGGGGACGGAGCGCTGCCCGCTCGGCCACCATCGCTGTCTGGAGGACATCCTGCCGGATCAGGTGGCTGCCGCCGTGCAACGGCTCGTCGCGTGAGCACGCCCGCCGAGGAGCGGCTCGTCACGCTCATCGCCGAGTCGGCGCGCGGGCCGCAGCGCGAGGGCCTGTTCGCGCTGTGGCTCATGGTGCGCGCGGCCGAGGCGTTGCTGCCGCCCTCGCCCGTGAGCGCGAAGAACCACCGCCGCCGGCTGCAGGCCATCGAGACCCGCCTCGGCAGCCTGGCCCTCCCCGCCCCGCTCAAGCGCGCGCTCGCCGCAGCGCGGCAGCACCTCGAGACGGCGACCCCCACCGCCGCGGCGCTCGTGCTCAGCCAGCTCACCGCGCCGGCGCGTGACGTGCTCGGCGTCGAGGCCGCCGATGCGGTCACCGTTGCAGCGCGCAGCGCCAGATTGCATTTATAGAGGATGCCCTCCCCTGCCCGCCGCTTCGAAAAACGCGCTTCGCTCGACAACCTCGTGGAGCGCGTGGACGCGCAGCGCCCCGGCGAGATCACCGGCGACACGATCCCGACCGGATTCGGCTCGCTCGACAAGCTGCTCGGCGGCGGATTGCGCAGGCGCGACCTCATTCTGTTGGGCGGCGATATCGGCAGCGGCAAATCGGCGCTCGCGCTGGGGATCGCGCTGCGCGTCGCGCAGCAATCGGTGGGCGTCGCTTACCTGTCGGGTGAGATGCATGAAGAGCGGCTCATGGAGCGCGCGCTCGCGATCGAGGGCAAAGTCGCGGTCGACGAGCTGCGGGCCGCCAAGCTGAGCGACCAGACCCGCGCCGGTGTCGGCGGCGCCGCGGTACGGCTGCGCGGTCTGCCGCTCACGCTCTTGCCGCTCGCGGGCGAGGATTTCGAGACCGCCTTCGAGCGGCTCGACCCGCTGCGCCAGGTGGGGCTCGTCGTCGTCGACTATCTCCAGCTCGTGCCGCCACCGAAGGCGCGCACGACGCAGGACGAGGACACGGCGCTGGTGTTACGGCATCTCAAGGCGCTGGCGCTCGCGCGCGAGGTGGCGCTCCTCGTGGTCGCGCAATTGCCCCGCTTCCAGGCCGAGCGTGACGATCAGCGGCCGACCCTCGACGACTACGGTGTGTTCGGCGCGCCGAAACAACATGCCGATGTGATCCTTTCCGTGTTCCGAGAGGAGATGTACCGGCCCGGCGGCGGCGTGGAGGGGGCCACGGAGCTGATTGTGGCGAAGAACCGCAATGGTCCGACCGGCTTCGTGGACCTGTACTTCTATCGCCGCTGGATGCGGTTCGAGGACATGCTGGACCCCGACCGGTAGGGCGTACGGGCGCAGCATGCTGCGCCCCTACCGCTTGGTCGAATCCGTCGGAATCACGCCGATCATCGTATAGGTCGTCCCCGGCCCACCCACGTTCGGCCGCAACGTGAGCCACAGCGGCCGCTTGTTCTGCTCCGCGTAGATCGTCACGGTGCCGCTGCGATCGCTGACCGAGCGCTTCACGTCCCAGTGATTCAGCGGCAGCGCCTTCAGGAACCACGTCGCCACGGTCGTCACTGAATCGGGCGATGACATGACGAGCTGCGCCGCCTCCTCGCCTGCCGAGACGCTGACCATCGACGAGCGCGGATAGGCGAGCGTGCCGCTCAGGGCCTGGCCGACGCGATGCCGGGTCTCGTCGGGGTTGTCCCCCGGACGTTCGCACGCGGCGAGCAACGCGAAGACGACGATGAAACAGGTGGCGCGCGACATGGGCGGGAATCCTACCTGTGGCGCCGCGCGCCGGTCAAGTTATAGTTGGAGCAGAGCGGAGCGGGGAGCGGGGAGCGGGGGGGCGGCATATGGCCGGTCATAGCAAATGGAAACAGATCAAGCGGAAGAAGGCGGTCACCGATCAAAAGCGGGGCGCCGTGTTCACCCGTCTCATCCGCGAAATCACGATCGCCGCGAAACAGGGCGGCGGTGATCCAGATGGCAACGCGCGGCTCCGCACCGCGATCGACGCCGCCAAAGCCGAGAACATGCCGGCCGACAACATCGACCGCGCGATCAAGAAGGGCACCGGCGAGCTGGAAGGCGTGACCTACGAAGAGGTCACCTATGAAGGATACGGCCCCGGTGGTGCCGCGCTGCTGATCCAGGCGACGACCGACAATCCCAACCGCACCGTAGCCGAGATCCGCAACGTCTTCCAGCGCCACGGCGCCAACCTGGCCGCGACGAACGCCGTCGCGTGGATGTTCGATCGCAAGGGGCAGATCGTCGTCGACGCGAAAGCGAGCGAGGACGCGACGATGGAAGCCGCGCTCGACGCCGGTGCGGAGGATATGGAGAAAGAGGGCGACATTTACCTCATCACGACGCCGCCCACCCAGCTCCAGGCGATCGATCAAGCACTGCGGGCCAAGCAGCTGCCGGTGCAGAGCGCCGAGATCGCGCTGGTTCCCAAGAACACCGTGAAAGTCGAGGGCAGCGACGCCAGGCGCCTGCTGCAGCTCGTCGAGGGCCTCGAGGAGATGGACGACGTCGCGAAGGTGTTTTCCAACTTCGACATCGACGCCGAGGCGATGGCGGCGGTGACGGGATGACGTGAGGGTCCTGGGCGTCGACCCCGGCACCGCGATCACGGGCTACGGCGTGATCGAAACGGGGAATGGGAACGGAACCCCCCGGCTGGGCCGACTCATCGAATGCGGTGTGTTTCACTTCGGACGCAACAATTCCCTGCCCCATCGTCTCGCAGAGCTTCACCACGAAATCGCGCAGCTCATCCGGCGTCACCAGCCATCCGTGCTCGCCCTGGAGGACGCCTTCTATCATAAGAACGTGCGTACCACCCTCGTGCTCGGCCATGCACGGGGCGTCATCCTGCTGGCGGCGCAACAAGGCGGGCTCGAAATCGCGCAGTACGCGCCGGCGATGATCAAAAAAACCGTCGTCGGAACCGGGGGTGCGAGGAAGCCTCAGGTCGGCGCCATGGTCGCGCACCTGCTGCGGTTAAAGAGGGCGCCTGAGCCCGCCGATGCCGCTGACGGTGTCGCGGCGGCACTGACGTTCATCATTCGGTCGTGGGTAAAGACCAATGTAGGGGCGCAGCATGCTGCGCCCCTACCTCACTGATCGCATGATTGCGCATGTTCGCGGCCGTCTGGCTGCCAAATCCGCCGACCGCGTGGTGGTCGAGACGCCGGGCGGCGTCGGGTACGAAGTCGTCGTGCCGCTCGGCGTCATGGAGCGTCTCCCCGCCAGCGGAGCCGAAATCACGCTCGCCACGGAGCTGGTGGTGCGCGAAGACGGCTGGGCCCTGTACGGCTTTCTCGACGACTCGGAGCGGCGTTTCTTCCAGCGGCTGACCAGCGTGAGCGGTGTCGGTCCCAAGATCGGCATCGCCCTGCTCTCGGCGCTCGGGGTCGAGCGGGGCGCGCGCGCGCTACGCGAGAAGAACATCGCGCTGCTTTCCTCCGTCAGCGGCATCGGCCGCAAGACCGCCGAGCGCCTCGCGCTCGAGCTGGGAGAAAAAGTGGAGGAGTTTACTGAGGCCCCGTCGGTGGCCGTCCCGGTTGGCGCCGAGGCGGCGCTCAAGGCACTGGAGCGGCTCGGTTATGGAACGGCGGAGGCTGATCGAGCCGTCCGGCAGGTGCTTGCCGGGAACGGGACCGAAGAAACCGAGGCGCTCGTGCGCCGCGCGCTGCAGATACTCACGACGCGATGACCGCCATCCCCGCTGAGGTGACCGCGGAATGGATCTGCACACGCTGCGGGTCCACGAACCGGCGGCTCGTGCCCGCCGGCGCCACGCGCGCGGAGGATGAGTGCCTCCAGTGTCATACGCGGCACGAGATCGAGCAGGATAAACGGCCGGTCCGCTGGCTGGCGCGGGCGAAGAAGCAATAATGGCGCGCGCCGAAATCACGACGCCTGAGGCGCTCGAGAGCGAGCGGTTGACCGACGCGGCGCTGCGGCCGTCGCGGCTGGACGAGTTCGTCGGCCAGGCCAAGGTCAAGGAGTCGCTGCAGATCGCGATCGACGCGGCGAAGCAGCGCAAGGAGCCGCTCGATCACGCGCTGTTCTTCGGCCCGCCCGGCCTCGGCAAGACGACGCTCGCGCTGCTGATGGCCAAGGAATTGGGCGTCAACATCCGCACCACCTCCGGTCCCGTGCTCGAGCGGCCCGGCGATCTCGTGGGGATGCTCACCTCGCTCAAGGCGGGCGACATCTTCTTTATCGATGAAGTGCACCGCCTGCGGCCGGCGCTGGAAGAGTTCCTGTACCCGGCGATGGAAGAATTCCGGGTCGACGTGCGCATTGCCGACGGCCCGCACGCCCAGACGCTGCCGATGCAGCTGGAGCGCTTCACGCTGATCGGCGCCACGACGCGGTTTGGTCTGCTGACGCCGCCGCTGCGCGCGCGATTCGGACTGGTCGAACGTCTCCACTACTATCCGCCCGATGATCTCGTCCAGATCATCACCCGCTCGGCCGGCATTCTCGGCGTCGCAGCCGACGCGGCGGGCGTCGCGGAGATCGCGCGCCGCAGCCGGGGCACGCCGCGTGTGGCGAACCGGCTCCTCAAACGCGTGCGCGATTACGCGCAGGTGCGTGCCGGCGGCAAAATCACCGCGGCCGTGGCCGGCGAAGCGCTGAAGCGGCTCGACGTCGACGAGTTCGGGCTCGACGATATGGACGCCCGCATCCTCAAGGCGATCATCGAGATGTTCGACGGCGGTCCCGTCGGTGTGCAGACGGTCGCCGCGGCGGTCGGTGAGGATCCGGGGACGCTCGAGGAGGTCTACGAGCCGTTCCTGATGCAGCAAGGCTTTCTCGCCCGTACGCCGCGCGGCCGCGTCGCCACGTCCGCAGCCTACCGTCACTTTGGATTTGTCCCACCGAAATCCGCTGAACAGGCCAGTATCTTCGGCGGATAATGCGGAATTCGAAATGTGAAATGCGGAATTGACGCTTTCCTTTCAATTCCGCATTCCCCATTCCACATTCCGCATTGCCATGCACCGTCTCTCAGACTTCGATTACGTTCTGCCCCCGGAGCAGATCGCCCAGCATCCGCTCGCTGATCGCTCCGCGAGCCGGCTCCTCGTGCTCGATCGCGCAACGGGTACGACGCGGCACGTCCACTTTCGCGACCTGCTGGAGCTGATCCCCCCGGGCGATCTGCTCGTCATCAATACGTCACGCGTCATCCCGGCGCGACTCCGCGGGAAGCGGGAAGGGGGACAGGACGCCGAGTTCCTCGTGGTTCGCGAGCTCGCCGACGGGACCTGGCTCGCGCTGGCGCACCCCGGCGGCAAGCTCAAGCCTGGCCGGCGCGTCACGTTCGGTGACGACAGCGCGGTCGAGATCGTGGAGGTGCTGGGTGGCGGGCTGCGGCGCGTGCGATTCGCCGGCACCCTCGATGCGCAAGCCACACTCGCGAAGTACGGTGAGGTACCGCTGCCGCCGTATATCCGGCGGCCTCCGACGCGAGCCGATCAGGAGCGTTACCAGACTGTGTATGCGACGCACGACGGCAGCGTCGCCGCGCCGACCGCGGGCCTGCATTTCACGACGGAATTGTTGGCGCAGATCCACGAGCGCCGCACGCTGGTCACGGCGCTGGATCTGCACGTGGGACCGGGCACGTTCAAGCCGGTCGAGACCGACGACCTCGATAAGCACACGATGCACCCCGAGCCGTACGACATTTCCCCGGGCGCGGCGAGCGGCATCAACCACAACCGCGGAAAGGTGTGGGCGGTGGGGACGACGGTCGTCCGAGCGCTCGAGTCAGCCGCTGACTCGCACGGTCAAGTGCGCGCCGGAGCGGCTGAAACGCGTCTCTTCATTCGCCCGCCATATGAGTTCAAGATCGTAAACCACTTGATCACGAACTTTCACCTGCCCCGCTCCACGCTGCTGATGCTCGTGTGCGCGTTTGGCGGCTACGAGCGAGTGATGGCGGCGTATCGTGAGGCGGTACAGAAGGGATATCGGTTCTATAGTTATGGCGATGCGATGCTTGTCATCTAAAGTCGAAATGCGAAAGTCGAAACGCGAAATTGATTCCTCGGGATCCATTTCGCATTTCCCATTTCGCATTTCGCATTGACCATGTTCGACTTCTGGATTGACGGACAATCCGGTGCCGCGCGCTCCGGCTCGCTGACGCTGCCGCACGGCACCGTCGAGACGCCCGTGTTCATGCCCGTCGGCACGCAGGCAACCGTGCGCACGCTCTCGCCCGCCGATCTCAAGGCCGTCGGCGCGCAGATCGTGCTCGCCAACACCTATCACCTGCACGTGCGCCCCGGCGAAGCCGTGATCGCGCAGCTCGGCGGTCTCCACAAGTTCATGGCGTGGGAGCGGCCGCTGCTCACCGACTCGGGCGGCTTTCAGGTCTTCTCGCTGGAAGGCTTCCGCCGCGTGGATGAGGACGGGGTCGAGTTCCAGAGTCACGTCGACGGCGGCCGGCGAAAGCTCACGCCCGAATCGGTAATCGAGATTCAGTGGAAACTCGGATCAGATGTCGCCATGGCATTCGATCACGTGATTCCGGGTGGCGCGGACGAGGCCACCGCGCGCGATGCGCTCGACCGGACGCTGCGGTGGCTCGCGCGCTGCAAGCAGCGGCACGATGCGCTGAAGACCAACGAGCAGACGCTGTGGCCCATCATTCAGGGCGGCACGTTACCAACGCTCCGCACCGAATGTCTGGATCGAATCATGGAATTAGGTCCTTGGACCGGCATCGCCATCGGCGGCCTCTCCGTGGGGGAGCCCAAAGACAAGATGTACGCCACGATCGACGTGCTGGAAGCGCGTCTGCCCGCCACCCTTCCCCGTTATCTTATGGGCGTCGGATTTCCGCCGGATCTCGTCGCGGCGGTGGAGCGCGGCGTCGACATGTTCGACTGCGTGGCGCCCACGCGAGGCGGGCGCAACGGCTCGGCATTCACCCCAGAGGGCACGCTGAACATCCGCAACGCCGCCTTCCGCACCGACGACGGTCCGCTGGATCCGAGCTGTGATTGTGAGACCTGCACGACGTATTCGCGCGGCTACTTGCGCCATCTGTTCGTCGCGGGCGAGCTGCTGGGACTACGGCTGTTGTCGCTGCACAACGTTCGGTACCTGATCCGTCTCGCCGCGGAGATGCGCGCCGCTATTCAGCGCGGCGGCGATGCCTTCGCAACCTGGGCGGACGACTGGCGCCGCCGCTATCAACACACAGGAGTCGCATGACGACCGCACCATTGCTGTTGCTGGTGTTCACCCCCTCGGGCCAGGGCGGCCTCGGGCTCAGCGGGTTCATCATTCAGATCGGCCTGTTCATCGCGATCTTCTACTTCCTCGTAATCCGCCCGCAGCGCCGCCAGCAGGAGACGCACAAACAGCTGCTCGCCTCGCTGCAGCGCGGCGATCAAGTCGTGACCACGAGCGGCATCGTCGGCGAAGTCGTGCACATCAAAGACGATCAGGTCACGGTGCGGAGCGGCGAGGCGAAGTTCGTGATCCTGCGCAGCGCAACCGCACGGCCGTCGAGGTGAAGCCGGCGTGACGGTGCGGACACTGCACATCCTGGGCTCGCCGGTGCTGCGGCAAAAATCGCCGCCGGTCGCCGCGGTCGACGATGCGGTACGCCGGCTGGTGGACGATCTGTTCGAGACGATGCGCGCGGCCAAGGGCGTTGGCCTCGCGGCCAATCAGATCGGCGCCGCCCGCCGGGTGGCGGTGGTGGATGTCGGCGACGAGGACCCGCCGCCGATCGTGCTGATCAATCCTCAAATCGTGGAGCGCAGCGACGAGGAGGAGACCGCCGAAGAGGGCTGTCTCTCGATCCCCGAGATTTTCGGCGACGTGACGCGATCGGCGCGGGTCGTCGTGGAGGCCCTGGATCAGGACGGCCGCAAGGTCCGCACGGAGGCGCACGGCTACAAGGCGCGCGCGATCCAGCACGAAATCGACCACCTCGACGGCATCCTGTTTCTCGATCACCTCAGCGCCGTGAAGCGGAATCTCCTGCTCGCCAAGTGGAAAAAGTCGCGCAAGGGAAAGAAGGGATATCTCAAGGAGGTCACGCCGGAGCCGGCGGGTGAACTGTAAGTGCGCGTGGTCTTCTTCGGTACGCCCGAATTCGCGGTACCAGCACTGCGCGCGCTGGTCGGTGAAGGGTTCGACGTCGCCGCCGTCGTCACACAACCGGATGCACCGCAGGGACGCTCCCGATCTCAGCTGATTCCCCCGCCGGTCAAGGTCGCCGCCGAATCGGAAGACCTGCTCGTGCTGCAGCCGGAAAAGCCGACCGATCCGGCATTTCTCAAACAACTCCGGGACCTGAAGCCCGACATCGGGGTCGTCGTCGCGTACGGCCACATTCTCAAGCCCGAGCTGCTGGCGCTGCCGCCGCGCGGCATGGTGAATGTGCATCCGTCCCTGTTGCCCGGCCTGCGCGGCGCGGCGCCGGTCGAGTGGGCCATCATCCGCGGCCACGAAACGACCGGCGTGACGATCATGCAGCTGGACGCCGGGATGGACTCCGGGCCCGTGCTGCACCAGATCCCGCACCGCATCGGGTCCGACGTGACGGGCGGGGAGCTGGCGGCGCATCTCGCGGAAATGGGCGCGCAGGCGCTGATCGAAACGCTGGCGATGCTCGAGCAGAGCGATCCGCCGCCCCAACCCGTCCCGCAGAACGAGAGCCGCGCGACGTTCGCACCCAAGCTGACGCGCGAGACGGCCCGCATCGATTGGACGAAGGACGCGCGCGCGATCGGGTGCCTCATCCGCGGGCTCGACCCGCGACCCGGCGCGTGGACGGAGCTGGAGGGTGCCGAGATCAAGCTGTTCAGCCCGAAGGTGATGGAGCCGCCGTTACCCGGCACGGGCGCGCCCGGCCAGCTGCTCTCGGCCCAGGGCTCGTTGGTCATTGCAACGGGGGAGAGAGGCGCCGCCGTCGAAGTCTTCGAGGTGCAACCCGCCGGGAAGGCACGCATGCCGGCCGAGGAATGGCTGCGCGGCGCGCGCCTGCAGCCCGGCGCCAGGTTCTCGTGAGAGCGGCACTGCCGCGGCTGCACGCGATCACCGATGAGCGTATCGCGCGGCGGTCCGACCTCGACGCGGTCGCGCGCGCCCTGTCGGACGGCGGCGGCAGCGATCTGGCCATTCACGCGCGCGGCCGCGCGCTGACCGGGCTCGAGCATTACGACCTGTCATTGCGTCTTTCCGTCCTGCCGTCGCAGTTATTTGTGAACGACCGTCTGGACATCGCCCTGGCGGTTCCATCGGCCGGCGTCCAGCTCGGTCACGGCAGCCTGCCCGTGAGCGCGGCGCGCGCGCTCAATCCGCTGTGGTGGATCGGCAAGTCGGTTCACGACTTGGCCGAAGTGGAAGCCGCAAGGACGGAAGGGGCTGACTATCTTGTTGTAGGGCCGGTGTTCGCGACCGCCTCGCACCCGGGCCATACACCAATGGGCCTCGCGGGGCTCGAGCAGATGGTCGCCGCGGCCGAGGCGCTGCCGGTGATTGCCATCGGCGGCATCGCGGCAGATCGAGTGCGCGAGGTGCGAGCCAGTGGGGCATACGGCGTCGCGGCGATTCGGGCGTTATGGGACGACGCCGAACCCGAGAAAGCCGCGCGGAGGATGCGGGAATGGATGTTGTGATCAATGGAGAGCGCAAGCAGGTGACGCTCGGCGCGACGTTGCTCGAGTTGCTGCAAGAGCTCGAGCTCGATCCGCGCGCGGTCGTAGTCGAGCACAATCGCCGCATCGTGCGGCGACCCGCGCTCGGCGACGTGAAGGTCAACGAAGGGGACGCGATCGAGCTGGTGCATTTTGTTGGAGGGGGATGAGGGAAGGGGGACGGGGGACGGGTGACTACCGCAGTTGAGACAATCCGGGATACTCCGCTCGACATCGGAGGGCGGACGTTCCAGTCGCGCCTGATGGTCGGGACCGGGAAGTATCCCGACATGGACACGATGGTCCGCGCGATCGACGCGTCGGGCGCCGAGGTCGTGACCGTCGCGGTGCGCCGGGTGAATCTCGACCGCTCCAAGGAAACGAGCGTCCTGCACTTCCTCGATCCCAAGAAGATCTTCCTGCTCGCCAACACCGCCGGCTGCTATACCGCGGCCGACGCGATCCGCTACGCACGGCTGGCGCGCGAGGCGGGGTTCAACGACTTCGTGAAGCTCGAGGTGATCGGCGACGAAGAGACGCTCCTGCCCGACGTGGCGGGGCTGCTCGAGGCGGCGAGGGTGCTCGTGCAGGAAGGCTTCAAGGTGCTGGCGTACACCAACGAGGATCTCGTGACCGCGCTGCGGCTCGAGGATGCCGGCTGCGCGGCGGTGATGCCGCTCGCCTCGCCGATCGGCAGCGGGCTCGGCCTGTTGAATCCATTCAGCGTGCGGACGATCAAGCGCCGGCTGCACGTGCCGGTGATCGTCGATGCCGGCGTGGGCACCGCGTCCGACGCCTGCGTCACGATGGAGCAAGGCGTGGATGGGATCCTGATGAACACCGCGATCGCGGCCGCGCAGGATCCGATCTCGATGGCGCAGGCGATGCGGCTCGCCACGATCGCGGGCCGCGCGGCGTATCTCGCCGGCCGGATGCCGCGGCGCGAGGTCGCGATGCCGTCGTCCCCCACCCGGGGGATGCTGGATTAAGGAAGCAACTGCCGCTCGGCGAGCGGCTCTGGAGATCCTGCGCGCGGTCCGTGCCGGCGCGCCCTTGGCCGATGCGCGCGACCGCCATCTCACGGGTCTCGCCGATCACGGGTCTCGCCGAGCGCGACCGCCGCCTCGCGTACGAGCTGTCGGCCGGCGTGCTGCGCCGCCAACGCGAGCTGGATGACGCGCTCGACCTGGGCCGCACCGATCCCCGCCTGCACGACGTCCTGCGACTCGGCGCTTATCAGCTGCGCTGGCTGACGCGCGTCCCGTCGCATGCTGCCGTCTCCACGTCTGTCGAGCTTGCTCGAGAGACGGTCGGAGAGGCCAGTACGGGTTACGTCAACCGGACTCTGCGACACCTCCACCGGGACGGGGGACGAGGGACGGGGGACGGGTCACCAACGCATCCCGATTGGCTCGTTCAGCGTTGGATCGACCGCTATGGAGAACCGCCGACGGAACGCCTCCTCACGTGGAATGACACGCGACCACCGCTCATCGTCCAGCCGGCGCGCTGGAGTTTGGGACGTCTGGAGGAGGAACTCAGGGCTGGCGGAATCGAGACGTCTCGGGCTCCTTTCGACGCCGGACTGGAAGTGCGGGCCACCCGTCCCCCGTCCCGCGTCCCCCATCCCGCGAATCTTCCGGGCTTCACCGAGGGCGGATGGATCGTCCAGGATCCCGCCCACGCGCTCGTCGCTCGCTTCGCAGCGATCCCGCCAGGCGATCAGGTGTACGACGCCTGCGCCGCGCCCGGTGGGAAAGCGGTGGCGCTCGAGGCTGCGGGCGCGCGTATCGTCGCCGGCGACGCGCGGCTGGAGCGGCTCCCGCGGCTCAGCGAAACGACTCGGCGCGCGGGAGTGGCGATCCGCTGCCTCGCCGCCAATCTTGAGGCGGCGCCGATTCGCGAGCACAGCCTCGCTGCGGTGCTCGTCGATGCACCGTGCAGCGCGACGGGCACGATGCGGCGGCATCCCGACGCTCGCTGGCGTCTCCACCCCGCGGTGTTTGCGCGGGCCGCGGCGCGGCAGTTGCGCCTGCTCCAGGCAGCCGCGCCGCTCGTGCGGCCGGGAGGGCTGCTCATCTATGCGACCTGCTCGCTCGAGCCGGAGGAAAATGAAAGCGTCGTGGAGAATTTTCTGAGCCGGCATGCTGATTTCTCCAGGGCGAGCAGCGATGCGGTCCCCGCCGAGCTGCTGACGGCCGCGGGCGACTTCCAGTCGCTGCCGCAACGCCACGGGATCGACGGCGCCTACGCCGCGCGCCTGTTGCGCGAGGGGGGGGGGGCTTCCTGATGCGCGTTCGCCGCCGCTTCGAGCCGCTTGAGGGTTTCAAAGCCACTCCCCGATTCTGGAAGTGGGTCGCCATCGGTACCGGCGCCGTCGTCGCTGGTTATCTCACGGCGTACCTCGTGCTGTTTCCCGCGCCGATTCTCCCCGGTCACCAGGTCGTGCCGCGGGTGCTCGGCCTGACGCTGGCTGAAGCGCAGAGCGAAATCCAGACGGCGAAGCTGCAGACGGCGGAGGGCGGCGCCGAACCCCATCCGACCGCCCCGGCGGGGATCGTGATCTGGCAGGATCCGCCGCCGGGCGTCATCGCGCCTGAAGGAACGAAGGTGACTCTGGTGTCGAGCGCCGGCCCGTCCAAGATTCCGGTGCCGGATGTCGCCAACCTCGACGCGGGGCTCGCGCAATCGCTCATCGCATCGGCGGGACTGGTGGTGAGTCAGGTGGAGTCGGTGCAGGCGGCCTCGCCCACCGGCCTCGCGATGATGACGCGGCCGCCGGCGGGAACGGCGCTGGCACCCGGCGCCGGGCTGACGGTGGTCGTGAGCCGCGGCGCGCCGACGATCCCGATTCCCGATCTGCTCGGCATGGCCGCCGCGGACGCACGGACGCGGCTCGAAATGGAAGGGCTGCGACTGGGCACGGTGACGCGGCGGCGCACGAGTGAAGCATCGCCCGGCACGGTCGTGGCGCAGACTCCCGCAGCCGGGACGCTGGCGGCGCCCGGCACGGTGGTGGACATCGTCGTGGCTCGGAGTCCGCAATGAAAAACGGGGGGGGCATCCGCATCGCGCCGAGCGTGTTGTCGGCTGATTTGGCGCGTCTGCGGGAGCAGGTCGAACAAGTGCTGGAGGCCGGCGCGGACTGGCTCCACGTGGACGTGATGGACGGGCGCTTTGTCCCCAACATCACGTTCGGCGCCAATATGGTCGAGGCGCTGCGCAAGCTGACCGACAAGCCGATCGATGCGCACCTCATGGTGGTCGAGCCCGAGGACTACATCGAATCGTTTGCGGCTGCGGGCGCATCCGTGTTTTCGTTCCATCCCGAGGCCACAATTCACGTGCAGCGGCAACTCGATGCCGTAAAGCAAGCCGGCATGATGGCGGGCCTCGTGCTCAATCCCGCCACGCCCCTGGCCCACGCCGAAGAGGTGGTGCGCGACCTCGATTTGCTGCTGATTATGACTGTGAACCCAGGCTTCGGTGGTCAGAGTTACCTTCCGGGATCGAGCGATAAGATTGCGCGTGCCCGCGCACTGCTCACGGCGCACGGCGCACGCTGTTTCTTGGAGGTGGATGGCGGGATTACGAAACAGACGATCGCAGCCGCACATCAGGCCGGCGCCGACACATTCGTCGCGGGCAACGCCGTGTTCGGCAGCGCCGATCCCGGCCGCGAGGTGCAGGAGCTGCGCCGGCGTTGCATGGTGAGCGTATGACGAACCGGCAACAGTGGACGCTGATCGCCAGCGTCGTGATGACGGCGGTGTTCGGCGTCGCGCTCGCCATCAAGCTGCGGCCGCAGCTCAATCTACTCGAGGTGGGATCCGCGGCGCCCGACTTCGACGCCGTGCAGCTCCCGACGGGCCGGCCGGCCAGCATCGAGGATTATCGGGGGAAGGTCGTCCTGCTCAACATCTGGGCGACGTGGTGCGCACCCTGCAAGGTCGAGATGCCGTCGATGGAACACCTGCATCGCAAGCTCGCCGGCACCGATTTCCGGCTCGTCGCCGTGAGCGTCGATGAAGAGGACTCGACCGTAGTGGACAAGTTCGTGAAGGATCTGGGGCTGACGTTCGAGATCCTGCACGATCGCGACGGATCGATCCGCCGGATCTATCAGACCACCGGGGTGCCCGAGAGCTTCGTCATCGATCGCGACGGCGTGATCGTCAAGAAAGTCATCGGCGCAGCCGATTGGGATGCGCCGGTCAACGAGAACCTGATCCGCCGGCTGCTCGATGCGCGCTAGCCTGCTCCAGCTGATCACCCGCAACTGGCCCATCAAGGGCGCCGCGCTATTTCTCGCGCTGATGCTGTACGTGGCGGTGCAGCTGCAGCAGCCGGTGACCACCAGCTTCGACGTCACGCTCACCCTCCAGCTGCCACCCGGCCGCGCGCTGGTCCACAAGCCGCCCAAGGTCCGCGTCCAGATTTCCGGCAAGGGCAGCCAGATCCTGAAGCTGCGCTCGCTCGCCGGCGACATCACGCGCCGGGTCCCCGACACCCTCACGGCATCCACCTACACGATCCATCTCGACCCGACGGAGGTCGAGCTGGCGCTGCCGAAAGGCGCGGACGTGCGCGTGATGGAGGTCCGTCCCAGCGAGATCACCCTCGCGCTCGACAGCGTGGCGCGCAAAGAAGTGCGCATCGTCTCGCTCGTGACCGTGACGCCCGAGTCGGGCCAGTTTCTGCACGGTGGGCTCTCGATGACGCCGACGACGGCGCGCCTCGTGGGGCCGGAGAAGTCCCTCGCTACGATCGACTCGGTGACCACCGTGCCGATGGAAATCACGAGTGTAGCGGGCGGGTTCACCCGCAACGTGCCCATCGACACGATGCCGCTCGGCATCGTGCGGCTGTCGCCCAAGCAGGTGACGGTCACCGGCGAGATGGGGACCATCGCGGAGCGCTCGTTCGGCGGGATTCCGGTCGAGACGGGCGCCGGTGCCATCACGAGCTTCATCGTCACACCGGCACGCGTGTCCGTCGCCGTCCGCGGCCCTGAAGAGCGCGTGCAGGCCCTGACGCGGGACTCGCTGCGCGTGGTCGCCCACATCACCGGATCGAGCGGCGGCGTGGCGCGGATCACCGTCATCGCGCCCCGCGGCATCACCGCCCGCGCGATCCCCGATTCCGTCACGCTGCGGCGGCGCGCGACCCCCACGCGTCGTGGCTGACGTCGTCCTCGGCATCGAGACGTCGTGCGACGAGACTTCGGCGGCCGTCCTGGTACACGGCGAGCTGGCGAGTCTCGTCATCCTGTCGCAGGACATCCACAAGGTCTTCGGCGGCGTCGTACCGGAGCTGGCGAGCCGGGCACACCTCGCCGCACTCCCCGCGGTGGTGGATCGCGCCCTGGCGGAGGCGGGCCTAGCGCCGTCAGCGATCGACGCGGTGGCCGTGACCGCCGGACCGGGACTGGCGGGCGCGCTGCTCGTCGGCGTCGTCTACGCGAAATCGTTCGCGTACGCGGGCAATCGGGCGCTCATCGGCGTGCACCACATGGAAGGCCACCTGTTCGCGCCGGCGGTCGAAGACCGTGACCTCGCGCCGCCGTTTGTGGCGCTGCTGGTCTCCGGTGGTCATACGCTGCTGCTCGACGTCCCCGCCTGGGGCCGCTACCGCCTGCTGGGCGAAACGCGCGATGACGCAGCCGGTGAGGCGTTCGACAAGGTCGCGACGCTGCTCGGGCTCGGATATCCCGGTGGCCCTGCGATCGAGCGCCTCGCGCAGGAAGGCGACCCCAGCCGCTTCAGCTTCCCGCGTCCCATGATCGCCGAGGGTTTCGAGTTCTCGTTTTCCGGACTCAAGACTGCCGTGCTGCATGCGGTGCGCGCGTCGGTCGATCTGGACAGAGATCGCGCGCATATCGCCCGCGGCTTTCAGGATGCCGTCCTCGACGTGCTCGTCACCAAGCTGGAGCGGGCCGTGCGCGCGACCGGTTATTCCACCGCCGTCCTGGGCGGAGGGGTCGCGTGCAGCCGTGCGCTCTCGGCCCGCGCCGCCGAGCGCCTGGGAGGCCTGGCGCGCGTGGCCGTGGCGAGCCCGCGGCTCAACGCCGACAACGCCGCGATGATCGCGCGCGCCGGTTGGCATCGCCTGCGGCTTGGCGAGCGCAGCGACTGGACGCTCGACGCGCGCGCCGATCTCCCCCTCCCCGGCCTGGAAACCGCCGAGCTTACGACATGACCGTCTACCCTTTCGTGCTGCATCTCGGACCGCTCGAGCTGACGGGCTACGGGCTGATGATGATGGTCGCATTTCTGATGGCCGGTTGGGCGATTCAGCTCGACCTGCGCCGGCGCGGCCTGGACGAGGATTACGCCGCCGACATCGTGATCGCCGGCGTCATCGGCGGCCTGGTCGGCGCCAAGCTGTGGTACGTGTTTCTCACGGGCGAGGCGGACGCGCTGTTCCGCCGCGGCGGCTTCGTCTGGTACGGCGGCTTCCTCGGCGCGACGCTCGGCATCTTGCTCAACGGCTGGCGGCGGCGCGTGCCGGGACGGTTCACCGCCGAGCTCTGTGCCGCGCCGCTCGCGCTCGGCTATGCCTTGGGCCGGGTCGGCTGCTTCGTCGTAAATGATGACTACGGGATCCCGAGTAACGTCCCCTGGGCCATGAAATTTCCCAATGGGTTGCCACCCACGACCGTCGCCAATCTCCAGACGATGGGCGTGCACTTTCCGGCAGGAACCGACCCGATGTCGCTCGTGGCGGTTCATCCGACGGAGATCTACGAAACGATCGCGATGCTGCTCGTCTTCTGGTGGCTGTGGCGGCAGCGCGATCATGGTCACGCGATCGGGTGGTTGTTCGCCTGGTACATGGTGCTGGGCGGTGCCGAGCGATTCCTGGTGGAGTTCCTGCGGGCGAAGGACGACCGGATTCTGGGATCGTTTACGCTGGCCCAGGCGACCAGCGTCCTGCTGATGCTCGTCGGCGGGATTCTGCTGTACATGTGGCGCGCGCCTGCGGGACCGCAGCCGCTGCCGGAGTCATTGCGACCGAAGCAGGTCCCGCTCCGCGCCTCGTCCTGAGGACTTGGGCCGCAGGCTCCATCCGGCGGCAACGAGCGCCAGCGCCAGCAGGAGTCCCTGTACCAGCAATGATTCGAGCGTCGGATAGATGCCGAGCACGGGGACGCGCGGCGCGCCCTCGATCACCGTCAGCGGAATGATCCGCGCTTCCTGCAATTCGGCGATGCCCTTCCCCGCGAAGACGAATGCCATGTAGTACAGCATCACGCCCGTCACAGCGAAGAACGGTTTCATCGCCACGCGCAGCCCCAGCTGATTGATGATGAGGTAAACGGCGACCAGCCCGACGGAGCCCGCGGCAATTCCGCCGACGACCGATACGGTGCTGGGGCCCGCCGACGTGAACAGCGCCTTGTAGAAGAGGATCGTCTCGAATCCTTCGCGATAGACGGCGAGAAATGCGACGGCGCTCAACGCCATCCCCGAGCCGGAGGACAGGGCGCTCTGCATCTTGCCGTGCACGAACGCGGTCCACTTGGCGGCTTCGATCTTGGACAGCAGCCAGTAGCTGACGTAAAACAGCACCGCCGCCGCGAGCAGCATCGTGCCGCCTTCGATCGTCTCGCGCTGTCCCGGCGTCACCTGAAACAGCAGCTCGACCAGTACCCAGGTGAGGAGACTCGCCGCGACCGCGAGCCAGGCTCCCCGCGCGACATCGCGGCGCCGGTCCGTCGCACCCGCCTTGGTGAGAAAGGTCATCAGTGCCGCGACGATGAGGATGGCTTCGAAGCCCTCCCGCACCAGCAGGAAGAACGACGCCACGAACAGGCTCATCGACGACGGGCGGTCGGCGACGACACGCTCGGCGCGCTCGAGTCCGGCCAGCAGCCGCTCGCGAATGGCATGGCGCTCCGCGTCATCGGCGCGCGCCACGCGCGTGCGCAGCCACGCGAACGTCGTCTCCAGCTCGCCGGCAAGCCCGGCGTTCTTCGCGCGCACCTCCGTCTCGACCTGTTCGAACGTGAGATAGGCATCGAACCCGATCTTCTCGGACCGTAGCGCGATCGCGGAGTCCACCTGCCGGCGGACGGCGGCAAAGGTCGCCGCCGTGGCCGATCCGCCGTACTGCATCGCCCCCACGTAGGCCGCGACCGCCCAGCGGTCTTCGTCCGGCACATCCTCGGCGAATTCGGGCATCGCGGTGCCGGGGACGCCGATGGCGATACGGCGGAAGATCTCGAGCAACGTCGTCCCGCCCATGACGCGCGGGTCTGTGAGATCGGCTGGCCGGGGTCCCTTCAGGGTTTTCGCCTTCGGGCCGTCGCCGCGCCCCATCTCTCCATGACATGCGGCGCAGCGCTCGTGAAACACGACGGCGCCGCGAGCGAGCGACGGCGGCTTGGAAGGGAGCTGCTCGATCACATTGGGACCGCCCGCGGCGGCGGTAATGCGACTGATGAGTGCGTCCGTCACGAGGCGCAGGGAGTCCGGCGGGGCCAGACGGTCCAGCATCTCCGCGATCCGGGTGAGCGCATGTCCGGCGACTACGCGCGCACTGACGGGGAGCCCGGGGACGTCGAATGTGGCCTGCTGAATGAAGAGTTTGGCCTCGTCGACTTCCTCGGGCTGGACGATCTGCCCACCGCTGGGCGTTACGCCGAGGGCGTATTCCTTGGCGGCAAGCGATGCCGCGGCAACCACCCGCCGCGACAGGGCCAAAGAGTCAGACGCCTGCCCTGCGAGTGGCTGTGCAAGGCAGGCGGCAAGGACGAGAAGGCTTCCCCGGAACCGCACGACAAATAGTAGAGTAATTTTGTCGGGAATTCAATCTGTTGACAGCACTGCAATTGCGACCGCGGCCTCATGCGTATGGGAGAGCGACAGCAGGACCCGCCGCACCCGCAACTCGTTGGCACGGCTCGCCGCCAGTCCGCTGAGTGCGACATCGGGCCGCCCATCGGCGGCCCTGGTCACCTCGATGTCCCGCCACCCAATCCCGCGGGCCGCGTCACTCCCCTGCAGCGCCTTGTAGACGGCCTCCTTTGCAGCCAGGCGGACGGCGACATGCTCGGCGGGATCGGGCCGGGAGCGGCAGTACTCCGCTTCGGCGGGGGTGAGGAGCCGGTCGAAGACGTGTGCGCCTTTGTCGGCGAGCATCGCGCGCGCGCGGGAGACTTCCACGAGGTCGACGCCGACACCGACGGCGCTCACGGTGCCGGCCTGGCGACAAAGAGCCGCCGGCGGTACCGATGGCCGTCGACGGCCACGACGATGATGTACGCACCATTGACCACGCGCCGAGCTCCCCCACCCAGGGTGAGGTCCCAAACATATTCGTTGTTCGGCGCGGGCACCGTGGTGGTGAACAGCCGGTCGCCCGTGAAACCGAAGATCGAAACACTGGCATTGCCGGTCGCCGCGGGCCAGGAGATGACGACCTGATCGCTCCGCACCGGATTCTCGGAGACGTCGGCGCCCGGTGCCGCGGCCAGCTGCTCGAACGCCGAGCTGGCGTCCGTCGCGATGCCGACCGCGTCGATCCACCAGGTGAACTGCTCGGAAATGAAGCGCATGCGGGCGCCGGGGCGGCCGCCCGCCTGCGGCAGCTCGACGCGCAGCGGATACCAGTTCGGCCCGTCGCCGATGATCACGGCCACGTCGCTCCACGTCGCGCCGGAGTCACCCGAGAACTGAATGATGCCGTGCTGCTGCGGCGTAAACGCCGAGCCGTAGTGGCGGGTCCAGAGATGCAGCCACACGGACGTCCGGCCCCGTAAATCGATGATCGGCGAAACGAGCGTATCGCCTCCAGCCGTCCCCCAGGAGTATTTGCCGGCGATCCGGATCGTGTCGCGCGACCAACCGCCTTTCCATCCGGCGTCGAGCGGCTCAGCGCCGGCGATCGACAGGAGCTCCGCTGCGATCGGTGTGCCGTCTGCGCGCAGCGCCCGCACCGCATCGAGCCGCAGGTCGGTGCGCCACACCGTCTGAAGCGTGCCGCGGTGGAGCGAGTCCGTTTGTGAGCTGCGCGGCACGAGCGCGCCCGTGCCGGTTCTCAGTGTCAGGAGTGGCCGCGACGCCGCGGCGTCTACGCTGAGCCACGAATCGGGCCACAGCGACGTGAAGCGCGGCCCACTGGGGACGGCCCCCGTCGTTCCGGGTGAGCGCGCCAGGTCTCCCGCGGCAGCGATCAGCGAAAGCGCGAACGGCAGGTTGTCGCGGAATACACGCTCGACCAGCATGCTGTCGTCGGGGAATTCGAATCCGTAGTAGAGGCCCTGCGTGCAGCAACCACTCGACAGCTCGGTGGTAAACGCGATCGTGCCGTACGTTCGATACGCCCAGTCGGTGTACTCGCCGTTGGTCGTGTAGAGATTCCAGCCCGGCCCCGGGTGGTAGTGATCGATCGACGAAGCGGGGACGCCGTCGATCACCGCCGGCGCGAGATCGGTCCCGGCCAGCGCTTGAAGGCGCGGCAAGTCAGGAGCAAGCTCGCCGGCGCGGAAGCCCCAGGGATACAACACGAGTCCGCCGTAGCTGTGATACGAGAGCGACAAGACGGGCGGATGCGCGGCATGAAACGCCATCACCGCCCGTGTTTCGGGCTCCGACGCGGGAGCTGTCCCGCGGTAGGTCTCGGCGTATGGCTGGCTGCTCGAGCCGGTCTCATCGGCGCCCCAAAACCCGGGATAATTGCGGTTCGGGTCCACGCCGTAACTGCCGTCGGCGTTGGGGCGGCGATTTTTGCGCCAGTACCGGTCCGTCGTGAACGTGTACTGGTAGCCGTCGGGATTCTCGACCGGCATCACCCACACGTCGTGTGACGCGACGACCGCTCGGGCCGAATCGGCGAGCCAGCGGATCAGTTTCATCGCGACGGCGGTCGAGATCCATTCGCGCGCGTGATGCGTCCCCAGGAACAGCACGTTGGGACGGTTTGCCGCATCGTTTGCCGCGCCGATCTTCACGGCGAGAATCGGCCGGCCTTCAAGCGATGCGCCCACCGAATCGAGATGAATCAGCGTATCCGCTGCGGCCCACGCTTCCAATGTGGCGCGAATGCCGTCGCCCGATTTGTCGAACGAATGGAAGGTGCGGAACGTGTCCGCGGCGGCTCCGGTCGTGACGCGCGCCAGCGTGGGTGGCGCCAGGGTGAAGCCGCGGCGGGCGAGCAACGATTCCGTTTCGGGCGACACCACGATCACCGCGCGCAGCGTCGCGCCCACCGCGCGCACATCCGCGACCTCGAATCCGAGCCGCGCGAGCGAATCGAGACTCGCGTGGCCGGCGATCGGCACTTCGACGATGCGCAGCTGTGCGGGAAGCGCTGAGGCCCCGCACAGCACGAGAGCTAGAAGCCCAGTCGCGCCGCGAGCCATGCTGGAGCCGGGACGTACCCGCCGAGCATGAGGCCGAGCCACAGGAGCAAGACGGCAACGGGCGTCCACACGACGAAGATCGGCCACAGCGAGGGCCGCCAGCCGGCGAGCGCATCCAGCTCGCCATTCCAGCGTTCGCGCTCGGCTTCGACTTCACTTTCGAGCGCGAGCCAGGCGGCTTCCAGCCGCCGCGCCACGGTGCGGAGCGCTTCCTGCCACGCGGCGTGCGTCTCCTTTTCCAGCACCGACGCGTCGGCCGCGCGCGCCGCCGCCGCTTCCAGCGCGTCGAGCGCGACGACGAACGTGCCACCGCCCGTCCCCAGCCGCGCCGCGATCGCGCGCCGTTCGGCGTTGGTCAGCAGGTGGCGGCGCAGGCGGAGCCGTGCCAGCCGCACCTGGCGCGCGATGCGCGTGATCTCGGCGTCGAGCGCCGCGGCGACACGCTGGGCGGCGCGGCGCACGGCATTGTCCCAAGCGGCGGCCCAGGCGCGGCGCCCCGTGACCTCGAGGATCCGGGCGCGCTCGTCACCCTGCGGTTCACGCGCCGCCGCGGCGCGCCCCTCGCCGCCCAGCTCCAGCACCCGCGTGGCCAACTCCTCGCGGATGTCGTCCAGCGGCACCCAGGGCGGCTGCTGGCGGCGGGGCACGATGATGCGGCCGAGCGACGGCGCCAGCTCGGGGACGCGCAGCGGCATCAGGAGCTTCATCGAGCCAGACGTGCGGCCCGTCCCGTGCGTTGCTCGTAGTCGTCCACGAAATGCCGCAGGGCTTCGGGCAGGAAGCGCTCGCGCGGCAGACCGGTGGCGCGTACGGCACGCTCGATCGCGGCGGGGGGTCCTTCGATTTCGACGAGCACGTCCATGGCCGGATACCACTCGATCCGCACCGCGGCGCCGCTGAGACGGTATTCCGCGATCTTGCGATCGATGCGCAGCGTCTCCTCGTAACCGAGCTGCTCGAGGATTACGCGCGCCTCGTCCGGAGGACCGACCTGGACTTCGTGCTCCTCGCGATGCTTGTAGCCACGACGCACGCTGACGGGACCTTTCCATCCCATGACGCCGAACGGCTCTCCGCCGGCAGGCCGGTAGATCCGCAGCCGCAGCACTTCGTCCCGCGCCTTCAACTTGCCGCGGCGATCATAGCGCCGGTCGATCATCTCCCCCCGAAACACGAGCTCGGCGCCGGCGGCCACGAGTGTGGCTTCGAGCGCGGCAGGATTATCGACCCGCGCTTTCAACTCGAGCTCGTCTGCCGACTGCTTCACGACAGCAGTGCCTCGAGCACCGCCTTTGTATCGCCGAGATTCTCGAACACATGCGTCGCGCCCGCGGCCCGCAGCGCTGTGGTGTCATAGAAGCCGGTCGCCACGCCGACCGTCCGCGCGCCCATCGGCCGCGCGCACGCTACGTCGTCCGGCGTATCGCCGACGACCACGATGTCGGCGCCGCTGAAGCGGCGGCCGGTGCGCTCGGCGGCACGGCTGGCGGCGATTGCCGGCAGGTCCGCGCGGCGGCGCGAGTCTGAGCCGAACGCCCCGACCGCGAAGCGGCCGGGATCGAGACCGGCCGAGCGCAGCTTCAATGCCGCGCCATTCGCCACGTTACCGGTGAGCAGTCCAACGAGCGCTTGGGCTTCGGCTTCGTAGGGCTCGAGCGCGGCGAGGAGATCCTTGATTCCCGGATAGATCCTGGTGGCTTGCGTGGGCTTGGCGAGCTCGGCGGTGAGCAGATCGACATAGCGGCGGCACACCGCGCTGATGCGGTCTTCCGAGCTCCACTCCGGATGCCCAGCCAGCTCCAGCAGCTCCCGTACGATCTGGGGATCGGTCTTGCCGTCGAAGCGATAGCCGTCGATCGGCCCGGCGGTGCCCATCTCGTCGAGCAGCGCCCGATGGATCGCGCGCCGGCCGGCGCCGTCGGTCCAGAGCAGGGTACCGTCTATATCAAACAGGATTAGACGCATGAATCAAAAATACGTACGCCGTGAGCCGTGCGCTGTGCGCCGGAACGCGTTTGCCGGCGCACGGCGCACGCCTACAGACGCCTCACCCCAACCAGGCCGTCCCGCAACCTCACCATCCGAGGCTCCGATCCAAATAGGTGATCCCCGCCCACCCCGCCCCGCGACAACGCTGCATGCACGATCCGTCCGGCGCCTGCCCACAGCCCGACGTGAGACACCCGGCCGCGTTCCGCAAAGAAGAGCAAGTCGCCCGACTCGTATCCCGCGCCGTCCGCCGACATCGGGACCTCCTGCCCCTGTCCGAACTGTTGGTCGCTGTCGCGCAGCAGTTTGATCCCCCGCGCGCCGTACACGGCCTGCGCGAGACCGGAACAATCGATCCCCCACTCCGTGCGGCCGCCCCAGAGATATGGCGCACCGGAATACCACTTCTGCGCGAGCTCGGGCAACGCCAGGTGCCGCGCCTCGATGCGGAGCTCCTGCTCGCGACGAACGCTTCCGGCCGCCACGGCGCCGCGCTGGCCATCGGCCAGCTCCACGACTCCGCGGCGGAACGCCACGCGGGCTCCGGTCGGTAGCCGGCGGCGCCCCTCCGCTGTGACAATGTCGGCGCTAAACGATCGCGCCGTCGCCCGCTCCCGCCAGTCGTCGGCCCAATCAGCGGGACCGGTCGCGACGTAGCCCGCATTCGCCCATGCGACATAGCCGTCGGGGGCGCGCACCCGCAGCCATTCCTCGCGCCGCTCGAGCACGTCGAGCGATTCGCCGTGCAATGCTTCGCTCACGCGCGCCGCCGGCACGCGCGGCTCCGCGAGCAGCGGCGCGAGCGCGGCGGTGACGATCGCCGCGGGCGCAACGTCTTCCTCTGGAATTAGCTCGACCTTGTCGACCATTCCGGCATCCGCCGCAAGCCGGCGCAACGCGTCGCGTGCATCGCGCACAGACGTGACGCCGGTCAGTAGGGGCGCAGCATGCTGCGCCCCTACATTTTGCGCACCCGCGTCGTTCCGCGTGATCGAAACCTCGAACACGCCGAGGCGTCCGTCGGGCACCCATTTGCGGCGGATATCGTCGACCGCGCGCTCGACTTTATCCATGGCGGACCGCCCGCTCGACCGCTTCAGGCACGACCAGCGCCGCCAGTGCCTCGACCTGCAGCGGCGATTTCGATGGGACGGCCGCGGTGCTCACGGCGAAGATCGCGTCGCCATCGAACAGCGTCCCGTAGGGCGTGATGCGCCGGGCGAGCGCATCGCTCCCCGAGTACGCCAGCGCCTGGAGCTGCACGCGGTCGAGGTTCGCATTCGTCGCGATCACCGCCAGCGTGGTATTGCGGTTGAGGCGTTCCGGATCGCCGAGCGGCGCACCGCCGTCGGCGAGATAGCGGAGGCTGTCGACCCTGCCCGCAATGATCTCCCCGCGCGCGTTTCGCACGTCTCCAACCGCATTCACCACGACCAGCGCCGCGACGATGACGTCACCCGCCTGCTCGGCCCAGGAGCCGAGGCCGGTCGGGACCATCTGCTCGAGTCCCGCGGCCTTGCCGCACGTCGCGCCGCGCCCCACGCCCACCAACCCGTCCGCGTAGTCGGCGCGCGCATTGTCGCAGGCGCGGTACGCGTCGTCGGGGCTGGGCCAACCGAGCGGCTTGCCGGCATTGCCGAGATCGAAAATCACCGCGGACGGCACGATCGGGATGGTGCCTTTGTCGCCCACGGGCAGGCCACGCCCGCGCTCACGCAGCCAGCGCATCACGCCGTCCGCCGCGCCGAGACCCAAGGCGGATCCTCCGGTGAAGAGAATCGCGTCAATGCGTTCGACGAGATGGCGCGGGTCCAGCACATCGAGCTCCCGCGAGCCGGTCGCGCGGCCGCGCAGGCAGACGGCGGCGCGCATCCCCGCCTCGGGGGCGAGCACCACCGTGCACCCGGTGCCGTGCGCTTCGATCGTCGTGTGGCCGACGGTGATGCCGGGAACCGCTGCGAGATTGATGCGCGATGTGCTCATTGACGCGCCAAGATAACGTCGGCAACGTTGACGGCCATGACTCCTCCCAAGGTCACAACGGGCGGCACCACCGTCCTGGTCGTGGACGATGAGGACGGCATCCGCCAGGCGCTCACCCGCTTTCTCACGCGGCTCGGCTACAATGTGCAGGCGGCCGCGAACGCGTCCGAGGCGCTCGCGAAGCAGGCGGAGCACCATCCACAGGCGATGCTGTGCGACATCCGGATGCCGGA
>WNGO01000763.1_pt1 | contig 46564 bp, 42 predicted proteins | sample 5400511 | NCBI WGS metagenome assembly WNGO01 (sample SAMN13153380, study PRJNA577476) | soil metagenome | isolation source: 20 cm soil or saprolite under Garry oak tree replicate 2 | place: USA:California | collected 2016-06-15 | reverse complement strand
GCCGCGTGGACACAGCTCGTTCGGTTCCGATTGGGCATTGACAAAGCGGCTCGCATGTCGCGGCAGATCGCCGATGAAAGTAGGTGTGTTCTGTCCACTATACCCTTGACATTCTGAGTAGACGACAATTGGGAGAGAATACGCCTGTAGCGACTCTGAACGGCAGTTTACCCCAACATTTCACGTTGGAAGCGATCACGAGTGTCGCGGCGAGAGATCTTGCCCGCTGTGCTCTTCACAATCCACCGCTGCGGTACGACCGCGACCACTCGGGGAGCAACGCCAATCGTGTTTACGATCAACCTGAAGATTTCGTTTTGCAGTGAAACTACGTCGGCAGAACTAAAATCCCCTCTAGTCTCCGCCACAATCGCCAAGCCCTCCGTGCCGTGTGCTTCATTCATCACTCCGAAGGCAACGACCCGGCCAGGATAAATACCGGCGACACTATTCACCACGGTTTCGACGTCCTCGGGGAGAATGTTCTGACCGGCCACGATGATCATGTCCCTTAACCGACCGACGACAAAAAGCTCGCCATCGGCAAAAAATCCATAATCGCCAGTTGCGTACCAGCCATCTGCAGAGACTGCACTGGTCACGAATCCCTGTCCCCCCCAATAGCCAGAGAACAGAGATTGCGTGCGAATCTGGATTTCACCGGCCCCTCCGTCCTCGCAAGGTGCGCCCTCGGAGTTGACGATGCGCACCTGCATTCCCTCCAGTACCCTTCCACTGGATACGTACACATCGTCGATAAGGTCAAATGCCAGTTGCGGGTAGGTTCCGCCGCGATTGACGGAGGCCCGCGGAAAAGTCACTGGAGGTTTTCCCAATTCTGTTTGAGTTACAGCAAAAACATTTTCCGCCATGGCGTAGGAGGCTTGGAGAGAGTCTGGGCTGACGCCCCAATGCGCGTAGTGCTCGGCAAAAGCGTTGAATGAAAGAAGACGTACCGGCTCCGAACAGTTGATCCACGCCCGGACAAGATGCAAGGAGTACGTACCCTGGATCCTGTCGTGCTGTCCGGCCATGAAGGAAAACGCAAAATTGGGTAGCCAGCAGAGTGTTCCCCGGTGTCGCGTAACAAACTCAAATAGAAGTGCGGGATTCAGAAGCCAGTCGGCGGCGGCGAAGTGCAGCGATGGTGCGCCATTCCACAGCGGCAGCCAAAGGCAAGCAATCAAGCCCATGTCGTGATACATGGGAAGCCAGGAAACAACAGAGTCTTCCGGCGTGAAGGCAAGGCAAGTTCGCAGGCTTTCCAACTGCGCGGCCAGCATCGGCGCGGTGATCACTACCGCCTTTTGTGGTCCTGTGGTTCCACCCGAGAACTGAAGGAACAACGCTTCCGCGGGTCGCAAACTGGCAGTTTGACGAACGTCGCTGGGCGGCACGGGCTCAAGTGATAGCGGAACGCTAAACGCCTGTTCCCAACGGCGGGTGGAGTCTATCGGGCACGCCGAGACAGGATAGGGAAGAGCAGAACGCAAGTTTTGGGCTAGCTCTGATGACGTGATAATTTCATCTGCCGGCAGATTACCAAGTTGATGTAATAAATTTCGTTGATATTTCTCCGGGTCAATGCGGTTCGTAGGCCATGGGAGAATGGCAGGAATGCGCTCTGTCAACACCAGGCCGACATGAAGCAAAAAGAGTTCCGGCGAATGCGGCAGGAGAAGAAACACTACATTGCCAGCTCGCGATCCGGTGAATTTCCGAGCCAACTGGAGTGCCTGATGTAGTATCTGGATGCCGGTTAACTCAACGGTTGCAGACCCCGACATGACCACACGAAGCAGCACGCGGGCGCCGTTTTGTTCGAGTCGTCTGCGTAATTCGCTTCGGAATTCATTCGCAATCATGAACGATCCCAGCGGCTGGCGCAGGGGACCCCTTCGACCTAGTTCCAGCGTCTGCCAGCCGGCCGTGTAGTAGGAGGCCAGGGTTAGAGTATCGGTGAGCGTTCTCGACCGCTTTGCCGCCCATCCTTTGCGCGCCAGCCCCTCTCCGTGGCCGCTGTTGCTGGCGAACCCCCAATTGATTTGGTCGTTGTTAGTTCCCCGGCTCAAACTCATGCGTCAACAGAAGATGCCAGTAAGCAAGCGTATTGAAGGCCTCGTGGATCATCATTGCGCTTCATCCTGTATCCCAAAAGTGCATGATAACACTAAACTGGTGGTCCCACTTCACCACGGTGGTGCAGCCTTACTACTGCTTGGCCGAATGTCATTCCTAATAGCACTCACGTCCACTCGTGAACTCGTGAACTTCGCGAACTCATTTTCATTGCTTTCCCTTTTCTTGGGGCGTAACATTTGGCTACGAGATGAGGAAAGTCTTCCAGTGCGCCTCTCCTCGAGAAAAATATCATTCTGACGCGGCCATTGTCGGATGTTTCGATAACCGCTTCGAATTGGCTTTTCGGAAGTTCCTCCAGCGAATCCTTGTGTTTAATTCGGACTCCATCAAGATTGCTGGAGGGGCCAAGTGCCTGGCGTCCCCAGAACACAAAACAGACCGTGAGTTTGTTTTGGAGCAAATCCGCACGTCCATCCGCCTGCATGGGACGAAACGTGTAATTCTGGTGCTGCACTCCGATTGTGGTGCCTATGGCGGCCTGGCCGGCTTTGGCGGCAATGCCCGCGCCGAAGCTGAGCACCACCACGTCGAACTGCGGCGTGCGGCGACAAATCTGGCAAAGGTCGTTCCCGGAATTGAGGTTCAAGCTTACTTTGCTGACTTCGAAGGAATCTGGGAGGCGGAGTTGGCCTTGGCCGCCAGGCGTACAACTTGACGCGCCGGTGGCAGCACAGCTAGCGAGCGCCTCCCATGGCCAACCCGCGCGCCGCGTCGGCCGAGTTGAACCAACAAAGATTCCATGAGCGCGCCATCCAAGGACGGCATCAAAACCTCCGGGCTCCAGAGTCCTCACACAGACTCTTCAGCCCCTTGCCCCGCAACCCGATCCCGGCTTTTTAAAAGCGCAACTTTCTCACTTGGCCTTGACAAGGCACAATTAAAAAAGTTGAGAAAACCATCGAGTTTTGGTTTACCATCAACAGTCTCGCTGGGAGGCTGTGATTCGTCCCGGCCACTCAGTCGTTCCGGATTTGAGAATCAACCTGATGGGGTTTCGGAACGCGGCGTGAGGGCAGCCAGCGGCTTTTTTTCCTAGACCGGCCCGAGGTTATGCACTCATGCAAGCACCATAACCCTTCTTTAATCGGATGGTCTGATCCGGTAGGCATGAATTCAGGATGGGGAGGAGGGTGGCATGAGCTCTGCCGTGGCAACTTTGAAGGGCCCTCTGACGCTCGATGAGTTGGGCAAGTTGGACGCCTACTGGCATGCTGCAAACTACCTTTCCGTGGGCCAGATTTACCTCTATGATAATCCGCTGTTACGCGAGCCGTTGAAGCAGGAACACGTCAAACCGAGGCTGCTCGGCCATTGGGGCACCACCCCGGGATTGAATTTCATCTACGTCCATTTCAACCGGGTAATCAAGAAGTACGATCTGAATGCCATCTACATAGCGGGACCTGGCCACGGAGGCCCCGGGATACTTGCGAACACTTACCTGGAAGGCACATATAGCGAACTCTATCCAAATATTCCCCAAAACGAAGAAGGTCTTAGAAGACTATTTAAGCAGTTCTCCTTCCCAGGAGGTGTTCCTAGCCACGTCGCGCCGGAAACGCCAGGGTCGATCCACGAAGGCGGAGAATTGGGCTACTCGATTGCCCATGCATATGGCGCGGCCTTCGACAATCCAGATCTACTCGTGTGTTGCGTTGTAGGTGACGGCGAGGCCGAGACGGGCCCGCTGGCGACGAGTTGGCATTCCAACAAGTTTCTGAATCCCGTGCGGGACGGAGCCGTCCTTCCCATCCTCCATCTGAACGGGTACAAGATCGCGAATCCGACAGTGCTTGGCCGGCTAAGCGACGAAGAACTCACTCGGCTCTTCAGCGGCTATGGCCACAAACCGCACTTCGTCGAGGGCCATGAGCCGGAGCTTATGCATCAACTCATGGCGGTCACTCTCGACACAGTGGTAGAGGAAATTCAAACCATTCACAATAACGCACGGAAGGGTGGCCACACCGGTGTTCCCGCGTGGCCGATCATTATCCTACGAACACCCAAGGGCTGGACAGGACCCAAGATGGTCGATGGAAAGCCGATGGAAGGCACATGGCGCGCACATCAGGTGCCTCTGTCAGAGCTGGCATCAAAACCCGAACACCTGAGAATGCTGGAAGAGTGGATGAAGAGCTACCGTCCTGAGGAACTGTTCGATGCCGAAGGCAAGTTGATCCCGGAGTTGGCGGAACTCGCCCCCCACGGAGATCGGCGCATGAGCGCAAATTCTCACGCCAATGGCGGGCTGCGGCTTAGGGACCTCGTCCTACCGGACTTCCGCGATTATGCGGTGAAGGTGCAAAGGGCAGGCACCGAAGTGGCAGAAGCCACCCGCATATTGGGGAAGTTCCTCCGCGACGTCATGAAGCTGAATGAGAACTCGAAGAACTTTCGCATATTTGGTCCTGATGAAACCGAGTCAAACCGGCTTGGTGCATTGTTTGAAGTCACGGATAAGGTCTTCATGCAGCCGACTCTGCCGGTTGACGAGCACGTGTCTCCCAACGGACGGGTGATGGAAGTGCTGAGCGAACACCTGTGCCAAGGGTGGCTCGAGGGTTACCTGCTGACCGGACGTCATGGTCTCTTTTCCTGCTACGAAGCTTTCATTCACATCGTTGACTCCATGTTTAACCAGCACGCGAAATGGCTGAAGACAACACGGGACATCCCCTGGCGGCGGCGTATCGCGTCGCTCAACTACCTGCTGACTTCTCACGTTTGGCGGCAAGACCATAACGGTTTCAGCCACCAAGACCCCGGCTTTATTGATCATGTGGTGAACAAAAAGGCAGATGTTGTCCGGGTCTACCTGCCGCCCGACACGAATACGTTGCTCTTTGTCGCCGATCGCTGCCTGCGCAGTCGGAACTACGTAAATGTGATTGTCGCGGGCAAACAACCCGCCCTGCAGTGGCTGAGCATGGAGAGGGCTATCCAACATTGCACCGTTGGAATCGGGATCTGGGAATGGGCTAGCACTGATGAAGGCAGCGAGCCCGACGTCGTCATGGCATGTTGTGGAGATATTCCAACGTTGGAAACCCTTGCCGCCGTCGACCTGCTCCGTCACCATTTTCCAGAAATAAAGATCCGCGTGATTAATGTGGTCGACCTGATGACCCTGCAACCGGCAACCGAACATCCCCATGGACTTCCAGACCGCGATTTCGATTCGATGTTCACGACGGACAAGCCGGTCGTCTTTGCCTACCACGGGTATCCGTGGCTGATTCACCGCCTCACCTACCGGCGCAACAACCAGCGCAATCTGCATGTCAGGGGCTACAAAGAGGAGGGCACGACCACAACGCCCTTCGATATGACGGTGGTGAATGACATGGACCGCTACCATCTGGCCGAAGACGTCGTCGACCGTGTGCCCCGTCTAGCGCGCGTAGGGGCTCACTTCAAGCAGTTTTTGCGCAACAAACTTGTTGAGCACAAACAATACGTCTGCCGGTACGGGGATGACATGCCGGAGGTGCAGGAGTGGAAATGGCCCTATTAAGGGATTGGAGCTCGTGATGCTCAATTCGGTCTGCAAACAGCTGAGACTAGAAATCAATTTCTCCTCGCGTCGCATGAGTCGCCGCTGCCTCTACGCCATGGCCAAGAGCCGCTGGCAGATCGAAAATCAAGCTTCAACGATACCAAGAACCGCTACGGACTTGAGCATATCCGCCATCACCACGAGCGCAGCTTGCTCCTGGTCTGGTTGCTGACCTGCTTGGCCTCACACGGGAGCGGCTCTACCGTTTGCGGTACTTGCATCGTGGCTCGCATGTGGTGCGCACCGCCATCGATCTGCTCCGCCTTCTCCAACTCGGCCTGTCGCTGCCGGTGGTCACCGATTCCAGTTGAGAAGCGGATCGGCGCAGTCACTTCGATTTCGTTTACCCCGTAAATTCTTCCACCCCGAGCGCCGTAGGTCGCACGGGTGTCCGCGGACAGGGAAATTAGGGCTGCGAAAATAGACCGCGGTCGCAAAGCGCGCCCGTCCCGGCGGGTCACACGCAACGAAAACTGCTGTCCGAAGTTTCCCCCGCCAAAGTTCCGAGACTGCCGAAATGGGACTGCCGCCATTGACAGCACAGCCGAGTCGTACTAGGCTTCTCGCCGCAGTAACCCTCGGTAGCTGACTGGAGGCGTTATGGCGACAGCGGCAGCAAGAATCACCGGTCTCGACGCAGTAGGCGCCGACAAACGACGCGGGGGAGATGTTCGCGTCCTGCTCTCCCCAAAGACGGTAGGTTCGACATCCGGGTTCATGGGTGTGGCGACAATCGCGCCCGGAGATCGGATCACTGAACACTATCACCCGTACTCCGAGGAATTCATATATGTCATCAGAGGCAAACTCATCGCTCGTCTCGATGGCGTACGGCATGAGTTAAGCGAGCGCCAAGCTCTGCTCATTCCTATGAACGTCAAACACCGGCTGATGAACGAGGGGACCAAGGAAGTATTTATGGTGTTTCACCTGAGCCCCCTGGCGCCGCAGCCGGAACTGGGCCACGTCGATACGGAATAGATTTGGTCTGTTGCAATCATTGCGGAGAATTGCGGTTCGGATCCGCCCCGTGAGCGATCCCGGCACAGCATGTTGAGTTTCGCAGCCGATTGATCTCACCCCGAGGTGAAGGGGAACATGGGTACGCGAAGAACGGCTATCACTGGGATTGGCGTAGTAGCCCCTGGGGGCAACGACCGTAAAGCGTTTTGGCAAAACATCACCGCAGGGCAAACCGCAACCCGCAAGATCACCTTGTTCGATCCAACCGGCTTTCGATCACAAATTGCTGCGGAGTGTCAGTTCGATCCTGCAGCTGCGGGACTGGCGCCGGATGAAGTGGCACGAATGGATCGCTCGGTGCAATTTGCAGTCGTTGCCGCCAATGAGGCAATGAAGGACAGCAGGCTCGACTTGGACCGGGTGGACCACGATCGAATGGCCGTAACGATGGGGTCAGCGGTCGGTTCGACAATGAACCTGGAGCAGGGCTACGTTCGCGTCAGCAACAGCGGCAAGGAATGGCTGGTGGATGCAAAACGGGCCTCGCCATTTCTTTATGAGGCCCTGATTCCCAGCAGCTTGGCCAGCGAACTTGCATCTCGATTCCGCGCGCATGGTCCCGCCACCGTGGTTTCGACCGGATGCACCTCGGGAATCGATGCCATCGGCTACGGCTTTTACTTGATTCAGGATGGGGAGGCTGACATTGCGATCGCCGGTGCATCGGAGGCGCCAGTGTCACCCATCGCGATGGCCTGTTTTGATCCCATTAAGGCCACGTCCACCCGTAATGAAGATTCTGCGCACGCTTCACGCCCCTTCGACCTCCACCGTGACGGCTTTGTCATGGGTGAGGGCGGCGCGGTGCTCATCCTGGAAGAGATGAATCACGCATTGGATCGCGGCGCTCACATCTACTGCGAAGTGGGCGGATACGCCAACCGCGGCAATGCGTATCATATGACCGGTCTGCGCCCTGATGGCATGGAGATGGCCGAAGCTATTGTGGATGCCATGCAGCAAGCCGGAATTCAACCCTCCGATATTGGCTACATCAATGCTCACGGTTCGGGTACCAAGCAAAACGATCGTCACGAAACCGCCGCCTTTAAACGCTCTTTGGGCGAGCAAGCATATCGTATCCCGATAAGTTCGATTAAGTCGATGGTCGGCCATTCGTTGGGCAGCATTGGCGCCTTGGAGATGGCGACTTGTGCGTTCGTCATTGAATGTGGTGTCATTCCGCCCACCGCTAACTACGAATTTCCGGATCCCGAATGCGACCTGGACTACACGCCCAACGTTGCGAGGCGGAAAAAGGTTGACGCCGTGCTCTCCACGGGAAGCGGGTTTGGGGGGTTTCAATCGGCGATGATCTTCGCCCGTTCTCGGGAGGCGCGCGCATGAGCCGGCGCTCTGTGATTACAGGAATCGGGGTCGTTGCCCCCAATGGCATCGGGACGGAAACATACTGGTCTGCTACACGACAGGGCAAGAATGCCGTTCGCCGGATCACTAGTTTTGATCCATCCTCGTATCCCACTCAGCTTGCCGGCGAAGTGGATGGATTCAAGCCCGAGGACTACATCGATGGCCGGCTGATCGTGCAAACCGATCGCTGGACGTGGCTGGCGCTCGCTGCCACCGACATGGCGCTGAAAGATGCACAGTTTGATCCCAAGAGCGCTGAGCCATACCAGATGAGCGTCATCACTGCGAGTTCCTCAGGCGGCAACGAGTTTGGCCAGCGCGAAATCGGCAACCTGTGGGGCAAAGGGGTGCTGTTTGTTAGCGCCTACCAGTCAATCGCATGGTTTTATGCGGCCACTACCGGACAAATTGCTATCAAGTGGGGAATGAAAGGTCCATGCGGCGTGGTCCTCTCTGAAGGTGCAGGTGGCCTGGAAGCGCTTGCGCATTCGCGGAGGAACATTCGCCGCGGGGTAGACGTCGTGGTGAGCGGCGGCACTGAAGCCCCGCTCTGCCCCTACGCGCTCGTGTGCCAGCTTCAGAACGGGCTGCTGAGCCGAGAAAAGGATCCCGCGCTGGCGTATCGTCCCTTCGACGCTAAGGCTAACGGGTATGTGCCCGGCGAAGGTGGCGCGATCTTGATCGTAGAGGAGCTCGAGCACGCCAAGAAAAGAGGCGCTCCGCACCTGTATGCCGAAATACTGGGCTATTGCGCGACCCAGGATGGATACCATTATGGGAAACATGCCCCGGATGCGCGGCAATATGCGCGGGCAATGCGGCAAGCCATCCAGAACGCCGGAATCGCTCCCAAAGAGGTGGACGTCATTTTTGCCGACGCTGCTGGCGATCTGCAAGCCGATGCTTTGGAAGCCGAGGCCATTCGGGAGGTCTTCGGCTCGGGTGCTTCGAAGGTCCCTATTACAGCACCTAAATCGATGGTGGGGCGCCTGTATGCCGGCGGCGCACCGCTCGACGTGGCTGCCGCCCTGCTTAGTATGCGGGACCAGGTCGTTCCTCCGATCGTGAACCTGAGCGATCCGGCGAAAGACTGCAAACTCAACTTTGTGACGCAACAGGAGCGGCGCATGCCAGTTCGCACCGCCCTGGTGAACGGCCGCGGCTACGGCGGCTTCAACAGTTCACTGGTGCTGCGTAAATATACTGCATAAAGCTAGCCCAGGAGGAGCTGTGCCTCTGGAACTCGCGCGAATACCGCTCTTCGAAGGTGTGGAGCCTGGGGCCCAGGAGGAGATTCATCGCCTGTTGCAGCCCAGGCACTTTGTCGCGGGTGAACTGATCTGCCGTGAAGGTGATGCAGGTTCCAGCCTCTTCATCATCGAAAGCGGGCTGGCGCACGTCCTTGTGAATCGCCCAGAGGGTCTGCGAACGGTTGCACGACTCCGGCGCGGCGACGTCGGCGGAGAGATGTCGCTGATCACGGGCGAACCCCGTTCCGCCACACTAAAAGCGGTTGTCCCCACTACGGTGCTGGAGTTGGGCCAGCAGGCATTTGGATCGATTCTTGCCAGCTATCCCATCCTTTTCGCAAATCTTGCCGGCATCCTCAGTCGACGCCTAGCGGGAGCGGACCTGCAGCTGGGTGGGACTCAGCAACGAGGCGAAACCGTGGCATTGGTCTGTGGCAGGGACACTGCACGGCAAGTGGCCCATCTCATCGCAAGCACACAAGCGGCGACTCCGCGCGAAGCCATTTGTATCGATCTAACGGCCGCGCTACCATCGGAAACTAAATGTTTTCGGCAACGAACTGTGGAAGGAGTGCTGGGCGCCGTGGATGACCTCCTGCATTCCCGTAGCATCGTCCTGATTGTTGCTAACCTCGACCAGCGCGAGCTTCCAGCTCTGCTGCAAAATGTGGATCGAGTCCTTCTGTTGGGCACGGAAGCGGAGTGTTCAAGCGCGGCTAGAGCATGCAGTCCGATAGGCGAAGTTGTGCTCATCACGTCCGCAGGCTCCCACGTAGCTAGGTTTGTTGGCGGCCTAAACGTGGTCCGCACGATTAATCCCGATGTTCCCCAGGCCGATATTGCGTGGTTGGGCCGACACTTGTCCCGAACCAAGATCGGATTGGCTTTAGGCGCGGGCGGCGCGAAGGGATACGCGCACATCGCGGTACTGGACGTATTGGAGACCGCCGGGTACCAGGTCGACTATGTCGCTGGCAGCAGTATCGGCGCTTTCGTGGGTTGCTGGTTAGCGCTGGGTAGGAACGCAGCAGCGATCGAGGCCACCATGAGGACGGCGTTTTCTCCGGACCATGTAGCTGCGATATTCAAACTTTCCTTTGGCGGGTTGGCCAGTGGCGCGGATGAGCTGAGACACCTTTGCTACGAGAGTACGGATGGCCTTTCGTTTTCCGACCTAATAATTCCAACGGTGATCATGGCCGTGGACCTGAATTCGAAGCGGGCCAAAGCGATGACGGAAGGCCCGCTCTGGGAAGCTTTGATGGCCGCAGGAGCGGTCCCCGGCCTGTATCCGCCATATCAGCTTAACTCCGAGAGATTGGTTGACGCCATTGCGCTGGTACCTGTGCCCACCGAGGCTGTGCGCGCCGTTGGTGCAGACATCGTCGTTTCGGTCAATCTCATGAGCTGGGATACATTGCCGGCTTGGCCGACAAATGTTCAGCCCCCATCCGCACCAGCGACCAAGGGCCCGCGGATGCTGGACACTCTGCTGGAAGTTATGGACCTGATGCAGCTCGACTGCAGTACGCGCCACGCAGCCACGTCGGACATCGCCATCACTCCCCGTTTTGGCCCTGCGACTTGGCGCGATTTCCAACTTTCGGACCTTTTTCAGGCGGCGGGCAGAGCGGCGGCGGCGGAGCAGTTGCTAGCTTTGCGCAACCTAGCAAACCCGCAATGGTGTGGTGTTTTACATTCTGGAGGACTGTATGGCAGCGCAAATGTTCACGTTTAATGACCTCAAGGACATCCTTGTCAAGCGTGTCCGGATGCCAGAAGCGCAGATCGCGAATAACCCCGCCTTGTCATTCGAGGCAATGGGTCTGGATTCCCTCGCGCTGGTTGAAGTTCAGCTCGAAGTCCAGCAGCGGTACGGATTTACGATCCCGGACGAGGATGTGCGTCAGTTGACTACGATCGGACAGGCGATCGACTACACCAATCGTCGCCTGCAGCAAGCTGGGTGATGCCATGGCTGTGCGCACCGACAATTCGATCTTGATTAACGCGCCGCTCGAGATGGTGTGGGACATTACCAATGATGTCGAGAGCTGGCCCGATCTGTTTACCGAATACGCGAAGGCGGAGGTTTTGGAGCGCAAGGAGAACACGGTTGTGTTTCGGCTCTCTATGCACCCTGACGGGGACGGCAAGATCTGGAGCTGGGTTTCGGAACGGACGATGGATTCGGCTGCGCATGCCGTTAAGGCACGACGCATTGAAACGGGACCTTTCGAATTCATGAACATCGAGTGGTACTACGAACCGGTGGGACGCAGTACGCGAATGCGCTGGGTGCAGGAATTCGCGATGAAGCCGAATGCTCCCGCGAACGACGCGCAGATGGAAGTACACATCAACACAAATTCACAAAAGCAGATGGCCATTATTAAGGAGCAGATCGAAAAACGTGCGCGTGGAACAGCCGCCTAGGCCGACAGCGATGCACATTTTTCGGAAACAGGAACTTATTTCATGTCGCGTGACTTCGTCAGGAACGGCAGTGTATTGGTCACTTTTGACGCGCAGCACTGCCCGCAAGACCTCCATTTTCCTGACGTAGATCACGCCTCCTTTTTCCAAGTGCTCTGCTCCTTGGGTACCAACCGGGTATCAGGAGCGCAAGCCACGCGAGGTACGAGTGACGGCAGATGCCATTAGTTCGCGGGAGCCTGCATATAAGAAGAAAGGATACAAGTAGAAGATCGGGGTTTAAGTGACGAGGTTCAGGATGGATAAAAGTATCCGTGGTTCAGCAAAGCAGCCCAAAAAGCTAACCGATCCCTCAACCGTGGAATCCTTCTACGTGGCCGGTGTGGAGGCGCTTGAACGAGGAGATGTTACGACAGCCCGGGCTTGGGCAGATCGCTGTAGTGCACTCCCCGACTCCTCGCAGGACGCCCGATGTGCTTCGTTGCACGGCAGAATCGCGGCGGCAATAGGGAACTTCCAAGAGGCCACAAATTACTTTCGAACCGCCATGCGGGTGGCCCCCCGGGAAACAACTTTGGCACGACAATTTGTGGAAGTGCTCCAGACTACAGGTGAACTCAACGAAGCGGTGAAACTCTTGGAGAACTTGACGCGGAAGTATCCAAAGCAAGCTGACCTGTTCGTCGACCTAGGATACGCTCGCCTGGCGAATGGCGACCGCGCGGGTGCGCGCAAAGCGCTGGAACACGCAGCGGCCTTGAAACCCGAGAACAAAGCAGTCCTATTTTCGCTCGCGCAGATGTACCAGGCGATCGACGAACCGGCGCTCGCGGCTGAGATCCTGTCCAAGAAATTCGGCAGAGAGGCGTCTCCGCGCTTGTTAAACGAGCTGGCTGGGCTGTTTCTTCATCTGCAGCGCTACGCCGATGCGGAGGCGACCTTCCGAGCCTTGGGCGGGGTTGATGGCGCCGCCGAGCTTATGGTCCAGCACGGCATTATATGGTCCCGAATAAAGCGGGCGGATTGGCGTGGTGCGCTTGACGCAGCGCTGGACGCGACCCGGCTTGATCGGCATGGCGTGACCACCAAGTTTCTGACTTACGCCAAGGATCGTCTTTTTTCCCGACCGCGCAATGCGCCCGAAAGGGAAGCCGAGCTTCTGCAGCATATCCGCGATGAGATGTACGAATACGCGGAGCTGCACACCTCAGACGCGATCGTCGCATGAATTGGGGGTTGAGATATGGCCGTACAGCCGCGACTGATACCGCCGCTAGGACCGGAATTCGCTCTTCGAATTGCGGCGTTGCCCGCTGACCGCTGGACCAAGTGCCTACCGTGCGGCGCTTTCGTGTATTACAAGCGGCTGGAAAAGAACCTGAAAGTTTGTCCCGAGTGCAACTTCCATTTCCGTCTGAGCGCTCGCGAACGGATTCGCTTTCTAGTGGATCCCGATTCATTCCGGGAGCGCGATACGGATTTGACGCCGGGCGATCCATTGCGCTTCCAGGATTCGATGCCCTACCCAGCGCGCGTTGCCGAGAGCCGCCGTAAGACCGGCGAACGAGACGCGGCGATATACGGAATAGCCACGATCGGCGGCTTTGCGGTTGTCATTTGCGCGTTGGACTTCACGTTTATGGGCGGAAGCATGGGCTCGGTGGTCGGCGAGAAAGTTACCAGAGCGGTCGAACTGGCTATCGAAACGCGCACTCCGGTTTTGGTGTGCTGTGCTTCGGGTGGCGCGCGAATGCAGGAAGGAACGATCTCCCTGATGCAGATGGCCAAAACCTCAGCCGCGCTGGGAAAGTTGGCGGAAGCCGGTGTTCCATTTCTTTCGCTGCTCGCCGATCCAACCTATGGTGGAGTAAGCGCCTCTTTCGCTGCCCTCGGAGACGTGATTATCGCTGAGCCGAAAGCGCACATCGGTTTTGCCGGGCCTCAAGTAATCGAACAGACCATTCGCCAGAAGCTACCGGAGGGTTTTCAAACTGCGGAGTTCCTGATGGAAAAAGGTCAGATCGATCTGGTCGTGCCGCGCGCTGAATTACCAGCGGTCCTCAAGAAATTTCTGAGCTATCACGTGAAGCCGCCGGCACCGGTGGAAGCGGGCGCCGCGCCGGAAGCCGGCACGCAAAAACGTACGCAGACCCGCTCGGCGTGGGATTGCGTGCAGCTTGCGCGCCATCCTGATCGGCCGAATTTGTCCGAATATATCACCGCGCTGTTCGACAGCTTCACCGAACTACATGGAGACCGTCATCAACGGGATGATCCCTCTATTGTAGGTGGTCCTGCCTTGCTCGAGGGACATCCCGTGATGGTGGTGGGACATCAAAAAGGCCGCGGCACCAAGCAGAGTATCGAGCGCAATTTCGGCATGCCCCACCCGGAGGGCTATCGCAAGGCATTGCGCCTGATGCAATATGCCGGGCGCGTCGGGCTGCCGCTGCTGACCTTTATTGATACCCCGGGCGCCTATCCGGGGATTCAGGCGGAAGAACGGAACCAGAGTGAGGCGATTGCACGCAACCTACTGGTCATGGCGCGTCTGCCCATCCCGATCGTCTGCACCATCATCGGCGAAGGCGGCAGCGGAGGTGCGCTGGGCATCGGTGTTGGGGATCGCGTGCTGATGCTAGAGAATGCGATTTATTCCGTGATCAGTCCGGAGGGGTGCGCGACCATTCTTTTCAAAGATGCGACCAGCGCCCCGCGCGCAGCCGAGGCGTCTTGCCTCACAGCTTGGGAGTTGTTGAAGCTCGGTGTGGCCGACGAGTTGGTACCGGAGCCACCCGGAGGGGCGCACACAGACGTGGCAGGGACAGCTGCGGCCCTCAAGGAGGCCCTCAAGAGGAATCTCGATGCCCTTGTCGGTGTGAGCGGAGTTGAACTTGTTGAGCGGCGCTATGCCCGATTTCGTGCCTTCGGGTCTTTCAGTAACGGGGTGCAGGGACAATGAAAATTCAAACAGGCGAGCGAACGAAGGGTGCAATCAAAGAACCCGAGCAGGGCTGCGATGCCGATGTTATCCGCCTTGCGCTGAAAGAGGCTAAGGAGTTGGCTCATTCGCTCGAAGGCACAGCCACGACCCACTTGATGGTAAAGGCTGGTGAGCTTCAGATTGAACTTCGACGTGAAGCGGGTGCTGTCGTAACGATACCAGAAGCGGCAACCGCGGGCGTCTCTCGAAGCAGCCCGGCGCCGGGGTTGGCGGCGGGCGTGGTACCGGTCGTGTCGCCGCTGGTGGGTGTGTTTTATCGAGCGGGCTCACCTGGAGCGAAGCCTCTGGTTCAGGTTGGAGATACGGTTGAGCGCGGACAGAAGGTCGGGATCATTGAAGCCATGAAACTCATGAATGACGTGACCAGCGATTCCCGAGGGGTAGTGGCCGAGATCCTTGTGGAGGATGCCACGCCGGTGGCTTACGAACAGCGACTGATGCTTATTGATACGACCGCCAGCTCAAAAAGCTAGGTTCCGGACTTAGTTCTACCTGTCAAGAATTGCTCACGAGGGTGCTTTGTGTTTAAGAAGATTCTGATTTGCAACCGTGGTGAGATCGCGCTACGGATTAACCGCACATGTCACGACATGGGCATCAAGACGGTTCAGATCTATTCCAAAGCGGATGCGGACTCCCGCCCCGTCGAACTCGCCGACGAAGCGGTGTTGATCGGACCGGCACCGTCCAGTCGCAGCTATTTGCATATTCCGTCCAGCATCCATGCCTGTCTGATGACCGGAGCGGAAGGTGTGCACCCCGGTTACGGGTTTCTGTCGCAGGACACCTACTTCGCCGAGATCTGCCGGGATTCTGGCATTACTTTCATCGGACCCTCTCCCAAGGTCATGGAAATGATGGGCGACAAATCATCGGCGCGGAAACTTATGGCCGACGCGGGCCTGCCTCTGCCTGGCGGGACCGAAAGGCCTCTGGTCAACTACGACGAGGCACAGCAAAAGTCGGAGGAGGTTGGCTACCCCATCATTTTGAAAGCTTCTGCCGGCGGCGGTGGACGTGGCATGCAGGTGGTGTGGAATCGCTCTGAACTGGCCTCTGCGCTGGAGAACGTCCGCAACACCGCCCAGGCAGTGTTCAAAGACAACCGCGTTTACCTGGAAAAGTTTATTCGTGATGCGCGCCACGTTGAAGTTCAGGTGATGGGAGACCGCCACGGCAATGTGGTTTATCTGGGTGAACGCGACTGCTCCATTCAGCGCCGCCAGCAAAAGCTAATCGAGGAATCCCCTTCTACTTATATCGATGAAGACCTGCGCCGACGAATTGGCGAAGCCGCGGCAGCGGGCGCGAAATCGATCGGATACGAGAGCGCGGGGACGATGGAGTTTTTGGTGGATTGCGACCGAAACTTCTACTTCATGGAGATGAATACCCGTATTCAGGTCGAACACCCGGTGACGGAAACCACAACCGGATTGGACATCGTGGAGTTGATGATCCGGGTGGCCGCGGGCGAGCCCTTACCTGTTAAACAGCAGGACATAAAACCGCGCGGGCACGCGATTGAATGCCGGGTCAACGCCGAAGATCCCGCGAACAACTGGAAGGGAGCAAGCGGTACGCTTACACGTTTTATTCCGCCGGGCGGTCCCAGAGTCCGGGTGGACACGCATGCGCACAGCGGCTACAACATCCCGCCTTTTTACGATTCACTATTGGCCAAGGTGATCGTCCACGGTAACGATCGCATGCATGCTCTCGAAATCATGCGGCGGGCCCTTGGCGAGTTTGCTTGCGAGGGCGTCAAGACGACTATACCTTTTCATCTCGAGTTGCTGGCTCATCCGGTTTTCCGTAGTGGTGATTATCACCTTGATTTCATCGAGAAATATATGACCCCTGAAGGCACCTTGCTCGTGCCCCAAGAGTCGGCCATGAGGAGGGCAATGTGAAACAAAACGTCGACCAAGTGGAAGCGCTGAAACGGGATCTGACGGAAGAGCGGCGAATTCGCCGCGCTCTGATTGATTCCAGCGTGCGACTCAACTCCATGTTCAATCTCCCAGAGTTGCTGCGGACCATCATGCAGACCGCCGCGGATTTGCTGGGAGCCGAGACTGCTTCCTTGCTGATGTACGACCAAGCCGAACACGAGCTGACGTTTGAAGTCGCGGTTGGAGAGACTGAAGACCAAATCAAGACCCTGCGTGTGCCGGCGGACAAGGGCATTGCGGGCTGGGTGCTTAAGAATCAAAAGCCGGCGGTTGTCGACCAGGCGCACAAGGACCCACGCTTCTCCGATGCCATTGATCGTGCTTTGGCATTCACGACTCGATCTGTGTTGGCGATTCCGCTCAACTCCCGTGATCGCGTGATCGGAGTCATCGAAGTGATTAACAAGAAAGGAAAGACAGGATTCAGCGACCGGGACCTCGAGGTGGCCAGTGCGTTTGCGGCACAGGCCGCCGTCGCCATTGACAACGCTCAATTTTACGAGAAGCTCGCGGACACCGTGGTTCAGTCCCGCTTGACTTATCGCTTGTGACCGGGGAAGGTCGGGGCTTTGACAGGAGAAATTACGATGACTAAACGTGCTGTGATTGTTGCACGTATCAAACCGGGAGCCGAACAAAAGGTGGCGGCTATTTTTGCGGAATCCGATGCGACCGAACTGCCAAAGCTGGCGGGCATTCGTCACCGCAGTTTGTACGTGTTAGAAGACCTCTATATCCATTTGTTTGAGACTGACGGCGATGCTGGTGCCGCAGTGGACAATATTCGCGACCACCCTCTGTTCCGGGAAATCAGCAAGAAGCTGGAGCCCTACGTTTCGCCTTACAACCCTAAAACGTGGCGCTCGCCGAAAGACGCAACCGCCCGCTTGTTTTACCAGTATGATGCGGAGATTCCGTCGAGCTAGGCCAAAGCTTCGTAGCGAAATTCGAGCTGTCAGTCGGGGAAATTCCGGCAAGTCATTGGGGAAGCCACCTGAAAGGAGTCCATTCTGCAATGAAGCGTTCCTGGTTAGCTACAGTGGGTGCGGTGGTGTTGGTACTGTTGAGGTTTGTGCCTTCAGCCCATGCGCAGCAGCCCTACCGGCTGACTCTGAAGGACGCCATCCAACTTGGATTGAAGGCAAATTTCAGCGTCCTGGCTTCCGCAACCAGGCTTCGGGAAGCTGCCGGGACACGTGAGCGGCGATTCTCGAATCTGCTGCCCAAGGCGCGAATCGAGTCATCGCTTACACGTGAGAAAATCAACCTACCCGCCTTGGGGATCAATATCCCATTCATCAGTCCTATTGTCGAAGTTGCTCCCTATGACTTTCGCTTGTATGTGGACCAGCCGGTTTTGGATTTACCGACTTATCGTACCTGGAAATCGAGCGAGCAGCATGAGCGAGCAGCAGGCAATGACTATCAGGACAGCCGTGACGTGGTTATCCGTTCGGTAGCTTCCCTTTACCTGACCTCTCAAGCCGCAGCGGCCCTTGTGGATTCGGCTCAGTCACGAGTCACTCTATCGCAAGCGTTTTTGAAGATAGCTAACGATCAACATGATGCTGGGGTTGCGACCGGTCTCGATGTGCTCCGTGCAAAGGTGCAGCTCGCCAATGATCAACAAGCGCTATTGGTGGCACAAAACGCGGCAAAACAGGCGCTGTTGGTCTTGGCACGAAACATCGGCCTTGATCTTGGAACGCCGCTGGAGCTGGCGGAGCCCCTGAAATTCGGGCCGGTGCAGCCGCCGGAAATAGCAGATGCCATTAATACTGCCTTGGTGAACCGCTCCGACTACCTTTCGCTGCTGCGGCAGCGTGATGAGCAAGCAGAACTCCTAAGAGCAGCGCAGGCCAAATGGTTGCCTCGAATCAGCCTAAGCGGCAACTACGGCGCCAACGGCACGATTGCGGGGATTAGCAGCGTGGGCACCCTGCAGGGGGTGTTGCGGTGGACGATTTTCGACAGGGACCTCCAGGGCGAGCGGCGGGAAATCACCAGCCGCCTCCAGCGGCTTGATAGCCAGCTTGCGGACTTGCGTTTGCAGATTGAGGAAGACGCACGAGAGGCCCTCCTGAACCTGGATTCCGCGCACCATGAGGTTCAGGTGGCGCAAGACGCGTTGACCTTGGCCACGCAGGAAGTGGACCTGGCACGTGTGCGCTTTCAAGCGGGGGCAGCCAACAGCATCGAGGTCACCACGGCGCAGGATTCTTTCGCCCGCGCACAGCAAAATCAGGTCGCAGCGCTGACTCGGCACATCGACGCCAAGATCGCGCTGGCCCGAGCGTTGGGCGGCGTCGAAAAAAATTACGAACGCATTCTGGGTCACTGATTCCGGACCCAGTCACGTCCGTCAACATGACAAGGGGGATGAGTCAGTTGGCCGCTACAGGTGGGCGCTATGAAGAAATTGATTCTATTTCTGCTGCTGGCGGGTGCGATCGCCGCGGCAGTTACCTATCTTCTGCCACAGTTCCGCAGGTCATCAACTCGGAACGCGCTGAAGGTCTCCGGGAACATCGAGGTACATGAGAGCGATCTGAGCTTCAAAGTCCAAGGCCGCATTAAGGAGTTGCCGGTACAAGAAGGACAATGGGTCCAGGCCGGGACGGTGCTGGCGCGATTGGATGATGATGATTACCGGCAGCAAGTCGCTGCCGATGATGCCAACCTGAAGTTGCGAGGCGCCCAACTGGGGCTAACGGAGGCAGGGTCACGCACACGGGACATCAAGGCCGCCCAGGAAAGCTTGGTGGATGCCGAGGCTGACCTGGAACTCAAGAAACTCGATGACAAGCGCAACCAAGAGTTGTACGCAAAAGACGCGATCTCGGCCCAGGCACGCGACATCTCCTCCGCGAACCTCAAGCGCGCTCAGGCGGCTTACGAGCGCGCTAAACAGATTTATGAACAAGTGCGCGAGGGCAGCCGGCAGGAGCAGATCGCAGTCGACCGGCAGGCGGTGACGCAAGCGTTGGAAAACCTCCGCATCTCGAAAATCCGGTTGAGTTACACCGTGCTGAGGGCGCCCAATTCGGGCGTGATTGTGAGTCGCCCCGCCGAGTTGGGGGAGGTGGTGGGCCCGGGAACCCCCATTGTCACTCTGGCCGATCTGGACCACGTGTGGTTACGCGCCTACGTGAGCGAGACTGACTTAGGCAGGATACGGTGGGGACAAACCGCGCAGATAACAACCGATACATATCCAGGTAAAGCGTACCCAGGCAGGCTGTCATTCATCGAATTGACGTTCCGAATGAGAAACATGAGTTGAAACCGGGTATGCCGGCGGACGCAGCCGTGGATTTGCTTGCTCCCAACGCGCCCGCCAACGCCGACAAGAGCAGTCTCGGCATTCCCGCGGAAGCATCTGTGCAGCAGATGGTTGATAGCAAGCGGTCCCGCAAGCAAAGCGAACGAAAGTAGCGCAGCACGAGGTTTGGGCGGGGAATGAAAACTCGAGGCGAGCAAGGCGCAGCGGTGGAGGTGCGCGGCCTGGTCAAGCGCTTCCGCGGCGTGTGCGCCGTCGACCGTCTTAGTTTCACCGTTGCAGGGGGCGAGATTTTTGGCTTGGTAGGACCGGACGGCGCCGGCAAAACTACAACACTGCGAATGCTTGCGGCCGTGTTGCAACCTGACGAGGGAACCGCCACTGTAGCCGGCTGTGACATTGCGCATCAGGCCGATGCGGTCAAAGAGTTCATTAGCTACATGCCCCAACGCTTCGGATTGTACGAGGACCTGACGATGGACGAGAACATTCGATTCTATGCCGATATGTTTGGAGTCGGCCGCGGGGACCGCGAGCAACGCTCATCCCGACTGCTGGGTATTGCCGGACTGGACCAATTCCGGCAACGTCTGGCGGGCAGGCTCTCGGGAGGCATGAAGCAGAAATTGGGACTGGTGTGCGCCCTGATTCACACCCCTAAAATCCTGATCCTGGACGAGCCGACCAACGGCGTCGATCCCGTCTCGCGGCGCGACTTTTGGAGCATCTTGTATTCCTTGTCGACTGAAGGTGTCACCATCCTCACTTCTACGGCTTACCTGGATGAGGCCGAGCGCTGCCACCGCGTGCTAGTACTGTATGGGGGGAGGTTACTGTTCTGCGATACGCCAGCCCAGCTTAAGAAGAACTCGCCGGGAGATATGGTGGCAGTGATTTCCTCCGACCCCCGGCGGTTGCGAGACGAACTGAAGCGCGCCGAGGGGGTCGCTAACGTGATACTTGCGGGGGACGGGTTCCATGTAGTGGTGGACGATGCGGAACGACGTATCCCGGAATTGCGCGCCCGGCTGGCAGCGGCCCAGTTGCCTTTTGATGCCCTGGTTAAGACCACCGCGACGATAGAGGACCTGTTGGTTACGGCGGTTGAACCTGGAGGACCGAGGGTTGAGTCGTGAATTCCATCGGGCAAGCTGTAGTTGTGAACCAATTGGTCAAGCGTTTCGGGCCGTTCGTCGCCGTGGACCACATATCTTTTGAGGCCCACCGCGGAGAAATCTTCGGCTTTCTTGGGCCCAATGGCGCGGGCAAGTCAACCACAATTCGCATCCTTTGCGGTTTACTCCGTCCCACAGAGGGCCAGGCCTTGGTTTCCGGCATCGATGTTAGCGCCCAACCTGAAGCGGTGCGCCAAACCATTGGCTACATGTCCCAGAAGTTTTCCTTGTACAACGACCTGCGAGTCATCGAAAATCTTCGATTTTTTGCCGGCATGTATTCGGTGCCATCGCAATCGATGTCGGAACGCATCCACTGGGCCTTGGAGATGGCCGGCCTCACCGAGCATAAGAAGGACATCGCCGGAAGTTTGCCGGGCGGGTGGAAACAGCGGCTTTCGCTTGGTTGTGCGCTGTTGCACCATCCCTCGATCTTGTTTTTGGATGAACCCACTGCGGGGGTCGACCCGATCACGCGCCGGCAATTCTGGGATGTGATTTACGAATTGGCGGAAGGAGGAATCACGGTCTTTGTAACCACTCATTACATGGACGAGGCGGAGTACTGCAATCGGCTGGCGCTGATTGATCGTGGAAAGATCGTGGCCTTGGGGACGCCCGCGGAACTGAAGCAAAAGTGCATGCCGGGTGAGCTTCTGCTTGTGGAATGTGAACCGCTCGGGCGTGCCCTGGAGATCTTACACGACATGCCCGAGGTGCTCGACGCGGCCATCTTCGGCAGTGCTTTACATGTGGTTGTGCCAACGGCCGAGAAAGCCCTTGCTGTCCTTCACAACCGGCTTTCCGCACAAGGCATAGGAGTCGAAAAGATGGAGCGCATCCAGCCAAGCTTGGAAGACGTGTTTGTCTCCCTCGCTGCCAATCAGGCCCGGACTGCGAAGGAGTGTTCCTAATGCAGGGGTACCGTGTACTCGCCGTAGCTCGCAAGGAGGTCATTCAGATTCTTCGCGACGCCCGAAGCCTGGTCATAGTCGTTGTCATGCCACTGTTCATGATGCTCTTGTTCGGATATGGCGTGAACCTGGACACAAGCGCCATCCCCATGTATGTGTTGGATCGTGAAGGCAGCCAACAGAGCCAAAGCCTTCTCAAACACTTCCAGTCTTCCAGGTACTTTGACATTGTTGGCGTAGTGGACAACTATCCCTCTCTCTTGACGGCCCTCGATGAAGGGCGCTGCAGAATGGCCATCGTCATCCCGGCGCGTTTTTCGAAAGAACTGAATTCCGGTGGCCCGGTCGGCGTTCAACTGCTGGTCGATGCCATTGACGACAACACCGCAAATCTAGCCTTCAGCTACAGCGAATCGGTGGTGCGGAACTTTTCCGCTGACGTGCAAGTCCAGTGGCTGCGGCGGCAAGGCCTTGTCGGCCTAGCGCCCCCTCTGAACGTGGATGCTCGCATTTGGTTCAACGAAGTCCTGGAAAGCAAGGCCTTCATTGTACCCGGTGTCATTGCGTTGGTTCTGACCGTCATCGGCACGTTCTTGACTTCGCTAACGGTTGCACGTGAGCGGGAACGGGGCACGTTGGAGCAGCTCATCTCAACACCGGTCCGCTCGTCCGAGATCATGGTAGGCAAACTTATGCCTTATTTCGTGATCAGTGTGATCGATTTCGGCATTTGTGCGGCTATTGCCATCTGGGGGTTCCGCGTACCTTTCCGCGGAAGTTGGCTCGCCCTGTCAGTCGGTTCCGCATTTTTCCTGATAGTGGTCCTGTCCATGGGGTACCTTATCTCCGTGCTGGCGAGCACGCAACTGGCCGCCAGTCAAACCGCCCTGGTTACCGCTTTTCTGCCTGCATTCCTGCTCTCCGGATTCATCTATCCCATCGATCAAATGCCCCTTGTTCTGCGCGCATTCACGCACATCATCCCCGCTCGTTACTACGTGAGTATCTTAAAAAGTGTCTTTCTCAAGGGAACTCCGATCGGACTGATAGGGGCAGATCTTCTTGGGCTGGCTATTTTTGCCGCGCTGGTTGGGACATTGGCGACCCGGGCGTTTCACAAGACCTTAGATTGAGGTCATTGGTATGTTTGCACGCATTTGGCAGATGGTAATAAAGGAATACATTCAGGTAGTCCGGAATAAGGATAGCTTGTTCCTGCTGGCTGTCACGCCAGTTCTTCAACTGATGCTGCTGGGCTACGGTATCACCTATGAGGTGCGACATATTTCGACCGCGTTTCTGGACTTGGATAACAGCGCGGAGAGCCGTGAGCTTATTAGTCGTTTCGGCGCAAGCCGCTACTTCAACGTCAGTACCCGGCCGGAGGACTACAATCAGATGACGGAGCTGGTTCGGCGGGGGGATGTGTTGATTGCTCTCCAGATACATCCCGGCTTCGGGACGCACATACGCAAAGGGTACACAGCGCCGTTGCAGGTGATTCTGGACGGCAGCAATTCCAATGTGGCTCTGGTTGCGTTGGGATACGTTAACCAGATCGCCGCCGATTTTGCGCGAGACTACCAGAGCGCTCTGTTGCAGCGGAATTCTCCGCTCCTGGCAGCGCAGTTGCCCCACGTGGAACTGGAGCGCCGGCCCATGTTCAACGAAGATATGCAAAGCCGGTGGAACTTTATCCCGGGAGTCATCGGCATTCTTCTGCTGATCCAGGTCGTAATATTGACAGCGTTTGCTGTCGTTCGCGAACGGGAGATAGGCACCTTGGAGCAGTTGATGGTAACCCCGATACGACGCTGGGAGTTCATCGCGGGAAAGACTCTCCCTTTCTTCTTCATTGGACTTGCCGACGGAGCTCTGATCACCGTCCTGGGCACTGCTTGGTTCCACATTCCGTTTCGGGGCAGCGCCTGGGTCTTGATGCTGGGGCTTGTGCTCTTCCTGTTATGCGTGCTGAGCGTTGGCTTACTCCTCTCTACGGCTGCCAAAACGCAGGCGCAGGCGTTGATCTCCGCCTTCTTCTTTCAAGATCCGGCGATCATTTTTTCCGGTTTCGTCTTTCCTATCAGCAGTATACCCAGTGGCTTGCGATGGATCACTTACTTGGACCCGCTTCGCTATTTCGAGGTAGTGTTGCGCAGTGTCTATCTGAAGGGAGTGGGCTTGAGCGTCCTTTGGCCGCAGATGGTGGCCATGGCGATATTTGCGCCGCTTCTATTTGCGATAAGTATTTTGCGGTTTCATAAGTCGGTTGAGTGATCGACCGGAGATGGGATCGCAGGTTCGGCCTGCCAAACTGGAAGGACTTGGCGGAGCACAATTCGTGTCGACAGGAAGGATCCAACGTATAATGCTCCCTTCGAGTGAGAGTGGTCGGTTGGCGTCTGGATGCTCCGCCCGAGGATTAGGGACGCCAGGCGGGGCCGGTGGGAGCGGGTCCGCACTCCGCACTGCTGCCAGCGCTGGTCAAGTATGTGCGCAGGTAGCTTGGCCCAGTGAACCCGATTTCGTTAGCGGCACGGGTGGTTACGTATGAAATTCAGCTTGCAAGGCAAGCGTGCCCTGGTCACGGGCGGATCTCGGGGAATCGGGCGGGGAATTGTGCTGGAGTTGGTCAGGCATGGGGTCTCTGTGGCCGCATGCTACAATCGCGACAGCGAGGATTCCAAGACCCTTGCCGACAATTTGCGACGAGCTGATGGCAAGAGTCTGATGGTCCAGGTGGATGTCGCCGACGAAGCCTCGATCAAGCGCATGACGTCGCAGGTGAAGGAGCGTTTCGGGCGCGTCGAGATCCTGGTCAACAACGCCGGCGTTGTAAGCCACAGGCTGCTGCAGGACTTGGAGACGAGCGAATGGAGACGCACGCTCGACACCAATCTGACGAGCATGTACCTGGTCACCAGGGAGCTGCTGGACAGCATGTCCGAGGGCGCATCCATCGTCAATGTCGCCTCCGGGGTCGCCATGGTTGGTATGGTTGGGCGCGCCGCTTACACAGCATCGAAAGGCGGAGTACTAGGTTTCACGCGATCGCTCTGCAAGGAACTGGGGCCGCGAGGCATCCGAGTAAACGCCATTGCTCCCGGCATAATCGAGACCGACCAGGTCAGCGGCCTCACTGCGGAGCAACACAGCCGTTACGAGAAGCTGGCAGCACTGTCGCGTCTAGGGCAGCCGGAGGACGTCGCCGGCGTAGTGCTGTTTCTGGCCAGCGATCTCGCGCGCTTCGTTTCCGGAACTACCATCTACGTTGACGGAGGAATATAGCTCCATGATCAGAATGACGCTGCACATAAAAGTGAAGGAGGGACGAGCGGCGGATTTTGAACGCGCATGGAGGAAGGTCGCGGATCGGGTTCGCCTCTATCCGGGAAATCTGGGTCAGGCATTGCTGCGCGGCGCCGGACAGACTGAGTTTGTGATTACTTCTGATTGGGTTGACGAACAGGCGTTTCATGAATTCGAGCGCAGCCCCATGCAGGATGATTGGACGGCGGAGTTGCGCGAAATGCGTGAGTCCGCGCGTATGACAACAGAACAACTGCTAGTTCATGTGGAAGGGATGCACACCGATGAGAGCACGCGTCATGGTATTCGCCAAAATCAAGAAGGGTGAGGAAGCCGCTTTTGAAGCCGCCTACTCCCAGGTTACGCTAAAGGTCAAAGGAACTCCCGGTCATATCCGCGACGAGCTCCTGCGCGAAGTCGGCGAGCCTGGCAACTACATCCTGCTGTCTGAGTGGGAAAGTCGGGAGGCATTTCTCGCTTGGGAAAATGCGCCTATCCACATGGCGACTACCAAGCCAATGCACCCCTATTGGGTAGGCAACGTCCAGCGGAAGCTGTACGACGTTTTCGATCCGACGGCGCAAATAGCCGCGGCCTCGTGAGTGGTTGACTTGGTCATGGATGGATCTCGTGCCAAACGCCAACTGTCAGCGGAATGCCATTCGCGGTTGTCAGAGGCCTGATGCTCTATGTCGTTAGCGCGCTCCACTAGCCGAAGGCGACGCCGTCAGCCAACGCCATCCATTTATTGAAGGTGGCCGACGATGGCACCCTGAATGAGGCAGGCCCACCCACCTGTTACTCCTTTGCCCGGGGCGCCTACCACGGTGCAAGGCATTGAGGTGCTCTAAGTGGTGCGTTTCATTCGCATGAAGTAACTAAGGGCGCAGATCCATCCCCGCTTCACATCCCGAGTCGTGGAAGGAGAGCGAGTGCATTTGCACTGTTAATTGCAAAACGAAGTTCCGCGTCCAAATCGAGACCGTCGAGCTGCCTTGCGAAGAACGAAACCTCATCTGGCTGCGAAAAGGGGAAGTCGCTGCCATAGAGCACATGGTCTGGTTGCGCCAACGCCAGCAGTGCTGAAAGCGTTGCTGGAGCAGTAGCCAGTGCCGTATCGAAATAAAACTTGCGGTAATCCAGGAGATATTCCCGGGCGCTCCGCTCCGGATAAGTGGCCGCCAGAATTCGGCTGAACCGCTGAACGGCATAAGGAATATAGCCACCACCGTGGCAAAGTATAAATTTTATGTCGGCATGCCGTTGCATCACTCCTTTTTGCACGAGGTTGGTTGCCGCTCGCACAGTGCTGTGCAGAAAGTCGATTGCGTGTCCAGGGATGCCCGGGACGAGCGGACACGGCAAGTGCAGAGGGTGCACAAAGACCACTTCGCGACGGCGATTGAGTTCGGCGAACAGTGGCTCGAAGACTGGATCCCCCAGGTATACCTTTCCAATGTTAGTGGGCATGAAAATGCCGGCCGCCCCCAGGCTGTCCAGCGCGTAGGAAGCCTCGGCGATGGCGTCCTGAGCGTTCAGCAGATTGATGGTAGCGAAGAAGCCGAACCTGTCCGGCCTCAAGCGAGCCATGGCTGCGGCTTCTTCATTAGTCCTCCGTGCTCCGCGGCGCATGGCCTCGCGAAGCGGTTTGGTACGCCCGATCCAGCCGTCCCGGATCCTCGTCATCGTATTAAGCACCGCTTTGCTCTTCGGCAGGTTCGGAACTGAAGACAGGATAGCCACCCGAATCTCGTTTTCATCCATAACCCGGATGGCAGCTTCCAGCGACCACCAGGTCATGTCTGCACCATTGGCGATATCGAACACGGGCTGATATTCGGTCGCCATGTGGTGATGTACATCGATTCTGTGGCATGGAAGCATGAAAATTCCTTGCAACGAATACGATATGATTACGAGCGCGATGTGACCGACAAAAATCTCCCTCGCGCAGAGTTTGGCACACTTTTAGAGCGCTCGTCCCATGAAACTTGGGTCAAGCATTGCACCATGGTGCTAGTTAAGTACTCAATTTCATAATATACTTACGTATGATAGACTTGAATTCGCTGGCTCGGCCTGGCACACTTGTAAGCGGGTGCTTAGTGATGTCAAGATCAACCTCATACGTGATCAGGCTGTCGTCCGCCGAAGAGGCCGAGCTGCGCAGACGATCTTCCAAACCAGCGAGGCGATCGGTAATGACCGGTACAGACCTGACCCGGATCGACAGCATCGATGTCATGACCGCGACGACGATAGTCAGCGAAGCCGGATACGACATGAGCAAATGGGAGACCGAGAACCATTTTGTTTCCTGGCTGCGGCTGTGTCCGGACAATCGCATCAGCGGGAACAAAGTTATTGGTAAAGGGCGGTTGCCAACCAATAATCCGGTTAGCAACGGGTCGCGATGTAGTTCCTCGTGATCGTTCAGATCCTCGTAACCCAGAGCCAGGCCGTAAATGAGCGCCAGTAATTCCCTGAGCTCGCGCACAATCCACAGCGGATGGCGATGATCGGAGAAGCATTCCCCACCCGCGACAACAATCGGATCTTGTGATCGGTCTCGCACAGCAGCAGCGTCCCCCCTCGGTGCTCAGCTGCCGCTCGCTAAAGCGGGCACTCACCTGACGCGAAAAATGTGGTGCAAATGCGAACTCATTCTGGTTACACTTTGTCATAGAAAAGGCCGCCTTTCTTGGGACATTTAACTACGACTTCGAACACCGCAGTTATGCCCGAAATGCGGCCTTTTTTGTACTGTTAATCTTTTTCGCTGTTACTCTTTTCGTTCATTCCCCGTGAGAAATCCGGGCTAGAAAGAATAACGCGATTCAATGCGTTTCATGTCCTTGGTTTCCTATGGCCAAGGCAGAGCCAGCGAACGGCAGCGCTGCCACAAAGCCCGGAGGTGGGGATGGGAGAGGAGTCGTCCCGATTGTGAACAGCCAAGTAAGGCCGTTGGGGACAAGGTCCTTGAAGTCCACAGTTTGGGCATTGAAAACGAATTCCTGGCTGCTGGTTAAGTCGGCTGAGAAGAAACTGTTGAGCATTGTTCCAACGTTGATATTCAGTGGCGGCGTCCTGATGAAAGTCGCCACGAGCTGACCGCCCGAGAAGGAATCAGGATTGTTCCAATCTCCGTGTGGGGAGCTGTTAAAGAACACATTGTAAGTCCCAGCGCTAAGCAGAGCGACGGTAATGTTTCCATTGGTGATGGGCTGAACCGACAAGGTATCGGCTCGCATTGTGAAGAAGGCTGTTGCCTCACTCGGCGTCCCTGAGAAAAGAGACCCGGAGATGCCGTCGATAAAGGCAAGAAAGCAGACCACTTGCGCGGTGCGGTCGGCAGCCATTAGTATCCGGCAAACGGCGTGCTCGGCGATCCGGGAGACCGGAACTCTGCCACCCCCTTCCTTCGCTTGCCTGACAAAACCTGAAACGGCCAATGTTGCAAGCAAGCAAATCCCGATGCATCTTTGCGTCATCTTCATGGTTCAATTCCTCCTTCTGGAAGGGTTCCTTGTGCTTGGTTCACTCACGAACCCATGCGGCCCAGCCTGCTCTCACGAGTTGCCGGTTGATCGCGACCGCGATCACCGCAAAGGGCTTCCCCGTGTTGCGTCTGGTCACCTTTGCCTGCATGCCACTACCCCGGCAGGTCTGATGGAACTTGTTCGCTCGTACTATTCCACCATTATCGGTCTTCCCTCGGTTCCAGGCGGGTCGACTCCTGCATCGTCCGTTTCGGGGCTGCGCAGCGTTCACTCACGTTACGGCCTACATGCTTGCAAAGTCGCTATACGACTCTCTACATCGGAGGCTCCGACGGCTTCGTTACCTTCACCGTCGCTCCGATTGCTACCGGGTGGAGCGAACCAGCTCCCGGGTGGGACTTTCACCCACTGTTGACCATCGCCCTTTCACGGCGCACTGGAACTTCGGGTTAATTGCAAAACGAAGTTCTGCGTCCAAATCGAGACCGTCGAACTGTCTTGTGAAGAGCAACTTCATCTGGCCCGAAAAGGGCATGTCGCTGCCAAGAGCACAAGATCCGATTGCGCCAATGCGAATCATTGAAGTGCGGTTGCCAACGATGCCCCTGTCAATTGTTCAGCGGCTCTACGGAAATCCGCTTGCCACCGCCGGTCCCGGAAAACGTTAAAATCACATTTCCGTTGGCATCCATCACCTCGACCAGAAAGACCGCTGTGAAACTATCGCCTGAATCACTGAGGGTCACCGTTTCCTTGGTTTTTGCCATCGCGAAAGTACCGGGGACCAACGGGAAGGTGATAAGTGTGAGCGAAAACTCGTTGTCCTTCTTAGCTGCCCAACTCCCATGCGCACCTACCGGCGCGCCCTGACCGGTGTTGGTTTCGATCACGCCTCCCCCTGGGGTGAAAGTAACCAGAGCTCTGAAGGTCATGCCGTTTGTTGCTTGGGCGGATTCCATAAACGAACCGAGCAGACAGTTCTCACGTCGATCGCTTGAACAGGGATCCCCTTTCCTTTGGGGATCCCCTTCCCTTTGGGCCCAGAACCCTGTGGGGACAAGAAGGAAAGCGGCTACTAGAACACAGGCAACGAACATTTTGTTTGGTTTCATTGTGCTGAACTCCTTAGTAAGAGAATCAGAACGTCCCGAGACAGCCTAATCTGCGCATTCAACAGGAAACAGGGAATCATTCAAGACGCGGTTGTCGACGATGCCCCCGTCAATTCAGCGGCTCTACGACAATCCGCTTGCCAGTGGCGGTCCCGGGAAGCGCTGCAACCACATTTCCGTTTGCATCCATCGCCTCAACCACAAAGACCGCGGTGAAACTATCGCCTGAATCACTGAGGGTCACTGTCTCCCTGGTCTTTGCTATCGCGAAAGTACCGGGGACCAGCGGGAACGTGATAAATGTGAGATCAAACTGGTCCTGGTGGTCCTTGCTAGCTGCCCAACTCGCATGCACGGTTACGGGAGCGCCCTGAGCGGTGTTGGTTTCGACCAGACCTCCCCCTGGGCTGAAAGTAGCCAAGGCTCTGAGGGTCATGCCGTTTGCTGTTTGGACGATTTCGCTAAACGAACCGAGCAGACAGTTCTCACGTTGATCGCTTGAACAGTGATCCCCTTTCCTTTGGGGATCCCCTTCCCTTTGGGCCCAGAGCCCTGTGCGGACAAGAAGGAAAGTGGCTGCAAGAACACCGGCAACGAACATTTTGTTTCGTTTCATTGTGCTGAACTCCTCAGAAAGAGATTTATACCCGGGTGATCGACGTGTAAGCGGCCTCCACGGCGTATCGGGAACGCGAAAACAACACGTCCCTAATCTGGCCAGTAAAAACGAAAGCGCCAGGAGGCCAATTCAGTAGACGGCAATTCCTTGTACCGTCGTGTCCCCGTTGATAAAGGGACCAACCGGGGTGGGTGAACCCGCCGCTTCGGTCAATTTGCCATCCGCCCCCACCTTCAGGACGTGGATGCCGTTAGAGAAGGGTTGCGAAAATGGTTCAGATCGCTGGGCCACCACATACAGGAACTGCTCGGAGCGGTCGAGCGCCAAGGAGGTCGGCCCAGCAAGGTTGTCTACCATGTGAAGATGCTGAACCTCCACAGGATTCCATGGATCCGTCGAGTTATACACGGAAACAGAATTATCAAACGTGTTAACCGTGTAGATGCGAGTCCCCGCACGATTGAGATGGATCCAGCAGATCCCGAGTCCGGAGTTTGGCACCGCCCGGACGAAGGAAACTTTCCCGCCGCGCTCTCGATCCCCCCCCTCTTCTCGATCCCCTCCCTCTTCTGGCCCGCGACCTAGGGTGTAGCGATAGACGCCCATCTTACCGGCTGTAGTAAACCCCACGTATAGAATCGGCAGGGTCGGATGTGTCTGCAGCCCTATCATGTAACGAGGAGGATTGGGCTGACCAAAGAATCGCACACCTTCAAATACAGAGTCCGGCGCAGCCACTGGAGGATTTTGCCGCAAGCGGCCGTCTTCGATACGGAAGGCGTGCAACAACCCACCCAGGGTATCCGTTGCGAAGAACAGCTCTCCTAATGAAGCAGAGAGCACCTGCGTAGGCGAACTGAAGTATGCAACCGACACGCTGGAATCTGGTATCGGTGTTAGTCCGCCATCGTCGCCGACACGAAATGAAGTGTAGTTCGGCCGAACCACGAATGGATTCTGGCTCGGATCCTCGTCCTTATTAGCGACAGCCAAGATATTTCCTTTCAAGCCGACACTCACCGGTTGGCTACCACCGGAGGGGAAGGGCGAATCCAAAACCGCTTGCAGGCTGCCGTCGTTATAGATGTGGAAAACCGCAACGGAGTTCGAGCCAGAGTTCACGGCGAACAGCAGCCTGCGATCGGAGCTTATTTGGATCGCTTGGTCTTGATCGTTGGTGCCGCTGCGCGGTGGGATGCCAAAGGTCGGGTCGTACACGCCCTTCCCACCGGCTGGCGTGCTGCCAATGAAGCTGAGCATTCCGCTGCCGTTGTTGCGAAAGGCGAGGATGGAATTACCAGCGATCGAGTTACTCTCAATGTAAACGACATCGTCTGAATTCCCCCAGCTCAAAGCTGGAGCCCACAACACAATTGCGACGGCCAAGGCTATTACTGACACAAGCCAGCGCCGCTGGCAGACGTGGCAGCCGCGTCCTTCGGAGCCGAATCCCGAACTCTTCATGGTTTTTCCTCCTCTATAATTTAGGTACACTCTATTGATGTGCAACCTGTTAGCCTCGATACCGAGTTTGCCGCTCCGTAGACACCGCGCCGGCAACGATGAGCATCGCCGTCAGCACAGCCGAGACACGCGCTGGACGCACACTTCGTGCGCTCCAAGCCGCTGAAACGGCCCTGGAGAAAATCGTTAGCCTTTGCACGTTAACTCCTTAAGACAATTCAGGAAAACATTCGCGCGATCCAGGGAACCCCTCCGGGGACGGAAGAGGGCCGAAGTATGCATATCGGCCGAACCACTGTCAAGGCCAAAAAGGATCCGCATGCAGAGCCGATCGGTAAACCATCGGACAACAGTTTTCCGAGGAGCCCTCCAAAAGGGGCTCTGCAAATCCGTCGATAAGCTCGCACACCGATGTTCGCGTTAGGTCTGAAGCGCTAGGAATCGCAGGGCTTCCAACCACAGGACGATCCCCTCCGTCTCCCGGGCCAGCCGCAAGCGCATCTGTCGGGCGTGATGTACCAGCCGACCTGCCGTGTAGAAGATCAGAAATCGCAGCCGCTTCGGGCGGGCCCGCAATAAATCGGCGGGTAACGCCAAACGCTTCAGGGCCGTCAGCACGTTGTAGGAGAATCACCGCCAGCCGCAACCAGGCGGCGTTGGCCCCAAAGTATTTCGACGGCAGCACTCCGGTCGCCAACTCATTCTTCAGTCCCTGCATTCGCCCGAATTGCCCGGCCTGTCTTTCCGGGGAGAAGCATCCCAGCTATGTCCTCTATGGCCGCCAGCAAGGACGCCGCTTTTCTCTGTACGTGCCCGAGGAGTTGGTTCCCCAAGTCCAGCGCTGGTTAGACAACGGGCGTGCTCTGCAGGAACTGCTGTACCGAGCCGCTTCGCGAAATCTCCAAGCTTTGAAGCGAGAGAAGGACCAGGCTTCGAAAAAAGGGGAGGACTGAAAGGTGCCCAGGGCCGCGAAGCCGCAGATCAGTTTCGCCGATTGGGAGTTGCTGCAGCAAGGCATCTTGCTGGAGCCACCGCTGCAGAGCATCTCCGACTTTCTGGACGACCACCAAGAGATGATCGAGGCCGTACGACGTGATTTGGAACGAGGTCTGAAAAATTCCGGGACTGGTCGCAGCGGGTTGACTCCGCAACAGGTGCTGCGCTCCCTGATCCCCATGCGCGTCAAGAACCTAAATTATCGCGAGCTGCGCGAACGCATCGCCGACGGGTACACGCTGCGCCAGTTCACAGATTTCAACTGTCAGCCGGTACCCAAGCACGATGCCTTCAACCGGGCCTTTAACCGGCTGACTCCCTAGACGCTGCGAGCAGTCAATGAGCTGGACCGGGTATCGCGACCGGTTATCAAACCAAACAAACTGCAATTAACACAAATGCAGCAGTTCTCGTACTTAGCGGATCAGCTTTCCTGAACGCCCGCTATCGCCACCGACCAGGTCAGCCGGCGTCTGGATGATGTGCTGCATGTGCTCGTCTGTCACGATAAGCAGAGAGCGAGGTTAGTAGCCGAGTTAATTGAGGCCGGAGAGGACTCGGTGACGTCCGCAGTTTTGCCGAGCCCGACACATCGGGCGTGAGCGACCACCGTTTTCTTCTCATGCTCAACGCGTGAAGCTATCTAACCAGTTGAACTGGCCGCCCTGAGCCTTGGCTTTCAAGAACGGCACCCGCTCATGAATCGATTAGTCGAGAACGGCCAAAGTTGTTGCTGACCGCGGCTGCTTATGGTAGGAAGAATGCCAGATTTTAGTCAATGTGCTCGACGACAAACCAGCTTTGGGCTGGAGCCGGGCCTGTTATAGTGTCCAGCGGCCCGGGTTCGCACAAACTGTTTCGTTCCTCATGAGCGCTTTGGGATGCGTCAATCGATGACTCGACCTAACGGCAAAGATGCACGAGGCGGCAAGAGTTCCGCATCAATGTGTGCGGAGAAACAAAGGCTATCCGAGCCTTTTGTCGAGCATATTCCTCCGTGGCGCAAGTGGGGACCATATGTCAGCGAGCGGTCCTGGGGCACGGTGCGCGAAGATTACAGCCCTTATGGCACGGCCTGGGATTTCCTCACTCATGACATGGCCCGGAGCAAGGCATATCGCTGGGGTGAGGATGGCATCGCCGGCATCTGCGACCGCTACCAACTCCTGGTCTTCGCGCTCGCGCTGTGGAACGGTCGCGATCCTATCCTGAAAGAGCGCATGTTCGGCCTCGCTTGTCCCGAAGGCAACCACGGAGAAGATGTCAAGGAGTACTGGTTCTACCTGGATAACACACCGACCCACAGCTACATGCGGATGCTGTACAAGTATCCGCAGCATTATCCCTACGCGCGTCTGGTTGACGAGAATCGTTGCCGCAGCGGCACGGATGCCGAATTCGAGCTGCTGGACACGGGTGCGTTTGATGAAAACCGCTACTTCGATGTGTTCATCGAATATGCCAAGGGTGATCCCGAGGATATCTGCATCCGCATCGAGGCCGTTAACCGCGGACCCGATGTCGCCGAGTTGCACTTGCTTCCACACGTTTGGTTCCGAAATACGTGGGCGTGGACCAACCCGCCTCGTTCGGAACCTAGGATCACCCTCGACAAGGAAAGCGTGGATTTAATCTCCCTAATCGCCGATGACTCTACGGCACACAGTCTCGCTAATCTTCAATTCCCTTATGCGTTGGGCCGCTACCACCTTTATGCACCCACGGGGGGCGAGGTCCTCTTCACGGACAATGAAACTAACGCACCCCGCGTATTCGGTTCTTGGGCGCAAAGCCGCAAACCGCACGTCAAGGATGCTTTTCACCGACACATCATTAACGGTGAAGCATGTGTAAAGCACGACTCGGGGACCAAGGCCTGTTTCCATTACCGTTACGAGATACCCCCGAGCGGCTCGGTAGTGCTGCAGCTACGGCTTAGTTCCCGTCAGCAGAAGAACCCGCTGGACGGCATCGACGAAATCGTGCAGCTGCGGAAAAACGAGGCCGACGAATTCTTTAACTCCATTCATCCGCCGAACGCAACCGATGACGAAAAGCTGGTTCAACGCCAGGCGCTCTCGGGCATGCTCTGGAACAAGCAGATCTACCTGTTCGATGTGCAACACTGGCTGGAGGGAGACGACCCCAAGCGGCCGCCGCCCCAGTCACGCAAGACACTCCGCAATATTCACTGGCGACACCTCAATTCCATGCGGATCCTCTCCATGCCCGACAAATGGGAGTTCCCATGGTTTGCCTCGTGGGACTTGGCGTTCCAGTGCGTCACCCTGGCGCTCGTGGACCCCGAATTTGCCAAGCAGAACCTCTGGTTCCTGCTATTTGAACAGTTTCAACATCCAAATGGTCAGATTCCGGCATACGAGTGGGAATTTTCCGACATGAACCCGCCGGTACACGCATGGGCCTGTTGGCGTGTGTACCAGATCGAACAGCGCGACAGCGGCCGCGCCGATCTCGAGTTTCTCGAGAAGTGTCTGCACAAGTTGCTGATCAACTTTGCCTGGTGGGTCAACCGTGTGGACAGCCAGGGCAACAATGTATTCGAAGGCGGATTCCTTGGGCTGGACAACATCACCGTGGTGGACCGTAGCCAGAAGTTGCCCGAGGGAGCAATCCTCGAGCAGTCAGACGCAACCGGCTGGATGGGATTCTATTGTCTCTACCTGATGCGGATGGCGCTCGAATTGGCCAACCACAACCGCGTCTATGGAGTGCTGGCAACGAAGTTCTTCGAGCATTTCATTTATATCGTGGCAGCCATGAAGAAGATGGGCGGTCGCGACTACCAGTTGTGGGATGAGAATGAGGGTTTCTTCTACGACGTGCTCCGCTATCCCAATGGAGAATTCCACAAATTCCGCTTGCGTTCCCTGGTCGGCATCATTCCGTTGTTCGCTATCGAGTTCCTCGATGAAGAGGAGTTGAAGCGGTTTCCGGAATTTCTGCGAAATGTGGAGTGGTTCATTAAGAACCGTCCGGACCTGGTGGGCGATGCGTGTTACATACGTGAGGACGGTGGCAGCCGGCATTATGTACTCTCGATCGCCGATGCCAACCAGTTTCGACGCATCGCCGCCCGGCTGTGGGATCCCGACGAGTTTTTATCGGAGCACGGCATCCGGAGCTTATCCAAGTACCACGCGGCACATCCCTTTCAATTTGGCAACAGCTCGGTTGGGTACGAGCCTGGTGAGTCTCAGGCGCAGCTGAAGGGTGGTAATTCCAACTGGCGCGGCCCAGTCTGGTTTCCTACTTCCTATCTGCTCATTCACTCCCTGCTGCGTTTCCATGACGCGCTGGGCCCCGAGTTCACCATCCCCGCCCGTGGCCATGGGCACGGGGTGACGCCATGCGCGATGGCGCGAGACATCGCGAATCGCATGATTCGCATTTTTGTGCGCGACGGGTCCGGCAGCCGGGCCTGCTTTGGCGAATACAAGAAGTTTCAGGAAGACCCACACTGGCGCGATTGCCTGCTCTTCAACGAGTACTTCCACGGAGAGACCGGCGCCGGTTTAGGCGCCAGTCATCAGACCGGCTGGTCCGGACTGGTCGCCAGCCTCATTGACGAGTGGCGGCGCTAACCAGTCTCCGTGCCCCATACCGACCGCTGTATCTGATGCGTCTGCCTTACAGTTTGCCAATTGATTACTTTGGCCGTATATTGCCTCTGGTAGCTGAGTGCAAAAAGATCGACGGATCATTTTTGGCTCTTCTCAGCGGCCCCTCAGCTTTTCCTTTGGCTTGTAATGCGCCTAATTTGCTCTTATCGCGGAATGCAAACAGCCTGCGAAGTGCCCGAGACGGAATTCGTACTTGGGCGGCCTCATGAGAATTCCCAATCGGTGCTCGACTTATCTCCTGATAACAAGATTTCACGCCTACACGCGAGAGTCTGGAAAGAGGACGGCCTCTATTGGATTGAGGACCGTCAGAGCTCTCGCGGGACGCTGCTGAATAATATTGAAATCAAAGAAAAGGGGAAGCAGAAACTCCAGGTGGGCGACGTAATCTGCGCCGGAGAGACGATGCTGCAAGTGGAGTCTTTAGAATCTCAGGATACACCTGCGCAAACCAACTATCTGGAAACTGGCGCGAGTCTACCGTCGGACGAGCGACAGGCAGACACCGGTGTGAACATTGCATTCGATTTGGACGCCACCAACTTCGACCCTGTGTCCGCGAAAAGTACGGGAGATGCAGGGGTGCCTCGGCTGAAGCTTGTTTGCGAACTTCCACTGCAATTTGCGGCGAAAACCCAACTGGCGGAGCTTCTGCCAATGGTTGTGGACCGCCTCGCGGAGCTCATTCCAAATGCAGACAGTTGGGCGCTGGCGCTTTGCGATCCGCAGACCGATGCACTTTTGCTGAAGGCCTACCGCTGTGCGCACGAGCCTCATGTCAGCGAAACGCTTGCCCGCCGTGCAATGAGCGAACGCAAAGCCTTCATCTGGAACCGAGCCGTCACTGGAGACATCAGCGGCACCATTCTGCAGAGCGCGATCATCACCGGCATGTATGCTCCGCTACTTTGGCAGGACGAAGTGCTTGGAGTCATCTGTGCAGAATCGCGAAGCTTTGAAGGAAACTTTGGTGAAGAAGACTTGCGACTAATCGTTTTCATGGCCCAGTATGCCGCGATGGCTGCTGGCAGCCACAGGTTGCAAGAAAAATTGCGCCAAGAATCCGTTCTTAGTGCAAAGCTCTTGCGACAGTTTTCGCCTAAAGTTGCCGAGTGGTTGCTAGCCCACCGCGGGCGTCTACGGCTGGGTGGCGAACGAAGCGAAGTAACAATCCTGAACTCGGACATTCGTGGTTTCACTCAGCTTACCAATGACATGGATCCAGACGATATCGTCGAAATGCTTAACGAATACTTTGCCGTGCTGGTGCCCATCATATTCGGCGAACGGGGAACAATCGATAAATTCATGGGTGATGCGATCTTGGCTGTTTTTGGCAGCCCTGAGCCTGATCTCAAGCAGCATGAACACGCCGTTGTAGCGGCTGTCAAGATGCAAGCCGCAGTGGCAAGGGTGAATGAGAGCCGGCGGTTGCGTGGACTACCGTGTGCCGAGCTTGGGATTGGAATTCATTGCGGAGAAGTGGTGCATGGTTTTGTGGGCACTTCGGATCGGATGGAATTTACAGTGATCGGGGATATAGTAAATAAGACAACGCGTTATTGCACTGGAGCCGCCGGGGGTGAAATCTTGATCAGCCCTGAAGTGCACCAACGAGTGTGGCGCTTGGTCAAGATTGATCAGGTGACCATTAAAACGAAACACGAAGGGAATTTCCCAGCTTATCGTGTGACCGCTATGCGGGCCGCCTCTGAAGAAGACTCAAGAACATGAATCGGTCGTTGAGGTAATTGAATAGAGATTTTCAGTAGGGCGCTGTCGTGAGCGAGAAGGTATATCTTCAGCTCGAGATTGGGTCTCGGACCGACGTGGGACGGGTTCGGAAAAACAACGAAGATGCCTGCCGGGCGCTATCTTCCCTGAATTTGTTCATTATTTCGGACGGTATGGGAGGTGAATCGCACGGAGAACTGGCAAGTGCTATAGCAGCCGATACCATTACGGCCCACTGCTCCGAGACGTCCTCCTTTGACGCCTCGGCCCGTTACGGGGAAGTTCGAGGCGGGGATTACTCCGAAAAAACGAAGCGCTTGGCTAGAGCGGTTCACCTTGCCAATCGCGACATCTACCAAGCAGCGCTCAGCAATCCGCTGTTTCGTGGCATGGGCGCAACTGTCGTTGCTGCGTGGCTGGAAGGTCCTCACTTGAGCCTAGTCAATGTGGGAGACAGCCGTGCTTATCTGTTTCGTTCCGGAGTGCTGCAGCGCCTGACCTCAGACCATACGCTAGTCGCCGAGCAAGTAAGACGTGGGCTCATTACGCCCGAGCGAGCGCAACTAAGCAAGATGCAAAACGTGCTAACCCGAGCTTTAGGGACCCAGGAACAAGTCGAATTGGACGCGGCGGAGTACTTGCTGCTGAATCATGACGTCGTATTGCTTTGTACCGATGGACTGACACGCATGGTCACAGATGCGGAAATCGCCAGGATGCTGCTTGAGGTTTCCGACGCGCAAGCCAGTGCAGACCTTCTTGTCTTGGTCGCGAACGAGCATGGCGGGGAAGATAATGTGAGCGTGATTGTAGTGCACGTTGCAGAAATGACTTGATCCTCTGGATCCTCGGGAAAAGTATTTTCCGCTCGAAGGCGGGTCGGTCCTTGAAAACTCGAGCGAAAGAAGAGGACACGTTGTTCGAGTGAACTGCGCGCTACCTCACTTCGAGGATGAGCATCACGTGGTCATCCGCCTCTGGGCTGTCCCCAGAAAATCGATCCACTTCGGATAGGATAGTTTCTACGATCTGTTTTGCTGGCAAAGTTCGCTCCGTCCGAACGCGATCCACCCGGCGTTCAGCAATCTTCGTAGGAGATTAACGTTGTGGCCGTTAGAGTACCCGAAGTCCGCAACCGCTCAGGCCACGCCAGAAGAAGACGGACCGGCTGCGACCTGACATTATGAAGCCGCCGCGAAAGGGCGCTAAAAGCTATAGGACACGGCAGCCAGGGGCACAACCGTGGAGCGCAGGCCGCCTTCGTCTAATTTGATCAGGGCGTTGCCCGTGACGACTAAATGCCGGAATGGCCGGTATTTCAGCCCGATGGACGCGCTTGCGATGTTGTAATCCGTACTGGGGCGAACTCCAACGTCCGGATGTGCAGTTCCCGGCGTCACGCTCGTACAGTTTACATCGCTGCACTTTCCGAAGTCAGTGAAAGTAGTCGCGAACAGTTGTGGGACACCAAATAGGCGCTGCCCATAAATATCAAACGAGGCTGTTAGTCGCTTAGCAATCGAAGCGTCCGCACCCACGATGTATACAAATCGGTCTGGCAGGCCGACTTTGACGTTGGTCGCCGTCGGCCCCACAAAATCGCCGGCCAGCGTGGACTTGCCGTTCACTTCGTAGCTGATCTCGGCATGTGGCGAAACGCGAGCGTCATAGGAAACTACTCCGAACGGGCGCACTCCGATAGCGCCGGAACCCAGGAAATTCTGTTCGTCGCCAGTAGGCAAACGGACATAGACACCAGCAGCGAACCCGAAGTGCTCCCCCTGATACACCTCGTATTTGCCGCGCAGATCCACGTCTCCAATCCCGGTGGCTGTTGCCGAGCTGGAAAACCTGCCATTGAAGCACGGCGTTGCTGTACAGCCTCTAACAACAGTCGGGTCAAACTGGTGGAAAGCACCGCCTGGGAACTGAGGCGAAGGTGTCGCAAACGAATTCTGCACAATCGTGGCGTTCGTGTTCACCTTCAGGCTGACGTCCAGTATCGGCACTGCCGCGGAAAAATCGAGATGGCGCGTAATTCCGTATGTCGCGTACAACGTGTATTGGCGCACTCTTAGGTCAATATTGTTCGTGGTTTGAATGTAATCGCGCACGGCACATGAATTTCCGGCGTAGCTTCCCGTCAGTCCAGTTTGGTTCGGGCAGGACGCTAGGCCGGCCGGAGACGGCTGATGCGGTAAGACAGCGGGCATACTGGCGGTATTCTGCCCATCAATGGAATTGAAATTGAAGTATTGAAAACTGAAGGCCACGTAAAGCTTGCTGCGTCCGATCGTATTTGCGCGCTCACCGAGAATTGGCCCCAAGGTTTCCTCCGTCGACGGAGAGAAAGTTTTAAGCCCAGGATCGTACGTGAAAGTAATACCCGAGGAGGGTGAAGCAATCGGTAACTGCGAGACCTGAATGCCCACCGCTTCATTGATCGGTCCGAAGCTGGAGAGGAAATCCCCCTCGAAGTGCGCCTCGTGCCCATTGGCAAGCAACGGTGCACCGGGGCCGCTGCCTACGCCAAGGGGGCCAAACGTCTGAGGGATTACGCAAACTAGTTTGTTGCTCGAGGTTCCGTTCAACGGACAGATGCCCTGCGCCGACGCACTAATGGGCACAAGAATTAGAATTAAAGTCCCCAGAAGCACGTGCTTTGACATCGCGTCCTCCTGCAATAGGCGCTCTTGCGCTGTGCGCCCCTAAGCGATGGCGAAATTTAACTGCTATCATAGGTGTGGCGGAGTTTATACGACCGTCTAAAATTGTCAAGCGGCGCGTAGAATTGCTAGAAGAGCCTTACTACTGAAGCTGCGTAATTACCCAATTCCCGTTCGTCTTGACCATATAGAAGACAGTCTGGTCTTTGGAACTCTTTGTCTTGCCTTCCTTCGGAGTGTAGTCCTGTGACACTACAGCTCGCACCGTGGCCGATGCCCCATCGGCGCCAATCTTCACGTCGAGGATTTCCATTTGCAACTTGATGGACCTCGCGAATCCGAAGGCGTCCGTGTATTTCTTGTACTGTCCTCCCATCGTAGGCCAGATTTGGCGCAACGCGTCTGCGTCCCGCTGCTCGAAAGCCTGCTGATACCGCAGCACTACCGCCCTCACCTCCGCATCGCTCTCAACCGGACTGATAGCCGGCGCTTCCCGTCTCGTTGTCGAAACCGGCGGGGGCTCCACGGCAGGCGGGGTCGCCGGCTTGTTCTTCGCCGTCAATTTGGCGTCGATCTCGCTCAAATACTGTTGTGCTTCACCTGCGTGTGCTCCGCTCTGCGCGAACGGCTGGAGTGCTCCAATCGCCGAGGTCAATGCGTTCTTATCATTCGTGTTGAGAGCCTGCTCATATTTCCGAACCGCCGACTGAAACGCCACTTCAAACCGCTTGTTCTGCGCCCGTGCCTGAACATCCGAGATCGCAGTCGGAGTGTTGTCGAAGTAAGTCTGTGCTTCCGCAGACTGCGGTCCTCCATCGTTCGACAGCGCCTTGAACTTTGTCTGCAATGTCCGTAGCTGCTGCACAGCAGCATCATCGTCTGCTTCCTTGAGTTGCCTGAATTGGCTCTCGAGCTGAGCTAGCCGGTCCGCCTCGGACTTGTCGATTTCTCCATTCAGTTGACTTGTGTCGCCGCCGCTCTGCTGAACTTGAGACGCGAACTTTCGTGCCGCGCTGAAATCGCCCTGCCGCAGCGCTTGCTGCGTTTGGGTCAAGAGCTTGCCTTGCAGCTGGAGCTTCGGTATGACGTCAGTGAGATTTCTTTGAGCCTCGTCCCGTTGCACCCCGCCTTCAGGCAAGGCTAAGAGTTGCCGCAAATCCCTTTGTGCTTCCGTATACCGCTGCGCGGTCATGTTGTTCGACGCCCGCTGCCACAATTGCGCTTCACGCTGCCGTACCTGCCTGAGCCCCGCGTTCTTAATCGAATCTTCGATTTGACCTTGCATTCGCTGAAGGTCTGAGGTTAGCGGCCCATTCAGCTTCTCCGCCTCCAAAACCGTTTGCAGCGCGTTCTCCAGATCGTTCGCGGCCACCAATTTATTCGCTGAGTTGATGGCGTCCTGCTGCTTAACCTCCAGCGGATTCAAGGTCTTAACTGGAGGGGCGGCTTTGCTCGGGGCGGGAGGCTGGAGCTTTACTTCTGGCTTCGGCCACAGGAGATACGTCCCGACTACAAAGAGAACCACTATCAGCGCCAACACGGCTGTCAGCACAGGCTTCTTCTTCTCCGGCTCCGCTATTACTGGAGCAAATGGCTTCGGAACTGGCGTTTCCACCTGCCGTACAGGTTCTGCAGGTGGTCCGGTCTTGGCGGGCCCGACGGGAACGACCGGCTGGATTGGCTTCTCGGTTCGTGCGGGCCTAACTGGCGGCGCAGATTTCACGGGCTCTGCGACCTCTGGCGGCTCTGCGGGCCCGACATGCTGCACAGGCTTCGAAGGCTGCTCAGAAATCTTTGGCACCGACGGTTCCGCGACGCCTGGCAGGGAAGCGTGTGCGGGCTTCTTCGGGTGAACGGGTTCAATCACCGGCGCCCGGGAAGGTGGTCTGGAAGTGACCTCCTGACCGCTGGAAGGGCGCGCCCCCGGTGCCTCCGCAGATGTCAAGGTTTCAGACGTAGGTGGAGGAGCATCGAGCACCGGCGGCTTCTGCAGGAAGGCGTACTCCTTCGTTAGGTTTACCGGAAGAGCGGGCGCCGAAGGCGACGGCTCTTCCTTACCTGCGTTTCTGCCGGCAGAAATCTCCTCGGCCGCTCGTTGCGCGCGAGAATCGAATGGATCGAAAAGCTTTTTCGAGACAGCACCGTCCAGAGTGCGTGCTGCCTCATCGAATTTTCCGGATTGCACCAGCCCTCGAATGCTCTCGATAGTTTCTTCCTGTTGCCTCTTTCTCTCGCGAGCCTCAATCTCCACTTGTGCGGACTTCAGCAGTTGCGTCACATCCGTGTCGGGCCCGACCACCGCAATTGTCTGTTTCGCTAAGTCGATCGCTTCGCTAAACTTCTCGCGGTTGATCTTGACTTTGATTTCCCGGATCCGCTGCTCGATTTGCTGTCGAGTGCGCGATTTCTTCCATTGAGTTTCCACCTGTTCCCGCAGATTAAGTAGCTCGCGGTTGTCCGAATGACCTTTGAGGCCCACATTGATCGCTCGCGCCGCCTCATCAAATCGATTCACTTTCAGCAGCGCTTTGCCTTCGTCCAGCGCCTTGCGAACGGCAAGCTCACGTTCGATCTCAGCCTGCTGGCTGCGCGCGAACTGGATTAATCGCGCCACATCGGCGCTCGTGAAATACATGACAGCCAGGTCATCAGCCTTCGCGAGAACTTCAGGATATTTCTTCTCGCTTACGAGCTTCTTCAGAACAGCAATGTCACTTTTGAGCTTTTCAGCCTTGGCGTGCTTCTCCTTCTCCTGTAAAACAACGGTGCGCAACTTTTGAACCCCGGCATCGTTCTGATGAGCGGTGCTGAGCACCTCCAGGAGGTTCAGAGCGTCATCGAATCGCTCCGCGGCGATCAGAGATCTCGCCTCAACGAGCCGTTGCTGTTTTCGCTGTTCAGCTTGCTCCTCCCGTGCGGTTTCGAGAAGCTTCGTGATGTCATCTTCTTCTTCAGGGAAAGCTTTTTGAAGCTCCGTCAGCAAAGCCATCGATTCGTCGAAGCGACGTGATGCCAGCAGATTTCGGGCCTCGATCAGGGTTTGGAGCTTGCGCTCCTCCACCTCGTCTTCGTGCACTGTCTTGAGCAGGTTTTCGATGTCTGCTTTGCCGGGGAATTCCTTCTGCAGACTAGTCAGCAAAGCGATGCATTCCGGGTGCCGGTGAGCGGCCAGAAGCTTTCGCGCTTCTGCCAGAGCCTCCAGTTTGCGCTCTTCCTTCTGTTCTCCAACAACCGCCTCCAGCAACCTTGGAATTTCAACGTCCGCAGGAAATTCCTTCCGGATGTCCTCAAGCAATGCGTTGCATTCCTTGTACTGACGCGAGGCCATCAGCATTCTGGCCTTTGCCAGCCTCTGCTGCTTCCGCTCCTCCAGCCGCTCGCGACGCGCGGTGTCGAGTAATCTGCTGACTTCTTGTTCGCCGGGATACTCCTTCTCCAAGCTGAACACAAGAGAAATGCATTCATCGAACGCGCGGGAAGCAAGAAGACTCCTTGCTTCCGTTAGGCGTTGCAGCTTGTGCTGGTTCGCTTCGTCTTCACGGAGCTCTTGGAGCAGAGAGGAGACTTCTTCATTGTTCGGGAATGTCTTCTGCAACTCCGAGAGCAGCGACCTGCATTCCTCGTAGCGGCGCGTCGCCAGATAGTTCCTCGCCTTGTCCAGGTTTTGCTTTCTCTCTTCCTCTGCCTGGTCTTCGCGCGCTGTCTGCAGCAGCCGGGAAACTTCCTCTTCGTCCGGATAGAGCTTTTGCAATTCTGTCATTAGCTGGATGCAGTCGGCGTATTTTTGCTGAGTCCACAGACTCCGAGCCTCCTGCATCTTCTCGATCAGCTGCAGGCGCTGCTCGCGCTCCGCTTTTTGCTTTGACACCTGCTCCTGGAGTGCACTAGCTTGTTTGTTCAAGGGCTCGGCATCGATTACTTTCGCCATCAATGCCTCGGCCTCTTCCGGCATTCCCTCAGCAAGCCGGTGTTTGACGCCATCGAGCCAATCCGCAACACGTTGAACTCGGTCCAATTCCTTCTGCACTAAGCGCCGCAACTCCTGCGCGGGCGCGAAGCTGGAGTCCATCTGCAGCGCGCCGTCGGCCGCTGCCCTGGCCTCCTCGATCTTTCCTTCCTCAAGCAGCGCCTTTCCCTTTTCGACTTGCTGTTGAGCTTTTGGCCGGATTGTCAAGCGCCGGAGCTCCGCGTTCGCTTTTTCCAATAGCGTTCGCGCCATTGCGTTCTTTGAATCAATCAGCAGAGCCTGGCGCAGAAGATCACGGGCTCGTGAGCACTCGCCGTGCTCTACTAGTTCCTGGCTCTGAGTCACCATCTCCGCAACTGATGCTACCTGGAGGTTCTTGCAAATTGGATCGAGCCTGAGCAGGAGGTCTTCCATTGACTGAAATCGATCCTCTGGCGATTTCTGGAGCAACTTGCCCATCACAGCCTCAAGCTCCTCAGGAATGTCAGGACACACGGAACGCAACAAAGGCGGTTCTTGTGAGCAGATGCTGTGCATCAAGGCCGCAGGAGTTGTTCCAGCGAAGGGCCTCTGAAGACACAGGAGCTCATACAGGAGTACGCCGAACGACCAAATGTCAGAGCGCTCATCTGCGTGCTCGCCGTGATACTGCTCGGGAGACATATAGGCAAAAGTACCCATCAGCATCCCGGTTTGGGTTTTCGAAGCTTCGAGGATGCGTGCGATGCCGAAATCCACCACCTTGACCGTGCCATCCTTGTTCACCATGATGTTGCCAGGCTTGATGTCACGGTGGACGATTCCCCTCTTGTGCGCGTAGTCGAACGCGCTGCATGCTTGCGTGGTATACACGATCTTCAAAGAGAGCGGAATTGGAGTGCGCTGGGAAATCAACTGCTCGAGGTTTTCGCCGTCGATCAGCTCCATGGCTATGTAGGGCACGCCGTGTTCATCGCCCATGTCGTAAATGGTTACGATGTTCGGGTGCTGCAGCCCGCCCGCGGACTGCGCTTCGCGATAGAAACGCGCGAGCATGTTCTGGTCGTCCGCGCCGGCCGCCGTGATCGTCTTCAGAGCGACTAGTCGATTGATGATTGGGTCGCGCGCCCGGTACACTACCCCCATGGCGCCATGGCCCAATTCGCCAATCACTTCGTATTTGCCCAGCTTCTTCAGCGCGCACCCCTGCACCAGCTAGAAGAACGATCCACTGGCCAGAACGCCTTAGTAAATAAATCCCATGGTTTCGGCAAGTTGCCAGTAGACAGGATACTGTGGTATGGTCACAATTGTGTCAAGAGGTGACTAGCGGTAGTTTACTCGGAATTTGAAAAAAAGAGAGGTAAGCCGCTGATCGGCAAGAAGTTCAGGAAGCAGCGGGCGTATTGCCCTCTTTAGGCAACCGCAGCGCGTCCAGGCCCAGCTCTTTGGCCAAGCTCTGCTG
>WNGO01000230.1_pt1 | contig 46601 bp, 39 predicted proteins | sample 5400511 | NCBI WGS metagenome assembly WNGO01 (sample SAMN13153380, study PRJNA577476) | soil metagenome | isolation source: 20 cm soil or saprolite under Garry oak tree replicate 2 | place: USA:California | collected 2016-06-15 | reverse complement strand
GTTCTGATCCGTCAGGGTGTGGCTCGCGACCAGCGTGTGTCCACCCGGAGCGGCGTTCGCGGTATTCCAGCTGAACGAGCGCATCACGCTGGTGTTCGCGGCGAGACTCGTGACCGCCTGCGTACCGATCGTCACGCCCGCGGTCGCGTCGGTCAGCACCACGTTGAAGCTGTTGCTGACAGCCAGCCCGCCGCTGTTCTGGATGGTCACCCCGATCGTCGCGGTACTGCCTCGAGTCACAGTCGCGGGCGCGCTGATCGCGCTCACGGCGACGTCGGTCGAGATCGGGTTCACGTTGACCGTCGCTGAGCCCTGATTGTTCGTGGCGTTGGCGTCGGACAGGGTCTGCGTCCCCACGAGGGTGTGGCTGCCGAGCGCGACATTCGTGGTGTTCCAATTGAAAGTGGCTGTCGTGAAGTAGCCCATCGCCAGCCCCGGGATCGCCTGGGTCCCGATCGTTACGCCGGCTGTCGCATCGGTCAACACGATGTTGAATCCGCCGACGTGCTGTCCGCCGATGTTTTGTACGGTGACCACCACCGCGGCCGTATTGCCCACGGTCACGTCGGTTGGCGCGTTCACGCTGGTGACGGCAAGGTCGGCAGGCGGCTGTACCGTGATGCCGATCCCCATGCTGTTGTTCGTCACGACGTTGTCGGGCAGCTTCTGCGTGGCGAACAGGGTGTGTCCGGTGGTCGTCGCACCGGCCGTGTTCCAGGGAATATCCACCGTGACCGTCGCACCGACCGCCAGACCGGCCACCGTCTGCGTAGCGACCACCACTCCGCCCCACCCGTCAGTCAGGACGACGTCGAAGCTCGTGGCGACATCGAGCTCGCCCACGTTTTTCAGCGTCACCATGACATGCGCGATATCTCCGACCGTGACCCGTGCCGGCGCCGCGATCCCGGTGACGGCGAGATCGGTCGGCTTGGGGTTCACGGTGACCACGGTCGTCCGCTGATTATTGTCGGCGTTGTCGTCCGCGAGCGCGTGCGTCGCGATCAGGGTGTGGTCACCGATGGACGCGCCTGTCAGATCCCAGGTGAAGTTGATCGTATTGACCGCGCCCACAGCGAGACCATTAATGGTCTGGGTACCGAGGGTTAGGCCGGCGGTCGCGTCCTGCAGCGTCACGGTGAAGCCGGTGTGCACGCCTTGATTGCCCGCGTTCGCGACCGTCACGCCGACAACGACGCTGTGTCCCTCGATCGCCGGGCCCGATGGGCCGATGTTGGTGACGGCGACATCGGTTACCGGGGCAGCGACCGGAATCGTCGCCGAACGCTGATCGTTGACCGGCCTGTCGTCGCTGAGCGAGTGACTGGCAACGAGGCCGTGCTCGCCGCTCGTGATCGGCGTCCACGCGAATGTGAGTGTCGTGGCGGCGCCGGCGACGAGGCCGGCAACGCTCTGCGTGCCGACGGTCACATGATCGGTCGTATCCTGGAGCGTCACGTCGAACGCAGCCACATCCTGGTTGCCGAAGTTCCTCACGGTGACGGCAATGTTGGCGGCGGTGTTCTGGACGACCGTCGCGGGTCCGTTCACGCCCGTGACGGCGACGTCCGTCAGGGGGCCCGGCGGCGGCGGCGCGAAGCCGTCGATCGTGACGCCGAAACGGTTGAGCACGAGATCGATCCGGTTCGCGATCGTGATCGACGAGCTGCCGGCGAACAGCAACGCCACGGGATTGAGGTTGCCATCATCGGTCACGATGAGTGACCCGGAGTCGCCACCGGCGCTGAACGTGCTCGGCCCAATGATCAGCTGGTCCACGTAGCGCGCGGACTTCGTGCAGCTGAACCCGGAGACGGCATAGCAGACGGTTACGGTGGCATTGACACCGGTGATCTGACCACGCGTGAGGTGGGTGGTGCGCCCGTACTTTTGTACGTTGAGGCCCAGCAGCGCATCGCGGTCATCGAACAGCCCGTCGCCGTCGGAGTCGCCATAGATCGTCGAGTTCGGCATGCCGTAGCCTTCGTCGGCGGGGACGGCGTTGTCGAGGAGATCGGTGCTGGACATCGCGATCGCCGCGTCCATCGTGTTGCTCGCGCCGGCGGCGAACGAGATCACTTGAAAGTCGGTCAGCGTCGCGATCTGGTCGGCGGCCGTGCCGCCGTCGTACGGGCCTGGCTGGTACTCCGGATCACCGATGCTCGCATTATTAGAGTTGGCGAGGACGTGATTGTTCGAGAGGATGTAGACCCGGCCCAGCGCGTCGCGCACGCGCGCGCCGATGGTGCCCGCGGTGATCGACGGATGTCCCACCGAAAAACCCATCGGGGCCGGCCGCTGACGGTGCGTGGGGTCGCTAAAGGCCATGATGCGCCCAGTGACCAGGGACTGCACGGGCACGCCGTCGAGCACCTGCGGTAGACCGTGGATGCCGGCGCGCTCGACGAGCAGCAACACTGCGGCGTGCCCGCTCCCATCCGACAGGCCGGTGACCGCCGTCCCCACGACGCCCGGAATCCCGAGCAGCGCATCGGTATGCCGGCGCTGCGCCGCGAGCGCGGCTCGGAGGTCCGGAATGAGATGCCGGGCTGGTATACGGGCAGGACCTACGGGAGAATCGAGCGTCCTATCGAGGCACGCATACAACACCAGCGGAGCGACCACCGTCATCAAGACGATGGCTGCCCGCGTCAACGTTCGGACGGCAAACCGGCGATCCCTCTCCCGCATCCCCGGACCCCTGGGTGTCACAGGAGGGCGGATAATGGAGCCGCGGGACTGACTCGGCAAGCTAGGAGAGTTGCTTACACGTGATGCAGGTCACGGTGTCTCTAATAGATCAGGTACCTGGCCCTCGTCTCCCGAAACCCTGCCAAATCCCGCGTCCAAGATTCCCAAATATCGCCCGCGGGTCGGCTTGCCTCGAGTGCCATCCGCAGCTCCGGGCCGGCCGCCAGTCGATCGAAGCTCTCCGCACGAAACTGGAACTGGGTGGGATGCGCCGCGCGCAGCGCGGCGAGCAGCGCGACTGCCAGCCTCGTCGGATCGTAGTGCTCGCGATCGAGCACGCGCAGCCGCAGACCCTTGACCAGCACGCCAGGATACTTGGCGTCCGTCGGGGCGATCGGCGTGAACTCCGTCGCCGTGACCTCCACACCGACGACCGGTGAAGCGCGCATCCGTTCGATCGCCGCCGCGGGATCGAGCCAAGGCGCACCGATCACCTGAAACGCCATCGGCGTGCCTCGGCCAACGGACACGTTCGTCCCTTCGAACAAGCAAATCCCGGGATACAGCAGCGCGCTCTCGAGGTCCGGCATGTTTGGGGATGGCTTGACCCATGGCAAGCCGGTTTGATCATAGAACATCCCGCGACTCCATCCCGCCGCCGGCACGACGACAAGGTCGGCGCCGATGGTCATGACGTCGTTGGCCATGCGCGCCAGCTCGCCGAGCGTCATGCCGTACCGCATCGCCACCGGCAGGAAGCCGACGAACGCGGAATCCGGGTCCGCGGCGCGGGCGCGCACATTGCCCTGCACCAGCGTCCCGCCAACCGGATCGGGACGATCGAGCACGATGACGCGCTTTCCGGCACGCGTTGCAGCGCGCATCAGCTGCACGGTGGTCGCGATGTAGGTGTAATACCGGGCGCCGATGTCCTGCAGGTCGATCAACACGACGTCTACGGAATCGAGCGCCGCCTGCGCGGCCGTGCGCGAGCCGCCATAGAGACTATAGATTGGGAGACCGGTGGCCGAGTCTCTGCTGTCAGGAAGCCCGGGGCGATCTTCCGTACCGCGAAAGCCATGCTCAGGACTGAATAAAACCGTGAGTCGTGCGTCGTGCGTGGTGCGTAGGAGATCTACGTCGCGGCGGCCGAGATGATCGACGCCCGTGTTGTTCGTGAGCAGGCCGAGGCGTTTGCCCGTGATGAGGTGTGCCGAATCCGACAGCACGACCTCGATCCCGGGACGGACCTGAGCCGCGGCGGCTGAGGGAGCCCGAGTACCGGCGGAACAGGCAAGCCCAAACACAATCCAGACGAGACGATGCGCGCGCATACACTCCTGTTCGTAATGATGCTGGCAGCATGTGGCGGAACGCGAGCGGTTGGACCGGCTCCGCAACCCGCCGTCGACGCAGTCCTCGGCAAACTCACGCAGCGCCAAAAGGTCGCGCAGCTCGTGGTGCCGTGGCTCGGCGGAAACTACATGGCGCTGGACGATTCCGCCTTCCAGATCGCGCTGCGCTGGATCGACTCGCTCGAGGTGGGGGGCATCATCATCTCGGTCGGGTCGCCCTACGACATCGCCGCCAAGCTCAACACGCTGCAACAGCGCTCCAAGCTGCCGCTGCTCGTCTCCGCCGATCTCGAATGGGGCGCCGCGATGCGGGTTGTGGGGGCTACGGCTTTCCCGCACATCATGGCCGCCGGAGCGACGGGGGACGAGCGCGACGCCTACATGATCGGGCGCGTCGCCGCACTCGAAGGGCGCGCCGTGGGCATCCATGTAAACTTCGCTCCCGACGCCGACGTCAACAGCAATCCGCTCAATCCCATCATCAATATCCGCTCGTTCGGCGAGAACCCGCAGGCCGTGGCGCGGCTGGTGCGTGCCTATGTCCGCGGTCTGCAAAACAACGGGATGCTGGCCACGCTCAAGCATTTCCCCGGCCATGGCGACACCGATGCCGATTCGCACATCGGACTGCCAACGATTCGATCGACGTACGCGCGGCTCGACTCGATCGACCTGGTGCCGTTCCGGGCCGGCATCGATGCCGGCGCCCAGGTCGTGATGAGCGCGCACATCGCATTTCCAGCGTTCAGCGGTGACGCGCCCGCGACGCTGTCTGCGGCTGTGCTCACAGGATTGCTGCGCGACTCGCTCAAGTTCAAGGGCCTCGTGGTGACCGACGCCCTGCAGATGGGCGCGATCGTCGCCAAGTACGGGGCCGGCGAAGCCGCGGTGCGGGCCTTCGAGGCAGGCTCGGATCTGCTGCTCATGCCTGCCGATCCCGACTCCGCCATCGCCTCGATGCTGGGCGCAATGCAGACCGGCCGCATCACGACCGCCCGGCTGGATGCCTCCGTGCGGCGCGTGGTCGAGATCAAGCGGGGGCTTGGACTCTTCCAGCGGCGTACGGTGCCACTTGATTCGATCGCCCGCGTCGTCGGCTCGAAAGCCTTCCAGGATGCCGCGGACGACATTGCACAACGGTCGTTGACGCTCGTCCGCGACAGCGGCGGGACGGTCGCCAAGCTGCGTGGCGCACGCAGCCGCGTGGCCGTCATCGCGTACGGCGACGAGCTGAACAGCTATGTCGGGCAGCGCATGCTCGAGCTGCTACGGTTGGGGGGCGACACGGTGAGCTTCTTCCGGCTCTGGCCCATGTCGGGGCAGGCATCCTACGATTCGGCGCGCGTGGTCATCGGACGCGCCCCAACCGTGGTATTTGCGATGAACGTGCGACCGATCGCCGCGAAGGGAAACATCGCGCTCCCCGATTCACTCGCGCGGCTGATCACCATGACCGACTCGGTGAAGCCGACCGTGCTGGTCTCGCTCGGCAGCCCGTATCTGCTGAATCAGGCGCCTGCCGTGAAGTCCTACCTGATCGCCTGGAGCGGGGTGCGCTCCGCCGAGCGAGCCGCGGGACGCGCGCTGCTCGGCTGGTCGCCGGTGCGCGGCAAGCTGCCGATCCGCATACCGCCGTCCTATCCGATCGGGTACGGCCTCACGGTGTCCGACTCGACGCTGCCGCCGCCGAAACCGCCGGCGCACGTCATCATTCCGTGACCCGCCGGCTCGTTGCGCCCGCCGCGGCCGTGCTGCTACTCGGCTGCACGCATTCACACGCCGCTCCCCTCGCTGCGCAGCAGCAGTACGGCCGCTTCGAGCCCGTCGTCGCGTATTTGCGATCGCAGGTGGACAGCGCGTTTCCCGGTGGGGTAATCGCGGTGGGATTCCGCGACAGCATGGTTCTCCTTGCAGCCGTCGGGCACTACGGCGCGGACGATCCCCGGCCGGTCACCACAGAGACGGTGTACGACCTCGCGTCCCTCACGAAGGTCATTGGGCTGACGACCGCGACGATGATGTTGGTCGATGAGGGCAAGCTCGACCTCGAGGCGCCGGTCCAACGCTACGTCCCTGCATTTCAAGGTCCCAGCAAAGAGCGGGTGACCATCAAACACCTGCTCACCCACTCTTCCGGAATGCCGGCGTGGCGACCGCTGTTTGCCGAAGCCCAGACGCGCGAGGCAGCGCTGGCGCTCGTCGACACGACAGCCTTGCTCCGGCAGCCCGGTGACACCTTCGTCTATTCCGACCTCGGCGCGATCACGTTGACGCAGGCGGTGGAAGCGGTCACCGGCCAGCGCCTGGATGAGTTTCTGGCCGCGCGCGTGTTCGGGCCGCTCGACATGACCTCCACGCGATTCCTGCCCCCGCTGAGTTGGCGCGATCGGATCGCGCCCACGGAAAACGACACCGTCTTCCGTCATCGGCTGCTGCGCGGTGAGGTGCACGACGAGAATGCGGGGCGTTTGGGCGGCGTTTCCGGCCATGCAGGACTCTTCAGCACGGCCGGTGACCTCTCGAAGTTCGCCGTTTGGTTATTGACGCAGCGATCTCGGGACGCTTTCTATACGTGCGGCGGTAGCGGCGCGTGCCCGCCGAATGTCCGGAAACCGCTCGTGCAGATGTTCACCCAGCGTCAAGACATCCCCCCCGGTTCGTCGCGCGCGCTCGGCTGGGACACACCCTCGGAAAACTCGAGTGCCGGAACGAAAATGGGACCGGACGCATTCGGACATACCGGCTTTACCGGCACGTCCGTCTGGTTCGATCCCGACCGCGACCTCTTCATTATCCTGCTGACCAACCGCGTGAATCCCACGCGGGCCAACACGAAGATCCTTCAGGTGCGCCGGCGCGTGGCCGACCTCGTCAACGACGCGCTCACTCCACCACAGTAGCCCAGCCGCGCCGCGACAGGTCGCGGTAGATCACGAACCCGCCCAGCGCCGCCAGCGCGAGCAGCAGCAGTCCAGGCAGCGTGTCGTGTAGCAGCATCTTCCCGACGCCGAAGAGCACGCCGTACACCAGCACCAGCCCCGCGACCCAGTCGAGCAGATTCGACAGGCCACCACTCGAGGCCCGCACGTCCGGCGCCTGCGCGGCAACCGGCGCCCACCCCGCGCGCGAGGGCCGGGTGCGGCGATAGAACGCCACGAGCGTCTCGTTCGGCTCGGGTTTCGTGAGGAACGTGACCGCCAGCCACACGACCGTCGTGACGGCGACGGTGATGAGCATGATGTGGGCGAAGTCGATCGGCTGGTTGTTGTCCAGCCCGAAGGCAAGCTGGAGGAAGAGCGAGACGACGAACGCCGTCACCATCGCCGAGACTTCACTCCAGGCGTTGATGCGCCACCAGTACCAGCGCAGCAGCAGCACACCGCCCGTCCCCGCGCCCGTGACGATGAGCAGCTTCCACGCCCCGGCGATGGATTCCAGTTTGAGCGTCACGAGCGCAGACACGATCGTCAGGAACACGGTCGCCACCTTCGACGCCAGCACGTAGTGCGCGTCGGTCCGATCGCGCTTCCAGAACCGGCGATAGAAGTCGTTCACCAGATAGCTGGCCCCCCAGTTCAGCTGGGTAGCGATCGTCGACATGTAGGCGGCGGCGAACGCGGCCACCATGAGGCCGCGCAAAGCGGGCGGCAGGTGATCGATGAGGACGCGGATGTAGCCGGTTTCGGGGTCCGCGAGACCCGGATACAGAATCAGGGAGGCGAGAGCAACCAGAATCCACGGCCACGGCCGGATCGCGTAGTGCGCGATGTTGAACCACAGCGTGGCCAGCAGCGAGTGGCGCTCGTCCTTGGCCGAGAACATCCGCTGCGCGATGTAGCCGCCACCGCCCGGCTCCGCACCAGGATACCACGTCGCCCACCAGTTGACACCGATGTACACGAAGAACGCGATCATCGGCATCCACGCCGAACCCACGGCCGGCACGATGCTCAATGCATCGCCGCGACCAGCCGCCACCAGCTTCGTCTTCATCGCGTCGATGCCGCCGACCGCGTTCACGGCGAACACCGCCAGGATGATCACCATCGACATCTTGATGACGAATTGGAACAGGTCGGTGACGAGCACGCCCCAGAGGCCCGAGAGCGTCGAAATCGCCGACGTAAGCGCGATCATGCCGAGCACGATGACGAGCGCCTCGACCTTGGTGATGCCGAAGATCAGCTCGAGGATCTTCACCATCGCGAGGTTGACCCAGCCGAGGATGATGCAGTTGATCGGAATGCCGAGATACAGCGCGCGAAAGCCGCGGAGGAAGGCGGCGGGTTTTCCGGCGTACCGGATTTCGGCGAACTCGACGTCCGTCATCACCTGCGCCCGCCGCCAGAGGCGCGCGTAGAAGAACACCGTGAGCATGCCGCTCGCCAGAAAGCACCACCAGATCCAGTTCCCTGCGATGCCGTTCTTCGCCACGAAGCCCGTGACGGCGAGCGGAGTGTCGGCGGCGAACGTGGTCGCGACCATCGACGTGCCGGCGAGCCACCACGGCACGTTGCGCCCGGAGAGAAAGAATTCCGTCGTGCTCTTGCCGGCACGGCCTTTGTAATAGAAGCCGATGCCGATGTTGAACGCGAAGTACGTGGCGATGATCAGCCAGTCGACGATGGTGAGTCGCATAGGGCCACCAATTGGGGGGATGCCCGAGCGTTAGGCAAGCGCGTTCTACAATCAGGACGTTGACATGCTGCTACGAACCCTCTAAGTTGCTGCCAGACTGGAGGATAGTAATGGACACGACGCAAAAATCGGTTACCCTGACACTCACCGACCGCGCGGGCGAGGAAGTCAAGAAATTCCTGGCGGAGGAGAAGGTGTCGAAGGAGTCGGCCGGGCTCCGCGTCGCCGTGCTGCCGGGCGGCTGTTCGGGCTTCCGCTACAGCCTGAACATCGAAGCGCAGCCCGCGGCGGACGACGTCGTGATTGAAAGTGCCGGCGTGCGGCTGTTCGTGGATGAATTCAGCTCGCAGTATCTGAACGGCACCGTGATCGACTACAAGAGCAACTTCCAGGAATCGGGATTCGCGTTCGAGAATCCGAACGCGTCCGGTGGCTGCGGCTGCGGGTCGTCGTTCACGGTTTGAGCGTTGACCTTTTCTGATCAAGTAGTTCGGGCCCGCGCACGTCGCGGGCCCGTTCTTTTCTCTGGTTTCTAGCCGTGCGTCCCGTCGACGTCGCCGTCATCTTCGCGTATTTCACCGCCGTCATTGCGTTCGGCCTGCTCCTGGCCGGACGGCAACGCGACGCATCCGATTATTTTCTCGGGCATCGGGGCCTCCCCTGGTGGGCCCTCATGTTTTCCGTGGTCGCGACCGAGACGTCCGCGCTCACCGTCATTTCCGTGCCGGGGCTCGCGGCGCGCGGGGACCTCACCTTTCTCCAGATCTCCTTTGGGTATCTCCTCGGTCGCATCGGCGTCGCGGCGCTGCTGCTGCCCGGCTACTTCGAAGGCACGCAGGATACGGCCTATCAGCGGCTCGAGCACCGTTTCGGGCGAGTCGCCCGGCGCACCGCATCCGGCGTGTTTCTGCTGACTCGCGCCCTCGCCGACTGCGTCCGCATCTTCGCCACGGCAATCCCCCTGGCCATCATCACGCACTGGAGTCTGCCGGTCGGGATCGCGGCAATCGGGTTCGTCACCCTGGTGTACACGTGGGTCGGCGGACTCCGCGCCGTCGTTTGGGTGGACGTCATCCAGCTCGGCGTCTATCTGCTCGGCGGGATCGCGACGCTGATCGTCGCCACGCACAGCGCCGGTGGCGTCGAAGCATTCGGGCGCGCGTGGGACGCGAGTAAGCTCCGGGCAATTGATTTCTCGTTCTCGCTCACGCAGACCTACACATTCTGGGGCGGACTGATCGGCGGGGCGCTGTTGTCGGCGGCGTCGCACGGCACCGATCACCTGATCGTCCAGCGGCTGCTCGCGGCGCGGAACCTCAAGGATGCGCAGCGTGCCCTCATCGGATCCGGTGTGTTCATCATCCTGCAGTTCGCACTCTTCCTGCTGGTGGGGACGAGCCTCTGGCTGGCGGGAGCGGATCAGCCCGGCATGCGCGGTGATGCGATCTATCCCACCTTCATCGTTACCCACCTCCCCGGCGGCATCGCCGGGCTCGCGGTTGGCGGGATTCTGGCGGCGGCCATGAGCAGCCACGCGTCGGCCGTGAACTCGCTCGCTTCCGCCTCGACGCATGACTTCTATGCGCCGCTGACAGGCCGTCAGGACCCTGCGCAGCTGTTGCGGGTGGGACGCTGGCTCACGCTCGTCTGGACCGTCATTCTCGTCGCCGGCGCGATCGCCTTCCGTGATCAGAACACACCCGTCGTGCAGCTCGCGCTCAGCATTGCCTCGCTCACCTACGGATCGCTCCTGGGCACCTATATCCTCGGTGGTGTCTGGCCGCGCGCGCGGCAGATCGATGTCATCATTGCGTTGATCGTGAGCATCGTCGTGATGGCCCCGATCGTGCTCGGCGCGGTGATTCCGCACTTCCCCGTGCATTGGCTCCCCGGTCTCGCGTGGCCGTGGTATGTGCCGCTGGGAACGGCGGTGACGGTGACGGTAGGGATGGTTGCGTCATTCGTGGGGAGCGACGGCAAGACGGAAGGACGGAACGTTCATGTCAGCTGAATCGCCTTCCGTTCCGTCATCCCGTCCTTTCGTCGTCTTACTTGGCATTGACTGCGGTGGCTCCCATACCGCGGTTGTCGTGGGAGACGTCCAGGGCGGCATTCTCGCGCGCGCCGAAGGTCCCGGCTCGGCGATGCGGCCCGGCGGGGCAGAACGCTCGGCGGCCGTCATCCTCGACGTCGCGCGGCGCGCGGCGACGCAGGCCCATGTCGCCCTCCCCGCGGCCGTGGCGCTGGTCGGGGCCGCCGGTGCCGGTCGCGCGCCGGAGCAGGAGGCGCTGGCCGCAGCCATCGCCACCGCCGGCGTCGCGCAGCACGTGGAGGTGCGCGGCGACATCGAGGTCGCGCTGGCGGCGGCGTTCGGCGACGGACCCGGCATCCTGATCAATGCCGGCACCGGTTCGATCGCCTATGCCCGCGGGCCGGATGGCCGGCTGCACCGCGCCGGTGGCCACGGCTGGCAGCTCGGCGACGAAGGCGGCGGCTATTGGATGGGACGTCGCGCACTCGCGGCGGCCGCGCGCGCGCACGACGGCCTCGAGGAATCCTCCACCCTGCTGGAGCGGTTGCTGGTCGCGTTGGGATTGCAGCGGTTCGACGATCTGATCCGCTGGACCGCGACCGCAACGCCGGCGCAGGTCGCTGCGCTCGCGCCGCATGTCCTGAATGCCGCGCGGGAGGGAGAGATCGTCGCCCAACGAATCATCGCCGATGCGGCGGTCGAGCTGTCCCGAATCATCGCCGATGCGGCGGTCGAGCTGTCCCAGCTGGTGCGCGTGTTGACGGGCCGTTTTCCGGAAACCGACACCATCAAGCTGGCCACGACGGGCGGGTTGTTGCGTCCCGGATCGCCGCTGCTCACGGCGCTTCGCACCAATCTCGCGGCCAATTTGCCGCGCGCGCGTCTGTCATCCGAAGGCGGCAGCGCGGTCGACGCGCCGGTGGGCGCGCTCAGGCTCGCGGCAAAACTACTCTAGATACTTGGGCCGACCTCGCCCTCACGGCGCACCCGGCTGTGCCGCACACTATACAGGAAATAGATCGCGATGCCGATCCCCATCCACAGACCAAACCGCAGCCAAGTGAGCAGGGGCAGATTGTACATCAGGTAGAAGCAGAACGCCGCCGATACAATCGGCAGTACAGGAACCCACGGCGTCTTGAACGGGCGCGGGCGATTTGGGTCACGGCGGCGCAGCACGATGATGCCAACTGCCACGATTACGAACGCGAACAGGGTGCCGATGTTGGTCAGTTCGAGCACCCAGCCGATCGGTGCGAACGCCGCCGAGACTGCCACGAAGATCCCCGTGATGATGGTCGTGACGTGCGGTGTCTTGTACTTGGGGTGGATCTTGGCCGCCCATGGCGGCAGGAGGCCGTCTCGCGCCATGGACATGAAGATCCGGGCCTGGCCGAGCTGGAACACGAGCAGCACCGACGTCATCGCCGCCACGGCACCGAGGGCAAGGATGCCCGCCGCCCAGTCGGCGTGAATGTATTGCAGCGCGACGGCGAGCGGATCGGGGACGTTGAGCTGGTCCCAGGGAATGATGCCGGTGAGCACCAGGGCAATCGCGATGTACAGCGCGGTACAGATGATGAGCGACCAGATGATCCCCCGCGGGATGTCGCGCTGCGGATTGCGCGCTTCTTCGGAGGCGGTACTGACGGCATCGAACCCGATATACGAGAAGAAGATGATGGCGGCGCCGACGCTGATGCCCTTGAGGCCATTCGGGGCGAAGGCAGGCGTCGTCCACTGCCCTGGCTTCACATAGTTCAACCCGACGATCAGGAACAGTCCGATGATGGCCACCTTGATCACGACCATCATGGTGTTCACCCACGCCGATTCCTTTGCCCCGATCACCAGCACGGCGGTGATGATCGCGACGATGGCGATGGCGGGAAGGTTGAACACGATCGGGATGGGGCCCAGGTGGGGTGCGGCGGCGACGAGGTCGGGATTGTGCAGGGCCGTGCGCAGATCGGTCACGAGCCAGCGCGGCAGCTCGAGGCCCGTGCCCCGCAGCAACGAATCGAAGTACCCTGCCCAGCCGATCGCCACGGCGATGTTGCCGACCGCGTACTCGAGAATCAGATCCCAGCCGATGATCCACGCGAGGAGTTCCCCCAGGGTGGCGTACGCATAGGTGTAGGCGCTCCCGGAAATCGGGATCATCGCGGCGAATTCGGAATAAGTGATGGCGGCGAAGGCACTCGTCACGCCCGCCAGGATGATCGAGAGGACGATCGCGGGCCCGGCCCCCACATGTCCGGAGTCGCCGCTGATCGCCGTGCCGATCGCGGCAAAGATGCCCGCGCCGATAATGGCCCCGATGCCGAGGGCGGTAAGCTGCACCGGGCCGAGGGAGCGCCGCAGACCACCACCGACGGATCCGTCAGCGATGCACTGGTCGACGGTTTTCCGCGCAAACAGCTGGCTCTTGAGCACGGGATTCCCTGTCTCGAGGTGGTTTGGGAAGCTGCTACGGGTAGACGGTCACCGTTGCGACGTAATCGATGTGCCGTCCATCGCGGGTCGTCGCCGGGTTGAACAGGTATCCCATCATCCGTTCCGTGAACTCGCGGCGGTAGCCCGAGTCCCTGATGGGAGGAGTCACCTCGACCCGGGTGACTCGGCCCTCGGCGGTAACCCAGAACCGGACCTCGTGGCGCCGGCCCCGGGCCTCACGCGGTGCGCCCGGCGGCGGAAAAATCGTCCACCGCGGCGAGGCGGGGAAAATATCACTCGCATTGCCGCCCGAGCCAGCGCCGGAATCGGCCCCGACGCCCGTCCCGGTGCCCGTGCCTCGCCCGCCTCCCGAACCGGGACCTTGCCCCGCCCCACCCGTCGTGCCGGCGCCGGTCCCGACCGCCGCCGACGGCGGCGGCGCGATGACGACGGCCGGCGGAGGCACCTCGATGTTGACCGGCTCCGTCGCCGGGACGGCGATCGTGGGCACGGTGACTGCCGGTGGCTGTGGGATGTCGTGCGCCTGTGCCGCGGAGATTGCGGGCAACGCGAACCAGCTGACCGCCGGCCGCCCTCCCCCTCCTCCACCCCCGCGTGCACCTGAGCCGCCGCCGCCGCCTTCGAACAACGCGGCGCCGCGCCACAGCACGAGGATCGCGATGGTGAGGTGCGCGACGAACGACAGTGCGGCCGCCCGCCCTTCACGGCGCCGCGGCAGCGGCAGCGCGTAGGCATTGAAAGCGGGACGCGAGGGATCCGGCATGGTCTATAATTACACTAGAAGAAAAGGCGGGGCACGGTTTCGGCCGTGCCCCGCCTGTTTCACGCTGTGTTAGCAAGTCAGTGTGCCGCGGCAGCACCCTCGGCCGGCGTAAACCCGATCACCTGCACGCCGGCGCCCTTCGCCACGTCCATCGCGCGGACGATGTCGCCGTATTTGCGGTTCGGCGCCGACTTGATGAACAGCAGCTTGGCGGGACGTTGATCGTACAGCTCGTGGAACTTTGCGTCGAGCTGCTCGAACGGTACCGGCTGCGTGTTGACCGCGTACGAGCCGTCGGGCTTCAGCTCCAGCACGATCTGATCGCTCTGCGGCTGCTTTTGCTTGGGCTGGTTCTTCTGCTCCGGCGGGACCTGCACATCGAAATCCCGCCGCGACAGCGGCAGGGTGATCATGAAGATGATGAGCAGCACCAGCAGCACGTCGATCATCGGCGTGACGTTGATGTCCGCGCTCAGGCCGCTGCCGGAGCCTCCGCTTCCCATGGCCATGGGTCAGTGCTCTCCGCGGGGCGTGCGTTCCTGCTCGGCAATGGCGCCGATCACGCGCACGCCCGCTTTGCGGGCGATCTCGAGCCCCGTCTGCACGCGCCCGTACTCGATCCCTTCGTCCGCCTTGAGATAGAGAATCTTGTCCACCGTGCGGGTGGCGTACAGCGACGTCAGCTGCCCGGGCAGATCCTCGTCGCTGATGAAGCGCGGCCCGGTGTACTTGCCCGTCCGCGGATCGGTGATGTCGAGATAGAACTTGCCGTCCCGATCGATCCCCAGGCGGACTTCGCCTTCCGTTTCCTCGCGCGAATCGGGATTCTTGGCGCGCGGAATCGACGCCTGGAACCCGGCGGTGATCGCGGGCGTCACGATCATGAAGATGATGAGCAGCACCAGCATCACGTCGATCATCGGCGTGACGTTGATGTTCGCCGCGACCGCGCCTTCCGCCTTCTTCCCGCCACCGATCGCCATAGCGCGTTATCCCTTGATCGGGCCGCTGGTCTGCGACGTCTTCTGGGTCTGGAATTCCTTGGTGAAGATCGACCGGCCGAACTCGCTGCCGACGCTCTTGATGAGGTAGTCGATCAGCTCCTTCGATGTGTAGGTCATTTCCACCGTGAGGAAGTCGATCTTGGTGGCGAAATAGTTGTACAGCCACACCGCCGGAATCGCGACGAGCAGACCGAACGCCGTCGTGATCAGCGCTTCCGCGACGCCGCCTGTGATCGCGGCGAGCGAGCCCGAGCCGCCCGACGCCGACATGCCTTGGAACGCCGTCACGATACCCATCGTCGTGCCGAGCAGCCCGACGAACGGTGCGGTGGCGCCGGTCGTCGCCAGAATGCCGAGGCCCCGCTTCAGCTCCGCTGTGATGATGAGCATCTGCCGCTCGACCGCCCGCTCGGCCGAGTTGATGTCGGCGGCCGTGATCGTCGCGCGGTCGCGCAGCAGCGGCTTCACCTCAGCGAGCGCCTCGCCCAGCACGCGCGCGACGTGACTCTTCTTGTTTTTCTCGGCCAGCGCGATGGCGCCGTCGAGCTGCTCCTCCTGCAGGTAGCGCGAGAACTCAGGCGCAAACTTGCGCGTCTCCTGCTGCGATTTCCTGAGGTAGAGCTGCTTGGAAATGCTGACCGCCCACGACCAGGCCGACATGACGAACATGACGACCACAATGCCTTTGGCGAACAAGCCCATCGACGCCCATAGATCAGCGTAACTCATCGTGTCTCCCTATCGCTTGATTTTGAAATCGATCGGCAAATTCACCAGCACGCGAACGGCACGGCCATGCACGCGCGCCGGGCGGAACAGCGCCCGCAGCACGTAGGTCTTGGCCGGCTGATCGAAGCCGGGATTGGGACTCTGAATGACTTTCACCGACGGGGGCTCAGCGCGCCCCGCCGTGTCGATGATCGCCTGCACCAGCACACGCCCCTGCACGCCTGCCTGGCGCAACAGATCAGGGTATTGCAGCGACGGCCCCGACAATACTTCGGGCCGCTCCTCCACCACCGATTCCATGAAGACCTGGTCGGACGGCACGAGACCGGTCCCGATGCCGCCCTCGACGCCCGTTCCCGTGTAATCCTTGGGGTCGAAGTGCTCTTGGAGATTGATGGGCGGAATGTTCGTGGGAATGTCCGTCGGCGCGACGACCGTCTGAAATCCCTTGAGCTGCGGCACGTCCACGATGGGCGGCTGCTCCTCCGGCTTTTTCTGCTCGTCCTGATTCAGGAACACCATCGCCGTATCGATGGCCGTGTTATCGTCCTTTTGTCCGGCGGTCAGCGTTGCAACGACCGCCCCCAAGACGATGACGCTGTGTCCGATCAGTGACACGAAACCGAGGCCAAAAGCACCCTTCTTGTCGGTTTTACGATTGGACTCGATCAGGTTATTGAACACCGCCGTTCCCTCCCGGGCTAGGTGGCTCATTAATAAGTACCCGTCAGCATTACAGCCGCTAGTAGATCGAACATTACAAAACGATGACAGCCGGATGACCCTTGGACCGGGTCATCGACCTGGTCGCGTGCCGCTGCTGATGGTGAACTCGTAGGGCACGCGAACCCGCATCCACATTGGCCTCCCGCCGACCATCGCAGGTCGGAACAAGGTGGCGATCAGAGCCTGTCGCGCCGGCGCGACAAATGCCGGATGAGTCGCAAAGACAACGAGGATGGCGTCTGGAGACACACGGCCACTCGTATCCACTACAGCCTCCAGCAGCACTCGCCCCTGGATACCGGCTTGGCGAAGCAGCTCCGGGTACGCAGGAACCGGCCCCGTCAGGACTTCTGGTCCCTCCTGACCGAGCCCGGCAGCCCACATGTCGCCCTGCCCGGCGCCCGCCGTGGTTACGGGCGTCGACCACATGGGGTCGAGAGGCGTCGTGGACGCACCACTTTGGACCGCGATCACCGGCACGTGGATGGACATCAGATCAGGAAAAGTCGGGATCGAGACTCCGGTCGATCCAATCCTCGACTGGCGACTCGCGCTGACCGTTCGGGGAAAAAGCACCGTAACTGCGGCCGGTCGAGCCGGGCGCGAGCGCCCCACGTCGGCGGTCCCGAGTACGACAGCGGCGGCAAGCCCGATATGCACGGTGAGCGAGGCGGCTGAGCTGACGGCGCGCATCGTTTCACTCCAGATGAGAGTCCTCTGGAGCATGCGAGGTGGATCTTAGCGCGACGTGCTGGATCGATTACAAGATTATGACGTGCCAGTGACGATGCCTGGTCAGCGTGGCAGTCCCACGGTGAACGTCGTGCCCCGCCCCGGCCGGCTCTGCACTTCGATCGTCCCGCCGTGCGCCTCGGCAATCCACTTGCAGATCGCCAACCCGAGACCGGTGCCCGCGCGCTCGCTGGTGCGGGTGCGCGCGGAGTCGGCCCGCCAAAAGCGATCGAAGACGTGCGGCAAATCGCCGGGCGCGATGCCGATGCCGGTGTCGGCCACCGTGAACACCGCCCGTCCGTCGCTGCTGCCCAGCTCCACCGACACCTGCCCGCCGCGCGGCGTGTACTTCACGGCGTTCTCGATCAGGTTGAGCGCCAGTTGCCGCACGCGGCTGCGATCGACCGCGAGGACAACCGGATCACCCGGCAAGCGGATGTCGATGCCGACACCGGCATGCTCGGCGAGCAGCTCGCCCGTTTCGCCCGCCTCCTCGATGATCTCCCGGATGTCGACCGGCTCGCGATGCAGGTCGGCCCGGCCTTCGTCGGCGCGCGCCAGGGTCAGCAGCGAGTCGAGCAGCTCCGTCATGCGGTTGACTTCCTGCAGTGTTTCCTCGAGGGGAGCGAGCGTTTCGTGTGGCAGGCCCGGCCGCGTGATCGCCCGTTCGACCCCGGCGCGCACGACCGTCAGCGGCGTCTTCAGCTCGTGGCTCGCGTCGGCGGTGAAGCGGCGCAATGCCGCGAAGCTGCGCTCGAGCCGCGTCCACATCTGGTTCAGGGTCGCGGCGAGACGCCCCAGCTCGTCCTTCTCCATCGACACCGGCAGGCGCCGGTGCAGGCTCCGGCCATCGGTGATCTCACGGATTTCCGTGATCATCTGATCGACCGGCTCCAGCGCGCGGCCCGCGATCCAGCGCCCCACGAGCACCGCGGGGACGATCCCGACGAGGAACGCGATCACGATCGTCGTGACCAGCTGTTCGATCTGCAGCTCGGCGCTGCGTGTGTCGGCGCCTGCGAGAATCGCCCCGATCTGCCCGCCGGCTTCCGGTACGGGCCGGATCACGTAGTGCAAGGTCGGGCCGTTGGGCGCGAGGCGGAATGAGGCGGGGGCGGCCCGCGTGCCGGTAACGCCGCGATTCGCGAGCGCATTGATCTGCTCGAACTGCGCGAAGCCGAGCGAGCGCGCATCCGGCGATCCGAACAGCAGGCTGCCGCCGCGGCTCGTGACCAGCAGAAAGTCGGGAACGACTTCGAGCACCGCCGCGACCTCGGGGGTCAGGACCGGCCGCCCCGCCGTGTCCTTTTCGACCAGCACGCCGCGCGTGTGATAGCTCTCGGCGAGAATCCCGGCCGTGAGGTCGGCTTCCGACTGGATGCGGCGATCGAGGTCCTGATAGGTGGCGCTGCGACGGGCGAAGTAGAGCACGACCGCGAACACCGCGATGCTGAGAATGAGCGCGGTGGCGTACCAGACGGTCAACCGCCCGCGAATGCTCTCCATGTTACGCCCGCACCACGTATCCCACGCCGCGCACCGTGTGAATCAGCTTGGGTTCCCTGGCGTAATCGATCTTCTTGCGCAGCCGCGTGATGACCACGTCCACGATGTTGGTGCCCGGATCGAAATGATAATCCCAGGCATACTCCGTGATCAGCGTGCGCGACATGACGCGGCCCTGATGGCGCATGAGATACTCGAGCACGGCGTATTCCTTGGGAGTGAGCTCGATGCGTTTCCCATCCCGGGTCACTTCGCGGCTTCCCGTGTCGAGCTGCAGTCCGGCCACCTTCAGGGTCGGCGGGGCGATCGCCTTGGGACGCCGCCCCAGCGCTTCGACCCGCGCCAGCAGCTCCTCGAATGCAAACGGCTTGGTGACGTAATCGTCGGCACCCATGCGCAGCGCCTGGACCTTGAAGTCGACGGAGTCCTGGGCCGTGAGGACCAGGACCGGTAGTCCTACCCCGCGGTCCCGCAGGGTGCGCAGCACGTCGATGCCGGAGAGTTTCGGGAGCCGCAGATCGAGCACCATCATGTCGTAGCTCGAGCCCTTGCCGCTGGCGCGGCGCAGCCCCTCGTCGCCGTCGCCGACCAGGTCGACGTGATAGCCCGCCTCGTCCAGCCCGCGGCGAACGTATTCCCCCACCGTCTTGTCGTCCTCGATGACCAGGATCTTCATCCGACCGGGAGGAACACCTTGAAGTTGGTGCCGACGCCCATCTGCGACTCCACTTCGATGCGCCCGCGATGCTCTTCGACGATGCCGTACGCCACCGACAGGCCGAGGCCCGTGCCGCGGCCCTGCGGCTTGGTCGTGAAGAACGGCTCGAAGATCTTCGGCAAATCCTCCTGCGGGATCCCCGTCCCCGTGTCGATGAACTCGACCAGGATCTCGTCGTGGCGCTGCGGGTTGCGCTGCGTGCGGACGGTCAACACGCCGCGCGCATTCATGGCGTCCATGGCGTTGAGCATCAGCGCCATGAAGCACTGCACGAGCCGCTCCGCATCGGCCGGAAACGGCGGCAGCCCGGTGCTGAACTGTCGCTCGATGGTGAGCCACTTGAAGCGGTCGTGATGTTTCAGCAGGAACAGCGTCTGCTCGATGACGGCGACGATGTCCGTGCTCACCTTGTGACCGCTCTGCTTGGGGCGCGAGAAATCGAGCAGCCCGTCGACGATGCGCCGGCACCGCTGCACCTCGGTATCGACGATGTGGAGGTACTCCTCCTGGGCCTTCCGTTCCGACTCGGGCAGATCGGCGACACGCAGGCTGAGCGCCTCGCTGCACGCGAGGATCGTCGCGAGCGGGTTGTTGATCTCGTGCATGACGCCGGCCGCGAGCTGGCCGATGGCGGCGAGCTTCTCACTCTGCGACAGGCGCTGCTGGGCCTGGCGCCATGCCGTCACGTCCTCGCCGATCGTGATGACGTGCGAAATGTCCTCGTCGTCGAGCCGCATCGGGATCTTCGTAATCCGGTAATGCCGCGTGTCGCCGGTCGCCTGCGAGTCCATTTCAACCTGCTGGATCTCACCGGTTTCGAAGACGCGGTCGAACTCCTGTTTCAGCAGCTCGCGCGGCTGGCGGTCGAGAACCTCGAAGACCTCGCGGCCCAGCGCGTCCTCGCGCGACACCCCCTGCGTGCCCGCTTCGCGCTTGCGGTTCCAGGCCCGGATCCGGTAATCGCGATCGATCACGTACAGGCCGACCGGCAGCGAATCGATGATGCGGGCCACGAAGTTGTGTTGCGATTCGAGCTCGCGGGTCCGCAAGGCGACTTCCGTCGCCAGGTCCTGCGACAGCTCGGTCGCGGCGAGGACCGGAGCCAGCATCTGCGCCACCACGACCAGCACGTCGTGCGCCATGCGCTCGTAGCGACCCTGCGGGATGATCACCTCGAAGCAACCGAGCGCCTCGTCTTCATGGATGAGCGGCAGGCGCAGCAGCGTGCCGCCGGCGACCGGTTCCTGGTGCGGTCCCTGGGCGACCCAGCCGGCGACGGCGGACGTGAATCCGGGGAGTTGTGTTTCGTCTTCCGGGCTGGCGATGGGGAGATAACGGGCGCCGTCCGCGGAACGGAGCCACAAGTGGCAGCGGCGCAGCGCCAGGCCGCGCCGCAGCACGCCCACCACTCCGGCCAGCCCCTCTTCTGCGGGCCGACCGGCAGCCAACACTTTAGCGACTTCGGCGAGGACCTCGAGGCCGGGATGGTCCGAGGCCAGCGTCGGTGCGACCATAGGGTCGCTAACCTAGGGACGACGCTCCCGCCGCGCCAGCGGCGCCTCAGCACGCAGCGCCAATAAGCCGCGCATGGCGGGCTTGGTAGCGCTAAAGAAGGCGGTGGGGCCAATCACGATCGCGAAGTGCGGGTGGTCGCCGTCGCCGATGCTGATCGCGGGCAGCACAGACACCGCCAGCCAGCGAGACCCCTGCGCCAGCGGAGAATGCGAGGCGCGGTAGCCGGTGACCTCCATGGTCACATCCAGGCCGATCCCGGTGCCGTGCTCGTCCTGCCCCAGTTGGGCGATGGACTTCATGCGCGTGCGTCCGGAGAGCGTGGCGGCCGCCACGATGCCCCGCATCCCTCCGACCATCACGCTCTCGTTGATGAACGTGCCCACTCGGCCCGCCAGTGAAATCGCCGCAAGGCCCCGCGCCGGCCGATGCACGTAACCGATCTCCGCAGTTTCGATCTGCCAGTTGTCCCCGACCGTCGCGACGAAGCCGAATCCGATCGCATGCGCGCGATTGCCGCGCGATTGTGCGCCGAGTGTCGTAGACAAAGCTCCCCACGCAATCAACATTGATACGATGGACCGGCGCACGTTCGTTCTCCTGACTGGTGCGGCTTCTGCCGCGCTGTGGCGCACGCGCCCACTGTATGCGCGCAGCATTCCGGGCAGCCTGCGCTTCGACCTCGACGACCAGCGCCGCCTGGCGCTGTGGTACAACGCTCCCGACCGGTCCATTCCCTTGCTGCGCAACGCAGCATTGGGTGTTTGGATCGGCGACACCCTCGCAACCCTTGCCGACCTGGAAGACGTCAGCGTGGGAAACCGCCGGCCACCCGGAGGCGAATCGCTGGTGATCCGGGGCCGAACACCGCCACCCGCCGGAAGCACGTCGGGCAGCGTGTGGATCGAGGCCGAGTTCCTAGCTTCGGACTCCGAAGCACGCGGAGCGGTCACGGTCACCGTGTATCCCGATCGCGTGCTCGCCACGATCCGCGGCATACGATTCTTCGCAACTTCTGAGCCACAGGTGCTTCCTGGTGATGGCGCTCTCGTGGCGCTGGTGAGCGGCTACCAATCGTGGAGCACTTGCCACATAACTGCGCTGCCGGCGGACGCGACCAGCTATGGCGCTATCGGCCTTACTCGTGCAGGTCACGGCTTGGCCGCGGTGTGGGATCCGGGCGAGGCGGGCGAAGGAAAAGTGATCTTTGGCCCGGATGGGAGCATGGACGCCGTGAGTGAGTGGTCTCCCCCCCGTCCCGTACGCCCGGACGGCGACGGGGCGACGCTACGGCTGGCCTACGTGCCCGCCGGCGACGGCCTCGCCGCGCTGAGCGCCGCCGCCACGCCGTCTTCATCCGTAGACCGCGAGCGCGTGGCCGCACTCTCCGTGCCTACCGGTTGGTGCTCCTGGTACGAGCTCGGTGCCGCCGTGTCGGAAGCCGACATGCTCGCCAACATCGATTTCTGCGCCGGGCACTTCGACCGCCGCTTCTTCCGCTACATCCAGTTGGATGACGGCTACCAGCGCGCCGCCGGCGACTGGAACACGAACGCCAAGTTCCCCCACGGCCATCGCTGGCTCACCGACCGCATTCACGGGGCGGGATTCCAGGCCGGCTTGTGGATCGCGCCCTTCGCCGTGGCGGACCGATCCGACATCGCCCGGGCGAACTCGGCGTGGCTGTTGAAGGGGCCGCCCCCGGATGGGGCGCCCGTCGTCATGGACACGCGCGAGCCGTGGGGCGGACGGATTCTCGCCCTCGATGGCGCGCATCCGGACGTGCAGCAGTGGCTTTATGACCTGGCGCGGCGGGTCGTCCGTGAGTGGGGCTACGACTATCTGAAGATCGACTTCCTCGAGTGGGCGACCGCCGGCGTGACCCACTACGGCGGGTTGACCCGTGCGGAAGCCTATCGCAGCGGCCTCGCCGCGCTGCGCGACGGGCTCGGCACGGAAGCGTTCCTGCTCGGTTGCGGCGCGCCGCTGCAGCATGCGGCCGGCCTGGTGGATGGCATGCGCATCGGGGACGACGTGGATGCGAGCTGGAATGGCATCCAGTCGCCGGCGCGCGCGGCCGCGCTGCGCAGCTTCTATCACCGGTCGGTGTGGCTCAACGATCCTGATTGCCTCGTCGTTCGGCCCCCGCTAACGCTCGACGAGGCGCGCGTGTGGACATCGGTTGTCGCGCTGTCAGGTGGCATGAGCATTTTCTCGGACAACCTCCCCAAGCTTCCTCCCGACCGCTTGCCGCTCTTACAGAAGACCATCCCCGTTGCGGCGCAGACGGCGTCGGCCCCCCACCCCGTCGACACGCACGGCGATGAGCCCGAAATCGCACCGGCGCTCACGGTCGGCGACAGTGTGGTACGGCTGCGCGGCCCGTGGCGCTTCCGCACCGGCGACGATGCCCGCTACACGTCCAAAGGCTTCGATGACGAGACCTGGGAAACGATTCCGGTACCGTCGACGTGGGAGCAGGCCGGCCATCCCGACTATGACGGGTCCGCCTGGTACCGGACGCGATTCATGTTGCCCGCGGCTTCCGACACTCGGCAGACGCCCTCGGCCAGGCTCGACCTCGGGAAGGTCGACGATCTCGACGAGACATTCGTCAACGGCGTCCGGATCGGGGGCATGAGTGGGTGGCGCACCTATCGCCGCTACACCGTGCCTCCGACGGCGCTGAACTGGGGTGGCGAGAACGTAGTCGCGGTCCACGTCACCGACACGGGCGGCGCGGGTGGACTGTGGAGCGTCACGCGTGACCGCCCGGCCTCGACCTGGATCGTGGAAGGATCCCCGCACTGGTGGACGCTCGCCCTGTTGAACTGGGACGACGAGCCGCGAACGGTGGCGCAGAACCTGGCGGCGCTGGGGATCACGGGAGTAGGGGGCGGGGGGGGACAACGCTTTGCGGCATACGACGTCTGGGCCGAGCGACCGATGGCGGACGTGCAGCAGACGCTCGCCGCCACGATCTCGCCGCACAGCACGCTTACGATCGCGCTGCGCAGCGCCGTATCACGGCCCCAGGTCATCGGCACGACGCGTCACGTCGTTCAAGGCGCCGTCGACATCAGCGACGAGCGCTGGGATGCCGCGACACGCTCACTGCAGGCGCAGTCGACGACACTCGATGGCCGTCCCTACGCGGTCACCATCGCCGTGCCGCGAGGCCTGCGAGCGAGATCGTGCCAGGCAGATATCGCCTGCACTTTGAAGCGCCTGGAGAGCGGCCACGCCGTGCTCGAGTGGCCGGCCGGAACGACGAGCGACGTGAAGTGGAGCGTGACCTTCGGAGCAGCCGCCAGACGCTAGAATCGCGCGTTCCCACCGGTGAGCGCCGCGCCTCGCATGACGTAGCGTTGGGCGGCGATGCACGCCGCCAGCACCGGCAAGGTGACCATCACGGCGGCTGCCATCTGATAGGGCCAGTTGCCTGCAAACGCCACGTGGAAGCGCGTAAGCGCGAGCTCCGCCACCTCCATGGCCGGTGAGCGCGTGGCGACCAGTGGCCAGAGGAGGTTCCGCCATTGGTCCATGAACGCGAGCACAGCGAGGGCGGCCAGCGCGGGCCTCGCTAAGGGAAGCGCGACACGCCAGAAGAGCGTCCACTCCCCTGCTCCATCCAGCCGCGCGGCGTCCTCCACGTCGCGCGGCAACGCGAGAAACGACTGGCGCATCAGGACAATTCCCCAGACCGATACGAGCTCGGTTGAGATGAGACCGGGATACGTGTCCACCCAGCCCAACGCGTCGATCAACAGATACCGCGGCAGCAGCAGCAGGATCGCGGGAATCGCAGACGTGGCGAGCAGCGCTGTAAAGACTCGATCCCGCCCGGGAAAGCGCATGCGTGCGAACGCATAGCCGGCCGCCGCGCTGGTGAGCACCTGGCCCACCATGACACATGCCGCGAGAATCGCCGTGTTCATGAAGACACGGGCGTATGGCAAGGCTTGGAATGCCACCGCGTAGTTGCCGGTCGCGAGTTTATCGGGAAGCACGGCTGGCGGCCAGCGCAGCAGCTCCGCCTCACCCATGAATGAGACCGAGATCATATAGATGAAGGGCGCGAGCATGGCGAGGCTCGCGATCGCCAGCAAAGCCTTACGCACGAGCGGTGTCCTTGCGGAGCAGCCTGAGCTGCGGCCATCTGAAAACCAGCAGCACGAGTGACAGCAGCAGCGCCACAGCGCTCGCCATGGCCAACGCCTGCGAGGCGAATCCGGTCTGATAGATGCGATGCACCAGCACGTCGGTCGACTCGGCCGGTCCACCCTGCGTGAGCACATAGACAAGCGTGAACATCTGGAAAGCGCCGAGCACGCCGGTCAACAGTACGAAACCGGTGACTGGCCGCAGCAGTGGGAAGGTGACGCGCCAGAAGGCGCGCCACGCCCCGGCACCGTCCACGCGTGCCGCATCGAGATACGCGCGGGGAATCCGTTGCAGGCCAGTCAGGAAGACGAGCATCTGACCGCCGATGTGCGCCCAGATCGAAATCAACATCAGGGCGGGGAGCGCGGTCCGGGCGTTGCTCAGCCAATCAGCCCGCCCCAGGCCGAGCGCTCCCGCTCGATAGATCACCTGCCAGAGCAGCGCGATCGCGACCGTCGAAGCGGCATAGGGCAGCAGCAACGCGGCACTGAAGAGGCGGCCGCTCCATCGCCCGCGCTGGCGCTGCACCGCCAGCGCCGCCACGAGCGCGAGCGTGACGGAGACGGGCACATACAGCGCATAGACGGCGGTATTGCGAAATGAAATCCAGGTCAACGGATCGCGCAGCAGCATCTTGAGGCTCGCCAGGCTCGCGAAGTAGAGGGCGTAGAGTGTCGGTCCGAGCGTGAAGATCACGAGGTGGAGCGCGGCGGGCGCAAGGAAGCCCCACGCCACGGCGGTCTCGCGCCGGCTCCGGATCGGGGTCCGCTCCGCCCAGCGCAAGAGCAGAATCGCAAACGGTCCCAGCAATGAGCACGGAACCAGCAACAGCAGCCAGCTGGGTGCTTCGATTTCTGCGGGCGACGTGCGCAGCTCGATCCAGCGACCGGAGCCGATCAGGGCCGCGACGATCGCGCGTCGCTCGCCATCGATGCGCGCGCGGCGTGGCGCAGACTGCGCCGGCTGCCCCGCGACGACCTCCGCGTCCGTCACGATCGCCGCAAGGTCACTGACCGAAACACGGGTCCGCGGCGGCGGCATTCTGGTGGCGGCCTCTTGCAGCAGCCGCCGCGTATCGACCAGCCAGCGGTCGGTACTCTGCCGCGCGGCGGTATGCACATCGACGTACGTGCCGAGCGCGAGGAGCAGTGCGGCCCCGATGTAGGCGCCACGTCGCTGCGGGAGCCTGCGGAATGCGATCGCGGCCGCACCGCCCACGGCGATCAGTGCCGCAGGGAACGCAAACCCGAAGCCACCGGGCAGTGGGCCATGGGGCAGCGGATGCGGCCGCACGGCGACCGCTCCGACGACCTCACGAGCGTCGCGATCATGGAGCGGCACGAGCGCGGCACCGTCCCGCCACCACCCCGCCGGCCTGGTGCCGAGGCGCTGCAAGTCATCCGGCGCAAGCGGCGCCGCCGTGGCTTCGATCAGCGGCGCCGTGCCAAAATAGACCTCCACATCGGACGTCCAGCCGGGCAGCGTGCGCAATGCCTTCGCCTGGGTGAGGAGCGACGGCAGATCATAGCCGCGCGAGGCCTGGGTCGCGGATACCGGAGGTGCTGGGGGTGCGAGCGGCGTCGACCGCCGGCCCCGCCTGCGAACACGGCGTGGTGGCGGCGGCGGCGGTGGCGGTCGGGGGGGAGGTGTGACTGCCGCGACGTAAGTGGCTGTCGTGCGTGCCATTCGAAACGCGAAAGCCCGCTCGTAATGGCGTTGCGCCGCGTGTACCACGACGAGCGCCAGCGCCGCGGCAAGCGCCGCCGCGGCAGCCGCCGCCGCAGCCCACGTGCGCGAGCTCACGCGAGCGGCGCTCCGGCGGCGTCGAACAGATACAGCCGGCGGCGATCCACCTTTACGCCGACGCGCGTACCGACCCGCACGTCGGCAAATCCAGCCAGGCGAGCGACGAGCGGCTGCCCGCCGACATTCAAGTGCACGAGCGTTTCACTGCCCAGGGGCTCGACGACGAGGACGTCCCCGTTCCCGGCTCCTTTATCGACCGCGCACAATCCCACGTACTCCGCGCGGATCCCGAGCTGCAGTTCTCCCTCGTACGTCGAAAGCTCAATCGGGATCACCAGACTGCCCGCTTCGATGACCCTTCCCTTTTCCCCCGTCCCTCGTCCCCGTCCCTGGAGCACATTCATTCCCGGTGTCCCGACTGAGCGGGCAACGTGGACATCCGCCGGCCGCTGATAGACCTCCTCGGGTGTGCCGACCTGCCGCAGCCGGCCTTCGTGCAGCACGGCGATCCGTTGGCCCATCGTCATGGCTTCGGTTTGGTCGTGCGTGACGTAGATCATGGTGGCGCCGAGCGCCTGCTGCAGCGCCAGCAACTCGCCGCGGAGCTCGATGCGCAACTTCGCGTCCAGCCTGGACAGCGGCTCGTCGAGCAGAAAGGCCTGCGGTCCGCGCACAATGGCGCGGCCCAGCGCCGCCCGTTGTCGCTCGCCCTCCGAGAGCTGCGCGGGCAACCGATCGAGGGCCTTCTCCAGGCCGAGGCGCCCCGCTGCCTCCACGACGCGGCGCGTCACCTGCGCATCGGCGACGCCGCGCATCTCGAGCGGGAAGGCGATGTTTTCGCGGACGGTGAGATGCGGATACAGGGCGGGGCTTTGAAACACCATCGCGACGTCCCGCTCCGCGGGCGCGGCGTGCGTCACGACGCGATCACCGATCACGACATCGCCGCTGGTCGGCTCTTCCAGTCCGGCGATACAGCGCAGCACCGTCGTTTTCCCCGACCCCGACGGCCCGAGCAGGACGAGGAGCTCGCCGTCCCGCACATCGAGGTCGAGATGCTGCAACGCCTGAATTCCGCCGTCGAAGACCTTGCTCACCCGGCGGAGTGTGACCGACGCCATCCGTTATGCCGTCAGGCCGATAGAAACGCCCGGGCGAGCCCGTACACGACGGCCCACACGACGAATCCCGTGACGATCACGCCGGGGATCTTCTCGATCGGCTTCGTGGTGGCACCGGTGGTCGCGGCGAGCGAGTTGATCTCAAGCAGCGCGGCGACGACGATGACACCGGCCCAGTACGCGGCGTGATTGCCGCCGCCCGGTAGTGTGAAGTGCGAGGCGGCGCCCATGTAGAACAGCATCGGAATCGAGAACACGACGTTCGTGCGGGACGACAGGAACGCGCGCCGGGCGGCGGCCGGCGCCATGGCATTGGCTAGCCCACCGGACGCGACCGCTTTCGCCGATGCGATCACGATCTGCTGCTTGGGCCAGATGACGAGCACGACGTTGAAGAACATCAGGGTGCCGAACAGCGCGCCGGTGAGAATCGTAATCGCCCACGGGGTGGACCACCCGGCGGCGCCGAGCGGCGACTCGCCAATCCGTTTCCCGATGATGGCGAGGCCGGTGAGAAACGTCAGGATCGCGCCCCCACGGAACCAGCGCAGCGCCCGCGGCAGCAGTTTCTGCGTCGCCGTGCTCTTGGCGGCTGGATCCGCCTCCGCCATGAACGGCCCCTGGACGAAGTTGAAGTAATACAGCAGGCCGATCCACGTAATGCCACCGAGGTAATGCAGCCAGCGCAGCAGGAACTCCGCCACGAGCGCCTCCGGGGTGAGAGAGGACGACACGTTCCGCGGAGCAAAATAGGGGGGGAACCGTGTCGCGCAATGCGGGGTTTGACAGCCACACTCTTGAAGGATACGGACGATGGCACAACTGAAAGAACAAAGCACCGTCAAGGCGAGCCTCGAAGCGCGACACGTGCTTCCCCAGCTCCCCTACGATTTCGCAGCCCTCGAGCCCCACATCGACGCGCAGACGATGCAGATCCACCATGGCAAGCATCATCAGGCGTACATCACGAACCTCAACAACGCGCTGAATAAGCATCCCGAGCTCTCCGGTGAGCCCGTCGAAGAGCTGCTGCGCGGGATTAACGCCGTCCCCGAGGACATCCGCACCGCGGTCCGCAACCACGGCGGCGGGCACCACAATCACTCGTTGTTCTGGACGATCATGGCGCCGGCGGGCAAGGGTGGCGGCGGAGAGCCAACGGGCGCGCTGGCGGATGCCATCAGGAAGACATTCGGCGATTTCACGAAGTTCAAGGAACAGCTGGGGACGGCAGCGACGTCACTCTTCGGCAGCGGGTGGGCGTGGCTCACCCTGGCCAAGGGGAAGCTCGAAGTGGCGGGCCGTCCCAACCAGGACAGCCCGCTGATGGACAACAAGACGCCGATCCTCGGGTTGGACATCTGGGAGCACGCCTACTACCTCAAATACCAGAACCGCCGGCCGGACTACGTGACGGCCTGGTGGAACGTGGTGAACTGGCAGGAGGTCGCGCGCCGGTACGAGGCGGCGCTATAGCTGCTCGGCGCTGATCCGGTTTACGGTAGTGAGCAGCAGCTCGAGATCGATGGGCTTGGACAGCACGTCCTCGACCTCGAGATGGGCGCCGGACCACTCCCGGGTCGCCGCCGACAGCAGTACCACCGGAATCGACCCCAGCCGCGGGGTGCGCCGCATCATGCCAAGGAACTGCTTGCCGTCCATGACGGGCATCTTGTAATCGAGCAGGATCAAGTCCGGCAGAAGATCCATCTTGTCGAGCACATGCAGCGCATGCTGACCGTCCCGCGCGGTGTGGACGACAAACCCTTCCCCAATCAGGAAATCCCGCAGGGTAACCCGCGTATCCGCATCGTCTTCTATCACCAATATGGTCCGCACGCATTCTCTCCAGGCAATGCGTCACAGTAATGCCGCCCCTTTCCCAAGGGCAGAATCTTTGGGGGTAATTCTTGGGAATGAGACGTGGATCACCTAAAAACGGGCATCACTACTTCATTCATCGAGCGGCGAGGCTGAGATCGCGGCGTTCCCCTCCTCATCGTACGTCACGGTCACGCGCCACGGCCGGCAACATACCTGGCAGTCCTCGACGTAATCCTGATTCGCGCCGCCGCCCGCGTCGATGCCGATTTCATTCGGCTCGCCGCAGTAGGGGCACATCACGATCCCCTCCGTGTCGGCGGTCCCGTCGCCGAGCGGGAATTCCTCGTCGAGATCGTCGTCGGCGAAATCGACCATTAGTCTCGCCATCCCATGCGCTGCCGCAGCGTCGTGACGTGCGCGGTGTGGTGACGCCCATGCCATGCATAGAGCGCGAGGAGCGTGTCCAGCGACGGCGTGCCCCACTCCGGGTGCTTGATCGTCCGCGCAAAATCGGCCGGCGACATCCCCCGCAGCAACGTCACCCAGCGCTCGTGCAGCGCTGTCAGCAGATCGAGTGAAACCGCGATCGGCGCGCGAGTCTCGGGGGTCTTTGCCCAATCCTTTTCTTCGTACGTCTTGATCGCGGGCGTATCCTCCGTCAGCCCGAGCTTGAACCGCACATAGGCGTTCATGTGGCTGTCGGGCAAATGGTGCGCGACTTGCCGCACGGTCCAACCGCCCGTGCGGTACGGCGTGTCGAGCTGCGCATCATCGAGCCCGGCGACCGCGTCGCGGAAGTTCGCGGGGGCCGCGGCGATTTGCTCGATCCGCGCTCGGCGCTCGTCCACCGACAGCGCGGGCACCGGTGTGAACTTGCCGATGGGGTACCGCTCGTCGGTCACTGATCTACTCGCCAGGTGGTCGTCAATTCCGTTGTGCCCCACTTGATGCGCAGCGTGCCCTTCAGATCCGCGTAGCCGGTGCCCGGTTGCGGCGCATCGGGCACGAGATAAATCGACAGCGATTGCTCCGGCTCCGCCATGGTGCGGCTCGTCAATGTTACGCGGCCGATATCCTTCGCCGGATCGCGATCAGTACCCCACTGCCCCGTGCCGCGATTCACGATCAGTGCGTACCCCGCGCGCGTGGACAGGATGAATAACGAGTAATCCCCCTGCGGCAGCTTGAGATCACCGACGGAGATGTTGAGGTCGGTGTGCAGCGTGGTCGCCATGTTTGCGCCGAACCGCCACACCGTGTCGACCGGAATCAGCCCGCCTTCGACCTTGCGACCACGCGCGTGCGGCTGGCCATAAGTGATGGCGATCCGCGACGGCCCGGAGAGGCTGGCGTCTTCCTCGTACCACTGGTTGCCGATGCGGCGTGCGTTGAGATGCACCTCGACCGAAGCGAGGCTGCTCGCGGCGATCCGCAATGGCGTCGCCGGGGTCTGCTGCCCGGGCGCGACACCGGGCAAGAGCACGCACGAAAAAAAGAAAGCAGCGGTCCGCATTTTGGTTCTCCTAGGAAGTGAGCGACTGCCTCAGCCTGCGCACGGCCGTGACCAGGTCCGCCGTAGCGGGCGGCGTGTCCACGAGCCGGCGCAGGACCTCATCGAGCTGATTGATCACCGACGGAAGCGCCGCCTGCCCGAGGAGCTTGGCAGCGAGGTCGAATTTGCTGTTGAGCCACTTGCCGTCCCCGAGATCGAGCGCGCCGCCGGACACGAGCTGATTGACCAGCGTCTGTGCGTTCGCGATGGCCTGATTCGACGTCACGATCAGCGCAGACGTGAACGTCGTGTCGGCCAACCCACGGATGTCCGTCGCGATCAGGCGCACGGCGAAACTGCCGGGCTCCGCGTACGCGTGCAACACGGCCAGGCCGGTTGCGCTGGTGCCGTCCCCCAACGACCATGCGTAGGTGAGCGCGTCGCCGTCGGGATCGCTCGAGCCGGCCGCGCTCATCGGAACGGCAAGATGTGGCAACGAGCTGTAGGGCCCGTCAGCGACCGCGGTCGGTGGCTTGGTGTTGCTTTCTACGGCGATCTCGATCGGGTCGGGAAGGAGGGCCAGCAGGTCGTAGCCGCTCAATGCCTCGACCTGATCGATCGTGGTCTCATACGTGTGCCAATCGACGTTCCGAATGCCGGGACGGTTTGGCATGATCACGGCCACGGCCTCGAGGTCGCGATAGGAATGCACGTCCGCCAAACCGTGATCGCGCGGCAGAAAGAGCGCCACCTTCCACGTGTAGGCGGGGATCGTGATGATCCCCTGGTGCTTCACCGTGCCGATGTCTCCGGCGACGCCGGCGATGATGTACACCTCCTTGTTGCCGAACCGCGCCGAGTCGCCGAGGTCGTTCTCCATCGCGGCCCAAGGACCCTGGTTCAGATCGGAGGCCTGCGGCACGATGTTGGAAAAGAGGAACGTCGTCGCGTTATCGAGCGAGCCGGACGTGCGGTCGAAGGAGCGCGCGAGATGCCCGCGATCGATCCCGAACCCCGCTGAGTCGCCGGCGCCCGTGTAATCGGCCGTGGTAAAGTGCGTGAAGTCCGCCGGCAGCGCGGGGTCGAACGTGAAGCATTCGCACCGGTCCTCCGACCCGAAATGCGTCGCGTCGAGATCGTAGCTCACCCAGTTGGGCGAGCCCCGACTGCGATTGTACGATGCCGTGTATTGGGCGTGCCGCACGATGAAGTCGTCGCTCGCGTCGCCGTCGGCGGGCTCCCCGAATTCCGCGTTGCCCGCGTACTGCGCCGTCGTACTCGCAATCGCAACACGCGTCGGCAGCGCGATCGTCCGCGTCGTGCCTTCGTTCGCGGTCGCGCGCAGCACCGCGCTACCCGCGGCGAGCGCCGTGAGGACCCCGTTGTGGTCGATGCTGGCGAGCCCAGGCGTCTCCGACGACCAGACGAACGTGGCCGTCGGCACTTCGGCGCCGTTCCCGTCCAATAGCTGCGCGAAGAGCTGGTCCTGAAATCCCACGGGCAAGGCCGGTTCACTCGCACTCCGCCCGAAGATCAGAATGGTATTCGCGGGCGGCGGTGGTTTGACGTTGCATGCGCCGAAGCTCGAGGCCACCGGGCCATACCAGCCGGTCGCGTCCTTTTGCAGCGATTGCCCGGCCGGGGGCGGCGGTTCTTCGTCCACACCGATGTCGATTGAGAGCATCCCGTTCGCAGGGCCGCCGACCGCCGTGAAGCTGCCTTCGTACGACAGAAACTCGACGACTGCCCCGCCGGCATCCACCAACGCCATGCCGTCGGGACTCCCGTTCTGAATCCCGTTCACCGGATAATTCACGACGACGACGCCGCGATCAGCGCAGGTCGGCCCGATCGTCGTGCGCAATGTGTCGGTGCGGTATACGGCGCCGCCGCTGCCGTTGTAGAGCACGATTCTCCAACCGTTGAGATCTGTACCGGCAGGGCCCGAGACTTCGATCGCCTCGCCGGCGTCGGTCCCCACATTGTCGTAGTGGAGCTCGCTGAATCGGACCGTCGGGAGTGAGCCGTCCAGTACTCCGACTTGGTCCATCGACGGCGCGAGGTGATCGGTGGAGATGCACGACGCAAGCAGCAGCAGCACGGCGGCGGGGAAAACGACGCGACGCATGCTGTAACGCTCCAAGGGGTCGCTGGATGATTGGGAGGAGGACAAAAAGCCGGCACCGGAAGATACGGCGCCGGGGGAAGGAGGCAAATAGCAAGGAAGTTGTAGTGGTGACGCACTGCAACCACACAGCGGCAGGCGGGTTACATCGAGTGGAGCGGATGGGTTGCAAACCAGGTGCTATCCCAACTGAGCCGCCGCCCCGAAGTCCCTGCAAGATTCACAACGTAACGCCCTTCCCGGTAAGCCAAGAAGCCGCTGGCCCGAGCCTTGCGTGCCATACCACGCCAAGATGTAGCACTCACTCAACAACGGGCGGGTTATGGACAAGCGCTTCTTGCTCACCCTCGCAATGCTCTCAGCGGCATGCCGGGACGCCGTCAGTCCCTCGCCGCACAGACTTGGCGCGCCGGCGCTCGCCGTCACCGCGGCGTCGGGCATTACTCTCGACCAACAGAATGGCGCGTTCCATGACGTAGTGCCCACGAGCAACGGGGGCAGCCACGTGGGAATGGGGTTCAATCCCCAAAACCCCCACGTGGGCGACGCGATCGTGGCCACGTTCTTCTGGGTCGGCTCGACCAACACCATCACCACCGTAACCGACCATCTGAGCGACGGTGCGCAGACACCCGTCGGGAACACCTACACGTTGGTCGATTACGTCACGTCCGCCGGCATTTCGATGGCGACCTATGTCGCCACGAACGTGCGAGGCTTTCGGGACGCCAGCACCGCCACCGACTCGATCCTGACGGTGCACGCCCTCTTCTCGACGCCCATCCCCGACGGCGGGGTCCTGATCTCGGCGTGGAGCGGGGTGAGCTTGGTCGATGCGGAGGCCATGGGACCGTACCTGTCGGCATCCGGTTCCGGCTCGGCACCCACGATCGCCGATCCCGGCGCCATTCCCGTCAACGCGGGCGCGCTGGCATTCGGCGTCACGATGTCGGACCGGGTGGTCGGCCTCGGCACGCCGCCCGGCTTCACGACCGTCAACGAAGCGGATGACCCGCAGATGAAAGGCGATGCGGAGTACGTCGTGCAGGGCGGCACCGCGGGCGCAGCCGACCCGCAGTGGACCTGGTTCTTCGATCAGGCGAGCTCGCCGGGCACGTGGCTGGCCACCGCTCTCACGCTCAACCCGGCCGCCACCCACCTCGTGTTCACCGTCCAGCCCAGGACCACGATGCCCCTCATGCGGATCGAGCCGGCCGTGCAAGCCACCGTCGTGGACGACCAGGGCAATCCGCTCACGAGCTTCACCGGTTCCGTATCGATTACCATCGGACACAACGGCGGCATGCTGCTGCGTGGCACGCTCTCGGGGACGAAGACCGTCCCGGTGGTGAACGGCGTCGCCACGTTCTCGGACTTGAGCATCGACCAAGTCGGGAACGGCTACACGCTGGTGGTGAGCGTCCCGGGCGCGACCAGCGCTGAGAGCGCCCCCTTCAACATCGGCCTGTTCTGACCTGGCGGGCCGAGCCTCCTGCCGGTAGACCCCGTCACGCGCCCGCGCCGATCCACCTCGTAGATCGGCGCGTGCGCGTTGGCTCCCAGGGGATTCCCTAGGCGTCGGCCGCATCCCGCGTTGGTGGTGAATGGAGCGGATGGGATTCGAACCCACGACCCCCTGGTTGCAAACCAGGTGCTCTCCCAACTGAGCTACCGCCCCCGTGACGAACATAGAGCGAGGCCCACGAATTGCAACGCAACTACTGCTGTTGTGCGGACGCCACAGAAAACGAGTGGAACTCTTCCGCCGCTCGGGTATACCGCAGGTGAGGAGCAAACGCGGTCGAGTTGTTGCTTACGCAGGAGGTTGTATGGAGTTCAATGATTTGATGCCTCGAGCGCAGGTTACGTTGACACGGCGCGGCACATCGGTCCTCGGCGAGCGGGAAGCGCGATTACTCGATGCGGTGGATCGGGTGCGATCGATCAAGGATGCGGCGGGCGAGGCGGGGATCAGTTACCGCACGGCGTGGAGCGCCATTCAGCAGATGGAACGGGCCCTGGGCCGCCCGATAGTCGTCTCGCGCGCGGGGGGACCGGGCGGCGGCGCGACCACACTCACCGAAGAATGCAGGCAACTGCTCGCGCTGTATCAGGACCTGCAGCGGCGGCTCGAAGATGGGCTGATGCGCGCCTGGGAAATGCCGGAGCCGGCGTCCGCCAGCGGCTAACGCGTCAGCGCCAGCGCGTACCCGCCCGGCAACACCCGCAGCTGGTAATTCGGCTGCGCCACTCCGTTGATCGCGCCGCTGTACTGGCTCCGCGAGCCGATATCCGGCACGCCGATCGTCAGGATCGTCGCACCATTGGTCAGGAGGCCGGTCAAGGCGAAGCGCGTCGTGGTCCCGCCCAGCGGCTGTTGAAACAAGCGCAGACCGGTGCCGGCAGTCGCGCCCGTCAGCGCAGCCGGGCCGGTGATCGTGAAAACGATCGCCGAGTCGAGGCCCGAATTGGGTGACGTGAGCCGCACTTTCAGCTCTCCGGGTCCGGAACCCGTCGCATCTCCACAGCTCAGTCCCGCGAACAGCACCGTCGCGAGCAGCGCGATACCGAAGCCGCGCCTCATCGCGGGCCTCCTTTCCGCTGCAACGCTTGCATCATCGCGCCATTGAGCGGTGCGCCCGTGGTTTTGACCCACGCGAGAAAGTCACCGATATCGAAGACACCGTTGCCGTTGCCCAGAAAATCGAGATAGCGAACCTGATCGGCGGTGAGCGGCGCGCTCGGCCCGAGCAGCTGCGTCGTGACGTCGGCGGTCGCCAGCGTCGGCGCCGTCACCGACAGGGTGAATGTCTGACTCGCAGTCCCGCACGACGCGACCTGCGCCTGATAGGAGAAGTCTCCCAACTGCCGCGGGAATCCGGAAAGGCGTCCGGTTGCCGCATTGAGAGTCACGCCGGGCGGCAGCGCACCCCCCGTCACGATCCAGGCCATGCTGCTGCCGCCGCCGCTGATGCGCAGCGTGTCGGCATACGCGGCACCCATGACCCCGTTGGGCCGGGCACCAGCGGATGTCACCGCCGGCGTAGTACCGAAGTCCGCGGCGACGATGTAGGAGCGCCGCATCCCCAGCACCAGCGAGGCACCAGAGACGGTCGTGTCGCCGATCCAGCCACAGAACAGCGGTGCGCTGGTCGGGGTCGCCGTCAGCGTCGTGGTGCGGTTCTCGGGAATCAAGACGCCCGCTGTGAGATCGACCCCTGTCGTATCCGCTTGGACGGTGCCGCCGCCCGCCGCCGTTGCCTTGAGCATGAAATCGCGCACCACGCTCACCGTGAGCGTCCCCCCCGCCAGGCTGCCCGTAATCGAGTGGTTGATAGCGCCCCCATCCGACCAGGACACGAAATGCCAGCGCGTCCGGCCATTTGCAGCCACCTCGCCGTCGGTGAAGCCCACGGTGTGACTGGACCCCTGATCGAGGAGATCGCGGAAGACATTGAACGGAGAGCCGTCGAATTGGATGGTCGCGGCGGTATCGCTCGCGCGCGTGGTGGTGAGAGACCCGAACCGAAAGCGGAACGACATCTGACCGTCCGGCACCACCTGCGTGATCTGGTCGATGCCGAGACCTGCGAAGCTGCCGTCAGTCATCGTCGCGACAGGATTGGTACGGTACACGAACGCCGTGTTACCGCTGACGCCGGGGTACGGATCGCCGGCATCCCCCCGGTTGCACCCGGCCGCGCACCAGAGCTGACGCAAGCCGTCCGCCTCTTCGAGTACGAGGCCGTGGATCGAGCCGGCGTTCACGTTGTTGCTCCCACTGAAGCCGCTGGCTGCAATCTTACTGGAATCCACGTGCCAGATCAGCAATCCACCGGGGCAGGTGGCCGGCTGGAAGCTGGTCTGACAGTGGCGCCGGATCACCGCCGAATCGGCCAGCCCGGCGGGCCCCCCCTGCCGGTTTTCCACGAGAAAGGATTCGCCACGCGGGTTGGGTCCCGGCGGCCGTATGTACGCGGCGGTGCGCGAGGTGGCCGCGGGATCGAGAGCATACGTCCCACTGCTCGTCAACTGCTGGAGCGTCACCCATCCCAACTCGTTCAACGACCACGCCTCCATCCGCGACGGGCTGCGCGCGCTCGTGACATTGCCCGAGCCCATCAACCCCCACTGGCCGATGCCCTCGGTGATTTGGTCGGTGTCGTACAGGTCGGGCAACCCGAGCGTATGGCCGAATTCGTGAGCCGCGGTCCCGATTGGCATGATTTGCGTCGTGTCGCACGCGCTGGCGCCGCCTCGCGCCGACGTCGCGAAATAGTCCGCGACGTGAATCATGCTGAATCCAGATTTGTTTCCAGCGTGGGCGGGATCGTTTGTCACGTAGCTGGTGAGCAAGGTGTAGCGATGGGACCAGATGTGATTGTTCGCCGCCGGATCACCACCCGGGAATCCACCGCAGGCGCCGTCCTTGGTGGGATGCGCGAACATGATCATGTCCACATAGCCGTCATCGTCGCCGGAATTGGGAATGCCGTCCGGGCCATCGTTGTCGAACTGACCGAAGTCCACCTGATTGTCCACCCGTGCCAACGCCTGCCGGAAGCCGGTCTGCATGCGCAGAATTGCGTTGCCGCTGAAAATCCCGTTGCAATTGGACGTCACGAACGGATTGCCGCTGCACGTTCCCGCGACCCCCGTATAGGTGACCTCGGCGCTGTCGAGCCTGACCCACCCCAGGACTCTCCCCGTCATACTCAAGGCGTTGTTCGACATTTGCTCGTAGAAGGTGCGCAGCGTATACGGATTGCCGCCGGGAGGACTGCTCGAGAACAATGCGGTCGTGTATTGTGCCGTATCGGTCATGAACAACGCCGAATCGGTGTTCGCGTACGCGAAAAACACCGCGGGGACGACGAGCGTGCCGGAGACGGCGGTGGTCGGGGATTGCTCGATCGTCAGCGAGTTCAACAACCCGACTTTGCCCTGCCCCAACATTTGGTGCCGCAGCAGACTGACTTGACGCGCCTTGACGCGCCAGCCGCCATCGGCACGAAAATCGAAGCCCGGGATTTCCCAACGGGGATGAAAACCGTTTTGCGCAGGGAGAACGGCAAAAACAACTGGGCACAGCACGCTCACCATGCCCAATGTTCTGATACAAGCTCGTCGCGCCATAGACCCCCGTAAGGAACGGCCTAATTCACCAGCCCTCGCAATCTAGAGTAGCACATCCACGGCCCGAAAGGCTGTGGCAAGTCTCACACGAGCCTTGCCAATTCGCGGCCGCAAGGCTAAGCTGTACCACCGCTTACCATAGAACCCGAGGCGTCATTGCGCACAGAGACCCTGCAGCACATCGCGCTGTTCGACAAGTGTAAGAACTTCACCCGGGCGCGCGAAGTCCAGGCTGCCGGGCTGTACCCCTATTTCAAGCCGATCTCCCGCTCCGAAGACACTGTCGTCGTCATCGAAGGCCAAGAGCGGGTCATGATGGGGTCGAACAACTACCTCGGCCTCACGCACCACCCCGAAGTCCTCGCCGCCGCCCGCGCCGCGCTGGAACGCTACGGCTCGGGCTGCACCGGCAGCCGCTTCCTGAACGGCACGCTCGATCTGCACGAGCAGCTCGAGACCGAGCTGGCGGAGTTCTTCGGCAAGGAATCTTGCCTCGTCTTCTCAACGGGTTATCAAGCCAACCTCGGCGTGATTTCCGGCCTCGTCGGCCGGTCCGACGTCGTCTTCCTCGACAAGCTGGATCACGCATCGATCGTCGACGGCGCCAAGATGTCGCACGGCGAGACGATGCGGTTCAACCACGGCGACCTCGCCGGCCTCGAGCGCAAGCTGCAAAAGCTGCCCGAAGGCACCGGCACGATGGTCATCGTGGATGGCGTCTATTCGATGGAAGGCGACATCGCGGACCTGCCCGGCCTGTTGCGCGTCTGCCAAAAATACGGCGCGGCCCTGGCGGTCGACGATGCGCACTCCGTCGGCGTGCTCGGCCCGAACGGCGATGGCACCGCCGCGCACTACGACCTGGTCGAGGAAGTCGACGTGATCGTCGGCACCTTCTCGAAGTCGCTGGCGTCGATCGGCGGGTTCGCGGCCGGGTCGGAGAACGTGATCCACTACCTGCGCCACCACTCGCGGCCCCTGATCTTCACGGCGGCCCTGCCCCCTTCCAACACCGCCGGCGTGCTGGCCGCTTTGCACGTGCTGCAGCGTGAGCCGGAACGGCGCGAGCAGCTGTGGCGCAACACGCGCCGGCTGCAGCAAGGGATGCGCTCGCACGGCTTCGATATCGGCCCGACCGAGACGCCTATCATCCCGGTGCTGATCGGACCGCTCGACAAGACGTTCCTCTTCTGGCGGCAGCTGTTCGACGCCGGCGTGTTCACCAACCCGGTGGTCCCGCCCGCGGTGCCGCCGTCGCAGTGCCGCCTGCGCACCAGCCTGATGGCGACCCATACGGCCGATCAGATCGACCTCGCCCTCGAGGTCTTCGGCCGCCTCGGAAAAGAGCTGGGGGTCATCTGACCGCAGTGGAGGTCACGCCCGTCCCCGCGGGGGGCGGGCGGGATCTCAATCGCTTCATCGCCTTTCCGTACGACCACTACCGCCACGATCCGTTGTGGGTGCCGCAGCTCCGCCGCGACATGCACACGCTCCTGTCACCCGGCAAAAACCCCTTCTTTGAGCATGCCGAGGCACAGTACTGGACGGCCAAACGGCCGGACGGCCAGATCGTCGGGCGAATCGGGGCGATCAAGAACGACATGCATAACAAGGAGCACCGGGACAAGGTCGGGTTCTACGGCTTCTTCGAGTCGATCAACGATCAAGCCGTCGCCAACGCGTTGTGGGACACCGCGGCCGCCTGGCTCCGCGCCAGGGGCTTCGACACGATGCGCGGCCCGATGAGCCCGTCGGTCAACGACGAGTGCGGCTTGCTGATCGCGAACAACGGCACGCCGCCCTCGCTCATGATGCCGTACAACTTTTCCTACTACGAGCAGCTGCACGAGCGCTACGGATTCAGGAAGGCGAAGGACTTGCTCGCCTACGAGGGCGGCGGCGCCGAGTCCGCGCCGGAGCGGTTCCTGCGCATCGGCCGCCGCGCGCTGGAGCGCAACGGCATCACGCTGCGCACGCTCGACATGAAGCACTTCGCCGACGAGGTCGAGCTCATCAAACAGCTGTACAACAGCGCCTGGGAAAAGAACTGGGGCTTCGTGCCGCTGACGAACGCGGAAATCGATCATCTCGCGAAGCAGCTGAAGCCGATCGTCGTGCCGGACCTCGTCATTTTCGCCGAGCGTGGGAGCGAGGTCGTTGGGTTCGCGGTGAGTCTCCCGGATTTCAATCTCGCGCTCCTGCACAACCGCTCGGGCCGGATGTTTCCGGGCATTCTCAAAGTGCTGTGGTACTCGCGCAGGATTCACCGCTCTCGCGTCATGCTGCTCGGTGTAATTCCAGAGTTTCGCGGCCGCGCCATCGACGCGGTGCTGTACCACCGCACGTGGGAAAACTCGGTCAAGCACGGGATGCCGCGGGGCGAGGCCGGCTGGATCCTCGAGGACAACGCCCTCATGAACAAGGCCGCCACCCAGCTCGGCTTCCGCGTCTCCAAGACCTACCGCGTCTACGACAAGCCGCTGTGAACGTGTTTGTGACCGGCGCCACCGGTTTCGTCGGTGCGCACCTGGTGAAGGCCTTGCGTGCGCGCGGCGACTCGGTCGCGGCCCTGGTGCGCCGGCCGGCGCTCGCCGAGCAGCAGGGCTGGGGCAATGACGTCCGGCTCGTGCGCGGCGATCTCGACGACGAAGCCGCGCTGCGCGACGGCTGCGCGGGCGCGGACGTCGTGTATCATGTCGCGGGAAAGATCGCGGCCCGCAATGCCGCCGAGTTCATGGCGACAAACCGCGACGGCACAGCCAATGTCCTCGAGGCCGCGCGCGATGCGGGCGCGCGGCGTTTGCTCTTCGTCTCCTCGCTCGCGGTGGCTGGCCCGACCACACCCGGGCACCCGATCGACGAGAGCCGCCCCCCGCAGCCCGTCACCGACTACGGTCGCTCGAAGCACGCCGCTGAGGTGCTGGTGCGCGCCATGCCCGCCTCGCTGCTCTGGACGATCGTGCGCCCGCCGGTGGTGTACGGCGAATGGGACCGCGGTACGCTCAAGATCTTTCAGCTTGCCCGGCGCGGCGTCGTCCCGGTGTTCGGTGATGGCTCCCAAGAACTCTCGGTCATTCACGCGGAGGATTTGGCACGGTCGTTGATCGCGGCAGCCACTTCACCTGCCGCAGCAGGCCGTGTTTATTTCGCCGCGCATCCGACCACGACGACGAGTCGGGCGCTCGTGCTCGCGGCGGGCCGGGCCATGGGAGCCCGCGGGCCGCGCATCATCCCGGTGCCGCCGTTCGTGGCGCGTGGCGTGCTCTGGGCCGCCGGCACTCTTGCGCATATGGCCGGGCGCGCGACTTTGTTGTCGGCCGACAAGGGCAACGAATACCTCGCGCCGGCATGGACGTGCCGCAGTGATGCACTGACTCGAGACACCGGCTGGCAGGCGGAAATCGCGCTCGAAACCGGGCTGCGTCGCGCCGCGAACTGGTATCGGGAGGTCGGATGGCTGTAAACGGAGGAGGCAGCCGCAGTCGCAACTGGAGCGGGTGTGAGACGTGGCGTGGCTTTACGGCCATCGATCTCGCCACCGGGGCCTACGTGCTGGTCGCCACGGGCGCCGTGCTCTACTCGTTTCAGGGCGACGGGATCCGGGGTTGGCCGTGGGTGCTCAGTGCCCACGCGCTGATCGCCGCTCTCGTGCTCGTCGCCCCGCGCGCGCGCACGAGCGGTCCGATCGGCCGGTTCCTCGGCGACTGGTACCCGATGCTGCTGCTCCCCGCGCTCTACGGCGAGATCGGCGTGCTCACACTGAGCGCCGGTTTCCAGAACGATTTGCTCATTCAGCGGCTCGAAACATGGGTCTTCGGCTCCCAGATTTCCTACCGCTGGATCCGGGAGTCACCCAACGTCGTGCTCTCCTGGTTTCTGCACGCCTGCTACCTCGCGTATTATCCGATCCTCTACGCCTCCCCATTCGCACTCTGGATGGTAGGGCGGCGCGACGCGTCCCGCCACACCATTTTCGCTGTGATGGCGACGTTCTATCTGTGCTACATCGTCTTCCTGTTCTTTCCGGTCGCGGGACCGCGCTACGCGTTCGGTGGCGCACACAATATCGCGACGGAGGTCTGGCCGGCACGGTTCGCCGCCTGGCTGCTCGACCGCGGTGACTCGTGGGGCGCTGCCTTCCCGTCTTCACACGTCGCCGCGTCGGTGGTGGCAACGGGCATGGCGCTGCGCTACTGGCGCGCGCTGGGACTCGTGCTCCTGCCCTTCACGGCGGGACTGATCCTCGCCGTGGTCTACGGGCAATTCCACTATGCGGTGGACGCGCTCGCGGGGTTGATGGTCGCGGCGTTGATGCTCGGCATCATGCAGACCGCGGAGGCGCCCGAGCCGCAGCGCCTCGCGGTGGGGGACTCCGTTTCGGCTGCCTAGTGCATGGGCGCCATCGAGCCCGCAGCGCCCATGAAATGCCGCAGGTCCTGTTGATAGAGTGAGTCGCCCGGATCGGTCTTCGGCCAGACGGCATCCCGCTGCGGCATGAACAGGCCGCCAACCACACCCATCCCTCCCGCGCTGATCGTACGGCCGGTGGGATTCTCGTAAATCACCCGCACGCGATACCGATGGGCCGGCGTGATGCCCAGCCCGATGCCGTTCAAGCTGTACAGTTTGCTCAGCGGGACGGCGCTCGGCTCGCCGCGTGGCGCCGGACCAGGTTCGCCATGCCACAGTAGCTGCCCGGTCGTCGCATCCCACAGCTCGATCGTGCGCCCGTACTCATGCATGTGCCCGCCAATGACCAGGAGTTTTCCTTCTACGGCCGGGCTTGCTTCATACGACCGCTCGCTGCGCCCGGGGGGCAGATCGAAGGACTTGTCGCCCACCGGAAATGCGACGTCGAGCTGCCATGGGAGCACGGGGAAAAGGGGCCATGGCCTGCCCTCCGGCACGTAACTCAACACCATCCGGACTCGGACGCCGCGATACGTCGTCGCCGTCGGATTGTGGACCATGGCGTTCGCCAGGATCCGCTCACCCGCGCGAACGGGCGCACCGAACAGAATCCAGGGGAAGTGTACTGCGCCTGTCTCCCTCCCGGCTGCGAGGATGCGCCGCGAAATTGGGAGGAATAGCTCCCGCTCCGCGGGATTCATCACGTTGACGTGATGCAGCAGGTCCATGGGAAGCTCTTGGCCACGCTCGTCGATCACGTCGGCGCGGAATGCGTAGATCGCGCCGCTGACCGGGAATTCAGCCACCGATGCCGGCTCGTCCATCGCCGCGCCTGGCGCCAAGTCGACGGGCGGCAGCTCGAGCGTGAGCTCACCACGCTTCGGTCCCGCGGTGATCGTGGCCATCATCGCACCCGGATGATGCGATGGTGCCAACGGATGAACCGGAGCGGCACCCGCGACGTATCCCGCGAGTAACGCGCACAGCGGGGTTAAGACCACGAACGCCCGTGGGGTCATCGGCAGTCCTCTCAGGGAGTCAGCGAGTCGGTTACGGCAGCGAGTTTGGAGAACGGAACGCCATCGAGAGCGACCCCGGGCGGAACGGCGACGTCAAGGCGCTCCAGGAGCGTCGGCATCAGATCTACTGTACGCAAAGGAAGCTCTGGAAGAGCCACGCTCGCGGCAATCGGCACCTCCATGTGTTCCGCAATGAGACTGCCGTGCCCGGCGCGATGTTCGGGGATTTCCCAGGGCCCGCGGAAGTCCGCGCCCGGGCTCGCCGCCAGAGCGAGATCGCCTGCGCGCGCCGTGTGGAACAGCTGCAGCAATTGGCGCGGTGCGTCGGGCACGTCGGTCTCTCTCGTGCGGGCCAGCAGTTCGCGGTCATCGAGCTCCGCATACCCGCCCAAACCGAGTGGGTCGCCATTTTGGGGTTCGTAGCGGACTAAGCCGGATGCGTCTGTTAACCGGGCTCGCCCCGTCCTGGTTCGCACGATGACACCGCCGGTGTCGGAGCGGCATGCGGCGAGCCGCACGGCTGGGAGCGCGAGGAAGCGGTCGAGCATGTCGCCCGGAATCTCCGATTCCGTCAGCGGTCGGTCGCGGCCCGAACGCGGATCGAAGTACACCTGCACGCTGGCATTCCCCGACACCATCGTCGCCGCTCGGGCACCGCGACGCCAGACGTGCGTGGGGTGACGAATGGTTCGTATCCCGTCGCGCTCGAGCTGCACGGCCACGTCGAAATGGTCTCGCATGACGGTCATGCCGTGATCCGAGACGACAAAGAACGCCGGCAGCTCGTCCCCCCTTTGTCTGACGCGCGCCACGAAGTCACCCAGCGCGCGATCCACGAGCCGATAACTCTCGAGGACCGCCGGGTGCAGCGGATCCTTCAGATGAGAGATGCCATCGACGCCGGGGAAGACGACAAAGAGGAAACGCCATGGCTCGGCCGCGGCCTCCAGCCAGGCGCGGGCGACCGCCCGGTCGAGCGCCCGATAGGTGCCGAGATAGTGCGCCACTGCACCCAGCACGACACGCCGGATCGGGACGCGGTGAGCGCCCGCCGCGAGACCCCGGGTGAGGGGCGTGCAGATCGCTATGCTGTCGGGAACGAGATCGAACAGTGAGGGAGCGGACGCGATGTCGCGGTTGAGCCACCCGCCCTGGACGCCGCAATAGCTGCGGGCGGCGCGCCACTGCTCGCGCCGTCCGCTCGCAGCCCCGCGTCGGTCGAGCCAACGGATTCCCGGAATGCCGACGCTGCCCGGAAAGCGTCCGAAGAGGAACGGGATGTACGCCACGCCGGTCGTGGAGGGAAAAACGGTAGTGCCGACGCCGAAACCACCCGGCTCGATCACCCAGCGTGCGAGATGGGGGAGGTCACCGCGGCCGAGCAGCTCCCGCAGAACATCAGCGCGGGCGCCGTCGATGAGGACGAGTACCGCGCGAGCGTCGGTCATGTGCGCGTAGCTTAACTCAAAAGGGTCCCGGCGTGAACCGGGACCCTTTCAATTTCAGCCGCGCCACGAAACTACTCGACTTTGATCGCGATCTTCATGCCGAGCGTCAGGTGGGGCGTGCAAAAGCCCTTGTACGTTCCCTTCGGCGCGTTGGCAAACGACACGTCGTACGTCTCGTTCGGCTGCGTCATGAACGGCCCCGACAGATTGTCCACGGTGTTCTTCATGCCGGCGTTGAGCGCAGCGGCGCCGCCCGCCGGAATGGAATCACTCCAGAAGGTGATGTTATGCGGGCCGCCCGCCACGTTGAGGAAACGCACAGTCCCACCCGCCGGGACCGTGACGGTGCTCGGCTCAAAGGCCGCGCGCGTGCTGCCGTTGCCGGTCATCTTGACCTCGGGACTCTAGGGAATTGCAGAGATTCGACGGGCAAGTCGCTTGTGAACTGTTTCACAATAGCGGTCAATATAGAAGGGGGACCGCAAAACGGGAGTCCTCCAAAAGCAGGGGGAATCCCTAAGCCATTGCGTTTCCGGCAGTAACGCCAATATTGGGGCGCCTTTTTCCGGCCCTCAACCTTTTGGAGGAACTACCGTGCAGAGAACGTTCGCATTGCTCGCGTTGCTGGCAGGTGTGGTCACGGCCGGCGCGCAGGCACAGAAGGCCTGGCAAACGGAGTTCGGGATCCAAGGCGGGTACACGCGCCTGGTGGTCGCCGGCTCCGGTGGCTCACACTTCGATGTCTTCAGCGTACCGGGGCTCAACCTCGGCCCGGCATTGCCCGCGAGCGCCGGCCTGTACGTAGTGATCCCTTGGACCAAGAAGCTCGCCGTCGAGACTGACGTCGCGGCATCGCAACTCACCTCAGGTGGGAGTAACACGTTCTTCGGTCTAGGACTGCGCGGCAATTACGCCTTCAGCGGCCCCTTTTACGCCGCCGCGGGTGGCGCCCTGAGCTACTCCAACGGCCTGCTCTTAAATGAAACACAGCTTGGTGTCCAGGCCGCCGTCGGGTACCGGCGCCGGCTCGCGGGTCCGCTGAACGGTCGCCTCGAAGTGCGCTCGACGTTTTGGGGCAAAGCCGAAAACGCTCCACCGCGGGACATATACGCCGTCTTGATCGGAGTTTCCACAGGCACGAGTTCCGGACGTGCTGTCCGTACCACGGCTCGTCCCCGAGCGGGACGCGCTTGGACAACGCAACTCGGAATTTCCGGTGGCTACGCCAACGTCCACGAAATCGGGGGCGCGGA